>Ga0182742_1005692_pt1 | contig 10348 bp, 9 predicted proteins | sample eDN5th37CBELigMG_FD_128880 | JGI IMG/M metagenome (GOLD analysis project Ga0182742, IMG submission 128880) | Enriched Miracle-Growth compost microbial communities from Emeryville, California, USA - eDNA 5th pass 37_C BE-Lig MG (version 2)... ... | reverse complement strand
GAAACGGATTTTAATGCTTTTGATTTTGCACCCCCGGTTACAATGACCTCGCCGGTCGGTAGCACGACTTCCATCCCTAGTACATAATGCCTAGTGACACCGTATTTTACCGCACGTAGACCACTAGAGTTATTGGAAACCATTCCACCAACGGTACACATATTGGCACTTCCAGGGTCAGGCGGGAACCTTAATCCATAAGGTTTCAGCGCTTCATTTAAGTCGTTCTGGATAACTCCTGGTTCAATGATTACTTGCATGTTACGATGGTCTATGTCTAAGATTCGGTTCATTTTGGAGAGATCCATCATGATGCCACCTTTAGTAGAAACCGCACCACCGGTTTGACCAGTAGCAGCTCCACGTGGATAGATGGGAACCATAAATTCATTGGCTAATTTTACACACTCACTAACTTCCTCAGTCGATAGCGCTATGACCACGACTTCAGGCTTTCTCGGATTTAATTGTGTTTCAAATGAGGCATCATAAGAATACGTAATCAAATCTGTTTGATTCGTAAGCACACGGTCTTTTCCAAAAATCTCCTCTAATCTAGATAAAACTTCTTTATCTAAAGGAGGTCGCGCCATAGTTTCTGCTGACATAATCATTCTCCTTTATTGATGATTAATTTTTCGCCATAGTGTTGTCCGGCCAATTCCTAATATTTTTGCGGCTTCGGTTTTGTTTCCGTTCACTTGGTTTAACACTTCAAGAATATACTCCCGTTCATATTCATGTAGTCTTCCTTTCTCATGAGTCTGCTCCTTCTGGTTGTTTTGATGCTTAATCTGAATATGGGAAAAATCCTTGCCGCCCGCTAGTAAGACAGTTTCTTTATCGATCCATTCTTTCTGTGAAAGGATCATTGCTCGTTCAACAATATTACGTAATTGGCGAATATTCCCTGGCCAATGATAACTCTTGAGAATTTCCATAGCCTCTTCATCGAAACCGTCGATTTTCTTTTGAATGTTTTGATGTAAATCCCCAATAAAATGCATACATAATAGAGGAATGTCCTCTTTTCGCTGGCGGAGAGGTGGAATTGTAATATCTAAAATATTTAACCGATAATAAAGGTCTGCACGAAATTTCCCTTCTTCGACCATTTCTTCAAAGTCACGATTGGAAGCTGCTATCACACGAATATTGATTGGAATCACACGTTCATCCCCAAGCCGCATGACTTCCCCTTCTTGAAGAACACGCAATAACTGGGCTTGAACTGACTCTGCCAATTCACCAATTTCATCAAGAAAAATGGTGCCTTGGTGTGCTAATTCAAAAAGCCCTGTTTTTCCCCCTTTTCTCGCCCCTGTAAAGGCACCATCTACATAGCCAAATAATTCGCTTTCAAGCAAATTTTTTGGAATTGCAGCACAGTTTACTGCAACAAAGGGCCCTTCTGCTCGATTGCTCTGACTATGGATTAAATGAGCAAAAACCTCTTTCCCCACTCCAGTTTCTCCGGTCAATAGAACAGTTGAATCTACTTTTGAATACTTTTTTACTTTTTCAATTGCTTTTTGATAGACAGGACTTTCTCCCACAATGCTGTTTAGCTCATACTTTGTGACGTGTCCACGATGCATCAATTTCTTACGGATTTCTTGTTCTTGTTGTTGTAGTTTTTGCAATTCCTGGAACGTACAAACTGCACCTATAACGCGATTTTCATGGATAATTGGAATTCGGTTCGTGATAATTTTTACGCCATTTTCATCTTGAATCCGATTTAATTCTTCTTTCCCAGACGAAATGACTTTCTTCATTCGCGAGTTCAAGAGAATATCATCAATTCGTTTTCCAATCACACGGTTATACGGAATATTCAAAATTCGGTGTGCGGAAGGGTTACATACGGTTATGATCCCATTGTCATCAACCGCGATTACTCCATCTGCAATAAAATCCAAAATCGCTTGGAGTTCCTTTGTGCGCTTTTCTTCCGTTCTCCGTACTTCGAGTATACTTTTCGCTTCCTTGATCGCCTGAACCACTGATTCAACTCCTGATGATAAGACTACCGTTTTGACATTTGAGTCATGTACATTCTGGATATAGACACTTTTCCCAATTAATACATCTATCCTTTGGTTAACTAAGCTAGCAACAGCAACATCTACCTCATCCATTGAACGAATTGAATATTTTTTTATCCTGATTCCTAGTGCAGATTCAATTGATTTTACACCATTAAGAACTTCTTCAGTGTCAGCAATCCCAATGTCTTCACCAAATTTTCTGGCTTCCATAATGGTACGCAATAGGTCATACCCTGTAATTGGAATTTGTACAACTGGCAGGTTCAGATTTGCTTGACTAAGTTTTAAGGCCAATGTTCCACGGCTAATAATCACTTCTGTACCTTTTTGTTTTAATTGTTTCGCAATTGGAACCGCATCTTCGAAATTCACTTTTCGAATTAAAACATTTTCTCCCGTTTCCTTACAAGCTTGCTTTGCAACAGGAATGATTTCCTCAATAGGAGAAAGAATGACAATCTTAGACATGGATGGACACCTCTAATTTCTCTTTTTTTAAGACAATCCTTACCTCTATTGTATCTAATTGTCACTGAATGTTAAGAAAAATTAGAATTTTATATGTTATTTCATCCATTCCCCTATTAAATCTGACTAGATCATTTCCTGTGTCTTCAGTTTGATTGAACTTTCAACTTGACCATAGGGACCTCCAATGGATAGGACTACGATTGAACCACCTAGTTCATAAACAGTTTGAATGAGTTCGTGCTTTTCATTCTCATTTAATCCTTTTATCGTGTTTCCTCCGATTATCACTCCAGAACCCACTAAACTCTCATTAAAATAGTGTTTTAAATATTGTAAAATGATGGTTGAATTCTTTGTTATTCTACCATTGATCTCAATGTAGATTGTTTCTGGAACCGTCATCTTCATTTTCCCTGTCCCTAGACAGTTTGCCATCGATATTGGAGGAACGATCAGTGAAATCGCTCCATATGCTCCCAATCGCGCGACCTCATCATCTACGGCTGCGATAATTGAATTGCGGAACGAAAGTTCATGTAAAGTTATCGCTTTTTCAGGAACATTTATGATCTTCATTTGGTTTTTTAAAAGAAATCGAGTTAGACTCGGGTCATTCCTCTTCTCCTTTACTAATTGCCCATTGATTATGGTTCGTTCAGGAAAATGAATTCTTTCAAAACCTATCTCTTCGTATTCATCGATTGCTCTTAAAGCACTCTCACCAGAAAGATAGAGAAAACTTGGTTCAATTTCTATACGATCTTTCGGGTAAACGAAATCTAGTCCAGCACTTTCAGCTAAAACTCTTTCGATGATATTCATCCTTCCCTAGCCTCCTCTGGCAAGGGCTGGTTAACAATTTGGGTTTTCAAGCCACTGTTTTTGTGCACCTGCTACGCCAGCACCTAGTTCTACCTCATACCCACTTTTCTTTAATGCCAATTCCATCGCTGCAAACATTTTCAACATATCTGCTGCATCTGTATAACCCATATGACCGAGTCTAAGGATTTTATTTTTTACCTTTCCGAGCCCGCCGCCAAGGGCAATATGAAATTCCTCACGCATTAATTTTCTAAATGCGTCTGCATTTTCTAATTTCACGGCTGTAAGTGTTGGACTTGCAGCTGAATCCTCTACGAACAATTCTAAGCCTAAGGCACGAACTCCGGCACGAGTCATGTCACGGAGCGCCGCATGACGCTTATATTCCTGTTCCATGCCCCCGCCTCGCTCAATCATGTTGCATGCTTCTTTTAAGCCACTAACAAGAGCAATATTAGGGGTATAAGGTGTTCCCACTCCTGACTCTAAACCTTTTTTATATTTTTTTAAATCTAGATAAAAAGATGGGCATTGGTGTTTTTCTATGATCTTCCAAGCTTTATCACTCATTGTAATCAATGCTAATCCTGGAGGAAGCATCAGTGCTTTCTGTCCCCCAGTCGCGACGATATCAATTCCCCAATCGTCCATATATAGTGGTGTACCAACGATTGAACTTACAGCATCCACCATGAAAATTGCCTCGGTTTCTCTTACAATCGCCGCGATTTCCTTGATATTATTAATCGCAGAAGTTGATGTTTCACAATGTGTCGCAAATACCGCTTTCGCTTCTGGATGATCTTTTAAAGCTGCGCGGACCTCTTCAGGATCGACAACCTTTCCCCACTCCGCCTCGACACGAACGACTTTACACCCGATATGATCCGTAATTCCTTGTAAATATTCCCCAAAGTAGCCAACAACACAAAGGATGATGGTGTCATTTGCTCCAACTGTATTAATAATTGCTGTTTCCAGCGCCGATGCACCACTCGATGTAAGTGGAACTACAAGATTTTTTGTTTGAAAGACCATCTTTGCTTTATCAATTGTTTCCTGCAGAACTTCTTGAAAAGCTGGATTCCGGTAATCCATCATCGGATGGTCGAAACTTTGTTGCATCGCTATTTGAATTTCTTTCGGTACTTGCACTGGTCCTGGTAAACGTAATTCCATTTTCTCTTGAAACATTTAATTCTCCCCTTTGAATGCTGTTATTTTCTCTCCTACCTACACATATGCAAATTCCGTGCCAACCTTTAAAAACCTTATGTTACTTACATTTTCAACAATTAATAATTCGTTTCATGTTCCATAACGAAACAATATCGAAACAGCGTTGAAACACTAAAAAGAGCAAGCTTCTTTCGATACGACTAGCAGACCTTGAACAATTTAGAAAGCATTCACCGTCGGTTCAGATGAAAGCATAAAAGAAAAAAAGTGCCAGAGACGATCCAATATTGGATCGTTTCTGGCACTTTTTTGGCTCTTTTTTATTAAAGAGTCCTTTCTCAAACTTTGTTGTTCTTGAACAAAAATAGTTTAACTTATTAGAAAGAGCTTGCAAAATACTTCAAAGATAAGATATATGGCTTCAATTGTGTTAAGATCGGCTATAGGATTTAACAACAATCTTTATGAAAATAGCCAAATTAAATTAATTTTAATCCGCTTAAAAGAATCATGACGGCTACAATCGCTCTTAATGGTTTCGCGGGAATTTTGGCAGATAAAGTACTACCAATTAGAACTCCCGGTATGCTACCAATTAATAGGTTTATCATTAATAAATAGTTTACATTTCCAATTCCTGCATGCATAATCCCTGCTGCTGTCACTAAAAAAAACGCATGGGCTATATCCGTTCCAACTAATTCGGTTGGAGTCATTTTATATAAGTACAGCATAACTAACGCAAATAATGAACCAGAGCCGATGGAAGTTAATCCAACCAAAAATCCTAACACCGCCCCTATCACAATGGTTAAGGATCGTTTTTCTTCAATAGGCTTTAACTGAATTTTATTGAATTCTAATCGCCCTTTTGCAAATGTTTTTACTAAAGTTGCAATCGCCACTAATATTAGTACATAACCTAAAGCGTGTTTAATGATCTCCTCTTGGTTATTAAAAAATGAATCAAATAACCGTAACATCCCCACCGCTAAAATTGTACTTGGGATACTTCCAATTGCGAGGTATTTCATTAATTTAAAATTAATTGTTTTTTGTCGCCAATGCTGTACTGAACCGAAAAATTTGGTGACCGAATTATAAGCTAAATCGGTTCCTACGGCAATGGCTGGACTTATCCCAAGTAATACTAAAATTGGTGTTAAAAGGGCAGCTCCTCCAACCCCTGTTAAGCCGACCATGAATCCGATCAGTAGTCCCATTATTATCATCCCAACACTCATAAACCGCACGCTCCCAGAGTCCCTTATTTTTACATATCACCAATTTATGTGATAGACATATGCCTTGTGAGCCCATAAAATTCGTGTTCTTTGGGCTTAGGAGCTAAGGTTATGTAGGCCTTGTGGGTAGTTAGTAATAAGTAGTACCTATGACAAATTCTTTAAATAAGAAAAACAAGCCCTCCAATTTTTGTGGGCTTGTTTCGCTTTTATTCTTCTTTTTCGTCATTCAATGTTATTTTCTTACATCCTACATATAAACATGAAAGAACATCTAAACCCGGCTTAGCTTTTGACAACCCTTTGATATAGGGAGTCACTAAATCTTTAAAATCAGCTCCGACACCTTCTTCTTCAAGGATTCCATAAACAAAAAGCTTTTTTTCATCAAATAAGAAAGCTACATTTCCAACGGCTTTATTTTCGGAATCCACTACATTCAATACCTGAAATTCTGGGGTTATGACCTCAGGTGAAAAATAGATTTGCAATGTTTTCACTCCTTCTCATGGTGCCATGTAAATTATGTTAATTGTAGTTTTTCAAATAAAGTATCTTGGTTCTCTGATGGCTTTTTCTTTTTTACATGAATTAGCATCATACACAAAAATGCAACAAATAAAGTCAATCCGGCGGTTATGAGAAACATCCCTGTTCGTGACCATGCCATTAATGCTCCGTAAATTGGCGGTCCGATGGCAACTCCAAGGAATCGAACGGAACCATATAATGACGTCACAAAGCCTCTACGATCCATCGGAACCGAGCCTGTGATAAAACTGTTGATACAAGGAAGTGCTAATCCAGTTCCAACACTACTTACAGCTAGCACAGCGAAAAATGGTACTAAGTTCTTAAATAGAACAAGTGAAGCAAACGAAGCGGTCATTAATAAGAGCCCAAAAATGATAAGGGATTTCATCAGCCCCATCTTTTTACCAATCTTGCTTCCAGTGATATAAGATGTGGTTGTCATAAAAAGAAGTGGAATCGCTAAAATAGCTCCTTTTAAAACCCCATCAATTTTGTAATTCGTCTCAAGAATATCGGATATATAAAACAAAATACCAAATAAAGTAAACAAACACGTTGCCCCAGTCAAATAGGCAGCAAATAGCCATCTCCCCTCTGTTTTAAACACAGAAGCGAGCCCTTTCACATATGTCCCTAATGAAGGAGGTTCTTTTTCTTTTTTCTTTTCTTTTATGAAAAAGATTGTTAACAAGATACTGACGGCACAAAAAACAGGAAAAGCAAAAAAGGCTGCATACCAAAACAACAGTGCTAATAGGGAGCCAATAATGGGACTAATCACCTTTCCAAAACCGTTCGAGGCTTCGACAAGTCCTAACACCTTACTTTGTTCTCCCCCTTTGAATAAATCGCCTGTTAAAGCCATTGCCATGGAGGTTGTACCAGCTGCCCCTATTCCTTGTAAGATTCTCCCGGCGAGAATCCACGGATAAGCATTTCCAAACCATGCTGCGGCTGCACCAGCTAAAATACCACCGCCTCCATATAAAATGAGCGCTGGTATGATGACAGCTTTTCTTGAAAATCGGTCAGACAAATATCCTAGTATAGGTATGGAAATAGCAGCTGCGACAGAAAATGCGGTTATAACCATACTTACCTGAAATTGCGATATTCCTAACTCAGATTTCATTTTCGGAAGCACTGGTATAAGCATGGAATTCCCCAATACCAAAATAAGTGGAATCGATCCGATTGCTGTAATCGTTAAACCCTTATGTTTTTGCTTTGCCATGAAAGCACGCTCCTAACTGAAAGAATAAGCCCTACTAGTGTTTGAAGGAATAGGATGCTTTATACAAAGGCCTTCCTAATTTTTCGGAAAAAAGCCCAATCCTTACACATTCGCCCAAAAATTGAATAATCTATCCTAGAAAAATAGAGGAGGGCGCTTTCCCTATGGATTTTTTAAAATTACCTAAACGTACAACCGGTAATCGAACTTATGGATTAACATCCATCGCTGATTTTGGTACGCCAATCGGGCGGTTAACTAACATATTAGAAGACTACAGCCATATCATTGATATCGCTAAAATGGGAATTGGATCTGCATATATTACTCCTAATATCAAAAGAAAAGTGGATTTGTATAAGGAGTACCAAATTAAGCCATATTGCGGAGGTACTTTATTTGAAAAATGCTTTTATCAAAAGAAAATTCCTGAGTATTTCACATACTTGAAAACACTTGGAATCGAATGGATTGAAGTTTCCAACGGGACTTTGGATATCCCGTTAAAAGAGCGCCTAAATATTATTCAGCAAGCCAAAGAAGAGTTTTTTGTGATTGCCGAGGTCGGGTCAAAGGATGCTACCCTAGACATGTCGATCAATGAGTGGAGAGAAGAAATTCAAATCCTGTTAGAAGCTGGTTGTGAATACGTCATTACTGAAGGCCGCGACTCTGGTACAGCAGGTATTTATGAGAGCAATGGGCGGGTTAAATCAGATTTAATTGAAGAACTGGTCCGCGGAATTGATTATAAAAAGATTATCTTTGAGGCACCCACCGCTAAGCACCAAATGTTTTTTATTAATCAGATCGGACCAAATGTCAACTTAGGTAATGTCAACATTGATGATGTTTTGGTACTAGAAGCTCAACGGAATGGACTTCGCAGCGAGACTTTTTATTTGGAGGATAAAGATGCGCATTACGCTAATCAGGCACCTACCCACTGAATGGAATCAAAATACATGGCTACAAGGACGAAGAGATATCCCCATTTCACAGGTAACAGAAGATCGAATAAAAGGGGTTATACGTAATCAAGACAAACTAATTGAACTCTCCCCTTTTGACCTCGTGCTAGCCAGTTCTTTGTCTCGAACCCAACAAACGGCAAAAGTATACGAAATGAATCCTATTATTGAACCGCTGTTGGATGAACTCGATTTCGGACCTTACGAAGGGCGTCCTAAACAAGAATTGTTAAATGATTATGGATTAGCTTGGAGCCAGGACCCTTTATCAATAGTTTTAGGAGAAAGAGTATATCAACTAGAAGAACGGATTATCGAGTTTCTTGCTAAATACAACCAATATGAAAACATTCTTGTCTTTGGGCATGGTTCATGGATAAGAGCGATCATATCCTATGCGAAACATGGAACCATTAATCATATGAATCAAATTACAGTCGCTAACAATGAATGCATTAGTTTAGAGTTTATGACTGTTAGGTAGAGAGGAGCGTTTACAATTGGTTAAACTAACCTACGAAACATGGGACAACAATGTGGTAAAAGACATCATCAAGAAACAAGCCGATTATTTTGATGTTTTAAAATGGGCGTACCGTGAATTTAAAAATGATGAAATTGTTTACGCATGCAGTTTTGGAGCGGAAGGGATTGTACTCATTGATTTAATTTCAAAAGTAAACAAACAGGCAAAGATTATCTTTCTTGACACGGGACTCCACTTCCGTGAAACTTATGAACTAATTGAACAAATCAAGGAACGATATCCCACCCTCGACATTGACATGGTGAAGCCTAAACTTACATTAACAGAACAAGCCGAACAGTATGGCGAACAACTTTGGAAATCCAACCCAAACTTATGTTGCCAAATACGAAAAGTGGAACCGCTGAAAGAAGCCATTTCTGGAAAAATAGCATGGATTTCCGGTTTGCGGCGAGAACAATCCCAACTCAGAAGCAAAACAAATTATCTCAATAAAGATGCAAAATTTAAAAACATTAAAATATGTCCTCTTATTCTTTGGAAATGGGAGGAAATTCTAACCTACATCGAATTAAACCGTCTTCCATACAATCCTCTACATGATCAAGGTTATCCAAGTATCGGTTGTGCCCCTTGTACCAATCCTGTTTCCGAAAGCAATGACCAACGTGCAGGAAGGTGGTCAGGCAACACCAAATCAGAGTGCGGACTTCATTTAAATAATTAGAAGTATCTCTAAAAATTGTTGTTTAAATCCATTAAGTTAGTTTTACGAAAAGAAGACATTTCGTATGTTTAATTTAACTATGCTCCTTTTCTCATAAATGACCAAATTTGCCTGTACACCTAAGCACAACCAGCCGTATTTTTTGTTCAAAAGCAACAAATTTTGAGAAAAGAGCCAACAATGAGCAACAATCCAATTTAAGAGCATGAGGAGGAATTTATTTTGAGTAAGAGTATCCCGCATGGTGGAAAGTTGATTAACTGTTTCAATCTTAATCAGCGTGTAGATTATACTTTGAACAGCGTTGAACTTGATAATCTCGAATTAAGCGATTTGGAATTAATTGCAAATGGCGCGTATAGCCCGCTTGAAGGTTTTATGACCAGAGAGAATTATGATTCGGTCGTCCATGATATGCGCCTAGCAAACGGTCTTCCCTGGTCAATTCCAATTACATTAGCTGTAGCAAATGATAAAGCTTCAGAATTAAAGGTAGGTGAAACAATTAATCTAATCCAAAATGGGATTGTGTATGGAACAATGGTAGTGAACGAAGTGTTCACCCCTAATAAAGCAATAGAAGCGGAGAAAGTCTACAAAACAACTGAGGTTAAACATCCGGGGG
>Ga0182742_1005691_pt1 | contig 10349 bp, 8 predicted proteins | sample eDN5th37CBELigMG_FD_128880 | JGI IMG/M metagenome (GOLD analysis project Ga0182742, IMG submission 128880) | Enriched Miracle-Growth compost microbial communities from Emeryville, California, USA - eDNA 5th pass 37_C BE-Lig MG (version 2)... ... | reverse complement strand
GAGCGCGGCATCCCGACCGTGCTGGACGGCGAGAAGAGCGAGACGCGCATCCTGCGCCAATTGGTGCCGATGGTGGACCACGCGATCTTCTCGACGCCAGGGCTGCAGAATTTCGCGCCCGGGGTCTCGCAGGCGGAGGGGCTGCGCCGGGCGCTGGCCGAGGGCGTCCGGGTCGCCGCCGTGACCCGCGGAGAGCACGGCACGCTCTGGGCGACGCAGGAGGATCCGGAGCCGCGCGAGACGCCTGCCTTCCCGGTGGAGGCCACCAACACCACCGGCGCCGGGGATGTTTTCCACGGCGCCTATGCGCTGGCGATTGCGGAAGGCCAGGACGTGGCCGCGGCGGTGCGCTTCGCCTCCGCCGCCGGCGCGCTGCGGGCGCAGGATGGGGAGACGCCCCGGCGCCCGGCGCTGATGGCGATGCTGGCCGGCGGCTGAGCGCTGGGCCTCCGGGGGCACGGATTCGGCGGTGGAGGCAGGACAGGGTAAGGGTGGAAGGCGCCATGGACCCGGTCGATCTCGCCCTCTGCCTTGCCGTCGATGTCTCGGCCAGTGTGGATTACGACGAATTCGGTCTGATGCTGGGCGGCTATGCCGCCGCCTTCCGGGATCCGGAGATCGCCGCCCTTTGCGCCGCCGGGCCGCGCCGGGCGGTGGCGGTGGCCATGCTGTTCTGGTCCGGCGCCAAGCCGGGTCCGGAACTCGCGGTGCCCTGGATGCGGGTGGAAGGCGAGGCCAGCGCCGCCGCCCTGGCTGAGGCCATCGATGGTGCCCCGCGCCCATCCCAGCCCGGCGCGACGGCGCTGGGGGAGGGGATGGCGGCCGGCCTCGCCCTGCTGGCACGCTGCCCGGCCGAGGCGGCGCGGCTGGTGCTGGATGTCTCGGGCGACGGCCGCCACAACCAGGGCCGTCCGCCGGGCCCGGTGCGCGATATCGGCGTCGCGGCCGGCATCACCATCAATGCCCTCGCCGTGCTGAACGAGGAGCCGGACCTGCTCGACCATTACCGGGCCGAGGTGATCGGCGGCCCCGGCAGCTTCGCCATGGACTGCCCGGACTATCCGGCCTTCGCCGAGGCGATCCGGCAGAAGCTGAAGCGCGAGATCGGCGGCCTTCTCCTCTCGCGCCGGGATGGGGTATTTACCCTGCCTTCCTGAAGGTGTGCCGCTTCCGATGCTACTGCTCATTCCCGGCCCGGTGCAGACCCGTCCCGAGATCCGCGCCGCCATGGCCGAGGACATCGCTCCCTGGGACAATGATTTCCGTGCCGTCTATGCGGATATCCGCGAGCGGGTGCGGGCGGTCGCCGGCGGCGTGCCGGGCGAGCACGCCACCCTGCCGCTGCAGGGCTGCGGCCATTTCATCGTGGAGGCCGCGATCCGCACCTTCGTTCCCGCCGGGGCGAAGCTGCTGATCCCGCTGAATGGCAGCTATGCCGAACGCGCGGCACGCCTGGCGCGGGAGGCGGGGCGGGAGGTCGTGGCCCTGCCCGGCCCCGACACAAGGCCAGTGACGCCGGAGGAGGTGGCGGCGGCGCTGGCCGCCGATCCGGCCATCGGCCATGTCCTGATGGTCCATAACGAGACGGGCAGCGGCATCGTCAACGACCCGGCTGTGATCGGCCCGGTGGTGCGGGCAGCGGGGCGGCGGCTGATCCTGGATGCGATCAGCGGCTTCGGGGCCTTGCCCTTCTCCCTGGCCGAGCATCCCGAATGCGATGCGGTAGTCTTCACCTCGGGCAAGTGCCTGGAGGGGATGCCGGGCATCGGCTTCGCCGTGGCGCGGACCGACCGGGTGGAGGCATCGGCTGGCAATGCCGGGTCCTGGGCCTTCGACCTCTCGGATGTCTATGCCCATGCCCTGCGCGCCGGCTGGGGCAGCTTCCGCTTTACCCCGCCGGTGCAGGCGCTGAAGGCCTTCGCCACGGCGCTGGACCTCTACGCGGCCGAGGGCGGGCAGAAGGCGCGCCTGGCGCGCTACACGGAGAACATGCGGGTGCTGTATGAGGGCGTGCTGGGCCTCGGCCTGACGCCCTATCTGGAGCGGCGGCACCAGGGGCCGGTGATCGTCACCGTGCACCAGCCGGCGGATCCGAATTTCGAATTGCAGCGCTTCGTGGACGCGCTGAAGGCGCGCGGCGTGCTGATCAGCAATTTCTACAACACCGAAGCGCCGACTTTCCGCGTTGGCTGCATCGGCGCCATCACGCCGGAGGACATGCGCCGTGCCGTCGCCGCAATGGGAGAAGCGCTGGCGGAACTGGGCGTCAGGCGGCGCGAGGCCGCCTGAGCCCGGAACAGGATCAGAACCGGTAGCGGACGCTTGCCCCGATGACCCAGGGATCGAGATCCGCACGGCCATTGATCATCCCGCTGTTCACGCTGACGGAAGGACGGAGGAAGATCTTCTTCACGTCCAGATTCGCCAGCCAGTTCGGCGTGATCTCGTAGTCCAGGCCGGCGTTCAGGGCGAAGCCTGGCGCCGTGTCGATGCGCACGCGATTGACCGGCGCGCTCCTATCGCCGCCATAGCCGTAGAAGAAGGTCACGTTCAGGCCGGCGCCGACATAGGGGCTGAGACGCGAACCGGGCAGCGGGTGGTACTGCAGCGTCAGCGTCGGCGGCAGCACCCAGACATGGCCGAGCTTCACATTGCCCAGCGCCGAATGGGCGACACTCAGGTCATGCTGGCTCGTCGCCGCGATCAGATTGAGCGCGACGTTCCGCGACAGGAAGTAGGTGAAGTCGAGTTGTGGAGTCGCGCTGTCGCTGGCACGCGGCTCTCCGCCGATCAGGCCGACGCGCCCGCCATTCTGCGGCAGCACGCCGATGGCGCCGAGGCCGACAACGAAGTCGCCTGCCTGCTTGCCGCGTGGCGCATCCTGCGCCATGGCCGCGCCCGCCCCCAGCGTGGCGGCCGCCACCATGGCGCCCGCCAGCATTCCAACAGTCTTGCGCATCTCTCTCGCATCCGTTCCAGGTGGCAACCGCCACCGGAGCGGTTTCTGGACCGGATGCGGGCGCGCCGCATTGCGTTGCGTCAATCGGCGCGCGCTTATGATGCGTCTTCTTCTATTCCGGCTTGATGCCCGCCGTCTCCACCACCCGCCGCCAGCGGGCGATCTCCTCCCGCTGGAATTTGGCGTAGCTGTCGGGACTGTCGGCGACCACGGTGAAGCCGATCTGCCCCAGGCGCTGCACCGTCTCCGGATGGCGCAACGCCGCAACGGCATGACTATTCACGCGCTCCAGCAACGGGGCGGGCAGCTTGGCCGGCGCCATCAGCGCCTGCCAGGAGGTGACGACGAAATCCTTGAGCCCCGCTTCGCCCGCAGTCGGCACATCCGGCAGGATTGGATGCCGCTCGGCGCTGGTGACGATGATGGGGCGCAGCCGTCCGCCCTGGATATGGCCCGCGACGGTGCCGAGATTCTGGAAGGAGAGCTGGACATTGCCGGCGATCAGGTCGGTCGCTGCCGCGGCGCCGCCGGCATAGGGCACATGCGTCGCATCCGTGCCGGTGAGCTGCTTGAACAGCTCCATGGTCAGATGGTCGGAGGAGCCGACGCCGCTGGTCGAATAGCTGGCACCCGGATTGGCCTTCAGCCAGTCGATCATGCCCTTGAGGTCACGGACCGGCACCTTCTGCGGATTGACCACCAGCACGTTCGGCGTGGTGACGGCCAGGGTCACGGGCGTGAAGTCACGCACCGGGTCGTAGCCCAGATTGGGCCGCAGCGCGGCATTGATGGCATAGACGCCGATCGAGCCGACCATCAGCGTGTAGCCGTCCGGGGCGCTGCGGGCCAGCTGCCGCCCGGCCACCTCGCCATTCGCTCCGGGCCGGTTCTCCACCACCACGGGCTGGCCCAGGCTCTGCTGCATGCGCGTGGCGATGGCGCGGGCAACGATATCCGAGGGACCGCCGGCAACGAAGGGGACCAGGATGGTGACTGGGCGATTGGGCCAGGCCTCCGTCCCCTGCGCCCGCCCGAGGCGGGGCAGCATGGCAAGGCCGAGGCCCGACAGGGCGAGTTGGCGGCGATTCATCATGAAGCGTCTCTCCCGGCGATTCGGTTGCGCGCAGGATGACGCCGGCATGGGGATCTGGCCAGCCGTGACACCGGGACGGAGCGGCCGCGAGACGGGGCTCCCCTACAGTGCGGCGATAGCGCCGGCGAAGGCATCCAGCGTGTGCGCGATGTCCTCCGGCGTATGCGCGAGGGAGATGTAGTACTTGCTCTCGCCCTTGAGGATGCCCCTGGCACGCAGATGGCGGTTGACCTGCTGCATCATCGCCTGGTTGGCGCGCAGCGTGGCGCGGTAGTCCTGCACCTCGCCATCGGTGAAGACCACGTCGAAAAGCGGCGGCTCGCCCACCACCTGCGCCGGCAGCCCCTTCTCCCGCAGCAGGCGGGACATGCCGTCCATGAGGGTGCGCCCGGTCTCGAAGACCTGCTCATAGGCGCCGGGGCGCTTGAGGATGTTGAGCGTGGCGAGCCCGGCGACGGCGGCCACCGGATTGCCGGAGAGCGTGCCGATCTGCATCAGGAAGCCGTCATCCCCCACAAGGCCGCGGTCGAAATGCGCCATGATGTCGGCGCGGCCGGCGATGGCCGCCAGCGGGAAGCCGCCGCCGATGATCTTTCCGAGGGTGCAGAGATCGGGCGTCACGCCGTAATAGGCCTGTGCGCCGCCATAGGCGAAGCGGAAGCCGGTGACGACCTCGTCGAAGATCAGCGGGATGCCAAAGCGCGCCGTCACCTCGCGCAGCGCCTGCAGGAAGCCGGGGCGGGGCGGGAGGAGGCGCTGGAAGGGCTCCACGATCACGCCGCCCAGTTCCTCGTGATGCGTCTCGATCAGCCGCACCGCGGCTTCGGCGTCGTTGAAGGGGGCGACCAGGACCTCGTCGCGGATGCTGCGCGGGATGCCGGCGGAATCCGGCACCGGCTGCGGGAAATTGGTCAGCTGCTTCGGCGCCAGGCTCATGAGGCTGTAGTCGCTCATGCCGTGGTAGCCGCCCTCGAATTTCAGGATGCGGTCGCGCTTGCGGAAGGCGCGGGCGACGCGCATGGCATAGAGATCGGCCTCCGACCCGCTGCTGACGAAGCGAACCTGCTCGGCGCAGGGTACGGCAGCGACGATCTCCTCGGCGAGCAGGATGCCGTGCTCGTTATTGGCGAAGAAGGTGGTGCCGCGCGGGATCTGACGCTGCACCGCTTCCGTCACCTCCGGATGCGCATGGCCGACGAACATCGGGCCGGAGCCGAGGAGGAAGTCCACATACTCGTTGCCGCTGACATCCCAGACCCGGCCGCCGCGGCCCTCGCGGACGACGATGTCGCCGGCCATGTTGCCGAAGCTGCCGGCGGGCAGCGCCCGGCGCGCCTTTTCGATCAGGGCCAGTTCGGCTTCGCTGCGGCGGATCTCGCTCATCCCTGCGCTCCTGTTCCCGGGGGTAGGGACAGACTATGCCCCCGCCGTGGCGGGCGCCAAGCCCGGGATCAGGCGGATGCGCCGCTCCGCCGCCGCTTCGATTGCCGCGCGGCTGTAGAGGAGCGGCACATAGTCCTCCTTCGCCCAGAGCGGGAAGTGATCGCGATAATGCGTGCTGGCCGGGTCGCCGGACTGACCAGGGGCATTGATGGTCCAGCTTGCATCCCAATTCCCCACATCCACCACCATGCGCCAGGAGACGCCAGAGACGACGCGGAAATCGCTGTTCCGGTAGCCGTTGTTGTTGATGGTGAGGTTGGACCCGCCCTTCGGGGCCGGCCCGACATCCAGCTTCGCCGCGAGATCCGGCGGCAGCAGGCGGGAGAGCGGGTGCTGGAAATAGCCCTGATGCAATTGGCCCCAGGCCCAGGTCGCGGGATCGGGGCCGAGGCGCTGCACCGCCTCCTCCCAGGCCGCGGCCAGGCTCCGCAGCAGCAGCGCATCGCGGGCGGCGCGCGGTTCGGGGCCGAAGCCGGGGTCCTCGGCGCGTTCCAGCAGATCCACGACCAGCGCCGTGTCCGGCACCGAGATCATCTCCGCCAGGCCCTGCGGTCCCAGGCTGCGCAGCAATTCAGGGATGAGATGCTTGGAGAACCAGATCTCGAACAGCGCGGCCGGGCCGCTTTCCGCATTCAGGCGGTGATCCCAGCCATGGAGGAGCGCCAGGGCTGGGGCACTCGCCGCATCGCCCTTGAGGTTGCGCAGCAGGGCACAGAGGCGGCGCGCCGGGACGCAGCCGAAATCCGTCTGCAGGGCGAGCGTGTCCTGCACGGACCAGGACGCCTTGCTCTCGATCGCTTCGCTCAGTCGCATGTAGCGCGCGGCGTCGGTCCATTCGAAGCCGGTCTTGCGGCTGCGGTAGTCGTAATCCGGCGGCAGGTTCATCTGATTGGCGGTGCCGAGCCAGCCGGAGGCCGGGTTCGCGCTGCGCGGCAGGCCGGAGGAGGGCATCAGCCCCTGCCATTCATACCGCCCATCACCCGGCACCGGCAGCAGCCCGTCCCAGTTGGGGCGGATCGGCACCTTTCCGGCCGCGGCCCAGCCGATATTGCCCTCCACATCCGCGACGACGTGGTTGGTGGAGGGCGCGCCCCAGCCTTCCAACGCGGCGCAGTACTCATCCCAGTTCCGCGCCTTGATGTAGCCGAGGCTTGCCATGTAGGCGGCGGTCCCGGGCTCGGTCCAGACGGTGCGCAGGGCATAGGCGCGGTTCGCTTCCCGGTCGATGTGCAGCACCGGGCCATGGCGGGTGAAGAGCAGCTCCACCTCCACGGGGTCTCCACCGCGGACCGGCACCGATTCCGTCACCTTGCGCATGCGCTCCCAGCCCTCGCCGTAGCGGTAGCGCTCGGGATCGGCGGGATCGAGTTCGTAGACGTAGAGATCCTCCTGATCGGTCGGATGGATCGTCAGGGAGAAGGCGAGACGGTCGTTATGGCCGAGGCTGACGCCGGGAATGGCTGGCTCCCCCGCGCCGATCACATCCAGCCCCGGCGCGGTCAGATGCGCGATGTAGCGGAGCGAGGGCTGCTCATGCACGCGATGCGGGTCGCTGGCGAGGATCGCCCGCCCGGTCGTCGTGCGGGAGGGGGCCAGCGCCCAATTGTTGCTGCCAAAATTTTCCGCCGCCGCGGGGTCGGGCGTGAAGGAGGGCTCGGCCGTGGCGATGGCATTCGGCTCGGTGGCGAGAAGATAGGTCCGCGCCACCTCGGGCGGGATCGGGTGCGGTTCCAATCCCTCCGGGATCTGCACCTGCCATGCGGGCTGCAATCCCTTGTGCAGGCGGTCCGCCTCCAGCCCGAAACGGGCGATGATATTGCTGCGCGTCACCTCGGCATCGAGGTTGCGCACCCGGGCATGGGCGCGGCAGCGGACCACATCCTCCGGCGCCCAGCGTGCCGGCCGGGTGCCGAGCAGGCGGAATTCGAGGGGCAGCCGGTCCGGCTCGCGCTCCAGGAGGTCGAGATAGGCGTTGATGCCGGCGGTGAAGGCGGTGGTCCAGGCCCGGGCATCCGGCCCGTAGCTGGCCCATTCGGCCTCCATATCGCCGCGGTAGAGCAGCAGGCGGGCGGCGCGGTCGCGCTCGACATAGGCCGGGCCGAGATCGCCGGCGAGCAGCCCGAGGCCCCGCTTCCGCCAGAGGTCGATCTGCCACAGCCGATCACGCGCGGCGTTGAAACCCTGGGCGAAGAAGGCGTCGGCCTCACTGGCCGCGCGGATGTGCGGGATGCCCCAGCGGTCGATCAGGATCTCGGCTTCGGCGGTGAGGCCGGGGAGGGGAATTGTCTCGGTTGGCAGCGGCATCGCTCTCGGCCTTGCAGGGATAGGGGGCAGTTTCGGCGCCGGGCACCGCGCCGGCAAGGCTGGGCAATCCCAGTGGGAGATGGGCCAGGAGGCCTCGCCTTAACCCCGCTGCTCCGGCGCTGGCTTCATGGGGTATTGCGGGAGGCGCCACGGATGCTAGAACGCCCGCGACGGAGCGTAGCGCAGCCTGGTAGCGCATCAGTCTGGGGGACTGGGGGTCGTGGGTTCAAATCCCGCCGCTCCGACCATTTTTTCTGTAGGAAATTCAGCGGCTTAGAGAGAGCGCGGGGACTGGGGGTCGGCAATTTTTTGCAGCGGTGTTTGCAGCCCAGTCTCGTCGTCAGTCCGTGCCGCCTGCGGATCGATTTCCGACCTGTCCCGGCCGCCCTGGAGCAGGATGAACCCCCGGCGGATCGACCCCGCGTTCTCCACCAGCAGGTCCATGGCCGCGAGCGCGATCAGGCGATTGCGCGGGATGTAGTGCTCCAGGATCTTCTGGGTTTGCTCGATCGAGTGGCCGGACACCGCGGCGATCTGGGCGAGGCTGGCCCCGGCCTCGGCAAGGCGGACCATCGCCGTCCGCCGCAGGTCCCGGAACTGCAGCCCATCCGGCAGGCCCGCCGCCTCGCGTGCCGCCCGGAAGCGGCGGGCGAAGTTGTTCTTGTCCCAGACCACGCCAGTCGGGGAGGGCGCGATCAGTTCGCTCTTCGGATGCAGCCGTAAGGCGATCTCTGCCCGGAGCGCCGGATGCAGCGGCACCCAGACCGGCTTGCCGGTCTTGGCCTGCCGCAGCATGACCCAGAGCACTTTGCGTCCGCCGCGCTCGATGGTCTGGCCGATGCAGTCGTAGGTCATGCGCCAGCAGTCCGCAGGGCGTTGCGCCGTATGCGCGGCCAGCAGGAAGGCGCGCCGCATCAGCGGGTCTGCCTTCTCAAGGAAGGTGTCTACCTGGGCCGGCGTCCAGACCGCCTCGCGCCGCGGCGGAGAGGGGATCTCCACGTCCTCGAACGGATTCTCCCGCAGGAGCTTCAACTCGTGCCGGGCGAAGTTGAGCAGCGTCTTCAGCTTCTTCAGCCGGTGCCAGGCATTGTAGGGTTGGCCGGCCTCCAAGAGGTGCTTGCGGTAGAGCTTTACGCCTTCGCGCCCGATGGCGGCGACCGGCAGGTCCCCGAACTCCGCCTCGAGCTTGCTGAAGTGCCAGCCGTAGTCAGTGCGACTGCTGGCACGCAGCTTCGCCCACTCTTCGCTTTCCTTGTACCGCTCGATCACCCAGGCGAGTGAGCCGGGGACGAGGGCGGGATCGGGCGGGGCCTCGCCGTTGAGACGCATGACCTCGAGCCGCCGCTCCTCCGGGTCGGCTGAGAGCCGCGTACCGGTGGCGCGGTGGTAGTAATAGATGGCCTCAGTGCCGTCAGCCCGCTTCCTGCGGACGACGTTCACGCCGGGTGGTTCCTTCACGATGGTGTCTCGGGATTTGAGGATTGGGATTTGCCCGTACCTCGTGCCGTTTGGCGCGCAGCCGGGCCGCCAGCGCATCGTTGTCGGGCGGCACGGGAGCGAGCGGGCTCGACAGCTGGTCCAGCACCTCGTCGAGGCGGATGCGGTCGAAGAGCAGCCGGCTGCCGAAGCGCAGGGGCTTGAGGTGGGGGCGGATGTGCTGGTCGTAGTGGGAGCGGGACATCCCGCAGTAGGCGGCCGCCTGCTCGGCCGAGAGCAGGCGGGGCGATAGGCCAGTCTGTGCGAACAGGGAGGCCGTCCTGGCCGGTGGCGGCAGGCTCGAGGCCGGCCCGGAGGGTGGGGCCGCGGTCCAGAAAGCTTCGGGGGCGGTGGCGCGGGCGGGCAGCGGCGCCGGGTCGCGCGCAGCCGCGGCGCCCGGGTCGGCCTCCCCCGCCCGTTCTTCCCGCCTGCGCTTCCTCCGTGGACGTACCACCACGGCGGCCCCCTTTGGCGGGCGGCCGCCTCCGGCAGCACGAAGGCGCGCGCCCGCGGATGCGGACAACGTGCGCCTTCTGACGCTGACGGTGCCGACGCCGGGCTGCATGGGGCGGCCTGGAGCCGCTGCCCCCGCGGCGTCGCGATGTCGTACCTGTTTAATCGATCAGGCGGGCGCGTTTCAACGAAACAGGGTGCCTCGGTCGTCGGCCGACAACACGCCGCTGTCCCTGTTCCCACCTTTCCCCGGCCGCGCCGCGGCCCCGGCGTGATCAGCGCGCCACCGCTGCGGGCGGGGCACCAGCAGCGGACCGAAGCGCTGCGTCGACGGTGCGGGCGACGTAATCCCCCGCCGCCCGCTCGCCGCCACGCCCCGCGGCCTTCTCCCCCGCCCGCAGGACGGCGGCGACGAAAGGCGCGGAAGCGCCCCGGCGCAACAGCCGGACAGCGATGGCATGATCGGCGCGCGAGCGATCCAGGACCGCCCCGGGCGGCAGGCAGGCGCGCAGCGCGGCCATGCCGGCCGCGTGCTCCGCGGCGGGGCTGCGGGGGCGCAGGGAGCGGGAGACCGCAGGCGGCGCGGCGGCGGGCAGCAGAGCGGCCGGACCTCCGGCAGGG
>Ga0182742_1005690_pt1 | contig 10349 bp, 9 predicted proteins | sample eDN5th37CBELigMG_FD_128880 | JGI IMG/M metagenome (GOLD analysis project Ga0182742, IMG submission 128880) | Enriched Miracle-Growth compost microbial communities from Emeryville, California, USA - eDNA 5th pass 37_C BE-Lig MG (version 2)... ... | reverse complement strand
GCTTTTCCCCCCCCCCCCCCCCAAAAAAAAAAATGTTTTAAAATGTTTTAAATTAGATTCAGATCTTAGAAGATGGAGCCTATTCATTGAGTCTCCCTTTTTTATGACTGGTCAAGGATTCTCCATTTAATAATTTAATATAGGTCTTTCAATAAATGATTATCGATCTATTTTATCTTCTTAAGCTTAAAATATATTAATATGAGTCTAGGATCCTCTTAGATTCAAAGCCATTCTTTCTTTGAATACGTTTCTTCGCTCATTATCTGTCACATTCCTTTCAGTTATATGCGCTTTCTTTGTAATTAATTTTATTATCCTTGAAACGAAAAACAAGCAAGAGTACCTCAAATAGCAATATGGAAGAGAGGCGAGGATGATAAGGCACCTAATAAAATGACTTTCCGAAGGCAGAAAAAAATAAAAGGTGCTTCCGATAGTTGACACCCAAAAAATTTGTTGAGTTAATAAATGTTAAATGGCCTTATACAACAAATGTAATAAGAGACAACTCCATTCACCAAAGAAAATCCCAATGTCACTGTACCAAACAATAATGGAACCTTCGACTCTACGGAGGTAAAATCTGAAAACCAGAACCGAATTAAAGAACTCATTCTGGACACGAGGTACAATTCTTGTCTAGACTAGATTCGTCTAAAGCTTGGCTGGACAACTCTTGTCTGATATTAAATTTTCTGGAATAAAACTTTCTGGAATCTAATCAACTCTCAATAAAATTCGTAGATATTTGTTAATCTTGACGAGACAGATCTCGTATTCTCTCGAAATATTCGTTTAAAAAAAAAAATCGAAGGTTACATATTTTCTTGCGAAAAAAAAATCAAAATTTGGTGGGACGGACGCCTCCTAAAATTGACTTTTGGGGAAAACTTTGGAATTTATACCCTAAAAAGGTTTAAATTTTGCGACCATTCGCTGGTCTGGCTGGATTTTGAGGAAAAGAAAAAGGTTTTCCCACCCTCGAGATATTCTTAAAAATTTTTATTTCGAGTTTACGAATATTTCAAGGGAATAAGGTAAAATATCTTCTAACTGACTTTATACCTTTCAATGAAATGAATGTTGTTTATCTAAAATATAATATATATTCAGGTCTGACTGCTTAAAGTTTGTTCTGATTAGTAATGAAACAAAGTTGACTCATAATTTAATTACGATATTTGAGATCCTCATTTTGTCCAAGCCAAGAAAACTATCTCCCACCTTCTAAAACTTTGAATTGTAAAGAATGAAAAACTATCGTAATTTCTCGAGAAAATAGTTTGTTCTACATTTCTCTCTTGACTTTCTTAATTAAAAAACCTTTTTTCTGCATCTCAATTTGAACTGAATATGCGTCATACTGATATAGGATGATTATTCTTATTATATATATAAGAGAAACTATGATCCATACAAAATTTAAACTGTAAGAGTATTTATTGTTTCTGGAGATCTGAAAGGCATGATTTAAAACTTTGCAAATCAGATTAATTAGATAAAAGAATTATCTCTATGTAAATTGCTAATATAATGGAAATTTAATTTTCTTAAAATCTGTCCTACAGACAAGACGAGACAAAAGAGGAATGACTTAAAATGTTAAATAGTTTAAAAAAATAAATAAGATAGGACATATATTATCAGTCTGATTCAGATAAATTGAAAGATATCAATTTTAAGGGAAAGTGATAAGTATTGGCAAAGCTTTTTCCAGACAAAAAATGATCCAGACAAGGATCGGTACCTCAGTCCTCAATAAGAAAAAAAAAAATCAAACTTGGTGAAAGTTTGGATACACTATTAAAATATTGCTTATGTAAATAAGGTTAAATGTGTAAATATTAAATATAAATTGAGTTACGTTTTACACGTTTTGCAAAAATCATATACACAAGTTCTGCTTGTGATTCAGAAAAACAACTTGACAAAATTGGCTTTAGGCTGAATCATCCTTGCTTGGATTTCGCAAAAGATCGCTTTCTCATTTTTTCAGTTTGATCATTTCTTTGTTAAGAATAAACTTTTGATTTGAAGGATTCATTATATTTATATGCGAAGGGGAAGGCCAGCTCACTCAATGATGCTCAATTTTACTTAGGCTTGAATTAGTAAATTTCGCTTTCTCAAACTGGATTACATAATTTTCATTCAGTTTATTTAAAAGCAAAGCTACGGTATTTCTCGTTATTTTAACTTCCTTCTAAAAATTTACTGAAAATATTTAACAGCTCCAAAAATGTTTTTCCTTGATTTTTTCACAAGTAATAAACCCAAACCACTTAAAAAAGGCAAAAAGAAGAAGAAGAATGAACATTATAGAATTGAGTTATCTCATTTAAATCCTCTTAAAGAAGTCAAAATGTATGGATATTTTAAAATGGGAGCAGGTCCAAAGAAAACAGAATGTCAAGACTCTCTTTGCATGATGGAGCGCTTCGGAGATGATTGCTATTTCTTTGCTGTGTATGATGGCCATGGTGCTTCAGGAAAAGAAGCGTCCCAAGCTGCCAATGACTATATCCAAACTTACCTTGAGAAAAACATAAAAAAAATAAAAACTCTCAATTCTGATCGAAAAAAAGAAGAGTTTCTAAGAAGTGCTTTTCGGACAACAGAGGAAAAACTAAAAGCTTCAGGGATTGATTATAGTAATAGTGGAACATGTTGTATTAGTGTATTTATTCAAAGAAATAAAGCATTTATTGCAAACTTAGGAGACTCAAGGGCTGTTATGTGTCGAATCACAAGTAAAGAAAAATCAGCTATTGAACTTTCAAATGATCATAAACCTACGAGAGCTGATGAAAGAATGAGAGTATTGAAATACGGAGGGAAAATAGAAAGACTTGTTCATGATGGAGTTCCGGTCGGACCTTATAGAGTTTGGGCAGATGAAGAAGGACCTGGTATCGCAATGACTCGAAGCCTTGGGGATCTTTTGAGTAAAAAAATAGGGTTAATCTCAGAGCCAGAGATTGAGTGTATTGAGTTGCTCCCGAATGATAAGTTTATCGTCATTGGATCAGATGGTTTATGGGACGTGATGGGATCAACAGAAGTGGTTGGATTTGTATTACAACATCAACAAAGAGAAACCGTGTCAGAAGCATTAGTACTTGAAGCTAGAAGTAGATGGGAAGAAATGGGAAAGACTAAGAAAAGAAGTATAGATGTTGGTATAGGTGACGTGCCCTATATGAAATTTGGATGTGATGATATTAGTGCTGTTGTTGCTTACTTAACTTTTTATACTGAAGATGAACTTGAAGAGATTGCCAAACATATTGAGACAAATCTTATGTCTGCTGCTGGGAAAGAAAAGGAAAAAGAAAAAAAGGAGAAAAAGTAAATCTAATATGTTGTTTGTTTTGTTTTTTTATTATTATATTAACTGAGTTAATTCAAATATCTATTTGATGAGTAAACTTATAGAATGAAAAATATAAATCTTTCTGAGTCTATCAAATTCATATGTATTTGAACTATCAATTTGCTTTTCAAAAATAAAAAGTTCAACAAAGAAAAATTAGCTTATATGTGATTGTATCAAGAGGCATTCATGAAAAATTTATTATTAAGATGTTTATTCATCCTGAACACAAGGCATCACGAATATCTTCCTCTATGTTTAAATCATGAACAAGACCATATAAAAAGGGAAACTCGTAATGCAAAATATTTGGATATGAATCGATTTGCCAATTATTGTTTCCCTTAAAAATTGATTGAAACTTAAGAGTCCCGTTGGTTTTTGAATTTTTACTTTCAATATAAATCATTTGGAAAAAATAGGTCAGATTGAGCTTCCATGATTTTTATGGAAGTTTGTAATAATTAATGAAAAAAGTTATCATAAATAAACCTTTTTATGAACAAAATTCTCTATTTGTAAAGAATTCACTTCAGGAAACTAAAAAAAAGTAATGCTTAATTTCTGAAAATATTGTTTATTTGAGAAAAGAGTCTTTGGCTATTCTGCTCAAAAAAGAGTTTTCTATGCTTTCTGGTATATTTTTGTAAATAAATTTCGTTTCTTTTCAAAATTAAGAAGTAAAAACTTATCTTAAATCAAATAGAAACGGTTTCAAGAATTTACTATCCTAGATTTTTCTAGAAATCATCTTTTATATATATGAAGCATTCGAATTCAAAATAATTAACAGAAATTCCCTAGTTATAAATATTTTGTTTAGATAATGACTCAATACGGCAAAGCTGAGTACTGGGATGAAAGATACTCAAGGTAATAATCCTTCTAAAATTGAATATGATTTACAATGGTTTCAGGGACCTCGAACCCTTTGATTGGTACCAACGTTTTGCTGGGGTCAAAGATGTTGTCACCCAATATATTCAACCAGACAGCAAAATTCTTAATCTAGGGTGTGGAAACTCAAGTACAATGACCATTTTGCAAAAGATATTAACTTTATATAGGAATGAGTGAAGAAATGTACGATGAAGGTTACCAAAATATTGTGAATATTGATATTTCCTCTGTTGTTATCAAAGCTATGCAAGAGAAATATAAGGACAAAGGCCCTTCATTTAAATGTAATTTGATGTTTTCTGTCGAAATTGAATGTTTGAATAGACTTACAAATGGATGCTAGAGCTATGGATTTTGAAGATGGGACATTTGATTGTGTAATTGATAAAGGAACTTTAGATGCCATTCTTGTAATAATTAACTTAAAACCCAAAATTTATATAAATTAGTGTGGAGAAAGTTCTGTTGCTAATGCCCAAAAAGTACTATCAGAAGTATATAGAGCACTAGCTCCAAATGGTGTATACATTCTCATCTCTTATGGAACTCCTGATCACAGAACACATTATTTAAAGAAACCTGATTTACATTGGAAGGTTTTGCCAGAACAAACTGTCTTTAAACCAACCATTAGCACATCTATTGCTGTGTCTAATGAAGATAAAGACTCTCCTAACTACCACTACATTTATGTTTGCAAGAAAGTAAATATAATCATCGAAATTTTGAATTAATATAATTTAAGGGTGAATCTGGGGATCATTAAAAAGAACAAGAAGTCAAGGACTTATTAATTGATATTTTTTAAGCAAGAAGTTTATATTTTTGAAAGTATTCTTATGTATTGATATGAGAAAAATTGAAGTTACTATGATTATTCAATATAAAAATTAAAAAAAACTTCTCTTAATGAATTTCGAACTATCTATAATTTTCTTTGAAAAAGTTTCCTCCACGTTTCAAATAAGGTTTTACCATAAATGATTTTATGTTGCAAAAATGTAGATCCTTCAGATACTTTTAAATACTGAGATGTTACAGATAAATTAAAACAAAATACCTAAATATCGTTTAAAAAGCATAAAAATACACATCGATATTGGGGGGAACAATATATATTTATTTAGAATTTTAATGGAGAATTCTTCTCATATTCTTTAAAGAATTCTGTCAATTACTCTTATTATTTTCTGAAAAATTTTATTAAGAGTCAATTTCATTTTCCTTATTTTCATCAGCATATTTGCGAACAGACTTGACTTTCTTCTCAACTTTGGGTTCAACAATTTCTTCTTTTTCTCCTTCATCTTTTCTATCAAGAGATCTTAAGCTTCTCTTTCCCAAAATTGTTTCTGTCTTCTTAAGTGATTTTTCTTCCGTCTTTTCAAGTAAAGTTTCTTGGGTCTCACTGACTGTGACGCTTTCTTCAACAACAGCGTTTCGAGTTTCTTGAATAACAGTTTCGGGGATTGTGCTCTCGTTCTGTCTTTCTTCTGGAATAACTTTCTCAACTTCTTTTTCTACATTTTTCTTTGTAAAAATCTCCTTGTTCGTTTCTTTGCTTTCAGAAACTTTCTCAATAATTTTTTCGACAGACTTCAAAGGAGTCTTGGAAATAGGGCTTTTTGCTGATTTTGCAAGGCTCTTTTTTAGAGAGGATTTTTTTTGGGAATTCTTGTCAATTCGGTCAAGATTAGTAACCTCAGCAAAACGAATTTCTTCCATTTTTCTGCTATTATTATTTAAAAATTTGTTTGGTAATTTATTATATATATATTTTTTTTAGTAATAAATAGTCTGAAATTCTCTCTTGATTTTGAATTTGAATTCAAAGTTATAATCTGAGATGCCAAATGACAACAGAATAGCAGTCTTATTTGAACTTTTTGATACAATCCAATAAAATTTGAATTTCAGAATTTAAACTGAACATAAATTTTGCAAACTCCCCCAAAAAAAAATTTTAAAGAAAAGAAGGAGAGTTGATGAAATGTTTATTAACCTTTTTAAACTAAAAATATTTCCAACATTATCATAAGGAAATTTCTTCGCTGAAAAGTTTGATATATAAATAAAGGGTTTTTTTTAAATTGCAATAAATTTTTTCCAAATATTAACGAAAATTATTTATTTTTAGCAAAGTGATAAATTTGTTAACTTGAATCTTAAAAAATAGGTTTAAAGGAAATATTTTGGATTGAAACTTATCGAAGAAAAAGAAGTAGATTCTGTTAAGATCGAACTACTGTTTTTTTGGGGGGGGGGGGTGATTCTCTTTTTTTTGCAAAATGAATTCAAATAAAATAGTTGAAACTAATAATTATATAATTTTTGTTTAACACTGGTAAATAAAAAGATTTTGAATATAGCATTTGATATCTCAACTTTTTCATTCTTTAAGACAGTCAGAAAAATGATTATTTCTGAATAGGATTTTTGTTTAATAATATAAACAGGGAAAAGAGGAATTCATCATTAGAATCGACAACGGAACTAGGTTTAATTTCTTTATCTAAATGAATTAAGTTGTCTCAAGTTATTCTCCTTAATAAATACAATAAATTTGTTTAAAAGAGACTAAATGGATAGATTTAAAATGCTTAAAGAGACACGTTAAACTTTATCTCCAAGTCCATCGTCCCAATCCATAAATATCCTTTTATATTTACTTCCCTTGAGTTTTTGGAATGCTTCCATTGCTTCTGCTTCATTTTTCTCCTTGAGTGTTTTCTTAAACTCTTTATATTCTCTGTATTTCTTCTCTGCCTTATAGTGTCTCTTTTTATTAAAAATCCAATCCCCTGCTGAAATAGTATGCTCCCAAATTTTGACTTTCATGTATCTATAGAGGCCAACTTCCATATGGGGATCCAAGGGCGTTGCTTTTGATTTTACTTCATTAAAAATAGAACTCATTTTCTGAACTTCATCTCTTCCTTCTACAACAATATTGAGCTCATTATTGATATCCCAACTAAACCAATCGTTATTAAACGAACCTTGTTAAAGTTTAGCTTTAGAAATAAAGTCTTTTACCTGAAGTGTATAGTTTGTCATCATATTGGTACAATTTCATATGAAGAAGCTTATCATGAACCTCATAAACTTTTAATCCATTTTTCACCAAATCTCCCATCAAGAGAATATTTTTGAGGGAAGCATAAGCAGGTTGATCTCTTTTAGCAGTTGTAATAAGTTCAACACTTACTCCTCTTTTTAATGCCGAAAGAAGAGCTTTTTCGAATTTTTTAATAGGATAATAGTAAGGCTGGATTATTTTTATACTCTCTTTAGCATCATAAATGTTCTTTAAAATAAAATCCTGAATTTCTTCAAGAGTTGGAGCATGCGCCTGAATCAATTTTATTTTCGGTATTTCAAATATACTATTGTTAAATTGATCATCATACTTTTGTATGATCTCTTGATTGGACAGATTTTGATCTAAATTATAATTGTAATAACGTGCAATATCCCCAAAAAAGCCTCTAACTTGGTTTAAACAAAGATTTTTCATTTTAATATTCAGGTCTACAAAGTCATATGGACCATATACAGGCCCTGAATATGCATCTGATATATTAGCTGAACCAATTATGGTCATGTCATCTGCTATTACAACTTTTTCATGGTGCCTCCTGAACATCTCTCTGCTTAATGTGTGAATTCCAGACCAATAAGGCAAAATTTGGTTTAATGAATGAACAATTCCCCCATTTGTGATTAATTCTTCTTTTAACTTTTTCTCAGCACGATTGTTTAAATCATCAATCATCAGACATACTTTCACTCCTCTTTTTTGAGCTTCAATTAATTTTTTCAAAGTGTAATTTGCTGCTATAGAATCGTCATATGTATATGTCATTAGCCATATATAGTGCTAAATGAGCTTGAGAATAGTCATAAACAAATTAATAAAATTATACTTTTGCTTCGTCCATCATTTTCCAGAGTTCTTTCCAAAATACATCATTATCACAAATGTAGTTTATTTCTGGAAAAGTAGTTGTTCTAATTGGAAGTTCTTTTAATTTAGCATGGAATGCCAATGAATCTTTATAAAATGAAGATTTGAAGAAATCCATTTTTTTAATTGAATAAAGGTAATAAATATTAATTAACTTGAATTGTCGTAAATATGAGTTTGAACAGACCAAAAAAATCATCTGATCTAAAAAATTTAGTTCTCCTCAAGTTACGTTAACATTTTTTAAATAAAACTTAGGCCTATAATAAAATAATTCTTATATTTAAACGAATGAAAAATTTGTCATTGGAAGTCATGATTTTTTTTAGTCGTTTCAAGAATACAACAAAAAGTTCTTTATCCATCCATATTCTACATAATTCTCTAAACCACTGTTTTGAAATCATTGAACCAAAAATTCTGTTTTTTTATGATAAGTGAAATAACAGAAGGATAAACGATCTGATGAGTTTTTTACCCTTATTATGGCCTTAAAAATTGAGAGAATAAAAAATCCCTTTGCAGAATTGCAAAATTTAACGTTAAATACAAAATATATACCGGTACAAAAGATGGAATATGCAAGGCGTACAAGTTAAGTACAAAAGAATAAAAGAAGTAGAAAACAAAAACTTAAGTTTTGAAGAAAAAAGAAACTGTATCCTCAAAATTGTGCCTAATTTATTCAAACTTATAGGCTATAGGAGTGTTTATATCTTTAGGTTTTGGAAGAACAAACGCTTTTATTTTTGGAGTCTAAATTAAAAATTAGAAGAAGATTCATTTTAAAATTACGTTTTTCAAATCAGGTAGAACTCTAGGTATTCTTGTGACTTGACGCTTTTTAAAGCAGTAATTACAAAAAGACATTGAAATTTTGTGATTACAATCTCCATGATATTTTTCTTGTGATTCTTTTCTTCTAGTTTCTTTTTCATTTTCTTTGGAGGTTTTAATTATTCCCTTACTAATCCTCTTTTCCTAATTAAATTGAAAAATTGTCTTTGATTTCATACTTCATGTTTATCTTTGATTACCTTGACGGTTTTCTCATTTATTTTATTAATCCTTTCGGAGCTTTGTTCTATTTGACTTGTCAAATTACCGTTTTTTGTCAGTCTAGATCTTGCTAAGTGTGTTTGTTTTTCAGTTGTATTTGGTTCTTTTTTGGTTATTTCCTAATATATTAAAAAAATAATTAGCTTTATCTACTTTTTTGTGCTTCTTTATCTTTTCGGCAGGGAGGAGAATTGATTTCTCTTGTTTGATGACTTGACCCTAGAAATTATAAATTTTTCTGAAACTGTTTAATTCAACCTTCACCACAGAGATTCGTGTTGAGGGTTTAGTTTGTTTTAATTTTGTTGTCCATAAATTTTGAGTAGATTGAGACTTCTTTTTCAGAATTAAAAGAAAAATCATATTAGAATTACCTTATCTTGTTTATTATTATATCCATGCAAATTAATATTGCTATTCACTTTGATCTTTTCCTTGGAAAGTTTCTAAATCAAATTGTTTTCTTAATTTACTTGACTCTTGGAAATACCATCTCGAGAAGTTTCATTTCGAGACAAAGTATTTTTTGAATTTTCGTCTTGTAGGAGGAAATGACTATAACTAGGATTAAGTTTCTTCTTTGTATTTCTTCTTATTTCTTTTTCTAAAGATTTGTTTAAGTTGTAATTTGACACATTCTTTTTTTCAAGGATATTTTTTCGAATATATTCTTGAGAAATGTCGTTCATTTTATCTAAGAAACTTTTTTGTGCATGTGAGTTATCCTCAAATTCAGGGAGACTTTGTCTCTTGCTTCTGAATGAGTTTTCCATTTGAACTTTTCCCTTATCCAAGTTTGTAAGTTTATTTGTTTCTCTCTAAAAAAATAACTTTAATATATTTTAACCCAATAAACTACCTTTCTTTCCATATAACTTTTATCAGAAATACTTATTTTTTCAACAGGATTTCGATTCAAGTTTCTTTCTGCTTTGAATTCTCTTCTAGAAGACTTGATTGTGGAAAAAGAATTATCGTTTGATTCCCAATTATTATCCCACAAAAGCAATTGAACAGCCTTCTTTTGAACTATTGACTTTAATTCTT
>Ga0182742_1005688_pt1 | contig 10357 bp, 9 predicted proteins | sample eDN5th37CBELigMG_FD_128880 | JGI IMG/M metagenome (GOLD analysis project Ga0182742, IMG submission 128880) | Enriched Miracle-Growth compost microbial communities from Emeryville, California, USA - eDNA 5th pass 37_C BE-Lig MG (version 2)... ... | reverse complement strand
CGCCCGCGGGCATTGACGAGATCGATCCGGAGGATCTGCGAGCGCGAGTGGCAGGCGGCGACCAGAAGGGCCTTCGTCGTCTGCGCCGCGGCGAACCCGTCGAATTCGTGCGCCTCGAGGCAGGCCTGCGGAATACGGCTGACCACGTCGCGCAGAACGTTCTCCACGGACTGGAAGACGCCATCCGTCCGCTCCTTGAGCGACAGGGCGAGGTTCGCCAGCTCGCTCTCGGCCTGGGCGAAATCGTTGTTGTACCCGCGCTTAAGCAGGAACGCACCCCCGATGACTCCGGCGGCAGCCGTCAGGGCAGAAAGAGAAATGATCACATTATCCGACACAAGGGCACGCTTCGTTTGTCGCGACGATCGCAGACAAACTAGGCAGGCAGTCGTCGTTAATCCGTTAACTTCGGCAGGAATTCTGTCCGGTTGGGAACCGAAAAGCGAAGCTTCCGCCGGAACGTGGCGAGCCCGGCGGACGCCCGGCTCAAATCCACTGCTTGCTCCGGAACTTCCAATAGAGCCACCCGCACACTATCGCGATGACCGTCAGCACGAAGGGATAGCCGTATTCCCAGTGCAGCTCGGGCAGCACGTCGAAGTTCATGCCGTAGATGCCGGCCACCGCGGTGGGGACCGCCAGGATGGCCGCCCAGGCGGCCAGCTTGCGGGTGATCTCGGTCTGCTGCGCCTGTCCCGTCATCAGGCTGGTCTCGAACGCGAAGGCGAGCACCTCGCGCAGAGACTCGATCTCCTCCTGCACCCGGCGGATATGGTCGGAGACGTCACGGAAGAGCGGCTGCATCGCGCCGTCGATCCCCGGCAGCCCCGGCTGTTCGAGGCGCCGGCATACCTCCACCAGAGGCACCGCGGCATTGCGTAGGCGCAGGAGATCCCGGCGCAGCTGGTAGAGCCGGACGATCTGGTCCTGCGGCTGGTTCGTCCCCAGGATGCCGTCTTCGATCTCCTCCACCTCCGTCTGGATCATCTCGATGACGGGCATGTAGTTGTCGACGACGAAGTCGAGGATGGCATAGAGGATGAAGTCCTCGCCCTCCGACAGCGCCGCCGGAGCCGCCTCGCAGCGCTCCCGCACCGGCGTGTAGGTCGTCGAGGCGCCGTGGCGGACGGACACCACGTAGCCGCGCCCGACGAACAGGTGGGTCTCGCCGAAGGCGATGCGACCGTCGATCATCTGGGCCGTCCGGGCGACGATGAACATCGCCTCGCCATATTGCTCGACCTTGGGGCGCTGGTGGGCCTTGAGCGCATCCTCGATGGCGAGTTCATGGAGGCCGAACTCCGCCTGGACCTTCCTCAGAAGTTCGAGGCCGGGCTCATGAAGGCCGATCCAGACCACGTGCCCGGGCTTGCGCGACCATTCCCCGGCCTCCTCGATCGGGATTTCCGTCAGCCGTCGCCCACCCGCATAGACCGCTGATGCGACAATGCCGTGGACGCCCTTGGACGGAACGGAGGCCAGCTTGAGAGACTTCGTCATGACGATCCAACGCAACTGATGCTGGGCTGTTGCCATGATGGGCCGGGTGCCGCCCCCTCCGCAAGCGCCATCGCGCTCCGGTGGTGGATGCGGGTGCGGCGTGTTACATTGGCGGCGTTGCACATCGAGCCGGGCCCGACGGCGTTCCCGGGGGCAATCGCCGCCGGTCGTTTCCGGCGCGGCTCGTCGCAAGCGCGTTCGACACCGCACTCCTGCAGGGATCGACCCGATGACCAAGACCGTCACTTCCCTCTTCCACAGCGAGCGCCATGCCACCGCCGCCGCAGACCATCTGAAGCAGGCCGGCATTCCGGCGGACGACATCGACATCTGGACGACCCCGCACAATCTCGCTCCCCTCCTGGAGGATCTGGGCGTGTCGCGCTCCGACGCTTATGCCTATGCCGAGGGCGTCGTGCGCGGCGGCACCGTGGTGATCGTGAAATGCGCGGCCTCGCGGGTCGACGAGGTCGTCGGCATCCTGGACTAGGAAGGCGTGCTGGATCTCGACGAGCAGCAGGCCGCCTGGCGTGCGGAGGGTTGGGAAGGCCCCGAAGGACAGGGCGGCGGCCAGGTAGACGCAGTCGTCCACGGCCGGTTTCGCGTTCAACCGCTCAAGACGGAGCGCCCGGCAGGGGAATAGCGGGCCGCGCTCACGCGGCCACGACGATGTCGAAGCGTCCGTGAAGAGCGCCCGGTTCCGGCGCCTGACCGGCCAGCAGGGGGACGATGACGCTGCGACGGGCGTTCGGGTCGCGGATGCCGTTCAGGACGCCGTCGCGGTCGTTCAGGGGCTCGCCCTCGATATACATCTGCGTGACCAGCCGCCCCTGCCCCGGCACATGCACGGCAAAATGAATGTGTGGCGTGCGGCCCGGATACGGCACGGGCCGGATCGTGCGGAAACTGTACCGCCCCTGATCGTCGACCTGCGTGCGGCCATAACCCTGGAAGGCGTGATCGATGCGCCCCTGCCCGGCCGCACGGGGATGACGGTAGATGCCATTGGCATCGCATTGCCAGATCTCGACGACGCTTCCGGGCCTCGGCTGCCCGCGCAGATCGAGCACGCGCCCGGAGACATGGATCACCTGCCCTATTGCCTGCGTGGCCTGGCCCGTCACGCGGATGAGATCGTTGTCCATGTCGGGCGGAAACGTGACGGGATAGAAGGGACCCTCCGTCTGGCCCGGCGTCGCGACGGGCTCGGCGGCCGTCAGGTTCCTCGGCGCGACCGCAGCCGCCACCGCGACACCCGCCTGAAGCAGCAGGGACCGGCGGTCGGGTGCGAGGAGCGGACGGATCATGGCGGCCTCGGCTTCCTATCGGCCTGAGATTATCGCTGTTCGTTCGGAAGAAGCGCCTCATACTGCTCGGGCGTCAGATATCCCGTGACGGCCGCATTGCGGCTCTTCTGATAGCCCATGATCGCTTCCCGGGTCAGCGGTCCCATGATCGCGTCGATGGGGCCGGTATAGAGGCCCAGGTCCCGCAGCCGCTGCTGGATCAGGCGGCGCTGCCTCTGCCCGATCTGCGAGTCCTCCATCGGTGCCGCGGCCACGGAGGCGTGCCTCAGCTGTTCGGCCTGGGCCGCTGCAATCTGGGCCTGGGCTTCGACGCGCTTGGCTTCCTGCTTCGCCTTTTCGGCCTCGGCCTGAGCGCGCTCCACATCGGCCTGGGCCTTCTTCGCATCGGCTTGCGCCTTCAGGATTTCCGCCTGCGCCCGCTCGGCCCTCAACCGTTCATCGCGGGCACGAATTTCAGCCTGCTCCCGCGCATGGCGCTCCGCTTCCAGCTTTTCCTCCACATCCTCCGACTTCTGCGCGGCGGGCGCGGCCTGTTGGGGAACGGCAGCGACCGACGGTGCCGCAGGCGCTGGTGCGGGCTTTGCAAGGCTGAGCTCCTCCACGCTTCCGAACACGGCTCCCATGCTGCCGTTCGAGGCAACCTTGATCGCTTCGTTCAGTGACGGGCTTGGCTGTTGGAGCAGCTTGGCCAGCGCCTCGGCAGCCTGCTCGCCCGCTGCGTCGATGCGCGAGACGGGAATCCGGGACGAGCTGGAAAAGATCGCGACGGTGTTCTTCGGAACGTCGCTGTTGAATTGCGGCCTGGCATCCAGGCCCTCGATGGCGGTCTCGAAGCTCGGCGAGGTCATGAAGAAGAACACGCCGCCGGTCTGCGCTCGGGCAACGATCTGCGCGATGTTGGTGGTCGAGAGCGCCCGCGACAGCAGGTCGGATGCACGCCCAAGCTCGGTGTTGGTCGCCAGGAAGAATGTCTGCCCGCCCCAGGCGACGCCGTGTCCGATCAGGACGGCGAAAGCGAGATCGGCTCCCTCCGCCTTCTCTGCAAAATCGCGCAGATGGGCTCTGGCCGTGGCATTGGTCGGGTTGGGACTGACGATGACATCGAAGCCGCGCGCCTTGAGTGCTTCGGCGATCTCGGCGCCTCGCTTCGTGCCGATGCTGGACTTCGGAATCTTTTGATAATCTTCCGCTGTTAGGACTAATGCGACCCGTCCGGCAGCAAATGCAGTGACGCTACTCATCAGCAGCAAGGAAAGCGCAAAGGCGATACTCCCCAAAATGAGTATCGAACGTACCCAATTAAGCTCTGCCAATGTGCTTTTACGCACAGAGGAACGGCCTGCGAAACCTCCTGCTTGACCGAAATGCATGGCACGTCTCCAAGACTTGCACTATTATGAAATCCGGTAGTTGTACGCAAACTAACCTCTTGAGCCGTGGGAGATATCCAGTGGGATTACGGCTGAAATTCAATATCATTCTCGTCGTTTGCTATCTGCTCGGGCTCGGCCTGTCAGTCTATCCATTTTATCAAATTTCCAGACAGGAAGCCATGGAACAGCTCCAGTCGCAGATCGACGTTCTGCGAGCCCAGGCGCTTTCCATCCGACGCTACACGTCGGAAGAGATCCAGCCCTTGCTGGCGGAGCATTCGAGCATCCAGTTCCTGCCGCAGACGATCCCGTCGTTTTCCGCGCAAACGACGTTTCGCAATTTCCGAACGTTCTACCCGCAGTTCTTCTACAAGGAGGCCGCGCTCAACCCGACCAATCCCGCCGATCTTGCGCGTGACTGGGAGCGGGAAGTCATCGAGAAGCTTAGGGCCAATCCCGACCTGACCAAGGACATCAGCTTCCAGACGATCGACAACCGCTCCCACTACACGGCGACCTATCCGCTTGTGATCAAGGACGAGTCCTGCCTGGTCTGCCATTCGACCCCGGACCGGGCTCCGACCTCGATGGTCGCGCTCTACGGCAACAAGAACGGCTTCGGCTGGAAGCTTAACGAGACGATCGGCGCGCAGATCATCTCCGTGCCCATGGACGTCGCCGAAGGATCGATCTGGCGCAACCTGGGATTATTCGTCGGCACGTCGAGCATCATCTTCCTGGTCCTGCTGATCCTGCTCAACATCCTGCTGAACCGTTACGTGATCAGCCCGGTGACGCGGATGGCGAAGACAGCGGAGGCCGTCAGCATGGGTGACGCTTCCATCGCCGAGTTCGAATATCCCGGCTCGGACGAGATCGCGTCCCTGTCACGATCGTTCAACCGTATGCGCAGGAGCCTGGATAGCGCTTTGAAGATGCTCGAGAAGTGATCGAATTGATTGATCCCTGGTCCGACAGAACCAGATCATCGCTTGTCATGGAAGCTCTCCGATGACTGCAGACAAGGATCTGAGGACAGGCAGTCCAAGCCAAGGCGGAGCGAGTGGCATGCCCACCCGGGTTGGCAAGTATCGCCTTGACAACGTCATCGGCCGCGGTGCGATCGGCGTCGTCTACAAGGGCTATGACGAGCAGATCGACCGCCCCCTGGCGATCAAGACGCTCCGCCCCGAGATCCTCGAGAACCTGAGCGAAAACGACGAGCTTCTTCGCCGTTTCGCCTCCGAGGCGCGCTCCGCCGCGCGATGCCTGCATCCCAACATCGTCACGGTCTTCGATTTCGTCGAGCAGGACGGCGCGCCCTACATCATCATGGAATATGTCAACGCGGGCACGCTGGAGAACGTGATCCGGCGAGGCACGCTGCTGCCGATCCGACAGGTCGGCGAGATCATGGCGCAGCTGCTCTTCGCTCTCGGCTACGCTCATTCCAAGGGCGTCATTCATCGCGACGTCAAGCCGGCCAACATCCTTTGTCCCTCCGCGGCCTCGATCAAGGTCTCGGATTTCGGCGTAGCCCATGTCGAAGCGCTCGACCTGACGAAGCCTGGCGGTATCCCGATCGGCACGCCGAACTACATGGCGCCGGAACGCTTCCTCGGTCGCCCGGCCGATGCCCGGGCCGATCTCTTCTCCGCCGGAGTCATCCTCTTTCAGATGCTGACCGGCGCGAAGCCGTTCGTCGCGGCCGACCTGCCCGAGCTGATGCGCAAGCTCATGAACGAGTCTCCGCCATCGATCAGGACCTATCGGCCCGAACTCTGGCGCGAGATCGACGATGTCGTGCAGCGGGCGCTGGCCCGCAATCCCGAGGATCGGTTCCAGACTGCGGATGAATTCGTCGTCGCGCTCAATGCCTCGATCGAAATGCGACCGAGCGCCGATATCCCGCCGCTCGACCTGACCGAACTTTCCCACACGCCTACGAAGGATCAGCCGCCGCCCGCGAAGGAGCAGCTCAATCAGACCATGGCCGAGGTGCTCACACCCGGCACCATCGATACGCTCGGGCGATCTCTTGCGCATTCGCTCGGCCCGATCGGGCATCTTCTCGTGAAACAGGCCTCTCACGAGACCATGGATGTCGACACCTTCCTCGAGTGGCTCGTTGCGAAGCTCAAGACCGAGTCCGAAGCGGAGAACTTCCGGAAAGTGGCCCAGCAGGTGCTGCGTGACGACAAGGGCTTCAAGATCGCCCAGATGGAAGCCGTGATCTCGCAGACGGAGATCCGCGCGGTGACCGAAGTCCTGCTGCCCCTCATCGGTCCGGTTGCTCCGACGCTCGTCGCTCGCCAGGCGGAGAAGGCCGTCGGACGCGATGACTTCTACCGCCGGCTTTCAGACTTCATTCCTAGCGAACGGGACCGTGCGAGCTTTCTCAAGATCCGTGGTAAACTCGATGAGAGCAAAGAGTGACGTGTAGGTATTCGATGACAGAGTGATGGATAATCTGGCCCCCGATGCACCGCAGCCTGCCGGCAAACGAGTTCGACGCCTGAGAGCGGTCTTCGCGGCCGACATGGCCAACTTTGGCGGTCTGGTCTCCGTCGACGAGACCAATACGCTCGACGCTCTGTGGGAGACCCGGCGCATCGCCCGCGAGGAGCTTTCGGCTCACGGCGGGTGGCTCTTCGGGATGCCGGGGGACGGCATCTTCGCTCTCTTCGAGAGCGCCGTCGATGCGGTGCGCTGCGCCCTCGACACGCAGTCGCGCCTGGCCGCGATGACCAAGCTCGACGCGGTCCGCATGCGGATCGGCATCCATCTCGGCGATGTCCTGTTCCACGACGATCTTCCCTTCGGCGAGACCCTCGTGATCGCGGCACGCCTGGAAAGCCTCGCCGATCCGGGCGGGATTCTGGTGTCGGCCGCGGTCATGGAGGCTGTGGCGCCCCGCATCTCGGCGACCTTCGGCGAGCGCGGCGTGTTCGACCTCAAGCATAGTCCGAGGCGGATCACGACCTACAGCGTGGCGACGTCGCCTTCCATGGCCGATATGGATACGACCGTGAGCCTGATCGAGCCGCTCGACCGGACGGTGATGTCGGTCGCTCCGGCCCGCTTCGCGGAAAGCGCCCCAGCGCCACTGTCGTCCGCCCCCTGCCCGGAGCCGCGGGTGATCTCGCTGCCGAAGGCCGCGCCCCTCGTCGTCCCTGACCGTCCCTCGGCTGCGGTTTCGCCGCCGGACGAGGCCGTGGCGCAGGAGCCTCCGCCTGCCCGCCCGGCTGCCACCGATCCGGCTGCCTTGCAGGCCTGCCTTGCCGAACTCGCCCATATCCTGACAACCTATCTCGGTCCCGTGGCGGGGCTCCTCGTCAAGCGGCACGCCTCCGACAGGACCGATCTGGCCAAGCTCGTCGAGGAACTCGCCTGCGAGATTCCGGCGAAGGAGGAGCGCCTGCAGTTTCTCTCGCGCGCGCATCAGGTGCTGGAGCGGCGGCGGCTCTAATCCTTACTCGCCGAATTCCGCGATCTCGTCGATCCGTTCGAGATCGCGCACGATCAGCCCGCCGCGGTCCTGTGTCAGGAGGCGCTCTTCGGCCCATCGGTTCAGAAGCTTGTTCAGGCCCTCCCGCGACATCGCGGTCCATTGCGCCATTTCGCTCTGGGTCAGCTTCAAAACGACCTCGATGCCCTTGGGCGTGGGCCTGCCGTGATCGCGGGCGAGGTGGCCGAGGATGCGCGCGAGACGCTGCGGCGCCTGGCGCAGGGTGGCGTCCTCCATCCGGGCGCTGGTCCACCTGAGGCGCCGGCACAGCAGGTCGATCACGTTGCGGACGAGCTGCGGATCGCGATCCAGGGCTTCGTAGAAGCTTCGCCGTGCGATGCTCGTCAGGCGTGTCCGCAGCATGGCGGAAGCGCCCGCCGTCCGCACGCCCCCGTCGAGCATGCCGATCTCGCCGAAGACGGCGCCATTCGTCAGCACGTTGAGTGTGACCTCCGCACCGGCGGCCGAGACCGCCCAGATCCGAACCCGCCCATCGGCGATCACGTAAAGCGCGTCCGAGGTGTCACCCACATTGAACAGCAGCTCGCCCTTCTCCACGGTCCGGGTCTGCGCCTTGCGGGCAATCTGCTCGATGGTCGACGAATCGATCGACTTGAAAATATCGAGCGTCTCGAGGTTGACCGACCTGTCTGCGCCGGTCGCTGCATTGGATGATTGGGCATCCGCCATGGTCGAGATCCCACAGGAGTGGAGGACAAGGCCCTGTCAGCATACCGTGCGGCCGATCCCGTGCAAAGGCACTCCGCATTCCGATCTGCGAGAGGCAATCGGCAGCGGCGTCGGAAAAAATTTTTGGCGTTTCTCCAAAAAAATATCTCCGTGTGAAGCACTTCACAGTCCTCGTCCGCGAAGTGGGGCAAAGTCCAATCATCGCCAAGGGAGATAGGAACCCAGGCGATACTGGACGCAACACTTGACCTGGATAGGAAATCTCATGGACCTCAACCTGAACGCCAGCCCGATCACTCAAGCTGCTCAGACCACTGCCGTTGGCGGCGCCGGCGTGTTCGGTGACGGTGGCGATGCTACCGCGGTGACGAACCAGAGCGCCGACAGCACCACGGTGCAGCTGATGGACAACCACTTCCCCTGGGGTCCCGCTTACGACTTCGGTCCCGATCTCAACGTGAACGCGAGCCCGATCACTCAGGCTGCTCAGACCACGGCAGTCGGCGGCGCCGGCATCTTCGGCGACGGTGGCGACGCCCTCGCCTTCACGAACCAGGACGCCGACATGTTCACGGTTCAGGGCTAAACACCGCGCCCACGGAGCGCCATCGGCCAACGCCGGTGGCGCTCTTTTCTTGCCCGCACGGCAAGGCCGCGTCGATGCTCGCTTCGCATCGGAATGCGAAATGAGAAATCAAAAATGAAAGCCTGTGAAGCATGTCACAGCGCCCCTCGCAGGGATCGTCCATGATCCTGCCACTGACGCCAATGGGCCGGCCTGGTTCGGTGAACGGTTTCAGCCCGCGTGAATGGCTCGCAAAAGGACGATCGCGATGAAGAATGGAATGAGGAACAGCGCTGAATCCCAGCTCCGCACCGCTCTTCGCACGCTCAGGAAGCCGCTGATCGGGATCAGCGCCATCAGCTGCCTCGGGAACATCCTGATGCTGACCGGCCCCATCTTCATGATGCTGGTCTACAACAAGGTCCTGTCGAGCAAGAGCCTGCCGACGCTCGCAGCCCTCTCCCTTCTCGCGCTCCTGCTCTACGGTTTCTATGGCCTTCTGGAAGCCTTGCGCGGCAAGCTCATGGCCCGCGTGGGCATCACCTTCGACCACAAGCTCGCGCCGACCCTGTTCGAGGCGACCCTGAAGCTGCCGCTCCATTTCGGCCCCCATGCCCGCAACCACGATCCGTTGCAGGACCTGGCGGCCATCCGCAATTATCTCATGGGCCCCGGCCCGGTCGCCCTCCTCGACCTGCCCTGGATGCCGATCTATTTCGGGATCCTTCTCCTGGTCAATCCGATCCTGTTCTTCGCCGCCGCGGCGGGCGCGCTCTTCCTCGTCATCCTCAGCCTGGTCAACGAGTTCGTCACCAAGGGCACGCTCAAGGTCGCGAACCAAGTCCATTCGGCCACCATGACGCTTCTGCTCGACGCGCGGCGCAATTCCGAGGCGGCGGCCGCGATGAGCATGGGGGACGACCTGTGCAAGCGCTGGGGCAGCGGCTATGTGAATGCGATCTCGCACGCACGCGATCTCGCCGACCACGCGAGCGTCTTCGGCGCCATTTCGAAGACGGTCCGGCACGTCCTGCAATCGGCGATGCTCGCGCTCGGAGCCTATCTGGTCATCGAGTCGCTGATGTCGCCGGGTGCGATGATCGCGAGCTCGGTCATCCTCGCGCGAGCCCTCTCGCCCATCGATCAGGTCATCGGCAACTGGCGCAGCACATCGGCGGCCCTGCAGGCCTACCGCAGGCTGCGGGCGCTCTCTGCCAAGCTGCCGAAGGCCGTTCAGCAGCAGCACGGCATGCCGCGCCCGAACCACACGCTGTCGGTGCGGGACGTCTCCATCGTTCCTCCGGGCGGGTCGGCCGCGACCGTCTCCGGCGTCTCGTTCGAGATCGAGGCGGGCGACGCCCTCGGCATCATCGGCCCGAGCGGCTGCGGCAAGTCCACCCTCGTCCGCGCCCTG
>Ga0182742_1005685_pt1 | contig 10362 bp, 13 predicted proteins | sample eDN5th37CBELigMG_FD_128880 | JGI IMG/M metagenome (GOLD analysis project Ga0182742, IMG submission 128880) | Enriched Miracle-Growth compost microbial communities from Emeryville, California, USA - eDNA 5th pass 37_C BE-Lig MG (version 2)... ... | reverse complement strand
TACAGACACACGTCAGAGCGAACAAAAACTATGCCGAATGCGCAAATCGGCAAATGCTTAGAAAAGGGGCTCCAGGATGAAACATCCGGCCCGACTTCCGCATAGTAATGAGCTCGGCATGCTGTTTGATATTGCGAGCTATGGCCGAGGCGGCGTCGCGCGTCGAGATCATCTGTCGCCCGGCGAGATTGCGTTCATCTCTCGCACGGTTTATCGGATTCCCGAAGTGATGGTCAAGGTGACCAGCGGTGGGGGCGCGTCGACAGCGCGCGGCGTCGTCGCGCATTTCGGCTACATAGGTCGCGGCGGCAACCTTGAGATTGAGACTGACGAGGGCGAGTGGCTGTCTGGCCACGCGGGGCAGCAGCTGATCGAGGACTGGGACCTCGATATGGAGGCGGCTCGGAAGCGATCCAACCTCGTTGCGATTGATCGACGCAAGGCTCCCAAGCTCGTTCACAGGGCGATCTTTTCCATGCCGGCCGGCACACCCCCCAAGAAGGTGCTCGCGGCGGTCCACGGTTTCGCGCGCAAGGAATTCGGACGCAAGCATCGATACGCGATGGTGCTACACACGGATGAACCACATCCGCATGTGCACTTGGTCGTGAAGGCAGTCAGTGAGGACGGTGTTCGGCTCAATATCGATAGGGCGAGGCTGCAGCACTGGCGTGAAGAGTTCGCCGAGCAGCTTCGTGTCCGGGGCGTCGAGGCAAACGCCACGAATCGAAGCGTTCGCGGGCGAAGCCGGACGACAAAGCGAGATTCCATTTTCAGAGCCGCGCGGAGAGGCGAGTCATCGCACATGAGGAAACGGGTAGACGAGGTGGTGCGCGAGCTAGCGGCTGGCACTCTGGATCAGTCCGGTGCCGCCAGGCTACAGCGCACCAGGCTAGAGATCGTGCGTGGATGGCGCGCGGTGGAGGGCGCTCTGGCGGCGCAGGGAATGCATCAGCTTGCCGATCAGGTGTCGAAATTCGTTAGTCAGATGCCGCCGCCGCGCACCGAGAAGCAATGGTTGGCAGCAGATCTAATCGAACGAGTGCGCGAGCGGCGGCGCGCGAAAGACAAGCCGTTTGTGCGCTGATACCGCCGCCTTGCGCTCCAACTATTGGAGGGCTATATTCAACTTATGTCTGATTTCCGGACGCAATTGTCAATCGGCATTTATGTTCGTTTATCGGACGTATTTCTCTTGCCCTCTGCGCGGTCGTTTAGTTTGCCGATCACGTCCTCGCCTGTTCGAGTTATCTGCAGGTCCACTCGACGAGCGTCGTCATGACTGCCCGCACGGACAATCAACTTCGCATCGATCAGTGCCGCAATGGCGCGCTCCAACTGCCCTCGATTGAGTCCCAGCTCAACCAGGGCTTCGCTGTACGGAACCCGCCCATCAGGGTGTGCCGAGATGTACAGCAGCAGCGGCACGCTGTGTGCGGTCAGATCCGATTGAGCAGCAGCTCGCAGAAACCTCGAAAGATAAAGGCGCGTGTCGGCATCGTCTGTGACACGTCTGCGCATCAGTGGCGAAGTTTACTGACCAAGACGAGGCAAAGTCGAGGTCCGAGGGCAAGGGTGGAGGATCACGGCATTGTGAGTATTTGAAACGAGAGGCGGCGCCCGGCAGTGCGGTAACACCGCCGAGCGCCTAACCACGATCAGCCTAACTGGAGGCCGACAATGGCTACGCGCGATTCTACGACCGATGAGGTCAATTATCTCAATACTGATCGACCTTCCTCCTTGAGAGACCTCATCGAGGTCAACGCATCCGTGCAGGGCGCACCCAGCGCCGGTAACACCGACAGCAGCGCCTCCGCTGTTTAGCCATGTGTCGATGAGGGTGGCCGACGGGGCCGCCCTCATCGCGCTCGGTGCCTTATCGTGGCCCGGCCAGCGACAACGCCGTTTGCTCGCGCGGTTAATCGCGCGTTGGCAGATGCATTGGTGGTGGAGATACACCGATGCCGCTTGGGTCGGCGGGAAACCGCCCAAAGGTGCGGCATCGCCCGGTCGTATCTTCAGCGCATGCTGGCAGCTAAGGTCCATCCCTCCGTCGGTGTCTTGATATCGATCGCCGAGGGTCTGGGCATACCCCCGGAGCAACTGCTGGCGAAAACCATGCAGAATCTGAATCGCATCAGAGCTTCGGCGCTACCGCCGGTCGATCCGCCGCTGTGAACGCGAGGCTCAACATGCGAGCTTCCTCCTCGTTGCGGCGAAATGTGGATGTGTGGTTCGACGCGTACCGAGAACGCAGGTCGCTCGATATGCACATTGCGCTGTTGATCGACTGCGAGAACGCTAGGCCCGACTCCATCGGTGGCATCCTCGACGAACTCGCAGGACAGGGCACGATCAATATTCGGCGTGCCTATGGGAACTGGAAAAGGCATGTGGGCTGGGAGCCCAAGCTGCATCCCTTCGCCATTCAGCCAATCCAGCAGTTCGTTTATACGAAGGGCAAGAATGCGGTCGATATGTGCATGGCCATTGACGCCATGGATCTGCTCTACACGGAGCGAGTCGATTGCTTTGCCTTGGTCACGAGCGATAGCGACTTCACGCCGCTCGTTCATAAGCTGCTCTCGAAGGGCAAGGCGGTCCTCGGCTTCGGCGAAAATAATCCCCCGGAGCCGTTCGTGAAAGCATGCTCGATGTTCATTCACACCGACCGCTTCAAGGAACCGTAGCTGTCTCGTACATTTCCGATTTTTTTCGGCTCAACTGACCTCGCGCTGTCAAGCGCTCTTTTCGCCGCATATTCCACGAAACGTCACTATCACCTTTGCACAGAGGCGAATAACAATCGTATCCGTGACATCACGTCTGAAATTCACGCGAACCTCAGTCGCGTCTCAGTGGCGGCCATACGTCGCCGCTGGATCGAATCGATTCACGCGTAAACCCGGTAGAACCTGTGAGAGGCAGTGACATGGACGGCACAAACACTGTGAGCGAGAAGAGATCGGTGGTTGTCTCACCAGCTCGTTACGTTCTGCTTTCGCTCGCGCAGAACCTAACAGGCTATACAGTCAAGGCGATGCAGCGAAAGATTGAACGAGGTGACTGGCAGGAAGGAAAAGTTTGGAAGCGCGCCCCGGATGGACGCATTTTGATCGATGTTCAAGGCTATGAGAAATGGATAGAAGGCCGATAGTCGTCTAAGAACGCGTCTGCCGAGCGCCGGGCGAGTCAGGAGCAACGTTTAAAACGGAGGGCATATAAGCAATGGGTAGAAAATCTCAAAGTGGAGGCGTCAGGCCCAAAGGGCGTGATCGCATCGAGTTCACAATTTTCTATGGAGGCAAGCGCTATCGGCCGACATTGAGTCGCGCGCCGACAGAAGCAAATCTGCGGCGCGCACGGGTACAGTTAGCTGACATCAATCGACGAATCGAGGCGGGAAACTTCGACTTCGCGGAGGAGTTTCCCGACTATCGTTACTTGAGCGAGTTGAAGCGTGAGTCAAGCAAGGAGCCTAGGGAGACATGCGAGCAGGTTTTTGATCGCTTCATCGCACACTGCAAGATGCGGGTCGAAATGAACGACATGGCGTTCTCCACGATGAGCGGATACGAGAAGATCTTTGATGCGGTGTGGAAGCCGGAGATCGGCAACGACGAGCTAGAAAGCATCGTGTACTCGCGGCTGGCCGCGATTGCTGCGGCTCATACCATCAAAAAGAAAACCTATAACAACATCGTGAGCGCCTTACGATGCGCTTTCGATTTTGCGTATAAGGATCACCCGGAGAAGCATAATCCGGCGTCGGGCCTAACGACGTTCCGGATACAGAAGAAAGATCGTCCACCCATCGATCCGTTTACGATTCAGGAAGGCGAAACCATCATCGCTGCCTCGCATGCGGAGTTCGGTCTTGCGCATGGCAACTACGAGGAGTTTCGCTTTTTCACAGGGTTGCGGCAGTCCGAGCAGATCGCGTTGACCGTTGGCGACTGTGACTTAAGCGCAGGCAAGATCAGCATCAACAAAGCGGTGGTACAGCGACGAGAAAAGAACCGCACGAAGACGGGGGTGGATCGTGAGATCGCTCTTTGTGGCCGCGCCCTGGATGTATTGAAGCGCCAACTCAAGCTGCGAGAGGTGTTGGTCAAGGCGGGCAAGATCAACCACGACCTCGTGTTCTTCGACGAGTACGGTGCGCCGATCATCAACCTGTCCTACCCATATCGGCGTTGGGGATACGTGCTGGAGTCGCGGAAGGTACGTTATCGGGAGCCGTACAACGCTCGCCACTCGTGCATCAGTTGGCGCCTGATGATCGGGCACAACGTGATGCTCGTGGCCGAGGAGGATGGCCATAGCGTGGCGACGATGCTTAAGACATACGCGGCGTGGACGAAGGGCGCGACGAAAGCTGATGTGAAGATTATCGAACGTGCAATGAAGCGGTCGCCGCTACCGCCATCTCTGGCGCCTTCTCCAGGCGCTCCTCGCATCGGCAACTTCGAGGGAATTGATCCCCCGAAGTCCCCTGAATTTGCCACCACACTGCCACCACGCAGATGCGAGGGAAGGCTAAGTTGGCGAAAACAAAAGAAAAAATTGGTGGAGGCGGCGGGAATCGAACCCGCGTCCGCAAGCACTACGCTACAGGACCTACATGCTTAGCTCACTCTTTGTATCTTGTCGCGCGCTACCCGAGGAGCAGGGAAGACGAGCGACCAGCTGCAGAGCGTTTTAACGAGGCGGCCTGGAGCACACCGACTCGCGAGCTTGTGAGCGCGTCCCCCAATCTGGATGCACAAGCACATACCAGGCGGAGGTTAGGCGGGATTAAGCCGCCAGAGCGTAGTTGTCGTCGTTTGCAACTATAAGTTTGTAAGCAGTTTAAGGAGTTACCTACAACTCCGCATGCACCTGGAGTTTCGCCACCCACGTCGAAGCCGGTCGCCCCCGTAAGGTGTCGCCACTCGTGGCAACGGCGGTAGTTTAAGGGCAAAAGCCAGGATCACAAGGGCTTCTGTGACGAAATGCGCTTGCCAATCCGCCACCTTCTCCTATCCTTCGTGGCGCGAGGGGAATGACCAAAAAGAACGAACGTAGGAGCTGCTAATGGAATGCCGTCCTGCCTGGGTGCTCACGGCGCTGATTCTTGGGACCATGGGGTTGCCGTCCGCCGCATCCGCGGCTGCATGCCTGCTGACGCCGGAGGAATTGAAAGCGGCGACGGGGCGCGAATTCGGCGCAGGTCAGGAGAGCAAATCCGTCGACGGCTCCGACATGTGCAGCTACCCGGAGGTCGCCACGCCGACGCGGAAGCTGATGTTGAACGTGATCAATGAGCGCGGCAAAGCTGCGTTTGAAAGCAGGCTGCGGTTGCTGACCTTTGGCAAGAAGGACATCCGCCTGAACGGCGTCGGTGACGCGGCGTATCTCAGCGGTACAGCTGCGGGTGTGCTCAAGGGCGAGAGGCTGATTACGTTGACGAACGTGCGGCGCCCGGGAACACCGGAACTGGTGCCGGAGCGCATCGTGACGTTGCTGCAGACAGCACTCGATCGCGCGGGAAAATAGGCCGAGCGGATCGACGAAGCGCTGCTCGCTCAGCGCTTAGAATGCTTCATCAAGCGTGATTTCTCGCGCTGCCAGTCGCGGTCCTTCGATGTGGCGCGCTTGTCGTGTTCCTTCTTGCCCTTGGCGAGGCCGATGCGCAGTTTGGCGCGGCCAGCCTTCCAATACATCTCCAGCGGCACCAGGGTGTAACCCTTGCGCTCGACGGCGCCGACCAGCCGGCTCAGTTCCGCGCGGTTGAGCAATAGCTTGCGCGTGCGGATCGGATCCGGGATGACGTGCGTCGACGCGGTGGGCAGGGCAGAGACGTGTGCGCCATACAGGTAGGCCTCCGCGTTCTTGAGGAACACGTACGCTTCCTTCAGCTGCACGCGCCCCGCGCGCATGCTCTTGACCTCCCAGCCTTCCAGCGCCATGCCGGCCTCGTAAGTCTCCTCGATGAAGTACTCGTGGCGGGCCTGGCGGTTCTCGGCGATGGTCGGGTTATTGTCGGCTTTCTGCTTGCTCATAGAGTGCGCGGATTGTACCGTGCCGGCGCATGCGTGAAGTAACTCGAAGTGCTTTGGTGCCGTACTCGGCCGAACAAATGTTCGCGCTGGTCGAGGACATTGAGCAGTATCCGCAGTTTCTGCCGTGGATTTCCGCGGCAACGAAGCTGGCCAGCTCGCCCGAAGAGGTCACCGGCAAGCTGGAAATGCACAAGGCGGGCGTGCGTGAGACGTTCACGACGCGCAATTTTCTGAAACGTCCCACCGAGATGTTGATGACGCTCGTGGATGGCCCTTTCAAGACCTTCGAGGGTCGCTGGACGTTCACGCCGCTGGGCGACAAGGGCGTCAAGGTCGGTCTCACCGTGCGGTTCGAGTTCGCCAACGCCATGCTCGGCATGCTGTTGTCGCGCAGCTTCGAGAAGAACTGCGGTGAGATGATCGACGCTTTCGTCGACCGCGCTCGCGCGATCTATGGAAAAAAATGAGTTGCTGCGCATCCGCGTGGTGTACGCGCTGCCGGACCAGCAGCCCATTGTCGATCTGGAAGTGCCGCCGGGCACCTCGATTACCGAGGCCGTGAATCGTTCTGGATTGCTCGAGAAATTCCCGGAAGCCGCAACGCGCCCGTTGGCCTGCGCTATTTTCGGCCGGGCCGTGCCGCTTACTTATCAGCTGCGCGATGGCGATCGAATCGAGATCTTGCGGCCGCTGCTGATCGATCCGAAGCAGAGCAGGCGCGAGGCCGCAGAGCGCAGCCGCGCGGAAACTCAACGACGCAAATAACTACTCTGACGCGATCGCGTTGGTCACTGCGGTCTTCACCGCCGGCGACACCGTGTCGGTCGGTCGATCGATGCGCTCGACTTTGTCGGTCGCGTCGAAGAACACGATGAAGTGACGCTTCTGGGGCTCACTCCAGCGGCCGCGCTTGAAGTAGTACATGTAATCCCAGCGCGTGCTCACAAATGGATCAGCGACCATCGGCGTGCCGAGCACCGCGCGCACCTGGACGCGCGTCATGCCTACCGTTACGCGCTCGATGTCTTCGACCTTCAAGAAGTTGCCTTGTTGAATATCGACGCGATGGACGCATCCTGACAGGCCGCCGGAGAGCAGTGCGGTTGCGATCAGCGAGGCCAGCATGCGCACTCGAAGGCAGGACCAGTTGTACGTGATTCGTGTCATTTCGGGGTGGAGCCGGCGGCTGGGCTGCGGGATAATGCGGCAGGATGATACTCAAAAGTGGTCGGTCTCGCAGCGGCACGCTCACCGGCCTTGGATTCGAGGACCAAGCACGTGGAAACCAATGATTTGCGCAAGGCCGGGCTCAAGGTCACGTTGCCTCGAATCAAGATTCTAGAGATTCTCGGCACGGCGACGCCGCGCCACATGAGCGCGGAAGACATCTATAAGCACCTGCTCGAGTCGCACGAGGACATTGGCCTGGCCACGGTGTACCGGGTGTTGACGCAGTTCGAGGCCGCGGGGCTGGTAACGCGTCATCACTTCGAGGGCACCACGGCGGTGTTCGAGCTCAACGAGGGCCAGCACCATGACCATATCGTGTGCTTAGGCTGCGGCCGGGTCGAAGAGTTCATGGATGCGGGCATCGAGGAGCGGCAGCGGCAGGTGGCGGCACGGTTGAAGTACGAGCTGAAGGATCATTCCATGATCCTGTACGGCTACTGCAGCCGGCCCGACTGCCCGGCTCGCAACCAGAGGGGCCGCGACTAAGCACTCAGCGCCGCGCCGGCTTCTTCTTCGCAGCAGCAGCCGTGGCTGCGGCTTTCGCCGGAGCTTTGGCAGCTGCTGCTGCCTTGGCTGAACCCTTGGCCGGCGCTGGCCGCAACATCTCGGCGGCATGTTCCCGCGCCTTGTCTGTCACGTTGATGCCGCCCAGCATGCGGGCGATTTCTTCGATGCGCTCGTCCGCCGTCAGTGTATGAAGCGCGGTACGGGTGGTTTTGCCATCCGTGAGCTTCGTAACGCGCACGTGGGCATGCGCCTGGCTGGCGACCTGCGGCAGGTGAGTCACGCACAGGGCCTGAGCGCGTTCACCTAGCGTTCGCAACTGGCGACCGACGATTTCGGCCACACCGCCGCCCACGCCGGCATCCACTTCGTCGAACACCAGGCAGGCCAGCGAGTCCGCCATGGCATCGGTCTGCACAGCGGCAACCTGAATGGCGAGGCTGATACGGGACAACTCACCGCCCGACGCGACTTTGGCGAGCGGGCGAGGGGGCTGGCCGGGATTGGCGCTCACCAGAAACTCGATTTCATCGGCACCGTTCACACCCGCGGATTCGGCGGCGCGCACGTCGATTTGAAACTTGCCGCCGGGCATTCCGAGGGTCTGCATCAACGAGCTGATGCTCGCGCTCAACGACTTGGCGGCGGACTTACGAGCGGCCGTTAACTTGTCGCACGCCGCTACAAATTTCTTTTGCGCATCTGCCAGGCGTTTCTCGATCTGCGCCATCGAGGCTTCGAGGGAATCCAGGCGCTGAAACTCCTGCTGCAGATCGGCTTGCAGGCCGAGCAGGGCGCTGACTTCAACGCGATGTTTGCGCGCGATCGATTCCATGGTGGCGAGTCGTTCTTCGACCCACTCCTGACGCTGCGGGTCGGCGTCGAGATCCGACTCGTAGCGTTCAACGGCCTCGACGCCTTCGCGGAGTGCGATCAGGCTTTCGTCGATGAGCTGTGCCATCGGTGCGAACGTCGGATCGAGTTCGCCGATATGGCGCGCGGTGCTCAGCGCCCGCGAGATTGCCTGCTCGGCGCTCACTTCTTCGGCTTCGCGCAGCAGCTGAATGATTTCGCGTGCACCGGAGGCGAGGCGGCCACGTTGCGAGAGCCGGGTCCTTTCGGCACTCAGCTCGTCGGCTTCCCCTTCTTTGAGATCGAGCGCCTGCAGCTCGCCCAAGTGATAACGCAGCAGCTCGAGGCGAGCTTCTCGGTCCTGCACCGACGCGGCCGCACGATCGCGTTCCTCTTTGACCTGCGACAAAGTGCGCCAGGTCTCGGCGACTGCGCTCACCAGCTCACGGTGTTCGCCGCTCTGATCGAGCAGTTCACGCTGCGCGGAGCGACGAACCAGCGATTGATATTCCATCTGGCCATGCACGTCGACGAGCGTTTCGCCGAGCTGGCGCAGCGACTGAACGGACATCGTCTGTCCGTTGACGTAAGCGCGCGAGCGGCCGTCCGCGGAGATCACTCGACGCAGCACGCATTCACCTTCGTGCTCGATGGATTGCTCGTTGAGCCACGCGTGGGCCGCGGCATTCTTTTCTATCGCGAATGTTGCCGACACTTCGGCGCGCTCAGCGCCGTGGCGAACGACTTCGGCGCCTGCACGGCCGCCAGCGGCGAGCAGCAACGCATCGACCAGGATCGACTTACCCGCGCCGGTCTCGCCCGTGAGCACCGTCAGGCCCGGGCCAAGCTCCAGCTCGACCGCGTCGATGATGGCAAAGTCGCGGATCTGAATATGAGTGAGCATCTTCGCGTTAGAGGAAGTGATTCCGAGGTTGGATAGGCAAGCCGAAGCGCAGCGAAGTTTATTCGGTGGTCGGATACGGAGCCGTGCGGTCGCCGCGACCCCAACGCAGCTTCGAGCGCAGCGTGCGATAGTAATCGTGATCGGCGGGATGGAGGAGGGTCACACGGCCGGCGGCGGGCTGCACGATCAATCGATCGCCCTGCGAAAGCGCGCCGAGCGACACGCCATCGCAAGTGACCTGCCCATTGCTGTCCGGACGATCGAGCAGGCGCACTTCGATCACCGCATTACTGCGCACGACGATGGGCCGATCCGACAAGGTGTGCGGGCAGATCGGCGCGAGCACCGTTGCATCCAGCCCCGGATAGAGAATCGGGCCGCCGCACGAGAGTGCATAAGCGGTCGAGCCGGTGGCGGTCGCGATGACCAGCCCGTCGCCGCCATGCGTATTCACGTAGCGGCCGTCTATGTAAGTCTCGAAGTCGAGGATGCGACCGGTCTGCCACTTTTGCAGGACCACGTCGTTCAGGCCATTGCACTGGCGGTCGGGTTGGCCGGGTGAGCTCAACGTCGCTTGCAGCATCGCGCGCTGATCGCTCACGTAGCGGCCGGCGAGAATCTCATCGACGCGCGAGGTGAGTTCGGCCGGGCCGATATCGGCGAGGAACCCGAGTCGTCCGCGGTTGATGCCGAGGACCGGAAGACCGCGAGGCGCGGCAAGCCGGGCTGCATGCAACATGGAGCCGTCGCCGCCCACCGCGATCAGCAAGTCTGCGCTCGCGCAGAGCTCCGATTCAGGTAAGCGCTCGACCGTGACGTCTCGGT
>Ga0182742_1005684_pt1 | contig 10363 bp, 8 predicted proteins | sample eDN5th37CBELigMG_FD_128880 | JGI IMG/M metagenome (GOLD analysis project Ga0182742, IMG submission 128880) | Enriched Miracle-Growth compost microbial communities from Emeryville, California, USA - eDNA 5th pass 37_C BE-Lig MG (version 2)... ... | reverse complement strand
GCGCATCACCCGGCTGTGCCGCATCGCGGATGCGCGCGCCGTCGGCGAGCCTGAGCTGTCCCTCGATCACCACCCGCTCGCCGGGCGCAAGGCCCGAACGGATCGCGCTGCGATCGCCGACCAGACCGCCGGTCTCGACCTGCCGCAATTCCGCGGTGCCGTCCGGCCTTGCCACAAATACGAATGGGCCCTTCTGGCTGGTCTGCAGCGCGACGGTCGGAATGCTCACGGTGTCGGGGCGAATGTCGAGATCGATTTCGACATCGACATACATGCCGGGCCACAGCGTGTAATCCTCATTGTCGAAGGTCGCTTTCGCCATGATCGTGCCGGTCGCGGGATCGACCGAGGAATCGACGAAATCGAGCTGGCCGGTAGCCAGCGGCTGGCTGTTGCCGGCGGCATAGACTCGCACCACCGGCGGCTCCTTGCGGCGGATGGCCGCCCGCAATGCGCCAAGATCGCGCTCGGGTAAGGTGAAAGAGACCCGGATCGGCTTGATCTGCGTAATCGTCACCAGCCCCTGGCTGTCCGACGACGACACCAGATTGCCCGGCGTCACGCGAATGGCGCCGATGCGCCCGGTGATCGGCGCGACGATCTTGGTATAGCCGAGCCGTACGCGGTCGCTCTCGAGCTGCGCCTTGTCGGCGGCGATCGTGGCCTCGGCCGCCTTGGCCTCGGCGATCTTTTCGTCCAGCAATTGCCGGGTTGCGACATTGCGCGACAGCAGTTCTTCGGTCCGCTTCAGGTCGGCATTGGCGCGGTCGCGCGCGGCCTCGTCCTTGGCGAGTTGCGCCTCGTTGCGTGCGATGGTCGCCCGCAATTCGCGATCGTCGAGGGTGAAAAGCAGGTCGCCCTCGCGAACAAGCTGCCCGTCGGTCACATGCTTTTCCAGCATCTGACTGTCGATGCGCGAGCGCACGACCACCACCGCGGGCGATTCAAGCAGGCCGATGCTGCGCCGGCGCACCGGAAACGCGCCCTGCTCCGCGGCAACCGTTTTCACCGGAATGACTGCGGCAGCGCGCCGCGGCTCCTGGATCTGTGGCGTGCCTGTGGTCAGTCCAAGCCGGTCGCCATATCGGCTGAAGCCGTAATATCCGGCGCAGATCACCGTGATCAGAACAGCAAGGACGACGCTGGTTCGCCGCATGTGGTGGCCGCCTCCGTGGTGCTCGCAAGGCCGTTGCACGCCGCCGCCAGCATGGGCGGCAGGTGCAACGTCGGTGATCACCCAACGTTCCGCAAGCGGCAGAAATCCGGCCGCTGACACGATTCGTCACAGCGGCAGATTAAATTGCTGTCATGTTGCGTCGCGACGCTTGCGTGGCGCTAAGCCTTTGCGCGCCCCGTGCCGCGATCGGCGAACCTAGCCCCAGATCGCCCTCGCGGCTTCCACTTCCAGTTCCAGCTTCCTGCGCTGATCCGCCTCGGTCACCGGATTGCCGGCGACGGTCGAGGCAAAGCCGCATTGCGGCGAGATCGCCAGGCGGTCGAGATCGATGAATTGCGTCGCTTCCTCGGTGCGGCGCTTCAGATCGTCGATAGATTCCAACGCTGGCGTCTTGCTGGAAATGAGCCCGAGCACCACGCCCTTGCCCTTCACCAAGCGAAGCGGACGGAAGTCGCCGGCGCGCTCGGTGTCGTATTCGAGCAGGAAGTGGTTGACATTCGTGCCCGCAAAGAACCGCTCGGCCACGGACTCGTATCCGCCGGCGCCGAGATAATGGCCCTTGAAATTGCCGCGGCACATATGCACGCCGAACACCACATCGGCCGGCGCGCCCTTCACCGATTCGTTGATGCTCTCGATATACAGATCGACCAGTTCGTCCGCCTTCATGCCCGCCGCTTCGACCTGCTGGCGGATGTTCGGGTCGCACAGAAGCGCGATCGCGACTTCATCCAGCTGGATATACTTGCAGCCGGCCTTGGCCAGATCGGCAATCTCCTCGCGGAAGATGCGGTTGAGGTCGGCAAAGAAGCTTGTCACATCGCCATAGGCGGACGCCGCCGCGTAGTCGGTGGCGCGATAGAAATGCATGGTCGAGGGCGCCGGCAGGGTGATTTTCGGGGTGAGCGTCGTGATCCCTTTGAGAAATTCGAACTCGTCGAGCGCCAGCGGCCTCGTGCGCTTGAGCCTGCCGTCGGCATAGGGCGCGGTGAAATCGACCTGATGGCCCTGATCGTCGCGGAATTTGAACACCGCGGACTTGATGGCAAATCCGTCGATCCGCTCGACGAACCGCCCCCAATAGGAGCCGCGGCGGAATTCACCATCGGTGACGACCTTCAGCCCGACATCCTCCTGCATTTTGACGACATCGCGGATGCAATCATCCTGGATCTTCGCGAAAGCGGCGTCGTCGATGCGCTTGCCGATATGGTCGCGGAACGCCTGCCGCAACGCCTGTGGCCGCAACAGGCTGCCGACATGATCAGCGCGGAACGGTGGGCGGCCTTGCGGCAGGGTCGTCATTGGCGCATGCTCCCGGATACGACGTTTATCTATAGGTCTATAGATGAAATCTAGATCGGCGACGGTCAGGGATGCAACCCCCGTCCGGCGAACGGCATTGCGGCGCGCGCCGCCGCCCCGCAAAAGCGCCGCTGAGGACTCTGCCGAAAGAGGAAAGCGGGCCACGCATCGGCGCGCCGGCGAGATCATCGAGGCGGCGGCGCGGGTGTTCGCCGAGCGCGGCTATCATGGCGCCACCACGCAGGACATCGCCGACGTGCTGCAAATCCGGCAGGCCAGCCTGTATTATTATTTTGCCTCCAAGGAAGCGGCGCTCGAACTCGTCTGCATGCGCGGCGTCGAGGGCTTCTACGAGACCGAAAAGGCCATCGCCGAAGGACCCGGCACCGCCACCGAGCGCCTGTCGGGTCTGATCCGCGCGCATATTTCGCCGCTGCTGGACCGCGGCAATTTCATGAAGGTGTTCCTCACCCAGCGCCAGTTCCTGCCGGCTCATAGCCGCCGCAGGGTCCGCAAGGTGTCGCGCGGCATCGAGGCGATCTTCGAGAATGTCCTGAAACAGGGCCAGCGCAGCGGCGAATTTCGCGCCGACCTCGACACCCGGCTGGCGACGCTGTCGATCCTGTCGGTGCTGAATGGATGCGCCGCCTGGTACCCGCGCGAACAGATTTCAATCGAACGGATCGGCGGCGCGTTCATATCGCTGATCCTGCGCGGCATCGATGCCAGGCGCGCGCCGGATATGGTGCGCGCGCCGCGCAAGGGACGCCGCGGCGGAAAAAATTTGATTGACCTATAGAATTGGGATTGTTGAAATAACGCAAAAGAGCCGGACGACCGGCCGCGATATACGGGAGGAAGGCTCTGGTGACACCGCCGTCCGTTCATATTGCGCAATCATCGCGGATCGTGGCCTCGTCGTGACGCAAGCCGCGCCGCAATCTCCGCAATTTGCGATCCTGCGCGGCAAGACCGCGCCCGGGCTGATCGCGGAACATGCGCGGACAACGCCTCGCGGGATCGCCTATCGCGCGAAACAGCTCGGTCTCTACCGTGAAAGGACATGGCGCGACTATGCGGCCGCGGTCGGGCGCTGCGCTCTCGCGCTGAAGACGCTCGGCCTCGAAAAGGGCGATCGCGTCGCCATCATGGGCGACGCCTGCGAGGAATGGGCGGTCTGCGACATGGCCGCGCAAGCGGCCGGCGGGATCGTCTATGGCGTCTATCCGACCGCTTCGGTCTCCGAAGTCGAATTCCTGATGACGGACGGCGGCGCGAAAATCTTCATTGCCGAGGATCAGGAATATGTCGACAAGATCCTGCAGATCGCCGACCGCCTGCCCGACCTGAACTGGATCGTGGTGATCGACGATTCCGCGATGTTCGACTACAGCCACCCGAAGCTGATCTCGCTGTCGGACATCGAGAGCCGCGTCGCCGGAGAGGACGCGGCGAATATCGCCGCGCTCGAAGAGATGACGGCGGCGCTGAAAGCCGACGATCCGGCCTTCATCGTCTACACCTCGGGCACCACCGGCAATCCGAAAGGCGCGCTGATCTCGCACGGCAAGCATCTCGCCGGCACCTACACCATCGTCGATCACTATCCGACCCTGCGCGACAAGGATCACCGCACCGTGGTGTTCCTGCCGCTCTGCCATATCTTCGGCCGCGATGTCGCGATCACGCTGCCGCTGATTTCGCGTCTGGTTCCCCATTATGGCGAGAGCGTCGACGACCTGATGGCGACCATGTTCGAGGTCGCCCCGACCGTACTGTTCACGGTGCCGCGCTATATGCAGAAATTCGCCTCGCAGGTGCTGGTCAGCCTGAGCACGACCTCGCCGGCAAAGCGGGCCATCTACAATGCCGCCATGTCGCTCGGCCGCTCCGCCGCCCGGCGCCGCTGGGCGGGCACCTCGGGCCCTGCGACCGATGCGATGACAGCGCTCGCCCGCACCGTTGCCTTCGGCCGCGTGCTGAACAAGCTCGGACTCGACAAGCTGGAGCTTGCGATTTCCGGCGCCGCCCCACTGCCGCAGGAGACCGCCGCGCTCTGGCAGATCTGGGGCGTCAACCTCGTGGAGGCCTACGGGCAAACCGAAACCGGCGGGGCTTTCATCAGCGGCCAATCGCAGCGCTTCGCCAAGCCCGGCAATGTCGGACGGGTGGTGCAGGGCTGGCAGGTGCGGCTCGACGACGACGGCCAGATCCTCGTCAAGGGACCCGACCAGTTCGAAGGCTACTGGAACCAGCCCGATGCGACGCGGCAGATCGTCGATAGCGGGCAATGGCTTCATACCGGCGATGTCGGCGAATGGCAGAACGGCAATCTGCGGCTCATCGATCGCGCCCGCGACTTCCTGGTCACCGCCGGCGGCAAGACCATCTCGCCCTCCGGCATCGAAAGCACGCTGCGGGCGAGCCCGTATATCGGCGAGGCGATCGTGTTCGGCCACGGACGCAAATATCTCACCGCGCTGATCGAGATCGATTTCGATTCGGTCGCCGACTGGGCGCGCGCCAACAATGTCAGCTATACCGGCTTCACCTCCCTGGTTCAGAGCGAGGCCGTGCAGGGTCTGATCAAGTCCGAGATCGACAAGGCCAACAACGAATTCGCGCGGGTCGAGCAGATCAAGGCCTTCCGCATCCTGCCGAAAGAACTCGATCCCGAACAGGACGGCGAGCCGGTGACGCCGACGCGCAAGGTCAAGCGCAATCTGATGTATGACCGCTTCAAGGATCTTGTCGAAGGCATGTATGACGACAGCGAGGAGCGTTTGCTTGCTGCGGGGGCGGGCGATGCGCTGCGCTAGGTCTTCTCCCCTCCCCCCGCGAGCGGAGCGAGTGGTGGGGAGGGGTCGGGGGTGGGGGGCCTCGACAACAGCCCCCCACCCCGGCTCGCATTCGCTTCGCTCACGCTCGCCGACCCTCCCCACCGCTTCGCGGGGTGAGGGAAAAGAAGCGACGCAAGTCGCGAGTTGAACGACACAGTCGAAACGAGGGAGAACGCCAATGCTGAAACGGAGCCTGATGGGAGCGGTTGCCGCGCTCGCCATTGCACTGCCGGCCACAGCGCAGGAGACCTACACCATCGGCCTCACCGGCGCGATGACGGGCCCTGCCGCCGGTACACTTGGACCGGCCGTCGAGGGCCTGCGCCTCTATATCGATCAGCTGAATGCAAAGGGCGGCATTGACGGACGCAAGGTCAATCTCGTCCTGCAGGACGACTCCGCCGAAGCGTCCAAGGCCGCGGCGAATGTGAAGCGGCTGCTGTCGCAAGACAACGTGCCGGTGCTGGTCAATGCCAGCTTGTCATCCACCTATGCGCCGATGCTCGCGGAGACGCGCCGCGCCGGCGTGCCGGTGCTGTTCATGGGCGCGGTCTGCCCGAACGAAACCCTGCCGCCAAAAGCGGATCCGCTGCAATTCTGCTCGACCGGATTCGCTCCGATCCAGGACAGCCGCGCGGCGCTGGATTTCATCAAGAGCGCCGCCAAGGGTCCGGTGAATATCGGCTATGCCGCGATGGCGATTCCGATTTCGCGCGCGGGCATCGACTTTGCCTCGACCGAAGCCGAGAAGATGGGCTTCAAGACCGTGGCCAAGGAGGTGATCCCGCCACCGACGCCGGACTACACGCCGTTCGCCACCAAGATCAAGGATGCCGGCGCCAACTGGGCCTATTCCTGGGCGCCCTGGGTCACCGAGATCCGCACCTTCGAAGCGCTGCGCCGTCTCGGCTGGGACGGTGAATATCTCGCCATCGCGCATCTCGAGGCGGAAAGTGAATTGCCGCGCGTGAAAGACCCGAAATTCTACGTGATGGGCGCGAACTCGTTCTATACCGATGGGCTACCGATCCATAAGGAGATCGAGGCGGCCGCCAAGAGCGGCGGCGCCAAATACCCGGCCAGCCAGATGACCGAAGGCTGGCTCGGCGGGCTGGCGCTCGAAGCAGCGCTGCGCAAGGCCGGCTGGCCGGCCACCAAGGACAAGATCGCCGCGGCGATGTCCGACCTGAAAGTCGACACCAAGGGCCTGCGCGGCGTGCCAATGGTCTGGACCAAGGACAATCACTTCCGCACCCAGCAGGCCTATCGCGTCTACCGCTGGGACGGCGACAAGATCGTCGTGCAGCAGGACTGGAAGGTCTACGACATAAAGTGAGTTCGTCGCGCACTCGTCAGTCACAAGCTCCGCTCGCCCCCGCGAAAGCGGGGGCCCAGAGTCACACAACAGAAGTCTGATCACTGGCCCTGGGTCCCCGCTTTCGCGGGGACGAGCGGGGTGAGTGGAGCCGCGACAAACATATTGTCAGTTTGAAAGTTCTGCCTTGCAGCTCCTCGTCAACATCCTCGTCCTGTCGTCGATCTATGCGCTGATCGCCTGCGGCTATGTGCTGATCTATCGCGTCAGCCGCGTGCTCAATCTGGCGCATGGCGAACTGATGATGGTCGGTTCGTACCTGCTGCTGACCACCGCCTGGATGTTCGCCGGCTCGCCGATCACCGCTATCGCGTCCGCGATCGTTCTCAGCCTCACCGTCGGCGTGCTCGTCTATCTGTTCCTGATGCGCAAGATGACCGGCGAGATGGTGCTTGCCGCCGTGCTGACAACCGTCGCGCTCGGCATCCTGCTGCGCGGGCTGATGGTGCTGATCTGGTCGGCGCAGCAGCAATATCCGGCGCAGGCGCTCGGCTTCTCCAATCCGGCGCTGGCCCTGCCGGGCGGCGCGCGCATCTCGCTGTTCGCCGCGATCCTGATCGGCGTGACGGTTGCGACCTACGCCGCGCTGTTCACTTTCCTGCGCTTTGGCGCCTGGGGCGTGCGCATGCGCGCGGCCGGACAGAATCCGCTGCTCGCCGCGCAGCGCGGCATCAACCTGCATGCGATCTATGCGCTCGCCTGGGGCCTCTCGACCCTGACGGGCGCGCTCGCCGGCATGCTGATCTCGCTTGATTCCGGACTGACCGGCACCATGGTGGTCATCGGGCTGAAGGCGTTCCCCGCCGCGCTCGTCGGCGGGCTCGACTCGCTGGTCGGCGCCATTGTCGGCGCACTGATCATCGGCGCCTGCGAGGTGCTGGCGATCCAGTATATCGATCCGCTGCTGTCCGACGTGATCCCCTTCATCGTGCTGATCGCATTCCTGGTGGTGCGGCCCTGGGGCCTGTTCGGCACGCGCGAGGAGCTCGACCGTGTCTAGCCAGCCGCGCGCCTCGGGCTATTTCCGCACCTCCTATGCGCAGGATTTCGCGCTGCTGCAGACCCGCATGCAACGCGTCAGCGCCGCGACCTTCGGCGTCATCCTGCTCGGCTTTCCGCTGATCGCCTCCGCCTTCTATCTCGACCTCGCGACCCAGGTGCTGCTCGCATCGATCGGCGCGCTGTCGCTGATGCTGCTCACCGGCTATGCCGGGCTGATCTCGCTCGGCCATGCTGGGCTGCTGTGCGCCGGCGCCTTCACTGCCGGCATCCTGTACAAGGAATTCAACACCCCGATCTATGTGACGCTGCCGGCCGCCGCGATCGTCGGTGCGCTGCTCGGCGTCATTTTCGGCTTGCCGTCGCTGCGGTTGCGCGGGCTCTATCTCGCGGTCTCCACCCTCGCGCTGCATTTCGTCGTGGTCTATCTCGGCGGCGAATACGAGACCAAGCGTGGCTTCTCCACCGGCATCACCGTCGACGCGCCGATGATCTTCGGCTTCGAGCTTTATGGCGGCACGACCTGGTATTACGTGATGCTGGTCTTCGCCGCACTCACGCTGCTGCTCTGCATCAACCTGCTGCGCACGCGCGTCGGCCGCGCCTGGCGCGCCATCCATGCCCACGAAACCGTGGCCGAAGCGCTCGGCATCAATGTCGCGGCCTACAAGCTGCTCGCCTTCGTGATTTCCTCGGCGATCGCCGCGGTCGCCGGGGCGCTGTTCGCCTATTACCGCAGCTTCGTCTCGGTCGAGGCGTTCTCGCTGTTCCTGACGATCCAGTATGTCGCGATGGTGATCATTGGCGGCATGGGCTCGCTGCTCGGCGCGATCCTCGGCGCGCTGTTCGTCACCGTCTTTCCCTATGTGATCGAGCGCGCGCTGCTGGCGCTGCCGGACGCGCAAAACTATGCGGGGCAGCTCTTCGCGGTGAACTATGCCGCGTTTGGCCTGGTCATGATCCTGTTCCTGGTGTTCGAGCCGCTCGGCCTCGTCGGCATCTGGCACCGCATCCAGACCTATTTTCTGCTGTGGCCGTTCAAGCATCGCCCGGTCGCGGGAGCGCGCAAATGAGCGAGCCGCTTCTCACCGCCGACAAGCTCGCCGTGGTCTATCACCACGCCATCACCGCGATCCAGGGCGTGTCGCTCACCGTCCACGAGGGCCAGATCGTCGCCATCCTCGGCACCAACGGCGCCGGCAAATCCACCACATTGCGCGCGCTGTCCGGCTTTCTCGGCATCGACAATGCGCGTGTGACCGAAGGCAGCATCGCCTTCCGGGGCCAGCGCATCGAGAACCGCCCGCCGAACGAACTGACGCGCCTTGGCATTGCGCTCGTTCCCGAACGCGAGAAGGTGTTCCCCAATCTCACCGTCGCCGACAATCTCGCAGCGCCCTTCGCGCCGGCGCTGTCGAAGGCCGAGCGCCGGCGGCGCGAGGAACAGATCTACGGCTTCTTCCCGCGCCTTGCCGACCTGCGCGCGCGCATCGGCGGCCTTCTCTCCGGCGGCGAGCGGCAGATGCTCGCGCTCGCCTCCGGGCTGATGTGCAAGCCGCAGCTTCTTCTCGTCGACGAACTCTCGCTCGGCCTCGCCCCGGTCATCGTCGAGGACCTGATGGCGCGCCTCGTGCAGATCAGGAACGAGCTCAACATCACCATCGTCATTGTCGAGCAGAGCGCCGCGGTCGCGCTCGCCATCGCCGATTATGGCTATGTGCTGGAGAATGGCCGGGTGGTGCTCGACGGCGATGCGGCCAAGCTGACATCCCACGGCGACATCCAGGAATTCTATCTCGGCCAGGGCGGCGGCGAGCGGCGCAGCTATCGCGACGTCAAGCAATATCGGCGCTCGCGGAGGTGGTATGGCTGAACTTGCGATCGACAATCTCACGCTGCGCTTCGGCGGCCTCGTGGTGCTGGACGGCGTATCGCTGTCGGTGGAAAAGGGCGAACTTCTTGCGCTCATTGGACCCAACGGCGCCGGCAAGACGAGCGTGTTCAACTGCATCAGCGGGCTTTATCCCGGCGAGGGCGCGATTTTCTTCCGGGGCGAATCGCTCATTGGCAGGAAGCCGCACGACATCGCCGCGCTCGGCGTCGCGCGTACTTTCCAGCACGGCGAACTGTTTCCGCAGATGAGCGTGGTCGATAACCTGCTCACCGGCCGCCATCCGCGCATCCGCGGCAATGTGTTCGCCGAGATGCTGTTTCTGCCATCGGTGCGGCGTGAGGAAATGCGCCAGCGCGAGGCGGTGGAGCGGATCATCGAATTCGTCGAGCTCGAGCGCTACCGGCACATGCCGGTCGGCGGCCTGCCGTTCGGCACCCAGAAGATCATCGGCTTCGCGCGGGCGCTCGCCAACGAGCCCGCCATCCTCCTTCTCGACGAGCCGTCCGCGGGACTCAATCGCGAGGAGCGCGAGGACCTCGCCCGTTTCATCCTGCGCATCAAGCATCAGCTCGGCATTGCCATGATCTGGATCGAACATGATATGCAGATGGTCGCCGATCTCGCCGACCGCATTCATGTGCTCGATTACGGGCGCACGCTGGCGAGCGGCCCGGCCGACGCCGTGCTGAAGGATGAAAAGGTCATTGCCGCGTATCTCGGAACGGGGAAGCATTAGGCGCTGTTCTCCCTCCCCCCGCGAAGCTCCCTCCTCT
>Ga0182742_1005683_pt1 | contig 10364 bp, 6 predicted proteins | sample eDN5th37CBELigMG_FD_128880 | JGI IMG/M metagenome (GOLD analysis project Ga0182742, IMG submission 128880) | Enriched Miracle-Growth compost microbial communities from Emeryville, California, USA - eDNA 5th pass 37_C BE-Lig MG (version 2)... ... | reverse complement strand
GCCGAGGGGGCCGGCTGGAGCCTGATGACGGCCGACTACTCGCAGATCGAGCTGCGCATCCTGGCCCACTTCTCCGACGACCCCGAGCTTGTGCGGGCGTTCGCCGCCGATCACGACATCCACCGAACCGTCGCGGCCCGCATCTACGGCGTCGACGAGTCTCAGGTTGATTCGACCATGCGAAGGGTCGCCAAGACCGTCAATTTCGGCGTGATTTACGGTCTCAGCCCCTTCGGTCTGGCCTCCCGGCTGGGCATCCCCCAAACCGAGGCCGCCGCGTTCATCGAGGCCTATTTCCAAGAGTACGAAGGGGTGGACCGGTTCATCACCCGGACCCTCGAAGCCGCGAAGGCCGCGGGGCGGGTCGAAACGATTTTGGGCCGGCGGCGGCCGATCTCGGGGATCAAGATGACGACCGGCCACAACCGGAATCTCGCCGAGCGAACCGCCGTCAACACGGTCATCCAGGGCTCCGCAGCCGACCTGATCAAAAAGGCCATGATCCTCGTCGACGAGCGGCTCCGCGAGCGCGGAATGAGGGCCCGGATGATCCTCCAGATCCACGACGAGTTGGTCTTCGAGGCGCCCAACGAGGAGCTTCCCGAACTCGCCGCGCTGGCTCAGGCGGAGATGACCGGCGCCCTGCCCTTGTCGGTCCCCCTAAAGGTTGATCTTGCCGCCGGGCCAAACTGGTTGGACGTCGAGCCCGTGGGGCGCTAGCGTCTCGCCCACCCTTGACGCTCGGCGGCCCCGAGCGCCGCCAACTCCACGCGAGCCCTCCGCAAGCTAGCCGGATGGGCGCGCGGGCTTCGGCGGGAAGCCTCGAGGCGCCGTCGCTCAATCGGCCCGGTCTTCGGCCGAAGGAGTTTCGCGTTCACGCATTTGGAGATGGTCCACTTGCTGATTTGAGGATTTGTCTTTTGAGGCGATTCTTAAATGCCCGCCTCAGATGCCGCCAGCTTTCCTTGATGGACGGCTCGAGTGGTTTTGGCTGTCGCGTAATTTTTGAAAGATACATTTCAGGATGCACGAAGGAAATTGGAAGCCGCGGCTTGTCGTCATCGAGAGCTTGCGCTCTTACTTCATTGACCCGTTCTTGTTTTGCGAAGAATAAAATGTTCTGTCGATACCACACGGGGATTCCCGAGTCGCGCCAGATGCTTCCACGGACGAAATCGAACGTGGCGTATCCCCTCTCCTTAAACAGACCGACCCAATAGTCCTGCCATTGCTCGTTCACATGGCCCGTGCCGTCTTGGCTTGGAATCGCCGCGGAGAACAACACGAAGTCCGAGGCGTTCGTCAAGGAATCGACGAACCCGGCGGCGCTTTCCGGCGACAAATGCTCCGCCACCTCCAGGGTCAGGGCTAGATCGTATCGCTTGTCGAGGGCGGTTGGCCCTTCAAAGATTGTCTCGCGAAAATCGCTCGCGGGGATCTCTAGAAGTTCCTTTTCAACCCAGGGTCCATCCAGCCCCAGGATCTCCTCGACGCCCCTTTCCTTGAGCACGGATAGCCACGTGCCCACCCCGCAGCCGAAATCCACCGCCGACCGCACGGCCGGCAGAGCGTCGAGGACGATCGCCAGGACGGTTGTTGCCGAGTAAACGGTCGCCCGGTGGCGGTTGCTGTAAAAATTATGGTCATAAGCGTTGTCCAAGTTGTCCTCCCGTGGCTGCCATTCGCGGAGCTCGCGGCGGCGGATCCAACCGACCTCGCGACCTGAATCGACCGTAAATTATCCCGCCCACCAGCACCCCACGCAATGCGGTCGCCGCGGAAATCGAACATATGGATTACGAGACGCGCTCGGCGCATGGCCGACCCAACGGAGGGCGACGCGCAGGGTTTCCGCGGATTTCCGCTCGAGCAATTCTTCGGGCGCGGACGCCTTTCGTCCAAAATTCGTCGCGCTGCTCCACCCCGACCGCCAGGCACGCGCGGAGCGACACGAGCGGCGACTGGCGGGGAGGGGCGTCGGTTAGGTTTGGAGTCGGTCGTCCACCACCGGGAGGCTCGCCGCCGCTCCGGTTGGCGTCATCGTTGGTGTTCGGCGATCAAGGAGACGACCCGGCCGAGGCCGCGCTCGGATAGATGTGGAATTAGGTCGACCCAACTGAGGATGCCGACGAGCAACCCCTCGTTGTCGACCACCATCAGCCGCCGCACGCCCTCGGTGCCCAACCGTTCAACCGCGACATCGAGCGTGTCGTCGAAGCCGATGGTGACCAGGTCGGTCGACATAATTTCTTGCACCGGCGTCTCGCTCAAGGTGGTCTCGCGGCCCGCGAGCGCGAGGGCCACGTCTCGATCGGTCAGCACGCCCAGGACCTTGCCGGCGTCGGTGATCGGGATGATCCCGCAATCCGCGTCCCGGAAGATCATGACGGCCTCGATCACCGTGCTGGCGGGGTAACACGTCCGGGGCGTGGCGGTCATCACGTCGCCGACCCGCTCCGTCGGGTTGACCAGGTCGGACGGAGTTACCAGGGGGATCGGATCCGGCCGAGTCCAGGGCGAGCCGCCGCCCGGTGTTGGTTGAGCGTGATATCGAATGTCTCTCATGGGTTGTCTCCCCGTTGCGCGGTTTCGCGCCAACTTAGATGTGGGCTCCCATGTCGTATTGTTGATGATCCTCGCGGACGCCGCCCAGGCCCTCGCCGAGCGTCCGAAAGTCCTCCACGAACTCGATCGACCGGAGGAACTTGACCATCTTAAAGCCGAGCTTCGTCTCGACCCGCAGCCGCAGGGGAGCCCCGTGCTGAAGCGGCAAGGACTCGTCGTTCAATTCGTAGGCCAGGATGGTCTGATCTTGCTTGGCCAGTTCAAGATCGATGCACTCGTAGTACGGCTCGCCGCTCTTTTCGTGCATGCCGAAGGAATGGAACGCCAGAAACCTCGCCTCGGGCCTGGGACGGCAACGGTTCAGGATCTCCGCAAGCGGCGTTCCGCCCCACTTGCCGATCGAGGTCCAGCCCTGAATGCAACTGTGGAGCGTGGTTTGCTCGCGCTTGGGCATCGCCCGCAGGTCGTCCATCGAGAGGCTTAACGGGTGTTCGACGAGCCCGAAAACCCGCAACCGATAGTCGGCGAAATCGGTCGCCAGCAGCCGCTCAAACTCATCATCATCCCCCTTGGCCTTCGGATAGGCCGTGATCGGCGGATAGCCGTTGGCGCGGAAATAGGAGGATGTCCACGCCTCGGGCCAGTTCTGGATCGAGACGTTGCGGTGAAAAAGCGCGTTGCGGATCGGCGCGACCACGAAGGCCAATGATCGATGGGTCGCCCTGGGCCACTTGAGTGAAACGATGTTGGCGGCGGCGATCAGAGCGACGATCAACCCGATAATTCCCAGCCCCAGCGCCGTGGCGAGGAGTTTGCGCGCGGTCTTCTCCTCGCCCAGAACCATCTTGCCCATCTCGGTCGGGAAGCCGTGGACAAGCACCATCAGCATGTGAATCGCGAAGAAACCAAGGAACCCGATCATGCCCAGAAAATGCAAGCTCCGCGCCGACTGCCGACCGCCGAAGAGACGGGCGTACCAGGGGAACCGGGCCCCCAGCGACGGCGACATCGCCAATCCGGTCAGGATCATGAACGGGCTCAGAAGGAAGATGAGTCCGAAGTAGGCGAGTTGCTGAAGCGCGTTGAACGGCAGGTTCAGGTCGTAATTGTAGGCGCCGGCGGGTTCGGGCAGGCGCAACGTCGCGTACATCGTGAACGAGCGCCAGGCCTCGGGGAAGACGCGCCACGAGGCCGGAATCAGCCGCCGCCACTGGGGCGAGGCGAACATCAGCCCGACGTAAAGCGCGCCAACGATCAGCCAGCCCAGAACGCTCGCGAAGTGCCAGTAGCGCCCCAGGCCCAGGTTCTCCTTTCCCGGGAGTCCCAGCCAGGGCGGGCACACCACCTCTTCGTCGACCGATGACCACATCTCGTCGGATGGCATTCTCTTGCGCGTGAGCTTGAGCCAGGCCCGCGAGGGAAGACAGTGCTCGGTCCAGTAGAGCTTCGGGTGCGCCGCGAGGATCTCGATACCGCTTCGAATCAGAAGGGCGACGAACAGGAAGTTGAACCAGTGCGTCAGGCGGACCCAGAGCGGAAAGCCGAGTTCGTGAGGAGCCATGAGGCCTCGCCCTTTCGCGAATTCGGAGACGAGAGGGATATCGGGATCGCGCGGGGCCGCGTCAACCTCGCTCGGCCGCCTCGGACTCGCCGGCGATCAGGGGGAGGATGTGGCCGCCTTGGCGGAGCACGGCGACTTTGGCCCGTCTCCCCTGCTTTTCCAGGGCCATTTCCAGGGCGTCCTGAACGGTCTGGGCGTGTCGGATGTTCAGCCGCTTCTTCTCCTCGATGGTGATTCCTGGCGAGACCATGACGCAGTCGTGCGATTCGAGGATCTGGCAGTTGTCGGCCAGAACCGCGGCGCCGACCACGTCGTCAACCTGACCAGCCTCGACCATCGCGCGCAGCTCCTCGTAAGGCCGGTAGCCGATCTTGAGGACGTTTGGATGGTTATGAGCCACGCCCTCGGGGTTGGGGGCCACGAGAATCAGCGTTCCCCCCTTCTCGACGGCCATCACGCCCGCGTAGTAGCCCTTGGCCGATTGCCAGAAGTCGTAGTCGGCCGGATGGGCGTCGACCAGGACAATCGGCGCCCGCGCCGGGATCCGCGCGCCGAACACTTCGCGCGAGAGACGGCAGCCCTCGCGGTGCGAGGCGACCGGCTCGCCGACGAAGCAGCCGGCGATGTTCTTCCTTGGGTCGGACACGATGTTGACGACGTATCGAAGGCCGGCGATCCGAGCCGCCTCCTCCATCTGAAGCCGCATTGGATTTTCGGCCACGCCCATGACGGTCTCGGACATCCGTTGGGCGCCCTCCCACTGCACCTTCGATTGCATCTCAGGCCCCGCGACGCCGGGGAAGGCGATCTTGGCGCCGCCGGAGAACCCCTTGATTCGGTGGGGGGCGATCGAGACGATCCCCATCACCAGGTCGTTCTCGGCCAAAAGCGAGTTGGCGGTTACGGGCGTGCCGTCGGCGAGGGCGCCGAACCGATGCAGCCGCGCCGAGTCGCGCCAGTTGTGCTGATGGATGGGAAACCGGTCGAAGAAAGGACCAAGCTTCTTCTTCAACTCGTCGTCGGTCATCTTGCGATGCGAGCCCTGGGCCGTCAGCAACGTGATCTTGCCCTCGGCGACGCCCGCGGCCTTAAGCTCCCCCAGGACGTGGGGCAAAACTTTCGGGACGGGCGTGCCGCGGGTGTAGTCGTCGATCAGGATCAAGACGCGGTCGTCGGCCTTGGCCACCTCGCGCAGTTGGGGAGCGCCGATCGGGTTGACGAAGCCCCGTCTCATCACGGCCTCGGCGTCCTCGCCCGCGCCCAAGGCCCGGGGTTCGTACACGCCCAGCAGGTTCTCGTCCGGGATCTCGACCGGCTCGAACGCCTCGTAGCCCTCGTAGGGGAAGTCGATCTTCATGAGTTCTCCTTGATCGCGCCATCCGGGCCGCCGGGACCGAGGATCAGGGGCCGGCGTCGTCACGCTCTCCGGCCGTTGCCGAGCCACGCCGCGCAGGCCAACCCCGCCAGCCCAGCCGCCGCGAGACTCCAGCCCCGGTGGGTATCGGCCCAAAGTTGGAGGCTTCGAGGGCGGGCCTCGTCATCGAAATCTCCATGCGCGCCGTAGTCGCCCACGGCGTCCACGGGTTCGAAGAGGTTGTCCGGCTTGGACGGGTTGGCCGGCTCGCCGGTTTGCTGACCCTCGTATGCGAGCTTCGCGGCAAGCCAGTCGCCGAGCCCCGGGGCGATTCGTTGCGCCAGGATTGTTTTGACCGTCGACGGCCCGACCCAGAGTTCGCGGCGGCGGTGGTTCGCCGACCAGACGATCGCCTCGGCGGCGACTTCCGGCTGATACACGGGGGCCACCGGCCGGGCTCGCTGGGGCATCTTGGCCCGGCCCCAATCGAACTGCGGGGTGTTCAGGGCGGGCATTTGAACCATCGTGATGTGAACCCGACTTTTGTCGTGGATCAACTCCGACCGCAGCGAATCGGTGAACCCCCGAATGGCCGCCTTCGAGGCGCAATAGGCCGATTGCAGGGGGATGCTGCGATAGGCCAAGGCCGAGCCTACCTGGACGACCGTCCCCCGGTTTCTCGGAGCCATTCGGCCCAGGGCCGCGAGCGTCCCATGCACGTAACCTAGATAGGTCACCTCGGTGACGCGCCGGTACTCCTCGGCCGTCATTCGGCTGACCGGCGCGAAAACGGTGGCCATCGCCGAGTTGACCCAAACGTCGATCGGTCCAAGTTCGCGCTCGACGGCTTCGGCGGCGGCGTTGACCTGATCGAAATCGGCCACGTCGGTCGGGACGGCCAGCGCCCGGCCGCCGGCCGCCTCAACGTCGGCGCGCGCTCCCGCCAGGCCGCCTTCGCCCCGAGCCAGAAGGCCCACGCTGGTCCCTCGGCGAGCGAAGGCGATGGCCGCGGCGCGGCCGACTCCGCCCGAGGCCCCGGTGACGACAACGACTTTTGGATCCTTTTTTCGATTCATCGCGTTCGCGCGGCTCCCGCCATCCCGGCTCCGGCCGCGATGGGGGACCGTCCTCCCTCGTTGTCCTGGTCGTGCTCGGCCCTCCCGATTCGGACGACCGAAGGGACCAACTCGTACTGGATTTGCCGGCGTTGCCGCCACGGTTCGGTCCAGGCGATGGTGAATCGAACCGTCTCCCCGGGGGCGAGGCTCTCGGTCGGCAGGTCGGTGTAATGGATCCCCAAGCTCGTGTCGCGCGTGGGGAACGATTCGGCCCTCCAGTGGATCACCGCCGGCGCGAGCAGCTCGACGCGCAGAATCTTGCTCGCGGGAATTGACCAGCGAGGGCGATCGATCCGCCAGGCCTCGCGGGGCGATTCCACTTTCTCCACCAGGTATCGTTGCACGGTTTGCGGCGGGAGATCGAAAACGCGGCCGTCGCGCAGCGAGCGGCGGAGCTTGATGTACTCGGCGTGCGCCCAGGCGAGCGGCATGGCCGAGCCCGACGGCCGGCCGAAGTAAAGCCCATGTTCCGGGATGTCGTAGGTGTCCCAGACCTGTTCGGGGATCAGGCCGCCCTCGCCCGCGAAGTTCTCCATGGCGCGGAGCAGCCGAACCGCCTCGTCGCGCCGACCCGCGGCCAGTTCGTAATGGGCCCGCTCCCCGGCCAAAAGCGGCCAGGCGCGGCCGTGCCCGTGCTTGCCGTCGAAGGGCGAGCCGTCGGCCTTTTCTCCATAGCCGTCGTGGGTGTAGCGGTGCCAGGCCGGGCCACAAGGCGTTTCAACCTTCGTCACCCCATCAATGACCTTCAACGTGTCGACGATCCGAGGATCGTCCGGCGCGCGCAAGCCGAACCGGACATAGGCCAGCGTGTCGGAACTCACGATCGCCGCCGGCGGAAGCTTCTCCCTGGTCCGGGGCTTCAGATACCAGAACTTGAGGTGCTCGTCGTGCTTGACCGGCTGCCCATGATCACCGGGCGGCGCGATTCGAAGATAATATCCGGACACCCCGAACCGCTTCGCGAGGCTGAAATTCGTAACATACGTCCAATAGTCGATGTTCGAATACCAAAGATCGGCCGTTTCGCGCAGGTATTCGGCCTCTCGGGTCTCGCCGTGAGCCTCGGCCATCTCGGCGGCGACCAGCAGCGCGGCGATCAGGACGCTGATCGTATAGGCGTTGAAGCCCCGCTCGTTTTCCCAGCGATCCTCCTGGCTCGAGGGCCCTTGGCGGACGAGGTACGCCGCCGCCCGCTTGACCATTGGCCAGTAGGCGGCGCGCTGGTCGTCGTCGAGCGCGCCCTCGCGGTGGAGCAGGTCGAGCAGAAGCGGCGGTTGGGCGGTTTCGCCGAGCTGGACGGCCGACCAGAAGGTCTCTCCACTGGTCCACATGTTCTGGGGCCAGTGGCCGTCGGCCTCCTGGGAGTCGCGCAGGAAGTCGAGGGCCCGGCGGGCCTCTTGCTTGGCTCCCGCGGCCAGCAGTCCACTGGCGATCTGGACCAGGTCGCGCGGCCAGACCATGTGATAGCCCCCCTGACCGTAGCCCCTCGGCTTGTCGGCGAACGCCTCGCCCCAGGGGATTGAGAGACTCGCGACGATCGCGCCCCGGGTCAATTTGCCCTCCTGGGCGCGAAGGACCATCGCGCTTTTCCGGTACAGGTCCCGCTCTCCGGGCTCAGCCTCCTCCAACGGGAGCAGCGTCCGTTGCCAGTTTCGCCAATTGCGGACGTACCGCTGGACCAGTTCGTCGAAGTCATCCCGAACGCCGGTCAGCGCGCGATGCGCGGCGCCTTCGGGGTCGGCCCCGAACCCCAGACTCAGGACGAACTCGCCCCCGGAGTCGCTCGGGTCCACTTCGCCGGTCAAGATCACGTTGCCGCGCGGGGCGCGCTCGTAATGGCGGGTCATCCGGCCGTGACGTAGAACGTCGCGCCGGCCGTCGCTAACGCGGTCAACATAGCCGACCGAGCATCCGACCCAATCCAACGAGCAGGCCAACGCCAGCGCGGTGTCGTCCCGGAAAACCAACGGCATGAACCGCCCCTTGTGCTGGTGGATCCAGGCCGTTCCGCCCAGTCCCTTGCGCAGTCCCAGAAGTGGGTCGAGAACCGCGTAGAGATGGTAATCCCCCGGCGAGCCCTTCAGGGCGGTGAACTTGATCCGCTGCAGCACCGCGCTTTGATCCGGATGGGCGATGATCGTCTTTTCGATTCGGTATCGCCCGCGTTTGCAAGTGTTGGTGAGTCGATAGGCGGGAACGCCGTCGGCGAGGTAATCAACCTGGTGGTCGGCGTCGAGCCGCTCGTCGGAGACGAAGCGCCGGCCGTCGGTGACGATCAGGGCCAGGTCACGCGTGCGGGGGAGATCCATCCAGGGATAGAAGACCTCGTTGACGGCCCCGCGGCCGATCGTAAACCAGACCAGACTCGACGAGGCGTCGCCGGCACCGATGGCCGCGCCCACGCCGTGCTTGCCGGCCGGCGACCAGTGGGCCTTGGCGCCCGGCCAGCCCGGGGCGATATGCAATCGCGGCAGCGCGCGGCGGACCAACCAAGTCAGCCCGAGCCCGCCGGCCACGACCCCCGCGCCGATCACGGCCGCGCGCGCCCGGCGATCGCCCTTTCGGAAATGGTCGAGCGAAATATTGCCGAGTCGTGGTTCCATCGAAATTCCTCCCTCGCGCCTCTTGAATTTCCTCCCTGGCGCCTCTTGTTGTTCTCCCGGCGTTCGCCTGGAGGTCGGGATCAGGTCCGCGCCCTCCGGGTCAAGGCGTAGGCGGCGCCCCCGGCCAGAAGCGCGCCGACTCCGAGAACCGCTCCCGCGCGAACCAGCGCTCGGGTTCGTTCCGGGCCGTTGAGGCGAACGTCGGGATGGCGAATCTCGGGATAGCCGCCGGGAGGCCCCTCGGGCGATTGATGGAGCGCCATCTGAAGCACCTGGGCCAGGTGGAGCGCGTGGCGGTCGCTCATCTCCGCGATCTGATGCTTGCAGCTAAACCCATCGGCGACGATCAACGTGTCTTTGTCGGCCTCGCGGACCAGCGGCATCAGCTTGTGGTCGCCCACCTGGCGGGAGATCTCGTCGTGCGCCGCCTCAAAGCCGAACGAGCCGGCCAGGCCGCAGCAACCGGTGTCGGGAATCTCGAACAGCATGCCGAGCTTTTTGAAGACGGCGTCCTCGGCGCTCATCTTGATGGTCGATTTCTGGTGGCAATGGCCGTGGACGACGGCTCTCCTCCGCAGGGGCGGGAAGTGATAATCCTCCACCCGGCGCTCAAGGAACTCGGCCAGCGTGAACGTCTGCTCGCTGAGCCGTTTGGCGTCCTCGTCCATCGGGAACATCTGAAGCAGCTCGTCGCGGAAGACGACGGCGCAACTCGGCTCCAGCCCGACGATGGGAATCCCCTGTTCGATCTCGTCGTGGAGCGCGTCCATGATTTGCAGGAGCATCTTCTTGGCCGTCGGCAGGAAGCCGTAGTCATACAGCGGCCGGCCGCAGCAAAGCGAGGGTCGGGGAACGATGACGTGACAACCGACGTGCTCCAGGACCTCGACCGCGGCCTTCGCCACCTCGGGATGGAAGTGGTTGTTGAAGGTGTCGGGCCAAAGGATCACCGGCCGGCCGTCGACGTTGCGCGGTTTCCGGCGGAAGAACCATTCCTTGAAGGTCTCGTTCGCGAACGGCGGAACCTGCCGCTTCTGGGAGATTCCTCCAATCGCCTTGAAGACGGCGTTCAGCCCAGGCGTTTGGCTGATGAAGTTGGTCAGCGGCGGGGCGATCGAACCGAGTCGGGCCCACCAGTAGATCCAGCCCATCGCGTAGGCGTG
>Ga0182742_1005682_pt1 | contig 10365 bp, 8 predicted proteins | sample eDN5th37CBELigMG_FD_128880 | JGI IMG/M metagenome (GOLD analysis project Ga0182742, IMG submission 128880) | Enriched Miracle-Growth compost microbial communities from Emeryville, California, USA - eDNA 5th pass 37_C BE-Lig MG (version 2)... ... | reverse complement strand
TCGTCATCGTCTTCGCCGTAGATCAGCCGCGATCGTTGTCTTGGTACGGCCACCTCCCCTGCCAGAACCCTGCTCGTGCGGGCAAGGAGCGCGTCGATCTCGGCAAAGTGCGAGCCGAGTGGATCCGTATCGTCTGAGGCGAGCCAGTCGTCCTCATCGTTCTGATCGGCCTTCTGGAGAGCCGTGTCTTCGGGCTTCGGCGCTTCGCTAGCAGTCGCCGACAATCCCCTCAGTGCCGCCAGGCCGTCCGGCGTGATCGGCCATGGCGCCGGCCGGGCCGAGGCCGTTCGGCGCGACCTGAGGGCCGACGAGGCCCGCCCGAGCTCGTGTGTCGGGCTACGCAAGTCCATTCCCGCGTCATGGAGCACCAGATCCGCCAGATCGACCAGGTGGCCGTCGAGGATCAAAGCCTTCACGGATTCGGTCAGGTTGCATCGATTCTGCCAGCCCTCGCCGAGGCCGCTCGTGGACAACCGCGCGTCCAGGCGCACGATCGAGACCGCCGCCCGTTCCAGCCGGCCGGTGAGCCCACTCCAGTCGATTGTCGGGACCGCATATCCCCCCGCCGGCACCGTCGTTCCCCTCCTCGGATCCGTTACCTCAGTGGCCAACTCTGGATCGCATAAATTGTGCCTAATGGCCAAGGTGGAATGAAACCACCGCCAAGCTTCGGCGTTAAATCCATAGAGCCACTGGGTCGGCCGAACGGGTTGAGCCGAGGTCTACGATGACACCGTTTCCGCCACTGACTGCCAAAGGACGGCCGGATCCCTTTGCCGATGGGACGATCCGGCAGATCCAGGATCACCTTGGCGCCGAACTTCGTGCCGTTTACGGCGATCCAGCGGCTACCCGGATGCCTGAATGTCTGTCGAGGCTCACCGATCATCTCGGGAAGGTCATCCGACGCCGGGACAGCAGCGCAAACCAGCCTTTCATCAATGAACTGCTGGGATCCAGCAAATCACTGCGGGCCTATGCCCTGTCGCTCACCAAGAATGTCGATCACGCCGAGGATCTCGTTCAGGAAACCGTCCTGAAGGCCCTCTCCTACCAGCATCGGTTCGCGCCAGGGACCAATCTCGGGGCGTGGCTGTTCACCATCCTGCGCAACAGCTTCCACTCAAAGTTCCGCAAGACGCAGCGCGAGGTTGAGGATCCCGAAAACCTGCATGCCCAGGCCCTCATCACGATCCCGGATCAGCTTGCCAATCTCGAGCGGCAGGATTTTGAGGCGGCACTCGCCAAGCTCCCCAAAGAGCAAAGTGAAGCCCTTCTACTGGTCGGAGCCGACGGCGTCTCCTACAAGGAGGCGAGCCAGATTCTCGGAATCAAGGTCGGGACCGTCAAAAGCCGGATCAGCCGGGCCCGCAATCACCTCGCTGCCATCCTCGAGATCGAACACGATGACGAGATTGGCGGCAGTCGGATCCCTCACCTCGATAGAAAACCCACCCCGGGTGAACGGGCCAAGCTTAGCGTTGACGCCCAACGCGCTGGAACGCATTGTTGATCGCTTCGGCACGCATGGGGGACGTTCCGCCGTCAATCCGACTTATTAACCTCGGAAAGGTCGCTCGCCCCAGGGCAAACACGCCTTAACTAGCCCTGACAGAAACCATCCGTCCCCACCAACCTTTCAAAGTCCCATTATGCCAAACCATTCTCCACGCCACTCCAGCGATAAATTTCTAGGACTCGCAGACAAAGCCACCAAGGAAGCCATCGAAAATCGCCTCGGCAAACAGCTCCGAACTTTTTTCGGCCCCGTCGAAGACCAGCCCCTCCCCGAAAATCTCCGTCGCCTGGTCGAGCGTCTCGAATGCGCCCTTAAGGAGCCCGATGGGGCAGAGTCCCAATAGCGATCCACCAAGATCATCACCACGCTATTCCACTAAATTCGCGCAAAATACTCTGCGATTTACCTAGAGGGAACGGTGCGGTAGAAGGCGTATCGATTTAACGATATTTGAAATGACACTTCATACACCGACGCTTGGCGCCGCATTTATTCTTTTATCCCTGGTCCTGGGACTGTCCTTGATTTTTTCTTGGGCTTTGAACCGGGCTATTCCCTCCCTGCTTTGGTGGGGCGCAGCCTTTTGCCTGATTGCGACGGGCATGGGCCTGGTTGCAACCTCGACCAGCGCCCCGGCTGTCTCGACGCTCCTCATCGCAAACGCTCTCGTGGCCCTTGCCTACGGCGCGCTCTATGCCGGCTTTCGCGTCTTCAACGACCGGCCATGGCACTTTCCAGCCTGCGTTATCGGCGCGACCTTATGGGTGGGCATGTTCCCGGCGATCTATGACACGCCCGGGATCCGCCTTGTCCTGATGTCGGCCATCGCGGCGGGGTACTCATTCCTCTCGGCCGCCGAGCTCTGGAGGAATGCCCAGCAACCACTTGCCTCCAGACGGGTGGTAATCGCCCTCCTTCTCGTCCTTGGCGCGTTCAATACCGCCCGCGGATCCCTTGGCCTTTCGCTGAGCTCGATCGAATGGATCGACTCCTTCGCCAACCGTTGGTCCGCTCAGATGGCCCTTGTTCTTGTCGGCTTCATACCGGGGTTCGCCATGGCGCTTGTCTCCATGGCGAAAGAAAGGGTCGAATTCACCTTCAGGACGGCTGCGCTGGTCGACCCTCTCACAGAGGTTCCCAATCGACGCGCCTTCCTGGAAGCCGCGAGCCGGATGACCCAGTCAGCGGGGCAAAAGCCCGTCAGTTGCCTGCTCTTCGACCTCGATAACTTCAAGAACCTCAACGACAACTTCGGGCATGATCTTGGCGACGAGGCTCTGCGCTTGTTTGCCCGCGTCCTAAGCCGGACTCTCCCGGAAGGTTCGTATGGGCGCCTTGGCGGCGAAGAGTTTGGCGCAATCCTCGCCCTCGACCACGTCGACGCGAAGACGCTGGCAGACACAATCCGTCGCGACTTTGCCGATGCCGGGCAGATCATACGAGGCCGCCCCGTCATGACTACGGTCAGCGCGGGATGCGCTACCGGCGTCGGAGTAACGCCTGAGGAGCTTATCCAACAGGCCGATGTTGCCCTCTATCGAGCCAAGGCAGCCGGAAGAAATGCTGTAACTTCCGTTTCGGCGCGGTTGCACTCCGTGCCCGTGTAACAAAGTCCTCAAAAAAGAGAGCGCCTCAAGGGCGCTCCAAGTACCAACCACCACAGGCCAGATCGGGCGGGTGGCTGGAATGTCCATTAGCTGGCGGCCCGAAGGCCGTCCAGGGATGCCGCCATGATGCGATGCCGCAGGTCCATAATCAGCCGCACATACGGTTCCCGGCGCTCGAGATGGCGCCGGCGAAGGCTCTCAGCAATGTTCCTCTTCACGCCCAGATCAGTCTTGCTCCGTTCAAGCTGCTGCATCTCGTAGCCATGCGCGAGGTCGATGTTTGCCAGGGTCCGTGAGGTCTCCTCCAGCAACCGGTGCAGGTCGATCTGTTGGTCCGGCCGCGCCATGACCCGATCCAGCGTGGCATTATTCCGTCCGCTCGCCATCGGACTTCCTTCCCTGAGGCCAACCGCGTTCGTTGCGCGATCGTAAGAATTGTTTGAGACAATAGTGCAACAACAGGCCGCCCTGGCCCACTTCAATAATGACTGGGCCTGCCACATACCGGCTTGGGTGCTTAAGGCCAAGCTCTCCAAACGGGTTAGGACAGAGGTTTCACCCGCCGGGTTCCTACCTCGTCGGAGATGCCCCTTCGACGTAGAAGAATAGGCTAGCCCAACGCAAATGGGCCGCCCTTTGACTGGGCGGCCCATTTTAGTAGGCGGGACCAGGGAAAGTCCTGCAGCCGATCAAGCCGCTTTGACGCCCGTGAGGAAGCTTGAGACCTCGCGGTTGAGATCCTCGGAGTGGCGTGACAGCTCCTGGGCCGCGCCCAGAACCTGATTGGATGCCGCTCCGGTTTCGCCAGCGCCCCTCTGGACGTTGACGATGCTGCCAGTCACCTGCTCGGTGCCGCGGGCCGCTTCCTGGACGTTGCGGGCAATCTCGGCCGTCGCTGCGCCCTGCTCCTCCATCGCGGCGGCAATCGCTGTCGAGATCTGAGCCATCTCGGTAATGGTGTGAGCAATCTCCTCGATCGCTACGACCGTCTGCTGAGTAGCCTGCTGAACCGACGCAATCTGGGCGCTGATCTCCTCGGTGGCCTTGGCCGTTTGGCTCGCCAGGTCTTTCACCTCGGAGGCCACGACGGCAAACCCCTTACCGGCGTCGCCGGCGCGGGCCGCCTCAATGGTGGCGTTGAGCGCCAGCAGGTTTGTCTGACCCGCGATGGTGTTGATCAGCTGGATGACATTGCCAATCCGCTCTGCAGACGCTGCGAGCTCCTGCACCGTTGCGCTCGTGCGCTGGGTTCCCTCGACAGCCTTGTCGGCAACCTGAGACGACTGGGTCACCTGGGTTGCAATCTCCCGGATCGAGATCGAGAGCTCCTCCGTGGCAGCCGCCACCGTCTGCACGTTTGCGGAGGTCTGCTGCGCCGCGGACGAAACGGTCACCGACTGTTCGGTCGTGTCGGCCGCAACACTCGACATTGACCGGGCTGTTGCCTCCATCTCAGTGGCAGCCGAAGACAGCCCCTGGGTCAGCGAGGACACATTGGCCTCGAAGCGCTTGGTGAGTTCGTCGAGCATCTGAGCCCGGCGCATCTTGGCCTCGGCCTCCTGCGCCGCAGCCTCGTCGGCCGCTTTTTTGGCGATCAGCGCCTCCTTGAATACCTGGACGGCATCGGCAATCGCGCCGAGCTCCGTCTTCTGGCCCCGGAACGGAATTTCCGCCGCCAGGTCGCCCTGAGAGAGAAGCCCCATCGGCCGGGTCACGGATGCGATGCCGCTGGAGATTGAACGCACGATCAGGAAGGTGAGGGCAACAGCGAGGATCAGCCCGATAGCGATTAGACCGATCAGCATCTGCTGGGTCGAGGAATAGACCTCGGCGGCGTCCTTCCTGGCCCCATCGGCGCCCTGGCTGTTGAACGCTATAAGCTTCGTCAGCGCCTGCCCGGTCTTCTCGACGATAGGAATAATCTGCTGGTACGCCTGGTACCGTTCTGCCGTTGAATGGCCCTCCGTAGCGGCAAGCCCCTGGTTCACCGCGCTGACATAAGACTTCCAGAGGTCGAGAAACTCATTGAAAAGTTTACGATCCTCATCGAGTTTGATCGTTGCCTCGTAGGACTTGATCTTCCCACCGATGGTTTTCATTCGCGTCGCGATCTCCTCCTCGACGCGCTTGACTTCCTCTTCATTCGACAGGATGTGCCGAAGGATTGCGGTGCGGACGGTGGTGACCTCATTGTTGAGGTCGCCGATCTCGCGTACGGCAACGAGCCAGTTGTCGGCGATATCGACCGTTTCCACTTGGATATTTTGCATGCCGCGAAGGCCCAGCGCCCCGAGACCGACAAGCAGCACAATCATAACGGTGAATGCGCCGATGAGCTTGGCGCGAATAGATAAGGCTTGGAGGGACATTTTCTCTATTTTTTGGTTTTCTCGCATCCCGGAGATACGAGCCACAAGGTGAGGCCTAACGAAAAAGCGCATCTGCGGCTTATTTCGTCACGCTTTGGGGCGCCCGCCCTATGGCCGGCGACGGCGAGACCATTGGACTAAAGTTCCATATAGTCAAGATAAAAGAATTCGTTTCGGAATGCCCGCGTCATCGGAAAGACGGGAATATTCAGAAAATGCAGCCCTGATCTGCAAAAATCTTGCACGATTTGATCTTTCCTGATCGCCGCCGCTTCGAGGGATCTCGCGAACAATTTCCAATTTTTTCCAGATTGTCTATCGGAGTCTTTTTCGCGACGTGGATTGCCGAACCGGCACCCGAAACGGACCCAGCCTCTAATCGCTCCATCCAGGAAAGCGCTTCGACCTGATCCTGCGCGCCTACAGGAGCCTATAAGTTTCGGCATACGCACCTCTCCTGTCGCGCCTTGGAGACTCAAAGCTAGGCCCTAGAACCTGTGCGGGGGCTTTTGCCGTCGTGGGCCGGAAACCATGGCCTGAGAACGGTGATTGGAGGAAACAATGAGATCTGCCATAGGCATGGCCGGCTCTACATCGGCCCAATCGTTCAAGGAATTCGACACAGGCAGCCCCATGAGCCGAAGGGGCGTGCTGGCAAGGATGTTCGCGATCGCGCTGGCATCCTGCATCGCGTTTCCCGCGGCTTACGCCCAGACGGCCCCACAGTCCGAATGGATTGACACCTGGTCGGCAAGCCCGCAACCAGTGTGGGACCCAGACTTTTTCGTCCCCGTCAACGTTCCCCGCTCCCTGCGCAACCAGACCATACGGCAGATCGCGCGTGTGAGCTTGGGCGGAAATCAGGTTCGGATCGAGCTCTCCAACACCTATGGCAGGCATCCCCTGGTCATCGGGGAGGCGCATGTCGCCCTGGCGGGGGAAGGCGTCGCGATTGAGCCGGGGTCGAGCAAAATGGCGACCTTCGGCGGGCAGCAATCCATTACCGTTCCGCCGGGGGGAACCGTGCTGAGCGACCCGGTGCAGCTCGCCGTCCCGCCGCTCGGCAGTCTCGCGGTCAGTCTGTTCCTGCCGGAGATCACGCCCACGACGACCTGGCACAACGATGCCAGGCAGACCGCCTACATCTCCGAGGAGGGCAACTTCGCGGACGACGCCGAGTTCAAGGTCGGCCGGACCATTCAGTCCCGCGTCTTCCTGAGCGGGATCATGGTCGATGCCGAGCCTGACGCCCGCGCCGTGGTGATGTTCGGCGATTCCATCACCGATGGCGACGGGTCCACCCCGGATGCCAATCATCGCTTTCCCGACCTTCTTGCACAACGGCTGAAGGAGGCCGGCGCCAAGGTAGCGGTGCTCAATGAGGGAATCTCCGGGGCCCGTATTCTCCGGGACCGGATGGGTGACAACGCCCTCGCGCGGTTCGACCGCGATGTGCTGAGCCATCCCCGCGCGGACACAGTCGTCCTTCTGATGGGCATCAACGACATCGGCTGGCCGGATACGCTCCTGGTGCCAAAGGGCGAGCCCGCCCCCTCGGCCGAGGATGTGATCGCCGGCTACAAGCAACTGATTGCTCGGGCCCACGCGAACAAGATGCGCATCATTGCCGGCACGCTGACGCCGTTCGAGAACACCTTCGAGGGTGGCCCCCTGTTCGGCTACTACAACGAGGCCAAGGAGGCCAAGCGGCAGACGATCAACCAATGGATCCGCACCAGCGGGGCCTTCGACGGGGTGATCGACTTCGATGCCGCTGCACGCGATCCGGCCAACCCGAAGCACATCAAGGCCGAGTTCGATGTGGGCGATCATCTGCACCCCAACGATACCGGGTATAAGGCGATGGCGGATGCGGTCGACCTCGAGCTCTTAGGGGTCAAGCGATAGGGTGGACCGAACGGCCACTTTCTTTGGCGTGAACCCGATGTCAGAACTGGAAAGGGGCGAGTTGCCCCTTTCCGCAGTCTTGAGCCATCCTAGGGCTCCCAGAGAACCACAGGAAATATCGAACATGCTCGATGCGGAATTGCAGAACGTGCGCGATGACACCATGGCAATCGCTGATCTGCTGACCGAGTTGGAGAAACAGCTTGCACTGCCGCTCCCGCCGGAACCGCCGTTTCAGGTCATGACGGATGTAACTGTTTTACATAATCGGGTCTATGACATGGCCCGCAGAGTGGGACGCATGAAGCAGGCGATCAGAGATCGGATCCTGCAGCACACACTCGCAGCCGATATCTCCCCCTAAAAGATCGCAACGTTCCGGATTTCCATAGGAAAAGCTCGGGGCAATCTCGAGGCGCCGCAAAAACGCCTAGAAACAAACCGAGAACATAGCCATCTGCAGGGAGAGCATCCTCGTCAGTGGTGCCATCCAGAGATACAGTCGGAGAGGCCGGTACAAGGCCGGCAGGCGCCATGAACCAGATGATACGACCCTCACACGTGGACCAGAGGCCCGCCCTCGAGACCCTCGCAGGCTCGATCGAGCGCATCACCTACCACAATCCCGAAAACGGCTTTGCCGTCCTGAAAGTCCATGCCCGGGGCAAGCGGGATCTCATCACCGTCGTGGGTCATTCCCCTGCGGTGTCGGCCGGCGAGTGGATCACGGCCAGTGGCCTGTGGATCAGCGACCGCACCCATGGTCTGCAGTTCAAAGCTGAGGTTTTGAAGACCACACCGCCGACCGGAGCTGAGGGCATCGAGAAGTACCTGGCCTCGGGCCAGATGCGCGGCATCGGGCCCGCCATGGCGAAGCGCATCGTGGCGGCCTTCGGTGAAGACACCTTCGAGATCATCGAGGCTGCCCCCGAACGCCTGACCGAGGTGCCTGGAATTGGTCCTTGGAGAGCTTCGAAAATCGTATCGGGCTGGGCCGAGCAGAAAGCGGTGCGGGAGATCATGATCTTCCTGCATGCCCACGGGGTCGGCACGGCCCGTGCCGTGCGCATCTTCAAGACCTACGGCTATGAATCCATTCAGATCATGACCGAGGATCCGTACCGGCTGGCCAAGGATGTGCGTGGTATAGGCTTCCGAACGGCCGACGCCATTGCGGCCAAGCTTGGAATCGAAAAGACCGCCCCGCAGCGCATTCGGGCCGGCATCTCGTTCGCGCTCCAGACCGCCACGGACGAGGGGCACTGCGCCCTACCCGTCGAGGGGCTCACCCGGCTGGCTGAGCAGTTGCTCGAGGTGGATCAGGCTCTCATCCGCACCGCCATAGTCGAGGAGCTTGCAAAAGGGGAAATCGTCTCGGACACAATTGGTGACGAGACATGCCTGTTTCTCAAAGGACTCTATCTGTCCGAGCAGGCCATTGCGACCCGGCTGATCGAGCGGGCTTCCGGCCCGGCGCCCTGGCCGGAGATCGACCTCGACAAGGCCATTCCCTGGGTGGAAAGCCGCACGGGCAAGACCCTGGCCGCCTCGCAGCGTGAGGCGCTCAAGCTGGTGCTCGGCTCGAAGGTCGCGGTGGTAACCGGCGGCCCCGGCGTCGGCAAGACGACCCTGCTCGACACCATCCTGCGCCTGTTGGTCGCCAAGGGCGTCAAAGTTGCGCTGGCAGCCCCCACGGGACGCGCCGCCAAGCGCATGACCGAGCAGACCGGGCTGGAGGCCAAGACCATCCACCGGCTGCTGGAGATCGACCCGAAACACGGCGGCTTCTCCCGTAACGAGGAGAACCCGCTCGACTGCGATCTGCTGGTGGTGGACGAAACCTCTATGGTGGACGTCCCCCTGATGAATGCCCTGACCAAGGCCATTCCGGACCATGCGGGCCTGCTGCTGGTCGGCGACGTGGACCAGTTGCCATCGGTCGGATCCGGGCAGGTGCTGGCAGACATCATTGCCTCGGAGCGCATTCCAGTGGCGCGTCTGACCGAGGTGTTCCGGCAGGCGGCAGAAAGCCGGATCGTGGTGAATGCCCACCGGATCAACAAGGGCCAGATGCCCGACGCACCGAAGGCCGGCGAAGAGAGCGACTTCTACTTCATCGAAATCGGAGACCCGGAAGAAGGCGTGCCGAAGATCATCCAGATGATCAAGGAGCGCATGCCGCGCCGGTTCGGGCTCGATCCGATGAAGGACATCCAGGTGCTCTGCCCGATGAACCGGGGGGTGCTCGGAGCCCGCAACCTCAACATTCAGCTGCAAGAGGTGCTCAATCCCAATCCTCCGGCCAAAGTAGAACGGTTCGGCTGGCGCTTCTCGCCGGGTGACCGGGTCATGGAGACCCAGAACGACTACGATCGGGAGGTCTTCAACGGCGACTTGGGCACCGTCGTGAGAATTGATGACGAGGAAGGGGCCTTGATCGCCTCCTTCGATGGGCGGGAGGTCTCATATCCGTTTGGCGAACTCGACACCCTAGTACCTGCCTACGCCACCACGATTCATAAATCACAGGGCTCGGAATATCCCGCCGTGATCATCCCCGTCGTGACGCAACACTACACGATGCTCGCTCGCAATCTGCTCTATACGGGTGTCACCCGCGGCAAGCGCCTCGTTGTGCTCGTAGGACAGAAAAAGGCAGTGGGAATGGCGGTTCGCGGCGGAAACATGAAGCGCCGCTGGACCAAGTTGCGGGAATGGCTGACGGCGGCCTGAGCCGGCACGTCCCGCCGACGACAGGGGAGTGCTATACGTGGTGATAGATCCGGCATTCTGTAGCAACGACCACCAAGAAACGGGTAAGTACCTAGTCGACCCTGAATAACCCCCAACTTGTTAGGACAGAAGGATTCTTCGTCGCTTCGAAGCATTGTAAAATGCCGGTTCCTGGGTGCTGACCCACTCAAAGCTGGTGTATTTCCATGGGACCCAAGCCAACGGGACC
>Ga0182742_1005681_pt1 | contig 10367 bp, 10 predicted proteins | sample eDN5th37CBELigMG_FD_128880 | JGI IMG/M metagenome (GOLD analysis project Ga0182742, IMG submission 128880) | Enriched Miracle-Growth compost microbial communities from Emeryville, California, USA - eDNA 5th pass 37_C BE-Lig MG (version 2)... ... | reverse complement strand
GGCCCCGTCGCTGAAGCCGAACAGCCACGGCGATATGAACAGGACGATTCCGAGAACCATGTTGGCCGAGTTGATGGCCCTGTCGGATCGGTGATTGGCGAAGTTCATCGATGCCTCCTCTCGACGCGCCTCCATGAACTCCCCGGTCTAATGCGCCATCAGCACGGGCAGCTCGGCATGGGCGAGGATATGGCTGGTGGCTCCGCCGAAGATCATCTGCCTCAGGCGGCTTTGGGTGTAGGCGCCCTTGACGAGCAGATCGGCACGGAAGCCTGCCGCCTCCTCGAGAAGGGCCTCGCCCGGGTTGCGCGTGTTCAGCCTGCGCGTCACCGCTTCCGCCCGGATGCCGCTTCGGGACAGGCGCATGGCCAGTTCGACACCGCTCGGGCCGTCCACGTTCCAACCGTCCAGGGTCAGCACGATCACGCGCTCGGCTCTGGCCAGGATCGGCATCCCGAGCGCGACGGTCCGGGCCGTCTCCGTGCTCGCGTTCCAGGCGATCACGACCGTCTCGCCGATGGTCGCCGGCGAGCGGGGCGGCACGATCAGCACCGGGCGGCCACCCTCGAAAAGCGCCGACTCGAGAGCGCTCTGGCGGGGCGGCTCATCGTGCGTTCCCGGGCGGCCGAGGACGATCAGGTCGAAGACCCTGCCGTAGCTTCCGATGGAGCTGTCGCCGAAGAGGCGCGGACCGACCCAGCTGCAGGAGGGTTCGTTCGGCCCCTTGCTCTCCCGCGAGATCGAGCAGGAGGCCATGAACTCCTCGAACAATTGCCGGGAGCGCTCGATGAGCTCGCGCTGTTCCTTCTCGCTCAAAAGGGTCCAGCCGACGGGAACGTCGAAGGCGATGATGTCGGGGATGTCGGGGCCGAGCGCGAGGCCTTCGATATGGCTTCCGAACCGACCCGCCATCAGCAAGGCCGCATCGAGAACCGAGCGCATGAAACCGTATTGCTCGACCGGAACCAGAATGGCTTTCATGGCAACCACCTCGGCAGCCTTTAGCCCTCTACCACCAGCACTATACTCCCGAAAACTGGATCAAGCATGTCCATTCTTCGGAATCGTCAGACATGAACGTTGCCGAAGGCCAATTCGCCTTCGCCGACGGGCTTGCGCAGGCTGGCGTAGAGGATCCAACCGTAGAAAACCGCGACGCCCGCGATCACGAACCATCCTGGAAGCGGGCCGATGGCGGCGTTTCGCACCCACTCCCCCACCGAGGTGACGAGGTGGGCATCGACGGCGCTCTCCTGCATCCGGATGAAGGTGGTCTTGACCAGCCACGCGAAGAGCAGGATCAGGAACATCCAGCAATAGTTGCGCCTCAGACGGCGCGAGAGAGCCTGGCTGGTCGAGGTGAGGAACACGGGCTTCCTGAGATCGTCGCCGAGCTTCACGATCCAATCGTTCGTCGTGCCGTCCTCCGGCGCGAAGATCTGCGCGTAATAGTTGCGCTCCAACCGGCGCACGCGATTGCGGTATACGTCGAAGAAGCGGTAGCGCCGCGCCTCGATGACGAGGAGCAGCAGAACCAGCACCATCGCGAAGATCAGCACGCCGTGATGCGCGGTCGGCGTCGACAGGGATACCGACAGCATGGCGGCGACCACGGTGATCGCCCAGTTCGTCGTCCTGTCGATCCGGTCGCGCCAGCCCGCCATGCGGGCGATCTCGGCGCGATGGTAATGCGCCAGGACATTGATGAACTCGGTCGAGGTGCTGGGAAAGACCGGCGCCGTGATCGGCGGGCGAAGGTTCTGGACGACGTTCTGATCGTTTTTCGGCAGCATGGCGTCGCTCCCTGCCCCGATAACGTTCCAGCAGGGCCTTCGGGTCCTGCGGAACGCCCTGTTGTCGTACGGCTAATCCCAGACGGCGTATGGAAGAGCGTCGAGGGGAATCTTCAGATAGCGCGTTCCGTTTGCCTCCGGCGCCGGCAGATGTCCGCCGGTGATGTTCACCTGGAGGGCATGCAGGATCAGTTTCGGCATCGGCAGCTTGGCATCCCGCGCCTGACGCAGCGCAGCAAACTCATCCTCGTTGCAGGCTTGCGCGAGATGGACATTTTGTGACTGCTGGCTCGCGACCGTGCTCTCCCAGGCAGGCGGACGGCCTCCCGGCATGTAATCGTGGCCCGAGAAAAGGCGGGTCTCGTCCGGCAGATCGAGAATGCGCCGAATCGTGCGCCACAGGGCTCTCGCATCCCCGCCGGGAAAGTCGCAGCGGGCCGTGCCGAAATCCGGCATGAAGAGCGTGTCGTGAATGAACGCCGCATCGCCGACCACATAGGTGATGGAGGCGAGCGTATGGCCGGGAGAGAAGATCACGTGCACATCGATCTCGCCGATATGAAAGACGTCGCCGTCGGCAAACAGGTGATCCCATTGCGAGCCGTCCGCCTTCAGGGAATCGAGATGGTAGATCTCCTTCCAGAGCGTCTGGACGTCGACGATGCGCTCGCCGATCCCTGTCCTCGCGCCCGTCCTCTCCTTCAGATACGCGGCGGCCGACAGATGATCCGCATGCGGATGCGTGTCGAGGATCCACTCGACGGTGAGGCCTTTGTCCCGCACGAATGCGAGCAGGGCATCGGCGGATGTGGTCGCGGTGGATCCCGACTTCTCGTCGTAGTCGAGAACGGGATCGATGAGCGCGCACATTCCCGTCGCCGGATCGGAGACCACGTATTGAACGCTGCAGGTCCGCTTGTCGAAGAAGGCCTCGACCTGCGGCCTGCCTCGCGAGCGGCCGGCCGTCGATTGCGGGAAGTCCGCTGTACTCATTGCTCCTGCTCCCTGAAAACGCGCGCCTGCGATGGCATCGGCCTTGAACCGTCCCATCAGCCCTGAGGGTGCGGCACGATGCGAATATAAGGCTTCGGCGCTTTCCAGCCCTGCGGATAGATCTTCTTCGCCTCGTCGTCCGACACCGACCCTGCGATGATCACGTCCTCGCCCTGCTTCCAGTTCGCAGGCGTCGCGACCCTGTGCTTCGCGGTCAGCTGGAGCGAGTCGATGACGCGGAGCACCTCGTCGAAATTGCGGCCGGTGGTCATGGGGTAAACGAGCACGAGCTTGATCTTCTTGTCGGGCCCGACGACGAAGACGTTGCGCACGGTCTGGTTGTCGGCCGGCGTCCTTCCCTCGGAGGTTCCGCTCGTGCTCGCGGGCAGCATGCCATAGAGCTTGGAGATCGTGAGATCGGAATCGCCGATCATCGGATAGTTCGGTGCCGTGCCTTGAGTCTCCCGGATATCCTCGGCCCATCGCGCGTGGTTCGACACCGGATCGACGCTCAGTCCGATCACCTTCACGCCGCGCCGGTCGAACTCGGGCTTGATCTTGGCCATGTATCCCAGCTCCGTCGTGCAGACGGGCGTGAAATCCTTGGGATGGGAGAAGAGCACGCACCAGGAATCGCCGATCCAGTCATGGAAGCGGATGCGCCCTTCCGTGGTCTCGGCTTCGAAATCCGGTGCAACTTCGCCGATCTGGAGTGTCATTGGTTATTCTCCTGGAAGCGAGCCTCTTGCCGGCCGATAGGTATATACCCGAAGAAATCTACGGTGAAGTGCCGCTTCCGAGGGAGAAGTCGCCGCGTTCAATCGGTTTCAGGCGTGGACGAAAACCTCTGCGTGCTCGACGGCAAAGCGTCCCAGTTCCTCCATGACCGCCTCCAGATGCGCGTCGACGGCGCGACGCGCCGCCTCGGCATCGCGGACCTCGAGCGCACGGAAAATCTCCCGGTGCTCGGCCAGCGTCACCGCATGCCGGCGGGGCGAGGAGAGCAGGCGGCGCACGCGGTCGATATTGGCCCGCGACGCATCGATCGCGGCGGCGACGCGGGGCAGCTGCAGCCCCTGGACGAGGATCATGTGGAATTCGAGATCCAGCACGTAGAAGCCGGGCCTATCGCCGCGCGAGACGGCCTCCTGCTGCGCCTCGAGATTGCCGCGCAGGACCTGAAGGGTGTCGGCAGGCAGGCTCCTCGCCGCGATCTCGGCCACCATGCCCTCCAGAGCCTTGCGGATCAGCATGGATTCCTGGATCTCCGACAGCCGGATGCGGGCGGCGCGCGAGCCGCGCTGCGGCAGGATCTCGACGAGCCCCTCGGCCGACAGGCGGGCCAGCGCCTCGGAAACGGGAAAGCGGGACACCCCGAGGGCGGCGCAGACCGCCCCTTTGTCGATGAACTCGCCGGGCGCGAAATCGAGAGCGACGATGGCGGCGCGCAGCGAGCGCTCCACCTGCTCGGTCGTATTGCCGCGCGGGCCCCGCTCCAGGGGAACGAGGAAAGCGTAGTTTTTTCTCTTGTCGATCGCGTCCATTGGCCTAACATGTTAGTCGAGCCGATTGGCGAACGCCACCAGCCTGTCGGATCTCTTAAGCGAGCTGAGCCGCTCGTGGAAACTCGAAATTGGGAACTCGAAATCCGGCCCCGAAGCCGGAGCTTAGGGAGGATTTTCGATATGATACACCATACGAGGCGCTTTCTGCTGGGATTATCCGCCGCCGCCGTGCTCGCGCTGCCCGCGCTTCCGGCCGCCGCGCAGACCAAGCTCAAATGGGCGCATGTCTACGAGACCTCCGAGCCGTTCCACACCCAATCGGTCTGGGCCGCCCAGGAAATCGCCAAGCGGACCAACAACCGCTACCAGATCGACGTCTATCCGGCGTCGCAGCTCGGCAAGGAGAGCGACATCAACCAGGGCCTGTCGCTCGGCACCGTCGACATGATCATTTCCGGCCCGAGCTTCGCCGCCCGCAGCTACCCGCCGATCGGCATCGGCTACTATCCCTACATCTTCCGCGATGCGGCCCATCTGCTCGCCTTCGCCAAGAGCGATGTCTTCAAGGAACTCAGCGCGGGATACACGGACAAGACCGGGCACCAGATGCTGGCGCTGACCTATTACGGCATCCGTCACAGTTCCACGAACAAGCCCTTCAAGACCTGCGCCGAGATGAAAGGCCTCAAGATCCGCGTGCCCGACGCGCCCGCCTATCTGGCCATGCCGCGCTCCTGCGGTGCCAACACCTCGCCGATCGCCTTCGCGGAGGTCTATCTGGCGCTCCAGAACGGCACCGTCGACGCGCAGGAGAATCCGCTGACCACGATCGAGGCCAAGAAGTTCTACGAGGTGCAGAAGAACATCGTCCTCACCGGCCACATCGTCGACCATCTTGCCACCATCGTCTCGAAGCAGCTCTGGGCCAAGCTCTCGGATGAGGACAAGAAGATCTTCGGCGCCGTCGCGCAGGAAGCCGCCGCCCGCGCCTCGGCCGAGATCCAGGCCAAGGAGAAGGAACTGGTCGAGACCTTCAAGCAGAAGGGCCTGACGATCATCGAGGTCAACAAGGACGACTTCAAGGACGCGGTGATGAAGAGCGTCTCCCTGGAATCGCTCGGCTACCGCAAGGCCGATTACGACAAGATCCAGGCCTTGAAAGCCGAAGGCCTCTAAGGCTTCACGAGCGGGCCGCCCAGGCGGCCCGCATACCGTTTCAAGCCTCAGGGGTGACCGATATTGACCATGAAGACCGAAGTCCATACGCAGGTCAGCGCCGAGGAACTGGCGCACACCTTCGACGAGAGCGAGCATGCTCCCGTCGATCTCTCCGAATACGCCTTCGAGGACTGGCTCGCCCTTGCCCTGTTCTGGGCGATGGCCCTTGCGGTGTTCGTCCAGTTCTTCTCGCGCTACGTGCTGAACGATTCCTTCGCATGGACCGAGGAGATCGCGACGAATCTCAACGTCGCCCTCGTCTTCGTCGGCTCCGCCATGTGCGTGCGCATGAGCCGGCACATACAGGTCGATTTCCTCTACCGCTATCTCCCGCCCGGAATCGGCCGCGTGCTGGCGACGTTCGTCGACCTCGTGCGCATCGCCTTCTTCGTCTACGGCGCCATCCTGATCTGGCAGTTCATGAGCATCGTCGGCGACGAGAAGATGACGACGATCGAGCTGCCGAAGAACCTCAGCTACGCCTTCGTCTTCATCGGCTTCGTGCTGATGTGCTTCCGCTCCATTCAGGTCGCCATCGCCAACTGGCGGCGCGGATATTCCGTGCTCGAGCGCCCTGAAGCCTTCGACGCTCCTCTTCCGGCAGAAACCTGATGCTCATCCTGATCGGCTCCTTCCTCGTCCTGATGATCCTCGGCCTGCCGGTGGCGCTGTCGATGGCCGTCGCCTCCCTGCTCTACATCCTCGCCAGCGGCACGGTGCCCGACGTGATCGTGGCGCAGCGCATGATCGCCGGCGTCGAGAGCTTTCCGCTCCTCGCCGTCCCTTTCTTCATTCTCGCCGGCAACCTGATGAACATCGCCGGCGTCACGGGCAGGATCTATTCCTTCGCGGTCGCCCTCGTCGGCTGGATGAAGGGCGGGCTCGGCCAGGTGAACATCATCGGATCGGTGATCTTCTCGGGCATGTCGGGAACCGCGATCGCCGACGCCGCCGGCCTCGGCACGATCGAGATCAAGGCCATGAAGGATCATGGCTACTCGACCGAGTTCGCGGTGGGCGTCACCGCCGCCTCGGCGACGCTGGGGCCGATCATCCCGCCCTCCCTGCCCTTCGTGATCTACGGGATGATGGCCAACGTCTCCATCGGCGCCCTCTTCCTGGGCGGGCTCATCCCGGGCATCGTGATGACGCTGATGATGATGGCGACCGTCGCCTATTTCGCCTACCGGAACGGGTGGGGCTCGGATACGCCTTTCTCCTGGCGCCAGCTCGGCAATGCCAGCATCGAGGTCGTCATCGTCCTCGCTTTCCCCGTCGCGGTGTGGCTGATGATCCAGGCCGGCCTCTCCCCGAACGTCGCCATCGGCATCGCTCTCGTGGTGCTGCTCGCGCTCGACTGGTATTTCGACTTTTCCGCGGTGATGGCACTGATGGCGCCGGTCATCCTGATCGGCGGCATGACGCTCGGCCTGTTCACGCCCACCGAGGCCGCCGTCGCGGCGGTGATCTGGTCCCTGTTCCTGGGCCTCGTGCGCTATCGCTCGATGACCTTCAGGAGCCTCGCCAAGGCGACCTTCGACACGATCGAGACCACGGCTTCCGTGCTCTTCATCGTCACGGCGGCATCGATCTTCGCCTGGCTGCTCACCGTCACCCAGGCGGCTCAGGCCCTCTCCGACGCGATCCTCGGCTTCACGCAGAACAAATGGGTGTTCCTGCTGCTTGCCAACATCCTGATCCTGTTCGTCGGCTGCTTCATCGACACCATCGCCGCCATCACCATCCTCGTGCCGATCCTCCTGCCCATCGTGCTCAAGCTCGGCATCGACCCGATCCATTTCGGCCTGATCATGACCCTGAACCTGATGATCGGCCTGCTTCACCCGCCCCTGGGGATGGTGCTCTTCGTGCTCGCCCGCGTGGCCAAGCTCTCCGTCGAGCGCACCACGATGGCGATCCTTCCCTGGCTCGTCCCCTTGATGCTCGCGCTCATCGCGATCACCTATATTCCGGAATTGACACTGTGGCTTCCGCAGAAGATGGGTTTGGGACGGTGATGGCGACCTCGATCAATCCATCCAATCGAAACATGTGATACCCATGACCACTCCGCGTACCATCCGTCTTTCACCCGATGACAACATCGTCATCGCCATCGACCTCGTGAACCAGGGCACCGAGGCGGCTGGCCTGACCGCCCGCGAGCGCATCCTGCGCGGCCACAAGATGGCCGCGGAGCCGATCCGCGAGGGCGAGCCGATCCGCAAGTTCGGCCAGATCATCGGCTTCGCCAAGACGCATATCGCGCCGGGCGAATGGGTGCATGAGCACAATGTGGGCCTGCACGATTTCGAGCGCGACTACGCCTTCTGCGTCGAGGCGAAGGACGACGACCTGCTCGCGCCGGACCTGCGCGCCACCTTCCAGGGCTACCGTCGCGCCTCCGGTCGCACCGGCACCCGCAACTATATCGGCATCCTCACCTCCGTGAACTGCTCCGCCTCCGTGGCGCGCTTCGCGGCGGCGGAAGTCGAGCGCTCAGGGATCCTGCGCGATTATCCCGGCATCGACGGGATCGTGGCGATCGTCCACGGCACGGGCTGCGGACACGCGGCCTATGGCGAGGGCTTCGACATTCTCCGCCGCACGCAATGGGGCTATGCGAGCCATCCCAACTTCGCCGGCGTGATCATGGTCGGCCTCGGCTGCGAGGTGTTCCAGATCGGGCGGATGAAGCAGGAATACGCCCTGACGGAAACGGACACGTTCCGCACGCTGACGATCCAGGAGACGGGCGGCACGCGGCGCACGGTTCAGGCCATCGTCGATGCGGTGAAGGAGATGCTCCCCATCGCGGCGAAGGCGCAGCGCGAGACCCGTCCCGCCTCGGAACTCGTGCTCGCGCTCCAGTGCGGCGGCTCCGACGGCTATTCGGCGCTCACCGCCAATCCCGCTCTCGGCGTCGCCTCGGACCTGCTGGTCCGCCACGGCGGAACCTCCATTCTCTCCGAGACGCCGGAGATCTACGGCGCCGAGCACCTGCTGACGCGCCGCGCCGCCACCCGGGAGATCGGCGAGAAGCTCGTCTCGCGGATCAAGTGGTGGGAGGATTACACCGCCCGCAACGGCGGCGAGATGAACAACAACCCCTCTCCCGGCAACAAGGCCGGCGGGCTCACCACGATCCTCGAAAAGTCCCTGGGGGCCTCGGCCAAGGGCGGACGCTCGACGCTGCGCGCGGTCTATGAATATGCCGAGCAGGTCAGGGATCACGGCTTCGTCTATATGGACACGCCCGGCTACGATCCAGTGGCCGCGACCGGCCAGGTCGCCGGCGGCGCGAACCTGATCGCCTTCACCACCGGCCGCGGATCGGCCTTCGGCTGCAAGCCGGTGCCGTCCCTGAAGCTCGCGACGAATTCCGACATCTACCGCCGCATGACCGACGACATGGACATCAATTGCGGCGACATCCTCGACGGCGTGTCCCTCGAGCAGAAGGGCGAGGAGATTTTCCAGATCCTGCTGCGCGTCGCCTCCGGCGAGCACACGAAATCGGAGATTCTGGGCTACGGCGATCTCGAATTCGTCCCCTGGCAGGTCGGTGCGGTGATGTGATCGCCGGTAATTTCCCTAAAGGAAGATTCCGTTAACCAATTGTTAACCGTAAACGGCCGATCATCATCCCGACCGATCCGGCAAGGGGTCGGGGACTCTCCCAAATGCGAGCGGGGCGCGGATGTACCGCCTCGTTTCGCTTTGGGATGCAGGCCCGCCCGCGTTCAGCCCAGGACGTAGAATGCAGAGCCGACGGCAGCGGCCGCGACAACGAAAGCGTAGGGATACCAAGAGGGAAAAGGTCTGTCGTGACCGTCGAAGCTCACGCGTGATCTCCTGACTTCTGGATCGGAATTCCCTCCTCACTCGGCAAAATGGTATTTTCGTGGAATTCGTTCGCGCTGCTCACGAATGAATTGGACGCGTTGTTGAATAGCCTCCGAAGCCACCCATTAGCCATGCGACAGCTGCAAAGCAGCACAGTCAAAGCCGAGAAAATTACTTTCAAATCCTTTTAAAGAGGCGAATTCCTCGCCGATCTCAACGCAGTAGCGCCTGTTTTAGAATACCTCTTATTTTTCCCTAAGCCCTTGATCCATCTGAATTCTTTCAGATATCTGATGCCATTGCCCACGGGAAGCCTCTCGGCTTTGGGCATGAAACCGGATGTGCCAACCGCTTCCGCTGCCGGCGCCTTGCAGGAGGGCCGCGTACGAGCACCGCGTCCGGCGACAGCCTGCTTGCATGAGGAGATTGAGCGCATGGGCATGAGCACGTGGAATGAGCCTGGATTTGCCGTCGGCAGCGTCTTGACCTGCCTGGCGCTGCTCCTGCCCTTCAGCGGGACGGCTCTGGCTCAGGACAAGGCGGCTCAGCCTCCGCTGCGCATCGAATTGAACAAGGTCGAGGCGGCGGGCGAGAGCTGCCGGACTTACTTTCTCATCGACAACCAGAAGGGCGAGAACTGGAAGTCCCTGAAGCTCGACCTCTTCGCCCTCGACCCCGACGGCGTGGCCGCCAAGAGGCTTGCGGTCGAAGTCGGTCCCGTGCCCTCCCGCAAGATCCTCATCAAGCTCTTCGATTTCCCCGGTCTCGACTGCTCCCGCTTCGGGCGCGTTCTCCTCAACGACGTCCTCACCTGCGAAGGCGCGACGGCATCGCGGGAGGATTGCCTGTCGGCGATCGAGACGGCGTCCAAGATCGACGCCATTTCCTTTGTGAAGTGAGATTGCCCTCATGAACGAGATCGTTCCCGCAGCAGCGCACGACATGTCGTTTCTCGGCCTCTTCCTGCAGGCCGATCCGATCGTCAAAAGCGTCATGATCCTGCTGGTGCTGG
>Ga0182742_1005676_pt1 | contig 10377 bp, 8 predicted proteins | sample eDN5th37CBELigMG_FD_128880 | JGI IMG/M metagenome (GOLD analysis project Ga0182742, IMG submission 128880) | Enriched Miracle-Growth compost microbial communities from Emeryville, California, USA - eDNA 5th pass 37_C BE-Lig MG (version 2)... ... | reverse complement strand
CACGGCGCTGAAATTATCCCACCGGGACCGGCCAGGCCCTTGCATGACACAGGGCGTGCGACAATCATCGGCCGGGAGGCGCGGTTGTATCCGCGGGAAATCGTCTGACGCACCTGTCAGGGCGCGAACGGCCGCCTGCCGGAGCACGGTCTTCCGTCCGGCAATCGACCCGGCGTCTGATCTGGCCGCGCTTTCTTCCCGCGAAATGGCGTCCGTTTCGCACGACATCGTCCCGGAACTCCGGATTGCCGCGCCCCCTCTCCCCGCGGGCGGGTGATGCAGCGCGGAGCCGGAGCTGCTTTTGCGCGAGGATTCATGGACAGGCGCACACTCCTGCTTGCATCAGTGGCCGCCGCGACCGCGGCTGGTCTGGCCGCGCCGGCGCGGGCAAAGCCTCCGCGCCGTCAGGCGGCGAAGCACGAGCCACCTGCGCCGGCGGCGCCTGAGGCGGTGAATGAAGCGGTGCGCGGTTTCGCCAGCCTGGACCTCGGGGCCGATGGCCGCGCCTCCTGCCTGATCGTCGCCGATGCGCGCGCCGACGCAAACACGCCAGCCAGCGGGCCACAGGCGGGGAGCCAGGGGGGCCAGGCGGGGGGCAAGGAGCAGCCCGGCGGCCCGGAAGGGAAAACGCTGTGGCGGGCGGCGCACGCGCCTGACGAGCCGCTATTCGTTGGCAGCGCCATCAAAACCTTCATTCTGGCCGAATTTCTCCGCCAGCATGAGGCAGGCAAGCTTTCCCTCAATGCCCAGGCTCTCATTGATGATTCTGTGCGCTCGCTGTCGAGCCCGGTGTTCCTCAACCTGACCGGCCGCACGCCCCATGTCAGCGTGCTGGAGGCCATGATTACCCACAGCGACAACACCGCGACCGACGTCGCTTTGGCGGCTGCGGGGCCGGCCAACGTCCGGGCGCTGATCCAGAAAGCGGGACTGACGAAAACACGCATACCGGATTCGACCCGGGCGCTGTTCGGCTGGCTCGCTGGCGGCGACGCCGGCGTTGACCCGGGCTGGCAGGGGCTGCAGGCGATCGCCGCTGGATCCACGCCGCCAAACAGCCGCAGCCCGATGGCGGGCGCCGGCCCAACCATGCGGAGCACGGCGAGCGACCTGGTGGCCTGGCACCGCGACGCCATGACCGGACGCTTCTTTGAGAAGCCTGAAACCTTGCAGCAGTACCGGCGCATCATGGCCATGGCCGACGCCTTGCCGCAGGTGGTTCCGCCAGACATCCTGGCCTGGGGCAAGGGCGGCAGCATTGACTGGGGCGACTTCCATTGCTTCAGCCTCGCGGGCCAGATGCTGACGGCAGGCGGGCCGGCGACGTTCTGTTTCACCATTAACTGGCGCGGGCCGCACGCAGACACCCCGCGGATTTTTGCGGCCTACCGGGACGCGGTTCGCAAAGCGTTGACGGAGACATGCAACGCCGGGGCGTGAAGGCGATGCGCTCCAGCGCTCCTGGCGCGCAGGGGCCCTCAGAAGCGCGGCGAAGGCCGCGCCATGAGGGGCGTCGCGCTGGCGTCCGTTCTGTCACGCTGGTCAGCCCCGGGGCGATACTGGCGCAGGACAATTGCTGATTTCGGTAGCGAAGGCGCCGCCGGCGCCCTATCTGATGAAGCGGGATGGCCCCCGCGCGCCGCTGTTGCGCCGCCTGTGGCGGGCCGGACACAAAAACATCCAGGTTCATCGTCAGCCGGGTCCCCGGGCCCGAATTCGGCGGAAAGGCAGGGAGAATGTCATGCGCGATTACACGAAGTTCTATATCGACGGAAAATGGGTTGAGCCCGCCGCCGGCGCCAAAACCCTCGACGTGATCAATCCGGCTGACGAATCCGTTGCGGGTCGCATTTCGCTGGGCACGGCGGCGGACGTGGACGCCGCGGCAAAGGCGGCGCACCGGGCGTTCCAGACGTTCTCGCGCACCAGCCGTGAAGAACGCATCGCCCTGCTTGAGCGCATCATCGAGGAATACAAGAAGCGCTTCGACGACATGGCCGCGGCCATCACCGAAGAAATGGGCGCCCCGACCGTCCTCGCCCAGCGCGCCCAGGCCCCGATGGGCGTTGGCCACCTGCAGACGGCGCTGAACGTTCTCAAGAATTACAAGTTCGAGGAAGAGCGCGGCGGCACCATCATCGTCAAGGAGCCGATCGGCGTCTGCGGCTTCATCACGCCCTGGAACTGGCCGGTGAACCAGATCGCCTGCAAGGTCGCGCCGGCGCTCGCCACCGGTTGCACCATGGTGCTGAAGCCGTCCGAGATCGCGCCGTTCTCGGGCCAGATCTTCGCCGAGATCATGGACGCTGCCGGCGTGCCGGCCGGCGTGTTCAACCTGGTCAATGGCGACGGCCCGACCGTGGGCGCCGCCATCAGCTCGCACCCGCTGATCGACATGGTGTCGTTCACCGGTTCGACCCGCGCCGGCATCGAGGTGGCGAAGAACGCCGCGCCGACCGTCAAGCGCGTGCACCAGGAACTGGGCGGCAAGAGCCCGAACATCATTCTCGATGACGCTGATTTCGACCGCGCCGTCTCCGGCGGCGTGCGCAGCGTCATGAACAACTCGGGCCAGTCGTGCAACGCCCCGACCCGCATGCTGGTGCCGGCCGCCCGCATGGAAGAGGCCATCAACATCGCCCGCGCGGCGGCGGAAGCCACCGTAGTCGGCAAGCCCCAGGACAAGGTCACCATCGGCCCGGTGGTGTCCGAGACCCAGTTCAAGAAGATCCAGGGGCTGATCCAGAAGGGCGTCGACGAAGGCGCAACCCTGGTCGCCGGCGGTCCTGGCCGCCCGGAAGGCCTCGACAAGGGCTATTACGTCAAGCCGACCGTGTTCGCCAATGTCACCAACGAGATGACCATCGCCAAGGAAGAGATCTTCGGCCCGGTGCTGTCGATCATCGGCTACAAGGACGTGGACGAGGCGGTGCGTATCGGCAATGACACCGAGTATGGCCTCGCCGCCTATGTCTCGGGGTCGGACCCGGCCAAGATACGTGAAGTGGCGTCGCGTCTGCGCGCTGGTCAGGTCATCCTCAACGGCGCCGCGCCGGACCTGATGGCGCCGTTCGGCGGCTACAAGATGTCCGGCAACGGCCGTGAGTGGGGCGATCACGCCTTTGGCGAGTTCCTCGAGGTCAAGGCCGTTCTGGGCGTGCCGAAGCAGGCCGCCGAGTAAGGTCGGGACAGGCTGAAAACATGAGGCCGGGCGAAAGCCCGGCCTTTTTCATGCTGGCGCTGGCCGGCTGCGTCAGGCCGCAGGACGCGGGGGCTTCGCCGGCTTCTGGTCCGCAGATTTCTGGGCCTTGATGAATTGTGGGCGCCAGCGGCGGTGCATCCACAGCCACTGTTCGGGATGCTCCAGCACCCAGTCCGCCACCACGTCGGTCATCGCCTGCATGGCTCCGGCCACGTCGATTTCACCGCCGGCGTCGCGGGGCAGTTCCAGCGGCGGCGTCAATTCGATACGGAAACGGGCGCCGTCAAGGCGGATGACGCGGGCGCCGTGCACCGGGCAATCGAAGCGGCGGGCGAATTTGCCCATGATCGGATTGGTGAGGCAGGGGCGGCCGAGGAACTGCGTGACCACGCCGCGGGTGAAATGCTGGTCGATCAGCATGCCAAGGTGGCCGCCATTTTCCAGCGCTTCCACCATGGCGAAGGCGGCGCCGGGCCGCGCCGCTTCAAGGCCGCCCATGGTCTGGCTGCGAATTTCCTGAACGGCGCCGGCGATGGCCGGATCGTTGGGCGCCCGGAACACCGCCGTCACCGCAAGATCGTAACGGGCGGCGCAGATCGCCGGCAGCTCCCAGTTGGCCAGATGCGCCGAGAAGATGATGCCTGGCTTCCCGTCCTCGCGCAGGGCGATGAAGTGCTCGATGCCAGAAACCTGGATGCGGCCGTTCGGGTCGGGATTGTCGTAGTCGTAGTCGAAAATCTCCGCCAGATGCGGATATTCGCCGGCGGTGCGCCCCAGATTCTCCCACGATTTGCGGGCAATCGCCTTCAGCTCCGCGTCAGGCCTGTCCGGGAAGGCGGCGCGCAAATTGGCCATGGCGACGCGATTGACGCCCATGAGCGGCCCAATGGCGCGGGCCAGCGCGCCGCCGAGGGCGCTGGAGCGGTCAGGACCGAGCAGGCGAAAGAAGCCAAAGATGGCGCGCACGGCGCCGAGCATGAGGACGCCGGCGACGCGGGAGCCGGTCTTGCGTATAACAGTCTGGAGGCGTGACACTTTTGATCCAGGGTGCGAATGCGCGCAGGTAAACCAGTTTGCGCGAAAAGGGGAGCCGTTTTTGCGCGGGAACGCGGTGGCGCGGCCCCGCAGGCGGTTGCATTGCTGCGGCGCGCGGCGGAAAGCCCGCCCGATATGGCAAGCCGTCCCGTGACAGGTTAGGCGCGCGCCAGCGGTGATGGTAAGACCAGAGCCCGACAGGCCTGGCTGATCGGGTTCCGGTGAAGCCCGGGCGGCCTGGGCTTCACCGTGTCGCCGACGCCTTGGCGTCCGCGCGGCCAGGTTACAGGACGTTTTCCTGGAACCCAGGTTTGATTGCAAGGAAATGTGGCCCGTGAGCAATGATTCATCCGCGCCGTTTCCCCCTCGCGCCGATCCGGCGGAAGTGGCGCATTTCGACGCCCTGGCGCGGCGGTGGTGGGACCCGGACGGTCCGATGAAGCCGCTGCACCGGTTGAATCCCGTGCGGCTCGCCTTTATCCGCGATGTGGTTTGCGAGCATTTTGGCCGCGACGCGCGGGAAGCCACGCCGTTCGCCGGTCTGACCGCCCTGGATGTCGGTTGTGGCGCCGGCATGTTGTGTGAGCCGCTGCGCCGCATGGGCGCCGTCGTCACCGGGCTGGATCCGGCGCCGGAAAACATTGCTGTCGCCCGGGCGCATGCGGAGGCCGGCGGTCTTGAGATCGCCTATCGCGGCGAACTGGTGGAAGACGTGGCGGCGGCTGGCGAGCGCTTCGACATTGTCACCGCCATGGAAGTGATCGAGCATGTGCCGGACCCGGCGGGCTTCGTCGCCGCCTGCTGCGCCGCCGTGAAGCCGGACGGGGTCCTGTTGATGGCGACGCTGAACCGCACCCGCAAGGCGTGGGCGCTGGCCATCGTCGGGGCTGAATATGTGCTGCGCTGGGTGCCGCGCGGCACCCATGACTGGAACCGCTTCGTCACGCCCGAGGAGCTTGCCGCCTTCATCGCCGGCGGCGGCATGACCGTGCAGCGCACCGAGGGCGTGGTTTACGAGCCCTGGCGCGACGTCTGGCGCCGCTCGCCGGACACGGACGTCAATTACATGCTGTCGGCCAGACGGCTGGGCGGCCAGGGCGCTTTTTGATCAGCCGGAATCGGCGGATCGATCAGAAACCGCCCACAATAATGAAAACTGGGGCATTTCCGGCCCAGGTTGACCGGAGATGCTCCAGCGCAAACGCCCTTCATCAGGGGGCGTCCCCCGGTGCGTCAGGCGGCCCGGCGGAACGCCTGCGTCGCCATGGCGATCATGGCGACGGAGAAGACCAGGGAGGCGAGGGCGCTGGCGAGATAGACGCCAAGCACATCGTTCCACAGCGCCAGCGCCAGCCAGCCGCCGCCGATGGCGATGACAAAGCGGACGATCGACAGGATGAATGGCCGGCGGATATCGCCGAGGCCCTGGCAGGCGAAATAGGCGGCGAGCCCGGCGCCGAGGATCGGGAAAATCGGCGTCAGGCAATGCAGGTACAGTTCGCCATAGCGGGAAACCTGCGGATCTGAGGTGAAATGCCCCATCCAGCTGCCGGCGTTCCATGAAACGATGCTGAACGCCAGGCCGATGCCGGCGGCGATGGTCATGCCGGCAAAGGCCGCATGGCGGGCGCGGACAAGATCGCGCGCGCCTACGGCGGTGGCGACCATGGCGATGACCGCCGAACCGAAGGCGAAGGTGATGGGCGCCTGCAACAGGTCGAGGCGGGCGGCGGCGCCGTAGCCGGCAATCGCGGCGTTGCCGAAGCGGCCAACCATGCCGGTGACGATGAACAGGGCCATCTGGAACAGCAGCGCTGAAATCGCCGCCAGCAGGCCGACGCTCATGATGTCGCGCACATGGGGCCAGTCAAGACGGATGGCGCCCAGTCGCAGGCGGGCCAGCGCCCGGGGCGACAGCAGATAGGCGCCAATGATCAGCGCCCCCATCGCATAGGCGGAGAGAAACGCGACGCCAGCCCCCGCCACGCCCATCCGGGGGAACGGCCCCCATCCCATGATGAGCGTTGGCGACAGGGCCAGATGCGCCATCTCGCCAACGACAATCGCCGTCGCCGGCACGAGCATGTTGCCCGCGCCCCGGCAGATGTTGGCGAAAATGTTCTGCAGCCAGATCAGCACGCAGCCGCTGAAGCCGACGGCGCTGTAGATGACGGCGGCCTCCAGGGCGGCGCCGCTGAGGCCCATGATGCGGTAGAGCGCCGGTCCTCCCGCCAGGGCCAGCGCTGTGAACAGGGCGGCCCCCGCCAGCGCCAGCGCCACGGAGACGCCGGACAATCGCCGGGCGTCGTCGATAAGGCCGGCGCCCAGCGCCCTGCCCACCGCCGATGACACGCCGGCGCCCACTCCGGCGGCCGTCATGGTCTGCATGATGATGAGCAGCGGGAACACAACGGATACGCCGGCCAGCGCCTCCGGTCCCAGCCAGGAAACGAAAAAGGCGTCGGCGATAATGAAGGTGATGCGGGCGATCGCCTCGCCGACGTTGGGGGCGGCGAGCACCAGCAGGCGCCCGAACACGGGGCCTTCCAGCAGCCAGCGGGTGCGCGGCGACAGGCTGGCGTAACCGGTCGTCGCTGGCGCTGACGGGCACGGGGCCTGAAGCGTGGCGGCGTCGTTGGCGACAGGGGTGGCGGTGACGGACATGGACTTCTTCCCGGTGTCCTGGCGCGCGTCACGCGCGGATGCGGCCGCCGCCAGGCATTGCGCCGCCAAATGGGCCATGGCGACCGGGCGGCGTCCATTACCCGCAAGGTCATGGAAGGCCGGTGACGCGACCTCCGGTTCGCGCCGGACGTCGCCGGTATTCTCCGCCAGGGGATCTTCCGTGGATGAAAGACTATCACCCCCCAGCGGCGGTCACCTGGACCTGGCGCATGCAAAACCGCCGGGTGAAGGGGAGGCGAAAGCAAAAAAAACGGGCGACCAGCGGGTCGCCCGGTTTCATGATCTGTCAACGATCGCGGCGGTCAGCCAGCGGCGGACTGCTCGATATCAGCCGAATCCGTCGCGCTGTCAGCACGGGTGCGGCCCCGGCGCCGGCGGGCGCGGACAGGAAAACGCTCCCCCGTCTCATCGACGCCAGCGTCATCCTGCGGCTGCGCAGCCTCTGACGCGCCCGCATTGTCTTCCGCCACCGGCTCCGGCAGGGTTTCCACCGGCACGGGGGCCGCGCGCAGCGGCGTGGTCAGGAAAGCGGGCAAACCGCCGGCGTCCGCCTCGTCCGCCGGGAGCTCCACGTCACGCGCCGGAGCGACGTCGCGGTCACGGCGGAAGCGCTCGCGACGGCCGCGTGGCTCACGCTCGCCGGCCGGACGGGGTTCGCTGTTATCGCCAGCGTTCACGCGCGGCTGGCGTTCGCCACGCGCCGGACGCTCCTGTCGCTCAGCGCGATCTTGCCGCTCGGCGCGATCCTGCCGCTCATAACGCTCGCCGCGCTGGGGGCGCTCGAACCGCTCCTGCCGTTCGCGATAGCCGGAGGACGCGCCCTGGCCAGGTTGCGGCGCGCCGGCGGGATAAGCTTCGTCGCCGCCCTGCGGCAGGCGCTGGGTCGCGACCGGCGCGTCAGCGCCGTATTCGTCGTCGCCTTCGCCCTCATCGGCGTCATCGAAGGCGCGGGGCAGCGCCCCATAGGCCTGCTGGAACTGCGCCTGGGCCGCCGCGATAATGCGGAAGTAGTGCTCCGCGTGCTGCAGATAATTCTCGGAGGCGACAGGATCGCCGGTGACCTGCGCGTCGCGGGCCAGCTGCGCATATTTCTCGGCAATATGCTGGGCAGTGCCCCTGATCTTCACATCCGGTCCGTTGGACTCGTAGCTGCGCGTCAGGGGGTTGGGGCCCTTGCGGTTATTCCGTCCCCGCACGCGCCTGTTCTGACCTGGTCTCATCTGTCTCTCATGTGAAGCCATTGTCTTGCACTACTTTCCGATCCGCGCCGGCTTCGCGCGCTGGACGGCCGGGATCAACATCCACAGCGAGCTACAGGGCGCCTCTCTGCGGAGAAGCCGATACCCCTTGCTCAGGTGATCAACTGATGACGGCGCGCATCCGGCCGCCGGCGGGTCCCCGAAACGAAGCCGGTCCCTGACCGGCAATCGCCCGGACAGACGCCAGACCAGGCTTGTTCCCGCCTGGCGCATTCCCGTCCGCGAACTGGTTTCTTTCGCGTTCAAATGCTCTGGTCTGCGGATGCTTCCGTAATCGTCCATCGGCCGCTGTCAGAGCGCAACTGGTCCAGACCCGGGATCCGGGTGACCAGACCAAACTCCAACAATCTGAATCCTGGGACCTTTCCGACGGCCAGACGCTGATCTGGCAGGAAAGACGCCGGGGAGGTACGGCCGATCGACGCGCCCGTAAGGCCGCTTCTCCCTCCGAAGCGCCAGATCACAGGCTCAAATCACGTCGTATGTCGGGTACATTACCTGTTTCGTTCGCCATCGCCAAGCAGAAATTCAGGATCATCGTCCTTGCCGCTCAAGGTCTGGCGCCAGAAACCACCCGCATCACGCCTGCCAGATCCGCCGTAACCTGCGTCGCGGCAAAGCCGGCGGCGCGCATCAACGCCGCGACATCTGCCGCCTGGCCGGCGCCAACCTCGAAGGCCGCCACGCCGCCCGGGCGCAGCAGCCGCATCGCCTCCGGCGCCAGCAGCCGGTAGGGCGCAAGCCCGTCGGGGCCGCCGTCGAGCGCCAGAACCGGATCGTGCAGGCGCACCCTGGCGTCGAGCCCGGCGAGGGCGCGGCTTTCGATATAGGGCGGGTTGGAGACGACCAGATCGAACGGGGCTGCGCCGATGGCCGTCGCCCAGTCGCCCGTCACAAAAGCGCTGCGGCCGCCGACATCGTTGTCGCGGGCGTTGTCGCGGGCGATCATCGCCGCCCCTGGAGCCAGGTCGACGCCGACGCCAAACGCCAGTGGCAGTTCGTTGAGCAGGGCGATCAGGATGCAGCCCGAGCCGGTCCCCAGATCAAGCAGCCGCAACGGCTGGCCGGCCTGCCGCGCGCCGAGGCGCGCGAGCGCGGTTTCCACCAGGGTTTCCGTGTCCGGGCGCGGCTCAAGCGTCTCCGGGCCAAGCCGGAACTCCATGCCCCAGAACGCCCGCCTGCCCAGCACCCGCCCCGGCGGCTCGCCCGCCAGGCAACGGGCCGCCGCCGCGCGCAGCCGCGCCCGTTCATCACCGGACAGGGGCGTTTCAGGACTGGCGACGACCTGGACCAGTTCAAGGCCAAGCACGCCGGCAAACAGGATGCGGGCGATGCGGGCGCCTTCGCCCGCGTCGGGAAAGGCCAGGGCCTTGCCCAGCGCCGTCAGGGTTGCGCCACGGCCGGAGCCAGCCGGCAAAGCGTCGAGCATCGCCAGGGCTTCACGCGCCCGGTCATTGGCGACAGGGCTGCTCACGGAGCGTCATCCGAGGCCAGCAATTCGGCCTGGCGGGCGGCCGTCAGGGCGTCCACCAGTTCATCAAGCGCGGCGCCGGCGATCACTTCATCCAGCTTGTAGAGCGTCAGGCCGATGCGATGATCGGTCACACGCCCTTGCGGGAAATTATAGGTGCGGATCCGTTCGGAACGGTCGCCGGAGCCGACCTGGGAGCGCCGGTCGGCGGCGCGCTCGGCGTCCTTGCGGCCGCGCTCGGCGTCGTGCAGCCGGGCGCGCAGCAGGCTCATGGCTTTCGCCCGGTTGCGATGCTGCGAGCGCTCCTCCTGCACATGCACCACCGTGCCTGTTGGCAAGTGAGTGATGCGGATGGCGGATTCGGTCTTGTTGACGTGCTGGCCGCCGGCGCCGCCCGCCCGCATGGTCTCGATGCGCAGATCGCTTTCGTCAATGTCCACGTCGACGTCCTCCGCCTCCGGCAGCACCGCCACCGTCGCCGCCGAGGTATGGATGCGGCCGGAGCTTTCCGTCGCCGGCACCCGCTGCACGCGGTGAACGCCTGATTCGAATTTCAGCCTGGCGAAGACGCCGGCGCCGCGCACTTCGGCGATGATTTCCTTGTAACCGCCGACCACGCCCTCGCTTACCGACAGGGGCTCTACCGTCCAGCCTTTCAGGGCGGCGTAGCGGCTGTACATGCCGAACAGGTCGCCGGCGAACAGCGAGGCTTCGTCGCCGCCGGT
>Ga0182742_1005675_pt1 | contig 10378 bp, 6 predicted proteins | sample eDN5th37CBELigMG_FD_128880 | JGI IMG/M metagenome (GOLD analysis project Ga0182742, IMG submission 128880) | Enriched Miracle-Growth compost microbial communities from Emeryville, California, USA - eDNA 5th pass 37_C BE-Lig MG (version 2)... ... | reverse complement strand
GCGGGAGGGGTCTTCGCTACGCTCGCGCCCAACGGCGTCGACAGGCCGGCCTACGAGCAGGGGAGAGCGATATGACCGACATTCTCGACCGCACGAAGATCTACATCGACGGGCAGTGGGTGGACTCCGACGGCAGCGGCCGCATCGAGGTCGTGAATCCGGCGACCGAAGAGGTCGTCGCGGTGGTCGCCGAGGGTGTCGCCTCCGATGTCGACCGGGCCGTCGCCGCGGCGAAGGCCGCCTTCCCGGCCTGGGCCGCGCTCAGTGGCGCGTCACGTGCCGCCTACCTGGAGAAGGTCTCCTCGCTGGCGAACGAGCGCGCCGACGAGCTCACGAGGGTCGTCTCCCAGGACATGGGGATGCCCGCCCACTTCGCGCGTGCCATCCAGGTCGGTATGCCGCTGAAGAACATCGCCGGCTATGCGTCGCTGGCCGGAACGTACGACTTCGACGACCAGGAGATCGGCAACGCCCTGGTCGTGCGCGAACCCATCGGGGTCGTCGGGGCGATCACCCCGTGGAACTACCCGCTGCACCAGGTGGTGCTGAAGGTGTTCGCCGCGCTCGCCGCCGGATGCACCGTGGTCCTCAAGCCCACCGAGGTCGCACCGCTGGTGACCTACGCGCTCGTCGACATCGTCGACGAGGCCGGCCTACCGCCGGGCGTGTTCAACCTCGTCAGCGGTTACGGACCGGTCGTCGGCGAGGCCATCGCCGCGCACCCCGACGTCGACATGGTGTCGTTCACGGGCTCGACGCGTGCCGGCAAGCGCGTCTCGGTCGTCGCTGCGGAGACGGTGAAGAAGGTCGCGCTCGAACTCGGCGGCAAGTCGGCCAACATCATCCTCGACGACGCCGACCTCACCGCCGCCGTCACCGAGGGTGTCGGCAAGTGCTTCCTCAATTCCGGCCAGACCTGCACCGCACTGACCCGCATGCTCGTCCCCGCCGACCGTCTGCAGGAGGCCACCGCCATCGCCGAGCAGGTCGCGCGGGCCTACACCGTCGGGCTGCCCGACGATCCGTCGTCGAAGCTGGGCCCGCTCGTCAGCGGCACGCAGCAGGGGCGCGTGAAGGCGTACATCGACAAGGGCGTCGAGGAGGGGGCCGAACTGGTGCTCGACGGCCGCGAAACCGAGTTCACCACCGGCTACTTCGTCGGCCCGACCGTGTTCACGAACGTCGCACCGGAGATGACGATCGCCCGCGAGGAGATCTTCGGACCGGTGCTGTCGATCATCGGCTACCAGGACGAGGACGACGCGGTGCGCATCGCCAACGACAGCGAGTACGGCCTGTCCGGCGGGGTCTGGTCTGCCGATCCGGCGCGAGCGGAGGCCGTGGCCCGTCGGATGCGCACGGGCCAGGTCTACATCAACGGTGGCGCCTTCAACACCGACGCACCCTTCGGTGGTTACAAGCAGTCGGGTATCGGACGCGAGGCCGGTGTCTTCGGGCTCGAGGAGTTCCTGGAGATCAAGACGATCCTGCGCTGACGGTGGTGCCGTCGATTCTGCGCTGACGGTGGTGCCGTCGATTCTGCGCTGACGGCGGACGTACGCGGCACCGGTCGGGGTTTCCCGGCCGGTGCCGCAGCGTTTCGGGGGGATTGCGTTTCGGGGGATTGCTCAGTAGTAGACCGCGCCGGGCACGCCACCGCCCACGGCGATCGCATCGCCGGTGATGCCGATGCTGCGCGGGCTCGCGAGGAACGCGACGACGTCGGCGACCTCGCTCGCGTCGATGAGGCGGTTCACGGAGTTCTTCGCGATCTGCTGTTCGAGTTCGGCTATCGGTGTGCCGGTCTCGGCCGACTCCTCGGCCAGTCGTGCCGCCAGCCGTTCGGTGCGGGTCCGACCGGGGTGCACCACGGTGACGTTGATGCCGTGCGGGCCGAGTTCGTCGGCGAGGTTCTTCGTCACAGCCGCAACGCTGACGTTCCGGACCGTCTGGGCGATGGAGTTCGCGCTGCGCGCGCCGAGGCCGCTGATGTTGATGATCCGGCCCCAGCCCTGCTCGATCAGGTAGGGGGCGACGGCGCGTGCGGTGCGCAGACAGCCGAGGACCTTGATCTCGACCTCGTTGCGCACGACGTCGTCGGTGGTCGCGGCGAAGTCCGTCGGCTTGTTCGCACTCCAGGGGGTGGCGGCGGAGTTGACGAGGATGTCGACCCCGCCGAGTTCGGCGACGGCCCGCGCGACCAGCGCGTCGACCGAGGCCTGGTCGCCGGTATCGGTGGGCACGGGAACGATTCGTCGCCCGGTCTCCTCCGAGAGGGTCTTCGCCGCGATGTCGAGATCGGCCGCAGTACGGGCCGCGATCACCACGTCGGCGCCTTCGGTGGCCAGTGCCCGCGCGATGGCGTAGCCGATGCCGCGGCTACCGCCGGTGACGATGGCCCTCTTCGCGGTGAGTCCGAGATCCATGCTGCTCCTGTCCGTTCTTCAGGGGATGTCCCGACGGTATGCCGACAGGGGAGCGGGCGGCCACATTTGCGCCCGGCGTGATGCGAATCGGTGGACGGCTCCGGGTACGGCGACGGCCCCCGCACCGTGTGGTGCGGGGGCCGTCGGTGGTAGGTCTCAGGCCTTGCGGGTGCGGCCGAGGCGCAGCAGCGTCATCGCGAGCGTGCTGCCGTCGGTGCCGAGTTCGGCGAAGCGTCCCAGGACGGCCATTTCCTCGGCCTGTGCTTCGCGGCTCGCGTCGGTGCCCTTCGCGGATGCTCCGGCGCGCTGAACGAGCTCCGAACGCCGCTTGATCACCGCGAGCAGCTGAGCGTCGAGCTCCTTGATCTGCTCGAACAGCTCCCCGAGCTCTGCCTCGGCCGACGAAGCTTCGCCGACGGACGCGATGCCAGGCGAATCAAGCTGGACAGTCATGCAGACTCCTCCGGTCTCGTCTGAATCGTCACAGATTGTGTCGTGCTCACGCCTACAGGTGTTACCGACACGTAGGGAAAAATTCTCGCGAGACTCTCCCATGCGCGTCCTGTCCCTTCAGAAACGGCCGTGACCTGGTTCAACACTCTGATGACCGAGGGGTATGTTAATTGTCACACCGACCGGTGCCAACTCGTGTGCCCGTCGGTGACATCGCGCCCGAAGGGTCCGCATCGGGTCCGCCGCTCGAGGTAGCGTTCCGGCCGACCGGCAGGGCCGAGGACGTCGGGGCTCCTCGGTACACCGGGAGGGGAGACCGATGCGACGACCTGTTGTCCCGTGGGGTGGGCGCGGCACGGAGGCTGCGACTTCCGATACCGAACCGACGCCCGGCACCGATGCGACGTACGACACCGAACCGCCGAGCGAATGGCAGCACGGCACGCGCAATCTGCACGTGTACGCAGCGGCCGGCGCGGCGGTGCTCGTGGCGATCTTCGCCGCGGCACGCGGAGCAGGCGCGTGGGGCACCGATTCGGTGGGCGCCGACCGCTTCTATTCGATCCTGGCGGTGCTGATGCTGCTGACGGCGGCCTTCGGCGCCACCTTCTGGTGGCCTGCCGGATCCGGGGGTCGGCGACGGTCACCGTCACCTCCGAGCCGCACACCGCGGGTCCGGTACGTCGAGACGGCCGGCCGCGGCGGTACCGAGATCGGGGGCCGTCGTCCCGTCTTCGGTCTGCTGCTCGCGATGGTGCTGTGCGGGACGTTCCTCTCGCTCGGCGCCGCCGTGGAGATCGTGGTCGGGAACGAGGGGCTACCCCTCGTGGCGCTCGTGCTCGCGCTGGTCGCCGGGGTGTGCCTGACCTTCCTCGTGGAGGTGGCACTCGGGCGCATCCGGGCCGGTTCGCTCGTTCTCGGACCGGACGGGATCAGGTTGCGCGGCTGGTTCGTGGAGTCCTACCTGCCGTGGGTCTCGGTGCGGGGTCTCCGGGCGGTCGACCGGGGGTTCCCCGAGATCTGGATCGAGGGGCACGGATCGGCGGCGTGGGCGCGTCGACGCACGAGTCGGGTGTTCCCCTTCGAGCGCCTGCCGGCCGAGCCCCGGATCGAGGTGGACTCACGGCATCTGGCCGTCGATCCCGTGCAGTTGTACCGCTTCCTCGAGTTCTACGTGGAGCACCCTCGCCACCGCCGTGAACTGGGCACACCGGCCGCTGCGGAACGTCTCGCGGAGGGTCCTCCGTTCACCGCCGACGACGAGTGAAAATAGCGTAGTCCGTATTGTAGAATGGCGTTTCCGTTCCCGTTCCTGCAACGCGTGTTCGGACCTTCGCAATTGCGGCACTCGGTGCCGTAGCATCGAGTCAGACGCTTCGGGAGGACGCCTTCCCGAAGATCCGTGCGCTCGGCGGTGCCGGCGCGTGGACCCCAGGTGTTCGACCAGATTGGACGAGAAATGACCGCTCCGGAACGCATCGTCATCGTCGACGGCGCACGCACCCCCGTCGGTAGCTTCGGCGGCGCACTCAAGGACGTACCCGCGCACGAACTCGGCGCCACCGCCGTACGCGAGGCGCTGCAGCGCGCGGGTGTCGCAGGTGAGGACATCGACGAGGTCGTCATGGGCTGCATCGGCCAGGTCGGCGCCGACGCCTACAACGCCCGTCGCGTCACCCTCGCCGCCGGACTTCCCGTCTCCACCCCGGCCCTGACCGTCAACCGCCTGTGCGGCTCGGGTCTGCAGGCCGTGTGGTCCGCGGCGCAGGAGATCCGTTGGGGTGCCGCCGAGATCACCGTCGCCGGTGGCGACGAGAGCATGTCGCGCATGCCGTTCTACGACTTCGGTGCCCGCAACGGTTACAAGCTCGGCAACCGCGAACTCGTCGACGGCACCGTCGGCATGCTCACCGACCCGTTCAGCGGACAGCACATGGGTGTCACGGCCGAGAACGTCGCCCGCGAGTACGGTGTCAGCCGCGAGCAACAGGACGAGTTCGCTCTCGAATCGCAGCGCCGCGCCGCCACCGACGCCGCGAAGGCCGCCTTCGCCGAGGAGATCACCCCCGTCGAGATCGGTGGCCGCAAGCCCGTCACCGTCACCGAGGACGAGCACCCCAAGCCCGACACCACCCTCGAGGTGCTCGGCAAGCTGCGTTCGGCGTTCATCAAGGACGGCACCGTCACCGCCGGTAACGCCTCCGGCATCAACGACGGCGCTGCTGCGCTCGTCCTGGCCCGCGAGTCGGTCGCCCGCGAACGCGGCCTCGGTGCCTCCGTCGTGCTCGAGTCGGTCGTCACCGCGGCGATGGAGCCCGAGCTGATGGGCTACGCCCCGACCCTCGCGCTGGTGAAGCTGTTCGAGCAGAACGGCCTGACGCCGGCCGACATCGACACCGTCGAGCTCAACGAGGCCTTCGCTTCGCAAGCCGTGGCGGTGGCGCGCGACGCCAAGCTCGACCCGGAGAAGACCAACCCCTACGGCGGTGCCATCGCCCTGGGCCACCCGGTCGGCGCGACCGGCGCGATCCTGACGCTGCGCGTCGCCAAGGACCTGATCCGCCGCGATCTCGAACTCGGTGTCGTCACCATGTGCATCGGTGGCGGACAGGCACTCGCCGCGCTGCTGCGCCGCGTGTCCTGATCCGGGCAGGTTTCGAAGGCCCGACAGTGGCGGGAGCGATACGTATCGCTCCCGCCACTGTCATGTCTGCAGCTCGGTGAGCGGTCGGAGTTGCCGGACGCGGCCGTCCCAGTGCACGCGGGTCGTCACGGCCGCGCCGTCGGCGAGGCGCCGGACCTCGTAGACGTCGAGCTCGGGTACCTCGGGCACACAACCCCACAGTGCGTGCCCGGTCATGACGAAGTCGATGTCCTGCCGCACGAGCAGGCCCATGAGTTCACCGATCGTCGGGTCGTCGATCTTGGCGAACGCGTCGTCGAGCAGCACGAGCCGCAGTGCGGTGCCGGTGTCGGGTAGGCCCGAGAGATAGCCGTCCGCCGCCGCGAACAGCGCCACGTACGACACGAACCGGGTCTCGCCCTGGGATATCTTGGCGCGCGCGGAGATCCGCCGCTCGCGGCCCGGTTCGGGACCGAGAATCGTCACCTCGACCTCATGCCAGCGCCGATAGTCCAGTGCCTGCGACAGGTGCTGCGCGTAGCCGGCGGACGGATCGGCGGCGTGAGCGGATTCCACCCGGCGCCGCAGCATCCCGACCAGGTCGGAAGCGTCCCCGGGTGACCGTTCGCTGGCGGTGAGCAGCTGCGTCAACCGCGCCGCGTCGGCGTCCTCGCCGCCGGGTCGCCACTCGATCCGCACGCCGATCCCGTGCGTCGTGCGGCTGTCGGCGAGACTGTCGTTCATCGCGGCGATCACCTGTCGCGCCCGCTCGATCCGCCGACGCAGTTCGTCGGCCACACCGCCGAGCACGAATCCCGTGAACACGTCGTGCTCGCGTTGCGACAGTGCCCGTCGGCCGTCCTCGACCTGCCGGGTCAGGGCGACCGCGACACCCGCAGGCGTGGTGTCGTCGCCCGCCCCGGCGATCCGGACGCGATGGGCGCCGTGCGTCACCGTGTGCTCGATGTCGAACCGGGCCGTGATGTCGCGATCGAACTGCTGCAGCGCGACCAGCATCGCGTTCTCGTCGACTCCCGTGCGCGGCGGCAATGCGGCCAGCAGGGTACGGGCCACCGAGAGCACGTGATCCGGATCCTCGAGGTGGACGGGAGGTAGAAGCGCCGGGGCAGACGCGGCGGAGTCCGGGCCGGGATCCTCCTCGAGCGCAGCGCGCAGTTCGGGCAGCTGCAGGTGAGCGGCGAGCAGTTCGGCGGCCGCGGCGAGTTCGTGACGATCGCGGTCGAGCCGTTCGCGTGCGGCCGCACACCGCTGGAGCACCTCGGCGACGGCACGGCCGAGATGGTCGCGATGGGCGACCGTGCGTCGGTACTGCTCGTCGGCGCGTGCCCGTTCGGCCTCCGAATCGCGCAGTTCCTGCGCCAGATCGGCGGCGTCGACGTCGACGGCCGCCGTCTGCGCCGCGACCACCGCGGCCTTCGCGTGCCACTCGTAGCGGCACGACTCGGCGATCTCCTCCGCGTCGACCCGCTCGGCGGTGGCCTGCGCACACCGCTCGGCGGCATCGGTGAACCTGGCGTGGGCAGCGAGGACGTCACCGAGGTCGCGTGCCAGCTCGGTGCACAGTGTGTCGGCGGACGCACAGCCGGCGACCAGCGCCTCGAGTTCCGGAACGTCGCCGGGCACGCCGAAGTGCTCACACGCTGTGCGGTGGGCGTCGAGTTCGGCGGTCCAGCGAGCACGCAGGGTCGTCGCCCGCTCGCGCAGTTCCACCGCGGTGTTCGCCGCTGACCGCACACGCGCGTGCGCGTACCGACGTCGTTCGAGCGCGGCGCGCATGGCATGCGAGGTCGGCGCGGTCGACAGATGCGCGTCGATCTCCGCCCGCCGGTGCGCCGCGTCCGGATAGTCGACGCGCAACTGGTCCACCGCCAGGTCGATCCGGGCGAGTTCGGCGCGGATCTCGTCGAGACGCACACGACGGGCCGCGATCGCGGCCTCCCGGGCCGGCCTGCCGATGCAACGCGGAGTCTCGGCCGTGTGACGTCCGCGCAGAACACCGTTGTGCCAGCGGCCGTCCCGCGAGACCGAGGCCACCGCTGTGGCGTCCTCGAATCCGATCGTGCTGAGGACCGCCTCGATCGCCGGGCGCGGGACGTCGGCCTCGGGGTCCGGGCGCAGGACCGTCGACAGGGGCTGCGACGGTGGTTCGCCGCGCGGCGAGACGAGGACCTGGCCGCCCAGTGCGCGCAAGCGGCCCTCGCCGTCGACCGTTGCGGTGAGGAAACCCGCGGCGAGCAACGCAGCCTCGATCCCGGCGCGGTCGTCGTCCCCGAGCGTGTCGACGAACTCGACCGCCCGCCACAGGGGAACACCGTCGGTGCGAACGTGCCAGGGCGCCTGCTCCGGTCCCTCGCCGCCAGCTTCGAGGACCGCCTGCTCCCGGACGAGATCTTCACGCGCGGTCCGCGCCTCGCGTTCACGGCGCTCCCGTTCGGCGGGGGCACTGTCGAGGTCGCTCAGGGCGGATCGAGCGGCCGCTGCGGGCAGCGAGTCCAGCTCCGCGAGTGCCGAATCGAGGTCGATGTCCTCGGAGTCCGTGTCTGCGGGGCCGGCGGGGCCGGAAAAGCCGGCAGGATCCGTAGGAGAGGCATCGATCAGTGCGTCGAGCTGCGTGGACAGTCGGCGCATCAGGACGACCCGATCCCGATCGAGTTCAGGCAGCAGGGCCGTCGTGCGGTCGGCGGTGATCCACTCGCGCCACCGGTGCTGCAGACCGGCGGCGGCCGCACCGACGCCGGCATCCGTCTCGGCGGCGTCGACGGCACGCTGCTCGGCGTCGCGGGCCGCGCGGTCGGCCGCCGCCTCGGCTTCCCGGACCGCATGCGCGGCGGCGTCGAGACGACGCGCCTCGAGCAGTCGCCGACCCGCCTGATCCCGCCGGTGACGGGTCGCCTCGGCGGCACGCAGGACCGCATCCCGGACCTCGTCGACGTGCCCGGCATCGAGGGAGACCGTCGCGACGACCGGCCGCACCACCTGCTCGGTGGTGTCGTCGATGCCGGTGCGCACGGGCTCGAGCACCGCGGGTGGACGGTCAACGGAGAAGTGCAGCGTGGTGGGCACGGTGTCGTGCGGAAGACCCACCGACAGCAGCTCGCGACCTGCCGTCACGAGCCGTCGCGCGGCACGCGTGATCGAGCAGGTCAGGTCGTCGAGAACGCGGACCGCGTGGTCGGCGTCGCGCCGCTCCCGCAGACGGCTGCGATCGGCGGCAGCGGCCGCGTGGTCGGCGGCGCGCCGGAGCGTATCGACGGCGAGCTGGCGCTGCGCGAGATCGTCCGCGGACCGGAACATCGCGTGGGTCTCGAGTCCGCGGATCGCGCGGTCGAGTTCGGCGACCTGGTCGCGGCGCTCCTTCAGGCGGGTGTCCGCCGCGGCGGCCTGCGCGTCGAGGTCGGCCGCCTCGGCTTCCGCGACCGTGAGTGCGCGTCGCGTCTCGACGACCCGTTGTGCGAGGTCGCGGGCGGTCGCGGCGTCGGCGCGCAGCAGATCCGCCGCGTACTGCCGGTACACCTCGTGGAACTGCAGCACGTGTGCGTGCGCCGTTTCGAGACGGAGCTGCTCCTGGCGGGTGTCGCCGAGCAGGTCGAGGCGACCTCCCCCTTCGGCGAGCATGTTCTCCGTCAGCGGTGGCAGCGCGTCCGACAGGATCTGGGGGAGGCGCCCCTCGTCGATGCGGTGGCCGACATCGGGTGAGCGAAGGGTGTGCAACAGCTGCAGGAGGCCGTCGTAGCGTTCGCGTCCCGTCTCCCCGTGCAGGCCGAACACCAGCCTCCGCACGGTCTCTCGATGCCGCTCCGGATCACGGGTGAGATTGTCGGCTCCGACGAGGTCGGCGAGTCGCTCCCGTGAGAGTGGGATGCGGGCGTCGTCGACGAGGTGCAACTCGGTGCCGACACGCAAGGATGTCGTGAAGAAGTGCACGTCGCTGCGACGGGCGTCGGCGCGGTACCGGATCTGCGCTCCGACGGTGAGATGTCCGCTGGGACGCGCCAGTTCGAGCCACAGATATCCGACACGGTCGGTGATGTCCGAGGCCCCGGTGCGCATGAGTTCGTCCAGATCGACCTTCGCGGCGCCCGTCGCGTCCATACGTCTGCGGTCGGCGTCGAGCAGGAAGGGCAGCAACATTTCGAGGGCGCGGGACTTCCCCGATCCGTTGGTGCCGCGCAGGATCATCCGTCCACCGGACAGGACGAACTCGACGTCCAGGTAGTGCCAGACGTTCACGATGCCGGCGCGGTGGAGACGCCAGCGATCCGGGAAACGGGGTGGAGGGTTCTCGTCGAGGGCGGAGGGGTCGGACGAGTGGGTCATCGACACGTGCTTTCGGCGGGGACGGGACGGTAGCGGGCGGAGGGGGCGGTCAGTTCGAGTCCGTTCTCGTGCGGGCGCGCCAGCCCGAGCCGGACGAGCAGAGCGACGACATCCCGGCGCAGGAGCGCGAGATCGCGGACGTAGATGCTCTTCCAGGTGCGGGAACGCGCGGCGGCGAGGTCGGCGAGAACCGAGTCGAGGGTGTGGACGTCGACGTGCAGCGTGGCCGCTGCCGAGTCGCCGAACCGTTCGGTGAGTTCGGCCAGGAGCAGCAGGCAGGCGTGCTTCAGGGTGCCCGACCCCGGGAACGCCTCGTCGGTGAGTACGCCGGCCGGGTCGTACGCGAGCGCGCCCTCGGCACGCACCTCGAGCACGAGGCCGAAGTCGTCCTCCAGTATCCGGGCGAGCTCGTGCCGGTCGCGGGCGAGGATCGTCGCCGACTCGTCGTCCAGTTCGTCGCGCGCGACGAACGGATCCTCGACGAGCCTGCGGTACAGGCGGCGGGCGGCGGGTTCGTGCTCGTGACGTGCGAGTGCCG
>Ga0182742_1005674_pt1 | contig 10378 bp, 8 predicted proteins | sample eDN5th37CBELigMG_FD_128880 | JGI IMG/M metagenome (GOLD analysis project Ga0182742, IMG submission 128880) | Enriched Miracle-Growth compost microbial communities from Emeryville, California, USA - eDNA 5th pass 37_C BE-Lig MG (version 2)... ... | reverse complement strand
TCAAAGTTGATGAGAACTTCTACAAGATTTTGGTTTGTAGTTATTCTTCAGGCGGAAAAGTCCATACTTTCAAGGATAAGAAAATTAGTATTATTTATGGAGACTTTGCCTACTTCATGGGACCCTTAATAGAGAATTTAAGGGAATGTAAGAGATATGCTGCTAATGATAATCAAAGAACAATGATTGATCATTATATCCAACACTTCTACACTGGAGATATCAACAAGCATAAAGATTCTCAAAGAGCTTGGATTAAGGACATTAACCCTATTATTGAGACAAACCTTGGATTTATTGAGGTTTATCTTGACCCAATGAGAGTTAGAGCCGAATTCGAAGGCTTTGTTGCTGTTGTTGATAAAGAGCAGAGTAAGAAGCTCACTAATCTTGTGAATAACGCTGAGAAGATTATTGCTCATTTAACATGGCCAAAGGAATTCGAAATTGATAAATTCTCCAAGCCTGATTTTACCTCTCTTGATGTTCTCACTTTCGCATGCTCAGGAACACCTGTTGGTATCAACTTACCAAACTATGACGATATCACAAAAACTGAAGGCTTCAAGAATGTGAACTTAGGAAATTGTTATCCCAAGCCTAAAAAGGAATTCATGCTTTTTGCAAAAGAAAATGACGTTGATTTAGAAATTAAATACAGCGATGAGTCTCTTTTCGTAATCGTTGCTTTACATGAACTCTTAGGACATGGAACCGGCAAGCTCTTTGTGAAAGATAAGGAAGGAAAATTCAACTTTGATTACGAAAATCTCAAACATCCTCTTACTGGAGGAAAACTTACTTTCTATGAGGCTAATGAAACATGGGGCTCTAAGTTCGGTAAAATGTCAAGCGCAATGGAAGAATGTAGAGCTGATTGTGTTGCTTTGTATTTATCTTGTTTCAAGGAAGCTATGGAGATTTTAGTTCCTGGAAGAGAAAGTGAATGGGATGATATTGTTTATGTATCTTGGTTCCATCTTGCTCTCTCAGGTCTTAAAGGGTTACTTTTCTATTCTACTGAGACTTCTGAATGGGGACAAGCTCATATCACTGCTAGTTATGCTATCTTACAAGTCTTAATTGAAGCTGGAAATGGTTTCATTAAGATTGAAGAAACTGAAAAGGACGGAAAACCTTATTTGTATCTCACAATGGATAGAAGCCAGATTTACACAACCGGTAAGAAGGCTATTGGAGATTTCCTTAGAGTAAGTGTAGTTTTTAGATTTCTTTAAAAATAATAGAAACTCCAAATTTATAAGTCCACTGCTGACGTTCAAGAAGGTCATAAATTCTTTGAAGGTTATACTAAAGTGAATGAGACGTTTTTGGGATACAGAAAGATTGTTGTTGATAATAAACTACCAAGAAGACTTGAACTTCAACATGATGTCGTTCTTAAGGAGAATGGACAGTTTGAGTATGTTAGCTTTGAAGAGACATTCGAAGGCATTATTAAGTCTCAATTGCTCCATCATAGAGAGAACTTTGAAAGCATTTATTATCTCTGGAAAGAGTATAGAAATGATTTCAGATGCAAACCATAGAAACGGTCAACTTGGTTACTGCAATCGAAAATTTATTACTTCTATTTTTCTTTCGCTTTATATATAAGAAAAAGATTTATTAGAAAATAATAAACTTTGAGTCTATTTAAACAAACTTTGTTAGAATTGAAGGAAAACATTTAAAAACTCCCTTTTTCTATCTGTTCTTATTCTCGTTATAAGAGAAGGAATGATTTATTAACATAATCTTACCTAAGACAAGATAGGCTTCTCCGAAAGGTTTCGTATTTGTTTCCCTCCTTGTAAAAACTTGCGTTTGATTGAAACTTTTTTTTGAAAATTTCGATTTGATTTTGTACGTTAAAAACGAGGGTTTTTTTGTATTAGAAAATTTCGTGTCAAAAATGGAAAATTCAAACGGGATGATCCTTATTGATAAAGATCAATACTATAAAACCTACATCGAACAAAGAGAAAAGCTCCACTTCAATCTAGTTCAGCAGCTCCTTGTAAGAGCAGATGCAAAGAAGCAGAACATTTTGAATAAATCCAGCGAGATCATTGAAAGATTCATTCAATACAGGGATGAATTTTTGAAAAATATGCCAAACGAACTCAAAGCTTTAAAAGTCAACGAATATCTCAATAGAAGCCAAGGAAGTCTTCAAGGTCTTATCCAGCACCAGGGCGATGATACAATTAATAGTCTTTATAAAATCTTTCATAGCGAATTTGAAAAAGTTCATAATGCAAACAAGAAAACCGTCATTATAAATCAAAATCGTCAGGAACAAAATGCAGACAAAATGGAAATATTAAACAAGGAAAAACCAAAGCCCATTGAAGTCTCTGAAGGTGATGAGACAGTATTAGAGTTTATAGACATTATTAAAGAGAATCAGAATACAAAACCCAAGCCAGAAAGGAATAAACAATCAGCAATGAAATCAAAGACAAAAGCAGAAGTGACTCCAGTAAAAAGTAATAAGAAAAGAAAATGGGATCAGTTCACTTCTAATGGAAAAGAAAATAAAACCATAAACTTAAACTTAACCAAAGGCAAAGGAACTAAAGGAGAACAATTTAAAAATGCAAATATTGAGAAAACCAATGCTGCACTAGTTGTAACGGATATTAACAAAGCGGTGTCTCCAATGAAAAAACCTTGGATGCCTTGAGAATATTCAAATTCATGAATAACGAATTGGAATAGTATTTATAGATTGATTGTGAAGTTTACTTCCCTTCTTTGTTTTTATGTAATATCTTGTCTAATATGAATTTATTCATACAATGTTTTATTTGGATTTTTAAGTTTGGAGAATGAATAATTACTTTAAAGTTTTTGTTGAAAATTCCTTGTTCTCTAAAAATTGGAGTTTGTAAAGATTATTAATAAATTAATGTGATTGTGTATTCAGACTTTCTCAATAAAGTCGTATAACGTTTCCAAGTCGGAAGAAGTTTTTTCCCTATTTTAACTTTGAACCAGGAAAGATATTGGGATACATTTAATATTCAAATTTTTGTATGTTTTAATGACAGGATGTAATTTTTTTTCTAGTTTAGTGTTTGACAAATTTGCCTGAAATTATTTTTGTAAATTCATCCTCATCATCAAGGACTTTAGGAAATAAAACAAGCACAAAGACACTCATAGACTTTCAATTCCTATTCATGAAATCAATAGTGAGCTCAAACTATGCCAGATTCGGACCTTTTCTACTGATTTTCTTCAAGAAATCGCGTTGTTTTTATGGTTTAACTATATATTTATATAAAAACTTATGCTATTTAATAGAACCAGAAGCATTTCAAATTTTGTAGAAAAAGAAAAATTAAAAAGCATCGTTCAGTTTGTCTCAGCAACTTGATATTTGAATGCTGAGAAAGAAGAGGAACTCATTGAACTCTATTCAAAGAGTTATAGTATGCCATTTTATTGCGTTGTTTGATGTGATTTAAAATGGAAAGAGTTATAAACTTGTCAAAATAAACAATGAGAAGTGGTTATGTCATTTTAGGAAGAGATACTCATAGTATTAAGATTAAACTTCATGCAAAAGGGGAAGCAAGAATCATTCCAAAGAAGGAAAGAGGAAAAAATCGAATTAGTATTTTCGGTTTGGTCAAGGAAATTAAGTGTGGGAAAATACTGAGGAAGCTTCAATTTAATAATTAATTCGCCTGAAAATAAAAATAATAAAACTTTTTATGTTATTATCTTTTTACTTCAGAAACTAAAATAAATCGTTCCATTCTTGTTCTAATCATTTTCCATGTCAAAGTCGTCTCAATTCAGAACTTTCCTTTGCAATAGCCGGAGAATGTAAGTATTTCTTTATATATTGAAATATAGGTTAAATTAACTTTCTATAAAAAGATTGCATCCCTTAATATGTATAAACCTCTTAAACGTATTTGTGAGCATAGGAAAAATTTAATCTAATGGAAGAATAAGAAGTAGAAAACTGGACTTCAGATTGAAAACCAGTCAAAAAATCTTATCAAGCCATGGCCAAAATTAAAGATAACTTTCCAATTTATACTTTTATTTTCATTCCTAAAGGATATTTCCTCCTTATTTCTAAAGGCGAAATTCTTGAATAAGAGTGAGGAAGGGAACATCTCTTATCAAGCGCCTAAAATTTCATGTCACAGGCTCCCAAGGCAACCTTGATTTAGACTGTGTTCTGGCAAGGCGGGGAAAAAATAATTTGATAAGAAATAATAAAATAAAAATTTATCTTTAGAAAATTCTTTTTCTTCTCAAAACCAATAATTGGAATTAAACGTTGATTTCTTTGGAGGACCAGGAAATGGGTTCTTTGCAAACTCAAAACAAAACCAAATTAACCCAATTTTTCTCTGGAAATTTCTTGGTCTATAATTTACAGTTGTTTTTGATTCCAGAATAATTAAAATAAAATGGTTCTAAAACTTCAGACGGTCGGGAATTTTAATAATGACACACCAGGTCCAAATTAATTATTTTAGTTAGGACACTAGTATATAAAGCACTGAAATCGACCTAAATTAATTATAATTTTATTAAAAAATGCTCAAATATTTTATTAATTCCCAACTCTTTTCCTTACAAAAAGTATTCACTTCTTTCCAAAGCAGAGTTGTCCCTTTCCAAATGGCACTCGCTTCTGGCTCCAATAATTATCTATTTTATACCAAGATATATGACATTAAGCCAGGCGAACCTATTGTTGAACCTGAGGAACAACCTGCCTACTACAACGTAGATGATGAAGACGAGTTCCCTGATGAGTTCAATCAGATCCCAATCCCTGAAACACCAAAAGATTTGAAAATTGAATCACCTTTGAATACTGCAGAAATCCCACCAAAGGATAAAGACGCAAAAGGTCCTAAAGGGGAAGGAGTTGTGTAAATAAAAGTAATGGGTAAGCTTTTATTATACTAACCTCTAGTAATTATTACTTCTTTACTGCCTAAAATATCTTTATACATAAAATTTTGCAAGTTTCTCGTTTTGGTGTACAATATAAGTATATATATGTAACATGGAAACGAGGCCTGAAAATTTTATAACTTAAAACTTGAGTTTTTCATTTCCAAATATGGATATTTTTGAATAAGGCATTTAATTCATATGTAATCATTAGCATAATGAATAAAATAAAAAAACTTTTTAAAAATGGGATTTAATTAGGTTAAAGGTAGTTTTCTTTTCAGGGTAGGTTGAGAATATTTCAACAAAAGAAATAGTTCGTTTTTTATCCAAAACAACAAAATATTCTCATTTTCTTTTTCCTCTAAGAGATATTCTGAATTAAAAGGAATCTAAAATTTAAAAAAATATATATTACTGGAAAAAACTATTGGTTTTTTTTAAAGTTGAAAAAAGGAAAATATAAATTTGCTTCGATCTTTTATTAATCATTATTAGACTTTGAACTAAACCCCACATCAGAAATCAGAAGTAGTAATTGTTGTTTTATTTTCTGGAACATAATAAAATACTATTTGTACCCAAATCCCCTGAAGTTACTCTAAACAGTAAATATGATAAACAAATAAAATACTAAATTTACAATCTTTTAATAATTCATTTAATATTGGGTCTTCAATGCTTTTTTTTTGTGATCTTAAGGAAATGATTTTGCTTCTAATTGACCTCTTTCTACATCGTAGCATATTGAATTATTTGTAAACTCGAAAATTTTATAGTTGCGGAGTTGATGAAGTTACATTAAGATTTCAATGCATCAGTTATAATGAACGTTCAATAATTCTTTTAGTGTTAACAAAAATAGCTTTATAAGACAACAAAACCTTTGACAACAAATTTTATACTTTACAAAGATGATCTCAAATAAAACTGATAAAAAAAATGCAAATATATCTGAAGTGAAGTCGTACTCAATGTAAAGACTAAGGAAAATCAGTTAGTCCTCGTATAATCTGTGGTATTTTACTATATCATCAGCTATTGGTCTTTGGTATATAATGTTATAAAATTATAAAATTTATTCCCACTACTTTTTTTCTTGGATAATTTTATTTATAATCTTGCGTAAGAAAAAAGGAGATAGATACTTAAACAAAACAACCCTTTTGTTAACCCATCATCTTTGAATTTCATTACTAAAGATTATGTTGTCTTCTATCTTAAAAAAATTTAACCGTGTATTCTAAGAGAATTTCCAGCCAAATGCTTAAATTAAAATAAATACGAAATCAAAATTATTCTTCGTGTCACTTTCCATCTTACATTTTTTTATAACTCTTTCTAATTTTTTTTCCGTTTAGCTGAAAATAATCAAAAGGACTCAATACATTTGACTTGAAAATAAATCATTGTCTTGAGAAGAATTGTTAAAATTGCAGTGATTTCTTCAATTCTAATCATAGCACAAAATATGCAGCAAACAACAATAATTTAAGTTCTTCTATTCAAAACTGTTTCTGAAATATTAAAAAAATGAAATCGACAAAAGAAAAATAAGTAATATACTTAAAAAAGATATTATTTGGTAATAACATCAGTTCAATTCTAAACTTGAAGCAAATTTATTAATCACCCATTCTATTTTTTATTTTTATGCGTATCAATTCAACAAAAAAATCTAACTGCGAAAGAGCTCGATTTGAATAATATATATGATAACCAAATTATCAAGGAGTTATTCTCAACAATATATAGAACCTTGAAGAGATAAAGGGAAAAGTATAAGATTAGTTATAACCAAGAAGTAAATGATCTATGAAGAAGAAAGAAAAGTGAACATCTATTAAAAAAGGACTGATAGATAACAGTAAATCTGAGCACATCTTATGTTTTAATTGAAAAAGATACCGACTTCATCAAATTTACAATATTTTAGTCCAGTAAGCCTAAAGAAAGACAGCAATAAACTGAAAAGCTCATAATATCAAACCTAAATAAATTGAATCAAATTGATGTTTATCTCTTTGTTTCCTTCTTTGTCATGCATAATTATAGAGCTCTTTATTAGCCATTCTCATAGCCTTTGTTCAGAGTACAATCTCAGTATTCAACCAAACAAAAACTAAGGTCAGATCAGATAATTTTTCTCAGTTAGCAATAGGTTTCAGCGAAGCATTATTTAATATTATTTAATTCATTTCCATTAGGTTTTTTTTCCTTTCTTTCTTTTGTGTTTTAAAAAGAATTAAAGATCTTTTTAACTCAAAAAATATCGAAATTTGAAACCTTTTTATTTCTATATTGCTTAATTTTAATGTATCTTTAATTTTAATGCAGATTTTGCCAGAAAAAATTCTGTCAGATAAATGATAAAAACTAGAGGCTGTTAAAGGCTCTAATAAACCTAATCAATACCTTAATCTGATTTAAAGAAGACGCTGTCAAAAATAAATTTTAGATCATCAGTAGAAAAAATGGAAAAGAAGGTAAAGTTTAATTTAACTTCTAAATTCTGATCTTCCATGAATTAGTTAACGAATCTTCCAATTTAATAAGTAATTCTTTTTCTCAAAATTTTTAATTCTCACTAAAGTCATGGATGTGTTACCTAAAAAGGAAAATAAATTGTCATTTTTACCAACATTCCTTATGAAAGGAGAAAATCGCAAACTATTTATTGACTGGTGCTCTGGTCTAGTTGGAGGGTTCGTTTCAGTTACCACTTGCGCCCCTTTAGATCTCGCAAGGACAAGGCATATGCTTCTCGTAAAGAATCTTCTTTCAGTTAATATTTACCCAATATAAAGGCAACCACGAATAGCTATGGTAAAATCACTTATCAAGGATTTCTTCAAACAGCAAAGACAGTAGTCAAAAGTGAAGGAGTTAAAGGGCTTTACAGAGGTAGTAGTATTCAAACTTCCATTTGTTAAACTGTTTCAGGATATAATGTTACCGCAGTGAGCATACCCTTATTCCATTCCTTATACTTTACAATCTTTTACAAACTCAAGAGATTCCTCGGTCAGGGCTGGATTTCTGAGGATCAACGTTTACTGACCAATATTGTTGCTTCAATTTCTACTGGATTTATCTGTGACACATTAACTTGTCCTTTATGGGTCATCAGAACCAGAATCCAAACCCAGTTCTTGCATATTGGTCAGCAACAAAAATACAAGGGACTTTATAGTGGACTGCGCACAATGTATAAAGAAGTAAAACCCTTTAATTTATACTTTTTAATCCTGAAAGGAAGGACTTCGCTCTTTTTATAAAGGACTGTTTACATCTTATGTCGGCCTTTCTCATGCTGCAATTCTCTATCCTTTATATGAACATATTAAAGGAAAGATGAAGGAGTGGAAAGGAAAAGAATTGAGTAATATTGACGTATTTACCGCTTCGTTTATCTCGAAATGTATTATTTTATCTAAATAAAAGCTAAAAACTTGATAGTCGTTGCAATGGTGATTACTTATCCTCATGTCGTTATAAGAGCTCGTCAACAAGATCAAAAGACACCATTAAATAAACAAACAAAAGGAACTTCGATGTTTGGAATGATTAAACAGACAGTACAAAGAGAAGGGTTTAAGGGCTTGTATTCAGGACTAAGAATCGACCTTGTTCGAGTTCTTCCTGCAAACGCAATTACTTTTATGACTTTCGAAAGGGTCAAAAGGTATTTAGAGACAAATCTTCCACAATATTAATTATGTCTTTTTGGTTGTTAAATATTGAGAGAAAACAACCTGAATTAAACATCCTGTTAATTGTAATTGATATTTGTATTTATCAACAAATTGTATGATTATGTTGTTTTTTACGGAGTTTAATTTCTTCCAAAGTAAGTCTAATTGTATGTATATTTTCTACATTAACAGAAATCAATGTTAAAAAGAGATAATTTATTTCAGAGGAAAGAAACTCCTCAAGATAATGAAAGAAACAAACAGCTCATCCTAGCTGAAAAAACTTGTAACCTTAAACTCTGTGCCTCCTCTCTTAAGGCATGGCCACAACCTGTAAAAATCCAACCAGAATTTCTCTTTAATATCTCCTTAGATGTTTCAGCTAACGAATCTGAAAATTATTGACTTGAGTTATAATAATATCGAAGCTATTCCTCCTGAAATCAAAGTCTTTGAGGGATTGGTTGCTTTATATTTGAATAATAATCCTCTGAAAACAGTTCCTGTTGAAATTGCAGAATGCAAAAAACTGAAAACATTAGATTTAAGTGAGACTCTTGTTTGTTGGCTTCCGAGAGAAATGGCTCAGTTAAAGTTCCTTTCAGAGGTCAACCTCAAGAATTGTCCTTTAAAAACGAATTTATCCCACAGTTATGACATGGGAATCAATACCTTAATGTTTTATTTCGAAAGAAAGCACGATAGAAGGAAATATAAGGTAATTTTTTAGTATGGCATTATGGATTAATGTTATAGAAATTGATTATAAAGTATCTCAAAGAATGGATTTATGTGAATGATAAAGAAGAAAAAATCGCACAACAGGTTGAGATTGTGTTTAATAATATGAAAGACTTGGAAACCAAGCATTTTAAGAGAATGTTAAAGAATGCTCAATACTTATTTCCCAAGGATATCAGGAATATTGATCCTAGTGTAATAAAACAAAAATTAGTTGATTCTTTTAATGAACGAACTCTCATTCAAACTCAAACAAAATAGTGTCTTTTTGCAGTGAGAATAAAAAAGACTGAAAAAACTTCAGACTCCTGTTTTTTATCAGTATTTTTACATACTTTGTCGAATGCATAATAGAAACTTGAAGCAAAATTTTATGTTTTATTTTTTTCCTATTTTTAAGCTAAAATAAAACATTATTTTATGCATTCAAGTTAAAGTGACTTCCTTTTTGGGAGATTCTTCAGATCAGTCTCTAGAAGTTGGCCCTAGAACAGATAAGTTTTTAATCAAGAATGAAATGAGAGAAAGAATATTCTGTTAAAACGGGTCAAAATTAGAAAACTAAAATAATCGAGCTCAAAGTAATTTTGAGAGTCTAGAAAGAGACACTTTTTACTTTATTTAAGATAAAAGGTCAAAAAAGACAAAATATCAAGAATTTCAACGTAATAAAAAATGAACTGGAAATCGATAAAATTTCGAAAGAAAATTGCTATTAATTTTATGTTCCTTAAAGTAATTGGAATAGTCCAGAATAGACAAAATAGAAAAATTAGATCTAGAAATTCAACGCGATGATAGCTAAAAATTAGTTTTTGAACAATATGTTGACTTCCAGATAATTCTCTTATAAAAAGAAATTATTTCGAACTTTTCTTGAAACCTAATTCTTAACTGCGCTGAACTTTTACTCGATTAAATTAATGAATAATTTTTCATAATAGATTTCAAAACTCTAAATTCATAATTAGCAATACAATTTATATAATTATCTAAACAAAATATTA
>Ga0182742_1005673_pt1 | contig 10379 bp, 10 predicted proteins | sample eDN5th37CBELigMG_FD_128880 | JGI IMG/M metagenome (GOLD analysis project Ga0182742, IMG submission 128880) | Enriched Miracle-Growth compost microbial communities from Emeryville, California, USA - eDNA 5th pass 37_C BE-Lig MG (version 2)... ... | reverse complement strand
CCAGACGCTGAAGCTGGAAGCTCTTCTCGACCGCTTTCCGCGCGAACTCTCCGGAGGACAACGGCAGCGCGTCGCCATCGGCCGTGCCATCGTCGGCGAGCCGGAGGTTTTTCTGTTCGACGAGCCTTTGTCGAACCTCGATGCGGAGCTGCGCGTCCACATGCGTTCCGAGATCGCCTCGCTGCACAAGCGCCTCGGCAACACCATGATCTATGTGACCCATGATCAGATCGAGGCCATGACGCTGGCCGACAAGATCGTGGTGCTGCGCGACGGCTTGGTGGAGCAGGTCGGCACGCCGCGCGAACTCTACGAGCGGCCCGGCAACCTGTTCGTGGCGCAGTTCATCGGCAGTCCGAAAATGAACGTCCTTCCGATCGGCTCGGTCGCAGGCGCCTTGCCCGGTCGTCCTGATCACGCGACCCATGTCGGCATGCGGCCCGAGGACCTCAGGCTGACCGATCCCGGTTCGGGTCTCGTCGGCGGGAGGCTGCTCCTCAGCGAATACACCGGAGCATCCTCGCTGCTCCATGTGGAACTCCCAGGCGGCGAGATTTTCCTCGTGGAGAACGATGGCCGACCGATCGATGCGGACACCGCCTTGGGGCTCACCGTCGCGCCGGACCGATTGCACTTTTTCGACGGTGCCGGTCAGCGAGTCACTTAGTGGTGCAGAACCGCCCACGCGGTGATCCTTATCGATCCCCTGCGGCGCACGAAACCAGCCAACCCGGAATTATTCTCCATTGTCGGGTTCCACCCGATGCTTTAGGTCGGCGCTGATATACGCCTTTGTTGCGAAGCTATCTTGGCTCCGACGTAAGCCCCTAAGGGGCAGAAATTATTTCAACCAGGTCGACGACCTTGTGTCGCAGCTGAGGACTCGTGATCGTCGAGAACGCTTTGATCAACCGCTGGCCCTCCGTCGTTGCCAGAAGGAGAGAGGCCGCGTTGTCCTCGGAGCCAGCCTTGCCGTTGCCCGTCGACAAGCCTTCGTAGAAGTAGGCGACAGGTGCCTGCAGGATCGCTGCAATATCCAACAGGCGACCCGCACCAACGCGGTTCACCCCCTTTTCATACTTCTGGACCTGCTGGAACGTCAGTCCGAGCCTGTCGCCCAACTTTTCCTGGCTCATTCCGATGGCAATGCGCCTCGCTCTCATTCGGCTTCCGATATGACGGTCGGCATCGTTCGGTGATTTCTTCATCTGCCCCTTAGCCCTTCACGCGCTCAGTGCAGGGCGCTCTGACGGGACGGAGCATGAAAGGACAGGAGCCGATCGATGTCCTCGGTCAGCCTCTTGCGGTCCTCACTCGGCAGGTGAGCAATGCGCTCGGCCACATAGGCCCGGATCTGCCCCCAGTCATCGCCATAACGTTGCACTGCTTCCTGACATAGCTCAGCTAAGGTTGCAGTCCTATGATCATTGCTTGGGGGCATAACCCTCTTCCGTTCAACGCTGGTGAACAACCGCCCGACATCTTAGCGTCTACAAAGCGCCTCAGCACCTGTGCTCATTGAAGTGCACGAAAAGCTATTGGTTTGGGGAGGCGAGTTCATGCGGCAGACGCCATCCGACGTTAACCGGCAGGACAACCTCATCAGGGTCGAGGTCGTCACGACGCCCGAGCAGCTTCTTCATGCTCACGCCATCCGGGCGATTTGCTTCATGGAGGAGCACGGCGTGGCGGCCCGTCAGACGTATGACGGCAATGACTACCAGGCGACGCACATCATCGTTTATGCTGGGAACGAGCCCGTCGGCACCGCGCGGATCCGCTGGTTCAAGGATTTCGCCAAAATGGAGCGGACCAGCTTCCGTAAGGCATGGCGCGATCCCAGGGTGATCAAGCGCAGCGCCGAATTCATCTTCGAGCATATCAGCCGCAAAGGGTATGATCGTGTGATCACCCATGCCAAGCCCATCTATGCCCGGCTCTGGCAGAGGATGCTTGGGTTCAAGCCTGCTCCCGGTAAGGAACCTGTGGTCTTCGAGGGACACGACGAGCCCCTGATCGAGCTCGTCAAGGATCTCTCTCCGCCGCAGAACGCGATTACGCGGGAGACCGATGCCACGGTCCTGTTCCGGATCGAAGGATACTGGGATGCGCAGTCCGAGTTCGAGGTGGTGGAATCATGAGCAGCGCCACCGTTCCAACCCTTCCCGATCTGAAGCACGCTGACGCAGCCGCCATCATGGACTTCTTTCGTAGTTACCTTGAGCAGGTGGTCACCCTGCACACCGCCGCGTTCCAGAAAGTTCTGTTCGAGGGGGAGGGGGTGACGCTCGAATTGGCGGAATTGTTCGAGGATGCAGGCAATACCTACATTAGGATCTCGGAAAGCATCAGCAGGCATTGCCTTCAGCGCAAAGTCTCACAGGTTGAAAAGCAGCTTGATGCCGGTGTCGAACCGGCTCTGCGGCGGGTCAAGCCGCAGCTTGGGGCTAAACCACGGGTTCGCCGGTCCAAACATCTCACACAGCCAGTCAAAGACTAAATGGACAGGCCGCGCGTTCAAACGTTCCGTTAAGGCAAGAGCGTAAAGCGGCACGGACACTTTCACGTCCAGTTCCAGAGGCACGGCATTGGGCTCCAGGATCGTGTAACTTCCGAGGAGACCGATGCCGAGCCCCGCCTTGACAAGCATCCCGTAAGCTATGGAGTTGTCGCAGAAATGCGCAATCCGCCCTTGCTCGACGGCGCGGTTCCAGTTCCCCCACAAGCCGGTTTTTGCCGTGTAGAACTCGGACTGCAAAAAGAAGTGTTGCTCCAGGTTCGATCGGGTCGGGATGCCGTGCTGCTGGATGTAGGATTTCGCCACAATGGGAATGAAGTGCAGATATCCCAGCTCCTGCATGGTGATGTCAGCCGCCTCGATGGGGCTGAAGCCGATCATCATATCGGTCTGATTGTCCCGAAGGCTGACGACATTGGCCGGGCTTTTCAGGTGAAGCTGGATCTTGGGATGCTCCGCCGCGAAGGTGGAAACGGCAGGAGCGACGAAGAACGTGTTCAGGCCATCCGTGATGCTCACCCGGACAATGCCCTCAGCGTCTTTGCTCTCGGCTCTCAGATCGTTGGTCAACGCAAAGAGCGAATGATCGAGCGCCGTCAGGGCCTGAGCGAGAGCTTGCCCTTTCGGCGTCAGCTTCACCCCGTTCTGCGTCGGAACGAAGAGCTGCGATCCCATGAGGTCCTGAAGCCGCCGGACCTGACGGCTGACGGTAGGGTGGCTGGTGTTGAGGATTTCTGCTGCGCGGTTGAACGATTTGGCTTTGGCGACGGCCAGGAATACCCGCAGTTCACCCCAGAACTGTCCGCTGAGGATGTTCTCGTTGTCGAGAGGAGAGCGAACGAGATTTCGCTGATCGGGATCGAATGGCTTCATGCAGTTCGGCATACCCAACGGCACCGCGTTACAGGCTTCCTAAAGGCGGAATGCCAAAGGCAATACAATTACAAGCAGCGCGGCCGCATATTGTCAATCAAGGCGCGAGGGCCCAACGAGATTTCGCTGACGCGGAGGAGTGACCAGACGGGTCAAGCGAGTCGAGCCTGGCATCCTGATCAAGCCAGAACAGTGCAGCGCAACCTTTGAATGCGCTGGCCTGGGTGCAGGATCGGTCTTCAGCCGTCCCTTCTTTCATGCCGCTGCCGTAGAAGGCAAGGCTGGCGTCGGCCATGCCGCCAACATCCTCTCGGGCGAGATCAACCCGAACGCGGATTCTCTATGATTCCCGGTTTTTATCGAAGCGCTCGAAACTATGGTTCTCGCGGATGCCAGCGCCGTCAAAGAGGACCGCCTGAAGCAGTTTCTCTCGGAATGACCGATCCATCGCACTTGTCAATCGACCGCTGCACGATCCTTGCAAGGAGATGTTCGAGAGATACCCCTTTAGGAACGAGCCATTGAACCCTTTGCCATTGGCGCGCTTGCGGGAATTCTGGTCCGAAGCAGCAGGTCGAGACGCTCATGCAAAGCGGTGCGTTGCACACGTTGTTGAGAGACTGGCCGGAAGTCGAAGAAGCCTCGACCGGTCGAGGTTGGTGCGCCGGCTATGTACCGCGCCGTTTGAGCCTTGGCGGGCGGTCCGGTCGATGCTACGTAGTTATGTCCTGGCAATTCTCCCTGGCCTCGATCGGAATTTCCATGCCAGCAACGGCACCCGAAGCATCGGGCACATCCGTCTCCGCTCTATCCCCGTTTCGACATCGCATCTTTCTCAGCGTGTGGATCGCCAGCCTCGCGTCCAATTTCGGAGGGTTGATCCAGTCGGTCGGCGCCGCGTGGCTCATGACCTCGATCACCAAATCGGCGGATCTCGTCGCCCTGGTGCAGGCCTCGACGACGCTTCCGATCATGCTGTTTTCATTGATGGCCGGGGCCATCGCTGACAATTTTGATCGGCGCAAGCTGATGCTTGCGTCGCAGCTCTTCTTGCTGCTCGTCTCGGCTGCCCTGACCCTCTGCGCTTATTTCGGGTTGATAACGCCCTGGCTTCTGCTCGCCTTCACGTTTCTGGTCGGTTGCGGAAACGCCTTCAACGGGCCTGCCTGGCAGTCGCTGGTAGGGGAAATGGTGCCCCGCTCCGATTTGCCGGGCGCCATCGCTCTCAACAGCATGGGATTCAACATCGCGCGCAGCGTGGGGCCGGCGCTCGGAGGCATCATCGTTGCTGCATTCGGCGCCTTTGCGGCCTTCGCGGTCAATGCGGTCAGCTATTTGGGGCTGATTACCGTCCTGGCGCGCTGGCAGCCCGTCGTCATCCCAAGGACGTTGCCGCCGGAAAGCCTCGGCGCTGCCATGGCGGCCGGGATCCGTTATGTCGCGATGTCTCCCAATCTCGCGGTCGTCCTGCTGCGGGGAGCCGTGTTCGGCCTTTCCGCGATCGCCGTTCAGGCCCTGATGCCGCTGATCGCCCGTGATCTCATCCTCGGCGGGCCACGCACTTACGGCCTCCTGCTCGGTGCCTTCGGTGCCGGTGCGGTCGGCGGCGCGCTTCTCACCGCTCGTCTGAGGCATCTGCTTTCACTCGAGGCGCTCGTGCGTGTCGCCTTCATCAGCTTCGCGGTTTGCGCGGCGGTTGCCGGGTTGAGCACCCTTGTATTGCTGACCGCTCCTGCCATGGCCTTGGGAGGCGCCAGCTGGGTGCTGGCCCTTTCCAGCTTCAACGCCACCGTGCAACTGTCGTCGCCCCGCTGGGTGGTCGGCCGTGCTCTTGCTCTGTACCAGATGGCCACCTTCGGCGGCATGGCCCTCGGCAGCTGGATCTGGGGCACGGTGGCCGAGCGTTTTGGCGCAGCGGACGCCCTGCTGATCGCAGCATGCGTGCTCGTCGTCGGCGCCGTACTCGGAATACGCTTCTCCTTGCCTGAGATGAAGACACCGAATCTCGATCCGTTGGACCGATGGACCGAGCCCAACATCGCTCTCGACATCCGCCCGCGCAGCGGCCCCGTGGTCATCACCATCGAGTACATCATCAGCGAGGCGGACACCGTGGAGTTCCTTGCCGTCATGGCCGAGCGGCGGCGCATACGGCGACGGGATGGCGCACGCCATTGGACGCTGATGCGCGATCTTGAGAATCCGGAGATCTGGGCTGAGCGCTATCACAGCCCCACATGGCTGGAATATGTGCGGCACAACCAGCGCCGGACGCAAGCCGACTCTGGGATCGGCGACAGACTTCGCGAGCTTCATCGTGGTAACATGCCGCCACGCGTCCGCCGTATGATCGAGCGGCAGGCGGGAGGATTGACCCCTGACGTGGGAACGCGTGCCCACGAGATCGGCGATGCCCTGACTGACCCAACCAGGTCGTCCTAGCTTCGTTTTGAGAGATCGCGAGGGGGCTGACATCATGAGCGGCAGGGAAGCCCGCACGTCCGCTGGCCTCGTGATCACCTCCTCGACGAGCCTTCGACAATGAGCCGCCAAGAAGCCCCAGCTTAACCAGGGCACCGATGGCAGTAGCTCCGAGCACCACGAGAATGCGGAACCGGATCGCATCGATCAGGCGGCTTAGGACATCGCGTCCTAGCTCGCCGTTCCCAGAAAGTGACTGCTAAAGCATCGGACCCAAAAGTGGACTTGCACTTTTGGGATCAATCCGATGCTTTCTTCTTGAATGAGAGCATCGGTCAGGACGAAAAACCGGATCCACTTTTCGCTGGCGCGGCCCGCTGGGTCCGTCCGATGCTCTATGCCCCTAGGAAAACGGGAGGCGCTGGGCGCTCGTTGCTCTGCAATGGGGAGGGTTCAGATCAAGCCTGTCCGGGTTGCCGAATCTTCGTCGGGACGTGTAAGTACCTGCCATCGCAAAGATGAAGGCCGGCTCATGCAAGAACAGGCAACAGTCGAAAACCAGCCGCTTGCCGGACGGCGTGAATGGATCGGGCTCTACGTCCTGTCGATCGCCTGCCTGATCTACTCGATGGACCTGTCCGTTCTCTTCCTGGCGATGCCCGCCATCGTGGCAGACCTCGATCCATCGGCGTCGGAGCTTCTCTGGATCAACGACATCTACGGCTTCATGGTCGCAGGGTTTCTCGTGACGATGGGCACGCTTGGCGACAGGATCGGCCGCAGACGGGTGTTGCTCATCGGCGCCTTTGCGTTCGGTTTGGCGTCCGCGCTGGCCGCTTTCTCCAGCACGGCTCAGCAACTCATCCTTGCGCGCGCGCTGCTTGGCATCGCTGGCGCAACGATCGCGCCTTCGACCCTGTCTCTGGTGGTCAATCTGTTTCAGAACGACTCCGAGCGGAACCGGGCGATCGGCATTTGGGGCACTGCCTTCGCCTTGGGCGGGCTGGTTGGACCTCTCATCGGCGGGGCGCTGCTGCAATACTTCCATTGGGGATCGGTGTTTCTGATCAACATACCGATCATGCTGGCGCTGCTGGTCGCTGCGCCGATCCTGCTGCCCGAGTACAAGAACGAGGATGGCCAAAGGCTCGATCTGCTCAGTGTGGCATTGTCGCTCGGGACCGTGCTTCCCATCATCTACGGCTTCAAGCATATGGCGGCGGACGGCTTCGCGCCGCACCAGTTGTTTGCCGTCGCGTCCGGTCTGCTGGTCGGCGTGCTGTTCGTGCGCCGCCAGAAAAGCCTCGTGCATCCCCTGATCGATCTCCGCCTGTTCCGCATCCCGGCCTTCACCGCTTCGCTGATCGTGAACCTGGCTGGCGTGTTTTTCGTGTTTGGCGTGTTCCTGTTCCAGAACCTGTTTCTGCAACTGGTTCTCGATCTGTCGCCGCTTGAAGCGGCCTTGTGGTCCGTGCCGTCCGCGCTTGTCTTCACGCTCATGTCGTTCCATTCACACCGATTCACGAGCCGACTTGGGCAGACCAGGACCGTCATTCTTGGCCTGCTGGTCAATGCCGTCGGCGTATCGACGATGGCAGCCGCCGCCTACGCAGAGAGCCTGCTCGGCGTTCTTGGAGCCAGCATGCTGGTCGGTCTCGGCTTCGTGCCGGTCATTCTCACCACGACGGGTCTGATCGTGGGGACCGCACCCCCGGAGCAGGCAGGTTCGGCCTCCGCCATCTCCGAAACGAGCGCCGAGTTCGGCGGGGCGCTCGGCGTCGCCATTCTCGGGAGCCTTGGAACGCTGGTTTACCGCATGACGATGGACGGCGTTGACCTGACCGGGCTGAATGCCGCCCAGCAGCTCGCCGTTTCCGCCACACTTGCCGGCGCGGTCGAGACCGCCAAGGCGATGGGCGAAACCGCGCCGGCATGGTTGGAGGCGGCACGGAGCGGCTTCTCACTGGGCTTTGCGGCTTGCTGTATTCTTGCCGCGCTCACGTTGCTTGGCCTGGCGGCTCTCGCGCACAGGATCTATGCCAGCGCGCGCATCAGTGAGAACGCAGCGACGATTCACTAGAGCCGTTTCCCGAGAAATGCTCCGGCTTGAGTGGAAAGAAATAAAACTCTGCGGCTTCAGACACTTAGATAATGGCGGAGGGAGCGGGACTGTCTGCCAAGGGGGTCTGAAAGCCTTGTTTTCCTTAGAAATAAGGATTTCTAGGGCCCCGCGTGTGGGGTATTTCGTGTGGGGTACCATGTGTGGTAGTGTGGTTTCTCCGCCGTTGATTTCCCCTGAGGTTTCGCCTTGCCTAAGTACCTTGAGCGCCGTCGTCAGACGTGGTTCGTGAGCGTTGAAGTCCCTCCTAGCCTCAGGCCGATCCTTGGGAGGCGCTTGAAGAAAACCACAGGGACCCGCGACCTTCAGCTTGCCGAGGCGAAAAAATGGGCCATCGTGGCAGAGCTTAAGGGTCAGATTGTCAGGGCTAAATCAGGCACGACCACCCTCACCGATGAGGCGCTCCAGTTCCGTAAGGAGCTTCTCGCTGCAAAGACCGGAGAGGATAGGGAAGGGGTTCTGTGGTCTATTGACGACCGCGCCAGTGAACTCCGTGGCGACCCTCTATCAGAGCAACCGGATTTCCGTGGCCGCTATCAGTACGAACCCGCACGAGAGAAGGCGGCGGGTCAGTTCTATGGCATGGCTACAGCCGCCCTCACGCCCCTTAGGACCCACATGGAAGCGTGGATCGCTGAAAGCCATGTTCAAGCCCGTACCGCTGCTGACCATAGGAGAGCCATCGGGAGACTTGCTGCATGGGGTATTGAGACGATTGAGGCTGTGGACCGGAAAAAGTCCGGTGAGTACGTCACTCATCTCCTCAACCTACGAACGCCAGGATGGACCGGGGATCGTAAAACCATCACGAAATATCTATCCTCGCTGTCGAGCTATTGGCGATGGCTGATCCAAAAAGGTCACGCAAGCGAAAACCCTTGGCTAGATCAAGCTCCGCCAAAGGTTAAGGCGCATCTCAAAGGCCAAGATGAGCAAGAGCGCCCTTTCACGGATGGCGAGGTAAAGACCCTGCTTGATGGTCCTGCCGATGGCCTCCTAAGTGATCTTATGCGCATTGCTGCGCTATCCGGGATGCGGATTGACGAGATATGCGACCTTCGCGTGAAGGATTGCGCTGGCGATGCTCTCAGGGTCACTAAAGCCAAGACTCCCGCAGGGGTCCGAAGCGTTCCTATTCATTCCAGCCTCACAGCCATCATTGCCGCCCGTTGTGAGGGGAAGGAGCCTGACGAATATCTAATCCACGAGTTGCCCGAGGTTCCCGAAGGCGTTGCGCGAGAACGCTCTATGCCAGCTAGTAAGCGGTTCACACGCTATCGTCAGCGGGTAGAGGTTGATGAGGTCATTCCCGGCAAGAGGCGCTCCCTCGTGAACTTCCACTCGTTCCGCCGATGGTTCATCACGAAGGCGGAGAGGGCAGGGCAGGACCCCCACATCATTGAGGCCGTGGTGGGTCATAAGCGGCCAGGGATGACCTTGGGACGGTACTCAGGAGGTCCCTCGTTCCATGAGCAGATGAGGGCCTGTGTGGAGGCTGTAAGGCTTCCCTAGGCCACGTAATTATTGCTGATAGGCAGAGCGTAACAGGCTATGTAATTCAACCTAGCCTATCCTTGGATTGGGCTTAAGGCAAAAGCGGGCGGAGTGTTGAAGGTGCATTTTAGTAAACGCAAAGAATACGAGCGCGTAATATTTCCGCCAGAGGTGTTTGAGGAAGCGATTTCTGAGTTTGCAAAAATTGTGGAGGCGTCCGGCGAAAATATTGGAAGGACGGAAGTTGGATATAGGATAGAGAACGAGTATACCAAAATTAAGTCCCCTGCGGAATACTACAGAAAGGTAGCTTTTAATTCAAAAAAGTTTGACTATCTCAGCTTTAGTGACAGTACTAAAATCACAATAAGCTTTTATAGGGATAAGTCCGATCTTGCTGTCACAATAGACGGCCTTGAAGATATTGTTGAGACAGATCGTATATTTAGGATTTTCGATAAAAAGTACAATCTATACATTGAGCCGCCTGAAGATACCCTGAAGAATGTCACTGTATTCATAGGGCATGGTAGAAGTCACCTGTGGCGGGACCTCAAGGATCACCTACACGACAAGCATGGAATTGATGTGGTCGCCTACGAGACAGGCGCGAGAGCCGGTCTGACCATCCAGGAAGTTTTGCAGGAAATGGCGTCGAAGGCGTCAATAGCCTTCTTGGTTCTCACGGCTGAGGATATTGATAGAGATGGTTTGGTACATGCACGAGAAAATGTTGTGCATGAGACAGGTCTATTCCAAGGTGTGCTAGGCTTTAAGCGGGCCATCGTCTTGCTAGAAGAAGGATGCAACGAGTTCAGTAATATCGCTGGACTTCAGCAACTCCGCTTTAAGGCGGGGAGCATTAAGGAAATCTTTGGCGATGTGCTGGCGGTAGTGCGCAGAGAGTTCACGAACGGTAAGTAGGGGGGCGGGCAAGATATGACCCACCCCACT
>Ga0182742_1005672_pt1 | contig 10379 bp, 7 predicted proteins | sample eDN5th37CBELigMG_FD_128880 | JGI IMG/M metagenome (GOLD analysis project Ga0182742, IMG submission 128880) | Enriched Miracle-Growth compost microbial communities from Emeryville, California, USA - eDNA 5th pass 37_C BE-Lig MG (version 2)... ... | reverse complement strand
AGTCAATTTTTTTTACAAGAGGTGATTCCCATAAAGGTTTGTCCGGATGGGAAATTTCAATGTCATTAGGCATGTTTTTTTGATGGTGTACAAATTTATCATATGTACAATCCTTAGGTGTAAGGTCAAATCGGAATCGTTCAAAATGTGGTTCCCGCATTTGCTCATCATATAATTCCAAGTATTTGATTTCCAAACAAATGGCAGGTTGGACGTAGATGAACCGGTCATCTTCACTTGATTTATTATCCTTGATAATTTGGAATAATGCTTGTTTTTCCTCAGGTTTGATGCCGAATAAAAATTGGCCAATTTGATAAATTTTGGTATCTCTAAAAACGCCAACGTAAAAATAGCCATTTGATTTTTCGTATGCGGTTACAAAGCAGGATACATATTTAAAGTTTTTAAACTTTAGCCAAAGAGTGGTTCGTTTGCCTTCCTCCCACTGGTTTGAATCTTGTTTGGCCACAATTCCTTCACCATCATGTAAAACGACTTGTTCCCAAACGGCTTGATAATCTTTATAAGCGGGAATTAACTGAATCAAATCTGTACTTAAAGGATTGGGAGTTGTGGGCAATTGAGAATCTTTAAAAAGCTTTAAAAGTGATTTTTTACGATCAACATATTTCCTATCACTGCATAAGTTTCCGTTAATCGATAATAAGTCGAATACAAGGAAACGACATGGATTATGTAATGCTTTTTCGAGTATTTTTTTTTCACTGCGCATTCTGCCGCGAACTTGAATACTGCTAAAATCGGCTTTATATTCATTTTCAAGATCCACTAACTCCCCATCAAGCACCAAGGGGAGGAATGTTTTAAACACTTCATAATTTTTTTCTAGGTAAATTTTTATTTCTGGAAAAATTTCGAGTAAGGAGTTTCCGTTTCTACTTATTAATTTTATTTCCTTGTCCCAAAATAAAAGGGCACGAAAGCCATCGTATTTTACTTCGTAGTTCCAATTATCACCTTGTGGTACTTCGAATGTTAAAGTTGGTAGCATTGGTTTCAAACGAATCACTCTCCTTACTTTTTAGTTTTCCAATATCATCAGATACTTACTCTTTTTCCAAATTGTAAGTAGGATAATGTGTTTTATTAAACAAAAAATAATAAAAATGGAAAATAGGAATGGAGAATACACATGCATACAATATGGAAAGGGAGTATCAGCTTTGGACTAGTGAATATCCCAATCAAGCTTCATTCTGCAACAGAAGATAAGGATATCAAGCTTCGCACATTACACAAGAAATGCCACTCTCCGATAAAATATGAAAAAACTTGTCCTGTTTGCGATGAAGAAGTGAAGCAGGAGGAAATTGTTCGAGCATATGAATACACAAAAGGGAAATTCGTTATTCTTGAAGACGAGGATTTGAATAAATTAAAAAAAGAAAATGAAGAAAAGGCAGTTGAGATTATAGATTTCGTAAAAATGGAGGAAATCGATCCAATCTATTATGATCGAAGCTATTTCATGTCCCCAAGTGATGGGGGTGGAAAAGCATACTCCTTATTAAGAAAGGCGCTGCAAGAATCAGAAAAGGTTGGTCTAGCCAAAATAATCATTCGTTCAAAAGAACAAATGGCTGTCATACGAGTGTTTGAAAACTCATTAGTAATGGAAACCATTCATTTTCCTGATGAGGTAAGATCTGCTGCTGATGTTCCTAATGTTCCCGCAGAAGACAAAGTAACCGAAAAAGAACTTGATACCGCGATCATGTTGATTGATCAATTAACCACAACATTTAATCCGGAAAAATACACGGATGATTATAGAAACGCTTTGATTGAATTGATTGAATCTAAGCGTTCTAGTAAAGAAGTAGTTACGCCAGTTGAAAAAGAACAAAAATCCAATGTCACAGATTTAATGGCTGCACTACAAGCATCAATTGATAAAACAAAACCGAAACAAACATCGACAGAAGCTCCAAAGAAAAAACGAACAACAGTCAAAACAAAAAAGCAGGCTTAAGAAAAAAGTCAACCATTAAGGGTTGACTTTTTTGTTTGAATTCATGCAAGTCTCAAAAAAGTCCTTGAGAATTATTTGTATACAAAATAAGATTATAGATAAGGATGTGAGAGAATGGATCAAAAAATATTGCCAGCATCATCAAATTTAAAGGATTTTGAGTTGTTTTTAAAAAGCTCCTATCGTGTAGGGGTATTCCTTGAAACGCATATCGCTCAATTGAAAAATATTAATCAATTAGCAAAGGCGCATGGGAAGGATATGATCTACCATGTTGATATGATTCATGGGCTGAAAAATGATGATTATGGTACCGAATATATTTGCCAGGAAATTAAGCCATATGGAATCATCTCTACAAAATCAAGTGTCATATTAAAAGCAAAACAAAAAGGGGTAATCGCAGTTCAAAGAATCTTTTTAATAGATTCCCATGCACTAGAAAAGAGCTATAAGCTAGTGAATAAAACGAGACCAGATTATATTGAAGTACTTCCTGGGGCTATGCCATGGATGATAAATGAAGTAAAAAATAGACTTGATACCCCAATTTTTGCTGGAGGACTAATTCGAACGCGAGATGAAGTTAATAATGCATTAAAGGCTGGGGCTACGTCTATAACCACTTCGAAAAAGGAACTATGGGATTTATTTTAATCTACTAACTTAAAAATATAGCAATTTTTTAATATAATTATTGACAGCGTTTTCAAATATTAATATACTGTAAATACAAGTTAATCATTTGTGACGGAGAAGAGGAGACTCACGCAGATTACCTAAATGGTGTATTCTGTCGTGGGTCTTTTTTTTGATGTTCCAAAGTGATGGCTTGAAATTTTAAAATAAGAAAGGGGTATGTGTATGTCGCCGTTTTTAGGTGAAGTGATTGGAACCATGATTTTGATTGTGTTTGGAGCGGGAATTGGAGCGGGTTCTTCTCTGAAGGGGAGTTACTCAAACAATCCTGGTTGGATTGTGATTACTCTAGCGTGGGGTTTAGCAGTAACAATGGCTGTTTTTGCAGTAGGCTCTATTAGTGGGGCTCATTTAAATCCTGCTGTAACGGTTGCGCTTGCGGTGAATGGAAGTTTTCCTTGGGCAGATGTACCGAGTTACATAATTGCTCAATTGCTTGGTGCTATAATAGGAGCTACTTTAGTATTTTTACATTATTTTCCTCATTGGAAAGGTACAGAAGACCCTGGCACGAAGCTAGGTGTGTTTGCAACTGGTCCTGCTATTCCACATACGTTCTCAAACGTATTTAGTGAGATGTTCGGTACTTTTATTTTAGTATTAGGATTATTATTTATCGGAGCAAATAATTTCACAGAAGGACTTAATCCGATTGCAGTGGGGCTTTTAATTGTGGTTATTGGTATGTCACTTGGAGGAACTACCGGGTATGCGATTAACCCCGCTCGTGATCTAGGTCCAAGAATTGCGCATTTTCTACTTCCCATCCCAGGAAAGGGTGGTTCGAACTGGGCCTATTCCTGGATTCCAGTTGTTGGCCCAATTCTTGGTGGTGCATTAGGAGCAGTGTTCTACAAAACAGTCTTTCTAGGAGAAGCAGGTTCCTACACTTGGCCGGTAGTAGGCGCTTCAATAGTGGTTCTTTCATTATCATATGTTTTTGGTAAAAAACAATCAAGTAATACGACTGCCTCACAAGCAGCATAAATTTAATCTATTATTAGGGGGAACTTTTAATGGAAAAGTACATCTTATCTTTGGATCAAGGTACAACAAGCTCGAGAGCGATTTTGTTTAACAAAGAGGGAGAAATCGTCCACGTAGCTCAGAAGGAATTTACTCAAATTTTTCCAAAGCCAGGTTGGGTTGAACATAATGCAAGTGAAATTTGGGGGTCCATATTAGCTGTTATTGCGAGTGTCATGTCAGAATCGAATGTGAAACCAGAGCAAATTGCTGGATTGGGGATTACAAACCAACGTGAGACAGCTGTAGTTTGGGATAAGGAAACAGGACTTCCGGTCTACAATGCGATTGTTTGGCAATCGAGACAAACAAGTGGAATATGTGATGAATTAAGAGCAAAAGGATATAATGATTTATTCCGTGATAAAACAGGTCTTCTTATCGATGCTTATTTCTCAGGAACAAAGGTAAAATGGATTCTCGACAATGTAGAAGGTGCACGTGAAAAGGCAGATCAAGGGAAACTCCTTTTTGGAACAATAGATACGTGGCTCGTATGGAAGCTATCAGGTGGGAAAGCTCATGTTACCGATTACTCGAATGCATCTCGTACATTAATGTATAATATTTACGATTTGAAATGGGATGAGGAGCTTCTTGAAATCTTATCAGTTCCAAAATCCATGCTTCCTGAAGTCCGTCCTTCCTCAGAAGTGTATGCACATACGATTGATTATCATTTCTTTGGCCAAGAGGTTCCGATTGCGGGAATTGCTGGAGACCAACAGGCTGCCTTGTTTGGTCAGGCTTGCTTTAGTGAAGGGATGGCTAAAAATACGTATGGAACAGGATGCTTTATGCTCATGAACACGGGTGAGAAAGCAGTGAAATCCGACAATGGCTTACTAACTACGTTAGCATGGGGGGTAGACGGAAAAGTCGAGTATGCACTAGAAGGAAGTATATTCGTAGCTGGCTCTGCCATTCAATGGCTTCGTGATGGACTCAGAATGTTAAAGAATGCTGCGGATAGTGAAAGCTACGCGTCGAAAGTAGATTCAACAGAAGGGGTATATGTTGTTCCTGCCTTCGTTGGATTGGGTACACCTTATTGGGATAGTGATGTTCGTGGTGCAGTGTTTGGGTTAACTCGAGGGACTTCGAAAGAACATTTTGTTCGCGCTACTCTAGAATCGTTGGCTTATCAAACAAGGGACGTACTTTCTGCAATGGAAGCGGATTCCGGTATTGAATTAAAAGCATTAAGAGTAGATGGAGGGGCTGTTAAGAATGACTTCTTAATGAGCTTTCAATCTGATATTTTGAACGTACCAGTGGAAAGACCTAAAGTAAATGAAACAACCGCGCTAGGCGCTGCATATTTAGCTGGTTTAGCGGTTGGATATTGGGAAAGTAGAGAAGATATTGCTAAGCAATGGGCAGTTGATCGGGCTTTTGAACCGAAAATGGATTCTGATAAAAGAGAAGAGCTTTATTCTGGATGGAAAAGAGCTGTTCATGCAACAATGGCATTTAAGTAATATAAATATAGTTTAAATGTTTACCAGTGACAGTCATTTTGGTATAATAAAGATAAGTTAATAATTCAGGTTGGAGAATTGGAGAGACCACAAAATCATTATCTTTATGGATAGTGCATTTTGTGGTCTTTTTTATTCACTCTAATTAGAAATAGGGGGAAAAGGGATGAGTTTTTCAAATAAACAAAGAAAACCTCTAGTAAGTGAACTTTCAACAAAACATTATGATGTCTTAGTTATTGGCGGTGGAATTACTGGTGCAGGTATTGCGCTTGATGCCACCCTTCGTGGAATGAAAACGGCAGTTGTAGATATGCAAGATTTTTCTGCTGGAACTTCCAGTCGATCAACAAAGCTTGTTCATGGTGGATTGCGCTATTTAAAACAATTTCATGTGAAAATGGTGGCGGAGGTTGGTAAGGAAAGAGCCATTGTTTATGAGAATGGTCCACATGTAACTACCCCAGAATGGATGCTGCTCCCTTTTCACCAAGGAGGGACATTTGGGAAGTTTAGTACCTCAGTAGGATTACGTGTTTATGACTTTTTAGCAGGAGTTAAAAAGTTAGAAAGAAGAGTGATGTTTTCTGCAAATGAGACCCTTACTAAGGAACCGCTAGTGAAGCAGGAGGGGTTAAAGGGTGGTGGTTACTACGTTGAATATCGTACGGATGATGCAAGGCTCACAATAGAAGTAATGAAGGCAGCAGTTGATAAGGGCGCATGTGCGATCAATTATACAAAGGTAGAAAAACTACTTTATGAGAATGGAAAAATTGTCGGTGCGAAGGTAAGTGATTTAATTAGCGGAGAATCCTATGAAATACGGGCCAAGAAAGTGATTAATGCAGCTGGTCCATGGGTAGATAGTATTCGGGAACTTGATCGATCTAAATCTGGGAAGGTCCTAAAGCTTTCCAAAGGTGTTCATATTGTTATTAATCAAGAAAGGTTTCCGCTCAAACAGGCGATTTACTTTGATACACCTGACGGTAGAATGGTTTTCGCCATTCCAAGGAATGGCAAAACTTATGTAGGTACGACAGATACTTTCTATGACGAGTCCATTGCCGAACCTAGGATGACAGCGAGCGACCGAGATTATATTATCTCTAGTATCAACTATATGTTTCCAACGGTTCATATTTCAGCAGATGATATTGAATCGAGTTGGGCAGGAGTTAGACCATTAATTTGGGAGGAAGGAAAAAATCCTTCTGAAATATCAAGAAAAGACGAAATATGGGAATCAAAGTCAGGTTTAATTACAATTGCCGGTGGAAAGTTAACAGGCTATAGAAAAATGGCAGAGACAGTGGTTGACTTATTAGTGAAAAAATATGATGAAGAATTAGGAGAGAAGTTTCCAGGTTGTCGCACCAAGGATTATCCCATATCTGGAGGTGATGTTGGGGGGAGTAAAGGGTTTAATATGTATATTTCTAATCAAGTCAAAAAGGGAGTTGAAGTAGGGTTATCACCCGAAGAGGCAACGAAATTGATTAAAATGTATGGCTCCAACGTGCCAATCTTACTGGGCATTATCCAAATAAATAAAGAAGAAGCAAGAAAATATCAAATCCCTATCACTTTATTTGCACAAGTAAAATACGCAATCGATCATGAAATGGCATATTCACCTATTGACATCTTCAATCGGAGAACTGGGGCCCTTCTTTTTGATATAAATACTGTAAAAATATATAAAGAACAAGTGATTTATTTTATGGCAGAAGAATTTGGGTGGAACAAAGAAACTAAACAGAACTATCAGAAGGAATTGGAAATGGAAATATTATATGCATCAGTTCCGATTGATGATCAAAATAATAAAAAGCTAGCATAGCTCTCCTTTTGGGGAGCTTTTTTGACAAAAGTAAAAAAATGTTATAAAATGAATTCTGTTGCTCTTTTGAGGTGGATTGTTATTATACAATAAAAAAAACTTCAACAAGAAAAATGTTTGTAATACAATTGATACTCTTCAGAATGGTATTCCATGATACCATTAGAAAATTACATTAGACGGTTTCCCCAACAATCCTTCTTTTTTTTCGTATTTTCACTTTATTTACTCATTTCCAAACAAATGATTTAGAGTTAAGTTAACAAGAGTGTCATACCCTGATAAATTACAGGGCCTGATTCACACTGGCGCGGTCTAGGAACCGTAAGGATGGAAGAGAGGTAGGGCTTTCATTGTTTTAGGTAAATTACTACAGCCAATCATATCTTAAAAGAGTTTTCATAACGGACAACAATAGTTGTCCGTTTTCTATATAAGTATTCAAGAAAAACCCGAACGTTAAAATATTATTTAGTTGAAATATATGTGTTTTAAGAATATAATAAGCATGAATTAACAAAGATTTTTTGAAATCGCAGTAACTGACGACGAATGTGGAAGCAACCACAAGGGAGCTGCGTCGCTGTTAAGCCGGTCGTCTGGGCAGAGAGAAGGCGAATGTCTGTCTCTTTTTCTAATATATGGAGGGGTTAACGTGACGAAACCTGTTATTTTGGATGGTCAGATGGTAGCAAACAAAGTTAAAAATTCTCTTAAGGAAAGAGTGGAAAAGCTCAAGGAAGCGGGAGTTACTCCTTGTTTGGCAACCATTCTAGTTGGCGATGATCCTTCTTCTGCAACATATGTGAAGATGAAGGGAAATGCCTGTGAGAAGTTAGGGATTGTTTCAAAAAGAATTCATTTACCAGCTACCACAACTACTGAGGAGCTTTTGGCCACAATTACAGAGTTAAATAACGATGAGAATGTAAATGGTATTCTCCTTCAGCACCCAGTGCCTGAGCATGTTGATGAAAGAAAGGCGTTCGATACAATCAGCATTGAAAAGGACGTTGATGGTGTAACTAGCTTTGGTTATGGACAAACAGCATTAGGATTTGGTGTATTTCCTTCTTGTACGCCAGCTGCCATTTTAACAATTATTAAAGAATACGGAATTCCTGTACAAGGAAAGCATGCCGTAGTTGTTGGGAGAAGTCCAATTCTTGGTAAGCCAGTTGCGGCTTTATTATTAAATGAAAATGCTACGGTAACTACATGCCATTCATATACAAACAACTTACCAGACATTGTGAAACAAGCTGATATTGTTGTTGCAGCAGTAGGTAAGCCTAACTTTATTAAGGGTGATTGGGTGAAGGAAGGATCAGTGATTTTAGATGCTGGTTATAACCCAGGAAACATTGGAGATGTAGAATACGATTCATGTTTTGAGAAAGCATCGGCTATTACCCCAGTGCCTGGTGGTGTTGGTCCAGTAACAATTGCTATGCTTTTAAAGCATACAGTTGATTCAGCGGAGCGCACGTTGCAGTCAAAAGCAGAAAATGAAGTAGTTCAATCCAATTAATCTTCTTGACTTATTCGGCATATTGGATTAATATGAGTTTAACGCTATAAAGTTCGGTATATATTTTTGGTTAAGTGGTCGTAACTGCAGGATGTGGTCGATTTTCTTCCCTTCCTTGCTAGTTACGGCTTTTTACGTTTTTGATCTATATATTTAGTACTTATGGTGAACAATTTTTTGGAGGTTTTACACATGAACACAGGTAAAGTAAAATGGTTTAATGCAGAAAAAGGTTTCGGATTCATCGAATCAGCTGAAGGTCAAGATGTATTCGTACACTTCTCAGCAATCCAATCAGAAGGCTTCAAAACTTTAGAAGAAGGCCAAGAAGTTACTTTCGAAATCGTTGAAGGCAACCGTGGACCACAAGCTTCTAACGTTCAAAAAGCTTAATATATTGAGTCATTTAAGGTGATGCATTGATATAAGCATCACCTTTTTCTTTGGAATGAAACCATGATAATTAACTCCGTTTTATTCTCTCGCGATCATTCCTTCACTCAAAAAAAATTACAAAAAAAACTTTAAAATATAATTCTAAGTACAAAATAATGATATAGGTGTTTAAAATTAAGGAGGAAAAAAAACTTTGACAACATTTTCAGATTTTGGTCTAAGTAGTGAATTACAAAAAGCAGTATCCAATATGGGGTTTGAAGAACCAACACCGATACAAGCACAAGCGATTCCGATCGCTCTTCAAGGAAGAGACATGATTGGACAAGCGCAAACAGGAACAGGAAAAACAACAGCGTTTGGTGTTCCATTACTAGAAAAGATGGATTTACAAGAGGGGATTCAAGGCCTTGTATTAGCTCCTACACGTGAACTAGCCGTTCAGGTGGCTGAAGAATTAAACCGAATTGGGCAAGTAAAAGGAATTCGTACACTTCCGATTTATGGTGGTCAAGATATTAATCGCCAAATTCGATCATTAAAAAACCGACCACAAATCATTGCTGCAACTCCGGGACGACTAATTGACCATTTAGACAGAAGAACAATTCGTCTAAATAATATTAAAATGGTTGTCTTAGATGAAGCAGATGAAATGCTAAATATGGGCTTCATCGAAGATATCGAAAGAATTTTAAGTGATATTCCTGAGGAACGTCAAACATTACTTTTCTCAGCGACAATGCCCAAGAGAATTCAAACTCTTGCAGAAAAATTCATGAAAAATCCTGAGCTTGTAAAAGTGAAAGCAAAGGAAATGACAGTCACAAATATTGAACAATTCTATCTTGAAACACATGAAAAGCAAAAGTTTGATGTATTAACTAGTTTACTCGACATTGAATCTCCAGAGCTTGCCATTGTTTTTGGCCGTACGAAAAAGCGTGTAGATGAAGTGGTTGAAGGGTTGATCAAGCGTGGTTACTCAGCTGAAGGAATCCATGGTGATATCCCACAGTCAAAACGTGACCAAGTTATTCGTCGCTTTAAGGATGGGACAATTGAAATCATGGTAGCAACTGATGTAGCTGCTCGTGGGTTAGATATTAGTGGGGTTTCACACGTGTACAATTTTGATATTCCACAGGATCCAGAGAGCTATGTACACCGAATTGGTCGTACCGGACGTGCTGGGAAGAAAGGTCTAGCTTATACATTTGTTTCCCCACGCGAACTTGATCATTTGAAAATTATTGAGCAAGTAACAAAGAAAAAGATGGTTAAAAAACCAATTCCTTCTTACAAGGATGTAATCGCTGGAAACCAAGAAGCTACCATTAACAAAATTATGAAGGTTATTGAAAATAACGATTACTCTGATTACAAACGTGCTGCTGAGTCGTT
>Ga0182742_1005671_pt1 | contig 10379 bp, 8 predicted proteins | sample eDN5th37CBELigMG_FD_128880 | JGI IMG/M metagenome (GOLD analysis project Ga0182742, IMG submission 128880) | Enriched Miracle-Growth compost microbial communities from Emeryville, California, USA - eDNA 5th pass 37_C BE-Lig MG (version 2)... ... | reverse complement strand
ATCTTTGAAAAGGTACGGGAGGAGGACCATTTCCTGCCGACTATCAAGATGGGATGGATTAGACATTAACCCCATGTCTAAAGTTCCTTTACTGATTTCCTCATACATTAAGGTATAGTCTCCTAACTGACTTGCTGGGAAAACCTTAATTTTGATTCGTCCATCGGTTTGCTCCTCCACATCTTTTGCCATTTTTTTCATGGCAATCGTTGTAGGGTGATCTTCTGGCATAATGCCGCCAAACTTCAGTTCATACGTCTTTTCTCCGCCTTCCCCAGAAGCTTGGTCATTGTTTCCACATGCACCTAAAAACATGGCCATAACAAGCAGTGAAATGAATAATAAACCTTTTTTCATTCATATCCCTCAATTCTGAAAAATTTTTAAGTTACTAATTGGATAAAATCTGTGATTGACTAAAACGGTTTGGGTTAAAATGGTCGATCGAAAAGTCTGTTTTTCCATCCACTAACAGATCAGTCGCTATTTTCCCCATTACTGGAGCTAGTTTGAATCCGTGTCCTGAATAGCCGCCCATGATGTAAGTTCTCTTTAAATTTGGAATCGCCCCAACCACAGGATGTTCGTCTGTTGTATAGCCATCCATGTGGACACTAATTCTTACAGGGTCTGGTTTCAATTCGGTAAAATACTTAGCTACCGCTCCATTAATCCCTTTTAGTTCCGAAAGGGTAATATCACGGTGCAATAGGCTAGGATCTTCTACATTACCAAAGGTATCAATGCTTCCAATTTTCACCATGCTTCCTTCAAGGGTTGGGACACCAAAAATACTAATGTCTTCACAAATCCTTCCGAAAACAGGAAAATTTTCAGGTTTATAATTTTTTAATTGATGTGTTGGGTACCATGTCATCACAATTTTTCTTGGGGTCAAATGATTTGTAAGTTGAGGATAAAACTTGGTTGTCCAAGGGCCCGCAGTGATAATGACTTGATCAAAGTCGTAGACTTGACCATTTGCCGTAACCTGAACTTTGTCATCTAATTCACGTATATCATCGACCTCTGTATGTCGGTGTATGGTTGCACCTAGTGCTTCGGCACGTTCTGCTGCCGAAAACACGGCCAACTCAGGTCGAATAGCGCCGGCTTCCTTATCCAGAACGATGATTTCATTTTCAAAAAACTTGTGCTGAGGATAACGATGAGTGGCTTGAATACTATCTAAAATTTCATGACCAATGTCAAAGTCGATTACGCTTTTGACAACGTTCTTCATTTTATAAGAATCCTCTGGGCCAATCATTAACCCTCCATTAAGATTCAGTAAATCCTGGCCTGTTTCGGACTCTAACTCTTTATATAATTCACGCGACTTTTTAAGTAATGGAACGTAATCAGCTCCTTCCATATAAGCTGTCCGGAACATCCTTGATTCTCCGCCAACCGCTGAACGATCATGTGCAATCCCAAATTGTTCAAATCCAACTGCTTGAATCCCTCTTTTGGCCAATTGCCATAGCGTCATGCTCCCGACAGATCCAACTCCTATTACCGCAACTCTTTGATTCCCCATGTTGACCTCCTTTTAACCATGTTATTTTGTAGTACTACTTTTAGAGAGTGACTGTTCACTCTTTTATTATATAAACGAACTAACATAATTACAACGTAAATGTTAGAATATTTAACAAATTAAAAATAGTCAGATATAATTTGCGCGAATTTTACGTAAATCTTGTTGTTCACGTCCTAAACAGGTGACCTAGAACAGGTGACTAGAACAGGTGACAGGCACCATCCAGAATCTGTAAGATAGTCCGCCGCTTAATCTTCTTTATTCCATTAAACGATTCTCATCAATTTCTCATAAAACTCTCCTTCTCCTTTCATTTATGGGGTTTATATTAAAGATAACAAGAAAAACGAAGGAGAGATTATAATGAAAAAGAACATGTTAATCGGAGTTTTATCTGCAAGCTTAATTTTAGGTGGAGCATTGGTCGTAGGGGCAACAAATAAAGATGACAACCAAACAATTTCTCAAAAATCAAATGAAGCAAAGCAAATGATTTCAGTAAAAGAAGCGAAAGAAATTGCCCTTTCGAAGGCTGAAGGCTATGTAGAAGATATTGAATTAGAAAGAGAACATGGGAAGGATTTTTATGAAGTAGAGATCGAAAACGGAGACAAAGATTTTGATGTTCATATCGATGCATATACCGGTACAGTGCTTGCGATTGAAGAAGATGATGACCAGGATGACGATTGGGTTGGAGAAAACCAATCTTCAAAGCAGACCTTTATCACAGAACAAGAAGCTGTAAGGATCGCTGAAAAAGCAGCCAACGGGACAGTCATTGAAATGGACTTAGATGAAGATGATGATCGGTTTATTTACGAGGTGGAACTTAAAACGAAGCATGGAAAAGCGGAAATGGACATTGATGCTACGACTGGAGAAGTTCTTGAAATGGAATATGACGATTTAGATTAAATGAAAAAGCAGGGTCAGACCTATCTTTCCTCATGAAGGGAAAGGATCTGATCCTTTTTAGCTAAATAGGGACTAACAGTGAAGCATAGGGTACGGCCCTATGCTTCTACAAAGAGAAACCTCCCAGTTTGGTTTCAAGGTATTCTTCGATTCCTTCCGCTCCTCCTTCTCTGCCTAATCCGCTTTCTTTTATTCCTCCGAAAGGGGCTGCAGCAGCAGTCGGATTAATATCGTTTATCCCAATGATTCCAAAGTCCAACCCTTCAAATGCCTTCATCGCTTTTGAGAGATTTTGAGTGTAGACATATGCAGCCAAGCCATAATTCGTATCATTTGCCATATTTAAAACGTCTTCGTCGGATTCAAATGTGATTATTGGGGCTACCGGACCAAAAGTTTCTTCCCGATAAATTATCATCTCGTCTGTGATTCCGGAAAGAACGGTTGGAGCATAATAACTCCCTTTATCGAGTCCTCTTTCAAGAATCCTGCCACCTCCGGATTCCAATTTGGCACCCTTCTCTAATGCATCCTTCACTTGTTTATCTACTCTTTCTATCGCAGCTTCATCTACTAATGGTCCGATCGAAATCCCTTCCTCAAGACCATTACCCGCCTTCAATTTATTTACTCGCTCAACTAAAGTAGCGATAAACTCTTCTATAATCGATTTATGGACAAAAATACGATTAGGACTAATACAAGCCTGACCTGTATTCAAAAATTTAACAAGTGAGAGTCCTTTTGCTGCATGTACGGGATCCGCATCATCATAGACAATGAAAGGGGCATGACCTCCAAGTTCCATCGAAACCCTTTTTACATTTCTTGCTGCTTTTTCAGAGATTTCCTTTCCAACTTCAGTTGAGCCTGTGAATGTAATCTTTTTGACATTAGGATTGGTTAATAGCTCTTCTCCAATTTCCTGAGGCTGTGAAGAGGTAACTAAATTGACCACTCCATCAGGGATGCCAGCCTCAGCAAAAATTTTAAAAATTTCAACCGCACATAACGGGGTTTGCTCAGCTGGTTTCAGTACTATTGTACATCCTGCAGCTATGGCTGGAGCTACTTTTCGAGTAATCATGGAAACTGGATAATTCCACGGCGTAATCGCCCCGACAACACCTACCGGCTGCTTCAACACGATAAATCTTTGATCCTTCCTTGGAGCAGGGATGACACTCCCATACACTCTCTTTGCTTCCTCTGCATACCACAGGAGAAAATCAGCTCCATATTGCACTTCATTTCGAGCGGCTTTTAAAGGCTTCCCCTGCTCCAGTGTCATCAGGCGCGCAAGACTTTCCTTTCTCTCTATCATGATTTCATAAGCCCGGTATAAATAGCTAGATCTTTCGTAGGAAGTCAAAGACGCCCATCCACTAAATGCCTCTGTAGCTGCCTCAATGGCACTGACCGTGTCTTCTTTACCCCCATCGGCTACTTTTCCAATCTCTTCGCCATTTGCTGGATTGTAAACAACGAATACTTTGTGAGACTTTGATTCTAACCAATTCCCATTAATGTAATGCATGGTATCCCCCCTAAATCGGAATATTAATAAATATCAAGACTAGTATTCTCGCATAACCATTTGAAAACCCTTACAAAAACATAAATACTTAAGAATTCCTGCAGTAATCCAACCTGCAGTGGAAGGATCACCAAAGTGTGCATGCAAAAGATATGGTTAATTATTTATGATCACAAATGCAATGTTATTTACATTTGGACTTCTTGTAAAAATTCCTCTAGCTTTTCCACAAACTCCTTTGGTTTTTCTACCATGACATTATGGCCTGATCCGTTAATTATAGAAATTTTCATATCTCCCCTTACCTTTTTAAATGCATCAATAGCTCCTGGTGGTAATAGTCGATCCTGTTCGCCAAGAATGGAACAGACCGGAATTTTTAAGCTTGCTAGTCTTTCCTCTCCTTCTTTGTATGTATTCGTCGCCCGGAAATCTGCGTGCGAAATTCCCACTGGAACGAGACCTAACTCTTTCTTTTCTTCCTCTATTAATTCCGTGCTCGTCTCTTTGCTATACGATGCATGGAATAGTGAAGGCGGAAATTCTCCCACTGATAGTTTATCAAGAAGTTTCTGGTGAACAGGTAATTCATAAAAGCTTGCAGCAAGAACGATTCCCTTCACGTTTTTATTTATTTCGGCTAGCTCTAGTGCGATTAAGCCCCCCATCGAATGGCCAACCACAATTGTTTCTTCTTGAATGAGCTCATTAGTATATGCGGCGTAGTTTTGTATCGATGTAATGGCGTTATCTTTATTTTCACCATGACCTGGCAGATCAATTGCTTCATAGTTTTTATTGGATAATAAGGTTTCGATTTTTCTCCACTTGCTTTTCGTTCCTCCGGCTCCATGGATAAAAAGTAATTTCATGGTTTTCCCCCCAAAACATCGTTCTGGCAATCAGATGTCACATTAGACATGTTTCATGTGACAATTTCGATTTTAAAATTATGAATTTTACAATTATTCTATATATTAACCCTAAAAAGGCTATTTTACAACGAATTAACTTTTATCGGGTTACAAAAGATGGTTTCGGTGCCTGGCACTACCGAATAATCTCGTTTCACATTAATGTTTCACAAGCAAAAATAATAGAAGCGTAGGTACATCCCTACGCTTCCTCACAATCCATAGCTTCTGTAAATCTAAGTATAAAAGCAGAGTTTGTCCCCCTGCTTTTATACATTGTATGATGACAACAAGTAGCTGGAAAGTGGTCCTTATTTTAATTACAGTGTTACTTAGCCAGGCGCCCCCTAACATCAGCTTACAAAAAATACCTGTAAAAAGGGTTTGTAAACTTTTCCTGGACACTCCCACTACGGGGTTTTTCATAATCCATTTCTTTAAGTGCTTCTTCAATTTGGTTACTGTACCTATCTACATATTGTAAAGCGGCCGAAGTCAGAAGAGACCTTACCTCTAAAGGGGTTAACCACATATATTCATACAATTCCTTGCTTATTTGCTCAATTGTCTTTGCCCCTTCTTTTTGGGCGATAACATCCATCATTTCTTCAATAACTTGGTTCTTTCTCTCATTTCTATTATCGATGGCTTCATAAGTGGACACGGTCCAATAGAAACCGTTGTAAAATCGCTGTACGACAACATAGGTGTCGGTATTCCTAGTTAATAAATCAGTTCCATCCTCCGTTCTAACAAGTTTGCCTTTATCGTCACGTATATATATTTCGTCTTTTCCCATCCAAACTAGATAGGGGTCTGAATCAATATACAATGAATATTCTGGATTGCTTATGTATTTGTATTCCAGAAAATCAGGATCATTCTCAGAAGGCATTAGCGGCTTTTGCCGGAAAAATTCATGTGCTAGTTTCTGATCAAAAGGGCGTCCCTCCTCCTCATATAGATTCTTTATTTGTTTTCTAACGTCCCTTTCAACAAGATAAAAGAGGTATTCTGACTGTGAAGGATGCATGTCAATATCTATGGACCTTTGAAAAAAGGTAAGCTTTTGTCTGTCCCACTTTTCTAAAAGCTGTTTTCTAATCATACGTATACCCTTTCCTTGCTGAAGCTTGCTCCTCTTCTCGTCTAAATAGATTCTTCTATTTTCCTTTACAAAGTCAAGTGCTTTCTCATATACCTCAAGGAATATTTCTTCCCTATGAATAAATAGACTTTCAAGAAGGTCACTAGCCTCTCTTGAATAATCAAACTCCTTACTGAATTCTGATCCCATGTAACCACTCCTAGGTCATCTATTCAATCTAATTGGACGTATTTTAAAAGTAAATATATTCTAGTGGACTTTAAATCCAATTATAGAATGGACATAGTTTGTCCTATTTAAGCCTTTTATTGTTAGTCAACTTGAAGTGACATAGCAGCTTGTGAGATACCTACTCTTCGACAGCAACCTCCACTACAAGATCGAATGCCAAACGCTCAAATTCTCTAGGCTGTGTTTCAATCCGTATTTGATGTGTAATCGGGTCAACTTCATGCACCTTACCTGTTATAACCTCCGTGAATCCATCGACCCAAATCGTAAACTTCACCGGCAAGTTATACTCCATCGCATATCCTATTTGCTGGTCGAATTCCTCCTTTTCATATTCGTCGATGATTGGCTTTCTTTGCCTTTGAGCATCTCGCCATAATTCATGCAGTTCCTTTACCTGTTCGGGCATAAAAAACGCCCCTTGCCATTTCATTTTTCCTCTATCACGTATTGCGATATCAATCATCTCCTTTGATATCATTATATACGAACACCTGTTCTTTATGTGTGTAAAAATAAAAGGACCAATTTTGGTCCTTGCTTACTAACACACTCACCCGTTAGTTTTAAAAGGGTCAGACCCCCACTGAAGTAACGCTTTACTCCACCGGGGGACTGACCCCAAAAATCCGTACCTATGCTTCCCGAGAAGACTCGATGATTTCTAGGTATTGGGTATCCCCTAACCCATAATCCTTAAAGTTTTCGATTAGTCGAATGACAAGTTCTTTTGCTGGGACATCCTGGTACTCTTGAATATACAACATCAGGTCACTATCTTGATTAAGATAGTTCAAATATAGTTCAATCCCCTTTTTTAAAGAACTTGGATGAACATCCTGAGGATATCCCTTTTGCACCAATACTTGTTTGTAGAGCGCATAATACCCATTAGGCTTTAAGGAGTGGGAACGCAGCAATTGAAAATGGTCATCGACAAGATGAAGATCAATGGCCCCTTTATAATCTGTTCGGTCTAACCAAGCCAATAGGGTAAGAAGATTGATTTGACAAAACATATCCTCATCAAACCATAAGACGATTCGATGAAAATCTTCATGAAAGAGAGGCTGCAATGGGGTCAGGGTGATTTCCGCATATTGGGCCGATGTCACATGATGCACTTTTGCACGGATTTCGGTAAATCTTTCGGAAAATAGATCATCACAAGTGTTTCCATAACACATTGCCTCATTAAAGGGGATCATCAACTCAGATTCAAGAAAATGAGTCTTTTTAAAATACTTATACATTTCCATTCCATTTAATATATGTAACGTCCTTTCTTGTATCACATTGACACCTCCGTTGCGTTAGTTATTGCTTATATCCGTCTATATATTCCACTTGGTTTTTCCCCATTACAATCCATTCCTAAATATTTTGAGAAAAGAAAGAAGCATAGGGTACGTCCCCACGCTTCCTTCTCGTTTACACATTAAAGTATCTTGCATCTGGATGGGCAAAAACAATTGCGGAAACACTTGCTTCAGGCTCCATCATAAATCCATCCGTTAGATTGACACCGATTTGTTCTGGTTGTAATAATTTAAATAGTTTTTCTTGGTCTTCTAAGTTTGGACAAGCTGGATAGCCAAATGAGAAGCGTTGTCCTTGGTATTTTGCGGCAAACCGATCACGCATCGTAAAATCTGTACCATCAGGGAATCCCCATGCATCGCGAATTTCCTGATGAATGCGTTCCGCAAATCCTTCAGCCAACTCTAGTGCAGTTGCTAGTAAGGCATGGCTTTCTAAAAACTTTCCGTCGTTTTTATATTGCTCTGAGATTTCCCTTGCACCGTGGCCCGCTGTGACAACCATTAACGCGACATAGTCCATCTCGCCGCTCTCTACTGGTTTTAAAAAGTCCGCTAAACATAAAAACGGTTCTTCTTGTTGACGAGGGAAATGGAATCTCTCAATCTCTGTCTTCGCATCTGCCGGATCATAAATAACCACATCATCCCCGTCAGCTTGTGCTGGGAAAAATCGATACATGCCAGACGGATTTAATACTTTTGACTGTAGGAAGCCGGTAACCAAATGATATAATTCCGTCGCACGATGATCATCCTCAGCCAATAGTTTTTCAACGTTTCCTTTCAGCCCTAAATGGTGGCCGATCAATGTCCGCATATTGACATAAGGTTGCAAATGCGCAACAGAATAATTTCTTAACACATGCGTTTTTAAATCTTTCGGGAGAAACACAGACGCTTCTGAAACGGTACGAACTTTCTTTTTCGTTGCCTTTTTAAGTGGTAGTGCTGCCCGTTTTTCCTCAGAAAGCAAACGTTTTTCTCTCGCCTCCTGGAGTTCTTGCACGAGGACTTTCCGTTCCTTTGGATTCATTAAACGATTGGCTTGTTCTAACCCTTGCATCGCATCTTTTGAATAAATGACCGGTCCGTCGTAGCCTGAAGCAATTTTCGTCTCTGTGAAACGTTTCGATAAGGCCGCCCCGCCGACTAAAATCGGAACATCAATATTGGCCGCTTTGAAATCTTGTGCAGTTAACACCATTTGTTGGGCCGATTTTACAAGCAAACCGGATAGACCGACGAAATCAGGCTGTTCTGCTCTAATCGCTTCAATTAACTGGGCGGGTGTCACTTTAATTCCTAAATCAACTACTTTATAGCCATTATTGCTTAAAATAATGTCCACCAAGTTTTTCCCAATATCGTGAACATCCCCTTTGACGGTGGCAAGAACGATCTTCCCTTTCCCCGAATCATCCTCCGCTTTTTCCATGTATTGTTCCAAATGGGCAACGGCGGCTTTCATCACACCTGCACTTTGCAATACCTCAGCAACAATTAATTGATTATCATTAAATAGACGACCAACTTCAGACATCCCTTCCATTAATGGACCATTAATAATATCTAACGGGGTGTCAAAGATTTTTCTCGCTTCTTCTAAATCAGGAATTAACCCCTCTTTTGTTCCTTCGACAATGTAATAGGCTAAGCGTTCTTCCACCGTCGCAGGGATATACGCCACTTTTTGTTCTTTTTTCATCCCACGATAAAATTCAGTAAATTTCGCTAGCGTTTCATCATTTGTGTTAAAAATTAAATCATTCGCTAACTGAATTTCTTCTTCTGGAATCGAAGCGTAACGCTCTAACTTTTCCGTATTGACAATCGCATAGTCTAACCCTGCTTGTGTACAGTGATATAAATAGACGGCATTTAACACTTCGCGACCGACCGGAGGAAGCCCGAAAGAAACATTACTCACCCCTAATACAGTCAGAGCATTCGGGAATTTTTCTTTAATCGCTCTGATTCCTTCAATCGTTTCTTCTGCCGCACCGATATATTGTTCATCGCCCGTTCCCACTGGGAAAACGAGTGGATCGAAAATGATATCTTCAGGAGCGAGTCCCCATTTTTCAGTTAACAGCTGATAAGAACGCTCGGCAATTTGTAATTTGCGTGCTCTGTCAACCCCCATCCCCTCTTCATCAATGGTCCCAACAACGACAGATGCGCCGTATTTCTTGACAATCGGCATAACCGCATCAAACCGTTCTTCCCCATCTTCCAAGTTAATCGAGTTGATAATCGCCTTTCCTTGGGAAAACTTCAGCGATTCTTCAATGACACGTTCATCTGTTGAATCGATGACAAGAGGGACTTTTACCTTTTTCACGACTTCTTGCATGAAGTTTCGCATATCCTCTAATTCGTCGCGGTCTGGGTTGGCCAAGCAAATATCAATGACATGTGCACCGTTTTTTACTTGTGCTCTGGCAATTTCAGCAGCTTCCTCGAATTTCCCATCGATAATTAATTGTTTAAATTTACGTGAACCAATGACATTTGTACGTTCACCAATAAATAACGGACGCATCGAGTCGTCATATAATAATGGATCCACTCCCGCTACGGCATGCCCATATGTATGGTCTAGACGTTTTCTTGGTTCAAAATTTTTAACAGCCTCATGGATCGCTTGAATATGTGCTGGTGTCGTCCCGCAACAGCCACCAACAATATTTAACCACCCTTTTTCAGCAAACCCTTTTAATTTGATCGATAATGATTCAGGCGACTCATGGTAATGGCCTTCCTCATCTGGCAAACCCGCATTTGGGTAACAGCTAATATAGCTTGT
>Ga0182742_1005670_pt1 | contig 10380 bp, 10 predicted proteins | sample eDN5th37CBELigMG_FD_128880 | JGI IMG/M metagenome (GOLD analysis project Ga0182742, IMG submission 128880) | Enriched Miracle-Growth compost microbial communities from Emeryville, California, USA - eDNA 5th pass 37_C BE-Lig MG (version 2)... ... | reverse complement strand
CGTCGATGCATGGGCGGTGTTTTCCCTCAACGGCTGCTAAAGCCCCACGATGCCAGCAAAAGGTATTCCGCCTGAAAACGGACAAAATGACTGGCTTGCACGCCTATACCGATCTGGTGGCCGGTGTAGGCGCCCTCATCCTGCCCGTGCATCCTCTTGTCATCTTCGGCAGGCACTCATCGCGCGGGCCCCGGCAGAGATGATGCCGGAGGACAGGCTGGAGTCAGCGCTGGACGGGCCTGTACTGGACATCAAACCGATTTGCCAATGCGGCGAGCCGCTTGTCCAGGGTCCATAGCTGTGCGCCGGGAGTGACAAGCGTAGATGCCAGCAGAACCATATCGACGATGCCGCAGCCCATGCCATAGAGCTTTTCGCGGTCGATGAAGCGCGTTACTTCCGGGAGGCTCGCCTGTTGGGCTTGCTGAAGCAGGCCCAGGAGCGATAGCGTCGCCGTCCGGTCTGGAGGTGTTCCACACGCGATTTCGGCAACGACCATCGGGTGGGTCAACACATTGTCCAGCTCCAGCAGCTTTGCAAGCAATGGGTTGCCGGAACGAAAATGATCGACCCATACCGATGTATCGACCAGGACAATTTTCATTGAGAGGCTTCCTCGCGTCGACGAGGGATATCAGGGATATCGGGCATGGTGCCCCCTAACGAAGCCAGGCGCTTTGCCGCCCGAACTCGTACGAATGTCTTGATAGCTTCGCGGAACAGGTCGGCCTTATCCATGGTGGGGTCGGCCAGAGCCAGAGCCTCTTCGTACAGCGCATCGTCGATTGTCACCGTGGTTCGCATAAGACCTCCCGGAGCAGTTTTTGATGATGTTTTTCATCAATTTTTGCATCATGGGGTCAGGCCTGGCAAGCCGGAAGAGCCGCTGCTTTGCCTGAATGCCGGGCCGACTGAGCGCGGGTGCTGCGCGACGCAGGTGCCCGCCCTGGGGCCGCGTCCTGAACGCAGCGATCAACGGCTATTGAAATCCGGCGACGCCAGCAACAGGGTATTCCATTCCACCGTGGTCTTCGCCTGCTCCAGCGCCTTTCGCGTGCCGGGCGACAGCGCATTGCGCAGCAGCCCGCCGTACAGCTCGCGGGCGCTTTCCGGCACGGGGCGCTCGGGGGGCTTGTCCTTCGAGCCGGCAGGGTGGTACAGCTGGGGCGTGGCGCTGCCCATCTGGCGGGCCAGCTCGATGCGGGCGGCCATCTGTCCCGAGCCCTGCCAGGCGCTGCGCGCCAGCGGATAGCCTTCCGGCGTCTGGCGGCCGTACAGGCCCTGGCCCAGTTCGTTCATCCAGTTCACGATCGGCTGCGGGTTCACGATGGGGTCGCCCTCGCCATGCATCAGCCGCGTCGCAGCCATCACGTGCTGCATCGGATCCTTGAAGCGGTCGGACTCGAGCGACTTCCTGAACTCCGCGCTGCCGAACAGTTCGCGCAGCACAGCGGCAATATCGCCATCGGTATCCTGGAAAACCTGGCTCAGGCGCCTGACCAGATCCTGCGGCGGATCGTCCGCCACGAAGTACACGGCCAGCTTGCGGCTGATGTGTGCAGCCGTGGAAGGGTGCCGGGCCAGGATGTCGATCACCCGGTCGATCTCGGCCAGGCCTTCGCCCTGGATATCGTGGCCGAGAAGCTGCTTGGCATCGTAGTCATGGCGCGCCGAGTTGAATTCGAAGACGCCGCGCCGGCGGTATTCCACGTCGGTGCCGCGCGGCAGGCTCGGCTGGTTCTCGGTCACGTTCAGGCCCAGGCCGGTCAGCACGCGGCTGAGCGCCGCCACATCGGCCTGCTGCTGCCCGCCATTGGGACCCAGCGTATGCAGCTCCAGCAGCTCGCGCGCGTAGTTCTCGTTCAGCCCGCCATTCCGGTTCTGGTTATTGTCCAGGTACAGCAGCATGGCCGGGTGATACACCGTGGCGGCCAGCAGGGCACGGAACCTGCCCAGCGCACGAGGGCGGATGGCGTTCTCCTCGTAGTCCACCATCAGGGGGCGCGTATAGGCATGCTTCTCCGCATACACATTGAAGTGGTTCACCCAGAACCAGGTCATCTTCTCCTGGAGCTGGCGCTGGGAATAGAGGGAACGCAGCAGGGAACGATGACGCGCTTCCCGGGAAAGCAGGCCCAGCCGGGCATTCCAGGCGCGGCGCAGTTCTTCGCGCGCCTCGCCCGCAGGCGCCTTGTTCACCGCATCCTGCTGCGCCTGGAGCGAGATCACGATGTCGTGCGCGGGGGCCGCGGATACCTGCATCGCGTCGATGGTGGCCTGCACCTCGGGCGGCAGATCCGGCGTGCCCGGCTTGAGCTGGCCTGCGACAAAGGCATCCGGCCCCTCCAGCGCCATGCGCCAGGCAGAAGCTTCGGTGGCGCCCCAGGTCAGGCGGTTCAGCAGGCGTACCTGTTCCTGCAGGAGGGGGGCGGTCTCCGGTGCCTTGGCGCGGCCGGCGGGTGGGGCCTGCGCCGCCGATGCTGCGGGCTTGTCAGCTGCCAGGCCAGGTGCGGGGCCATACGCCAGGGCTGCCGCGAACAGGAACGCGCTTGCCGTGGCGATGCGTACAGGACGAGTAAGACAGATCGATGGGCGCATGTCGCTAGTGGATCACGGCTGCCCATCGCAAGGCATCGCCAAACGTTACGAAGCCAGACTCAAGCCGGGGAGGGCCCTGGCGTGGTGCAGGGCCGTCCCCGGCATCAGGCGTGAATCCGGCCGAAGCGGCCGCTGTTGAAATCGTCGATCGCCTGGGCGATCTCGGCCTGGGTGTTCATCACGAACGGCCCATGGCCAACAATGGGCTCATCGATGGGCTCGCCGCCAAGCAGCAACAGCGTCGCGTCGGCATTGGCCTCGATCTCCACTCCACTGTCCTCGCGGTCGAAATGCACCAGCTGCCCTTCGCGCACGATCTCCGTGCCGTTGACCAGCACGGTGCCGTGCAGCACGACCACCGCCAGCGTATGGCCCGGCCGGGTGTCGAAACGCGCCAGGCCGTCCCGGTTCAGGCGCACATCCCACACATTCATGGGCGTGAACGTGCGTGCGGGACCATGATGACCGTCGAACTCCCCGGCAATCACGCGCACCCGGCCCGCCCCGTCCGGCAATTCGATGGACGGGATCTGCGCATCCAGCAGGGTCTGGTAGCCTGGCTCGGCCAGCTTGTCCCTGGCGGGCAGATTGACCCACAACTGCACCATCTCCAGCGCACCGCCGCTCTCGGTGAAGGCCTGCGAGTGGAACTCCTCGTGCAGGATGCCGCCGGCCGCCGTCATCCACTGCACGTCGCCCGGGCCGATGAGGCCACCGGCGCCCGTGGAGTCGCGATGCTCCACCTCGCCCTGGTAGACGATGGTCACCGTCTCGAAGCCGCGATGCGGATGCTGGCCGACGCCGCGCGGGCGCCTGGCAGGCGCAAACTGCGCCGGGCCTGCATAGTCGAGCAGCAGGAAGGGGCTCAGATGCGCACCATGGCTGCCATAGCTGAAAATGGAACGCACGGGAAAGCCGTCGCCTACCCAGTGCGGGCGGGGGGCGCTGTAGACACCGAGGATCTTCTTCATGGCGGTTTCTCCTGTGGCACGAGGCGATGCCTCGAATGCATGACAGAAGCATATTCCTGGGACGATAATCCTGGTAGACGGCAATAATTGCCCAGATAGTCCTATCTGGTGAACGATCGATGCGAGATCTCAACGACCTCTATTACTACGTGCAGGCAGTCGAGCATGGCGGCTTTGCGCCGGCCGGGCGTGCGCTGGGCATGCCCAAGTCCAAGCTCAGCCGGCGCATCGCACTGCTGGAAGAGCGCCTGGGCGTGCGCCTGATCCAGCGCTCGACGCGGAGCTTTGCGGTCACCGAAATAGGCCGCACCTACTACACGCACTGCAAGGCCATGCTGGTCGAGGCCGACGCCGCCGAAGAGGCCATCGCTCTTACCCATGCCGAGCCATGCGGCACCGTGCGCATGACCTGCCCCGTGGCGCTGCTCGATGCGCGGGTGGGCGACATGGTGTCGGCCTTCATGGTCGCCTACCCGCGCGTGCAGATTCATCTGGAAGAAACCAACCGCCGCGTGGATGTGGTGGGCGAAGGCATCGACGTGGCCATCCGCGTGCGGCCACCACCGATCGAGGACAGCGACCTGGTGATGCGCGTGCTGTCCGACCGGGGGCAATGCCTGGTGGCAAGCCCAGGCTTGCTGCAGAAGACCGGGACGCCGCAGAACCTTGGCGACCTGTCCAACCTGCCGAGCCTGGCCCTGGGGCTACCGATGAACGACCATGTGTGGACGCTCATCGGCCCCGACGGCGCCCAGGCCGTCATTCACCACCAGCCCCGCTTCATCACGCAAGGCATGTTTGCCCTGCGCACAGCAGCCATCGCCGGCGTCGGCATCGTGCAGTTGCCCCGGATGATGGTGCGCCAGCACTTCCAGCGTGGCGAACTGACCCATGTGCTTCCCGGCTGGGCGCCACGGCGCGAGATCATCCATGCCGTCTTTGCTTCGCGGCGTGGCTTGCTGCCGTCGGTCAGGATGCTAGTGGATTTCCTGGTCGAGCAGTTCGCGGCGTTAAAGGAGGATTGAAAGGCAACGCCAGCATGTCCATACCTATAGACCGAGCTTATGAATAGCCGACAAATATCAATTGGGCAGGCAGCGAATAGGTAGGTATATTTTTCTTGACAGAAAAATTAGGGAGGTGACGGACATGAGCGCTGCATTGGAAACCCCGGCCCTGGAGCTTGCATGCTATGACACCGAGCAGGCATGGTACGGACCGGACGTCAAGCTTGCGGACGACTGGATCCATGTCCTGACTCCGCAGCAGATCGCGGAACTGGACGCTGCCATTCTTGCGCCGGAAAAGCAGGGCAGGGACATCCTGACCCTTGGCAGGGACGATTTCCATATCCCTTCCATCCTCCCGGTTCTGAAAGAGATGGCGAAGGCTGTTCTGCACGGACGGGGCTTCTACCTGATCCGCGGGCTTCCTGTCGAGCGCTATACCAAGAAGCAAAGTGCCCTGGCGTTCTGGGCGCTTGGCGTGCATACCGGGGACCCGGTATCGCAGAATGGAAAAGGGCATGTTCTCGGACATGTGACGAACCTGGGCCTGAATTATTCCGATCCTGAAGTGCGGGGCTACCAGACATCGGCCCGTCTGCCATACCACACCGACTCATCCGATATGGTGGGGCTGTTGTGCCTGCGCAAGGCCAGATCCGGTGGTTTGTCCTCGATCGTGAGTTCCACGACCATCTGGAACGAATTGGTGCGCGGCAGGCCCGATCTGGCCCAGGTACTGATGGATGGGTTCCATCGCACGCGATGGGGAGAAATCCCGGCCGGTCAGAAGCCGTATGCATCCAGCCCCGTTTTTGCGCCGTTGAACGGGCGGATTTTCTCGAGCTACGTAAGAAGTGCGATCCACAAGGCACAGGCCATGGAGGTTGTGCCGCGTCTGACGCCACTGCAGATCGAAGCCATGGATCATCTGGATGCGCTTGCCGCAGACCCTCGCATCCACCTGGATATGGATCTGGCGCCGGGAGACATGCAATTCGTCTCGAACTACCATGTCTATCACTCGCGCACGGCCTATGAGGACGATCCGGACCCCGAACGCCGGCGGCACATGCTGCGCCTCTGGCTGGCGTGCGACGATGGACCTGAAATCCCGGAAAGCCTGCTAGGCCGCAACGGCGTGACGGAGAAGGGCCGGCCCAACGGAATTCTGGTTCCCGGGGTGCCGCTGGTTGCTCCGCTGGAAGCAGCATAGACAGGAGTGCGAGATGAAGATCCTCCGACGAGTTCTCTTTCTGTTCGCACTCTCCATTTCCCTTTGCCACGCCAGCGACTATCCCTCGCGGCCCATACATATTCTCGTACCTTACGGACCAGGTGGCGCGGCAGACGTGATCAGCCGGATTTTTGCCGATCACATGTCGAAGACGCTGAATCAGTCCATCGTGATCGTGAACAGGCCAGGGGGCAATGCCAATATTGCGCCTGCAGCGGTTGCCGTGGCTGATCCGGATGGCTACACCTTGCTGTCCAGTTCGGTTGCCTTTGCGGTCAATCCCTACATCGAGAGCAATCTCAATTGGGACGTCAGCGACTTTGTGCCGGTAGCCAAGCTCGTGGAGTCATCCAACCTGTTCGTGGTCCCCAGCCAGCTGGGGCCCAAAACGCTCGATGAGTTTGTCCGCTTTGCCAAGGCAACCCCGCATCTTCCGACCAACGTGTCCAGTCTCGGTAATTCGCAAGCCCTGGCACGGGAATACTTCGCCCATGCCGCGGGCATCAAGTTCACCGATATTGGCTACAAGGGCGGGGTCACCTGGATAGCGGACCTTGTCAACGGCAGTCTCGTTTTCTCGTCGGCGCCCATCAATCCCATCCTGTCATTGATCCAGAGCGGCCAACTGCGGGTTCTTGCCAGCACAGGGCCCGCCCGTACGCCTCTGTTCCCGGACGTGCCGACGGTTGGTGAGCTGGGTTACCCAGACGCTACGTCGGTAAGCTGGTTCGGCTTCCATGCTCCCAAAGGCACCCCCCTGGAGGTCATCGATACCCTTGACCAGGCCGCCAGGGCTGCCAGTCAGGATGAGGAGGTGCGCAAACGCGTCGAGGCCGCTGGAGCAGTGATGGCATATCTCGGGTCGACGGAGTTCGATGCGTTCATGCAGCGCGAGGTTGGTCGTGCGAAGACCTTTGCCTCCATCGTGCAGAAGGAGCACATGGTCGCCGTGAAGCACTGATGGAGGACGCAAGGGCGCGCACTGAAAGAGTCCGCCGGCCCACCGCAGGGCCATGACTTCAGGAGCTGAGGAACTGGCGGGTAGCCTCATCGTCCAGCATGACATCGATGCCTTCGATCAGGTTCAGGCGACGAAGAATGGGCGCGAACCGCTTGATCAGCTCTGTCGATGCATCGGACAAGCGTCGGTTGGCGAGTTTGACGAGTTGCAGTTCGCGGAACAGCGGCGGCTCTTGCAGCGGCAAAAAACGAAGACCTTCACGGAGCATCGGTTGAGCGATCATGGCAGGCACGATTCCGTATCCGATTCCTTCCGTCAGCAAAACGCCGAGGGAAGATATGGAGGAGACCTCAAAGCGGGGATGCCGAATGATGTCGGGAACCGGCGAGGACTTTTCCAGAAGCTGGCGCACCCCGTAGCCGCTGGCGAAGGTGATATAGCCGCGCGGGTCGAGTTCATTCCAGCGAGTGGGTGCAGACAGGTGCCCTATGACCCTGCTGCTTGCTATGACGCCTACCCGGTCTTTCAGCATGAGGGTTCCGGATATGCCAGGAACGGAAGTCGTCATCCCGCACACGGCAAAGTCGATTTTTTCCTCTAGCAAGGCTCCTATGGCTTCTTCAGCAGAGTGCCCCATGACACGCACAGAGATGTTGGGAAACTTTATGGCTACGTCGGCTATTGCTGGGCAGGCGACGTATCGGAGGAAGGACGGTGCGGCCGAAAACACGACATGCCCTTCCATGTTGGTCGCAGACGCCCTGATGCTCTCCAGAGAGGTGTCCAGTTCGCCGACCAACTGCTCGGCCATGGCCTGGAGCTGCTTTCCTTCTGCACTCAGGCGGACTTGTCGGCTGGTCCGGTCGAAAAGCTTGCATCCGAGTTCGTCTTCGAGGGCCCGGATGGCCGATGTCAGGGCGGGTTGGCTCACGCTTGCCATGGCTGCAGCCTGAGTGAAGTTCAGCCGCTTCGCCAGCGCCAAGAATAACCTGAGTTGCCGCAACGTAACGTTCATCATCCAGCCCTGCTCGGTAGGAAGTGCCCGCTGGGCAGCGCCCAGGGGACGGGGAGACCGCTGACTCTGTCCATCTGTATACCTTCAGACGGCCTTTTCCGAAGCTGGGGAAGACCCTGTAACCAAGCCGCAAGGGTGGGTGACAACCACCAGGCAGCACGCCATTGAAGGCAAAAAGCGGATGTCTACGAAAACTGAACGCTGATTTTCCAGTGTTCGCCTTATGGGAGGAAGTCGTATGAACGCCATTGTCGATATTGAGCGCCTGGCAACTGATGCCGTGTGGGAAGTGAGTACCCTGGAAGAAGACTCCAGCTGGGCCTTCGAGCTTTCTGCTGACGACATCGCAGAGTTGCGGCAGGCCCTGGCTCATGCGAAGCGCCTGGGGCGCAAAGTGCCTGACATCGATACGTCGTCTTTCCCCTTGCCCAAGTTGTCGGAGCGGCTGAGCCAGGTGCGTCGTGAACTGGTGGACGGACGTGCAGTCGTGCTGATACGCGGGCTGCCGGTGGCTGAAATGAGCAAGGAAGATGCGGGAACGATCTTCTGGGGCGTTGGGGCGTACCTGGGTTCTGCCGCAGCTCAGAACGCCTTTGGCGATGTCCTGGGCCACGTATGGGATCTAGGCAAGGACTTCAAGAAGGACACGTCGGCCCGTGGCTACCAGTCCCGGCTGAAACTGAGCTTTCACACCGATGCCACCGACGTCGTGGGCCTGCTCTGTCTTAGGGCCGCCAAATCCGGCGGGCTGAGCAGCGTCGTCAGCAGCGCAGCCCTGCACAACGCCATGCTGGAGCAGCGCCCAGACCTTCTGAAGGTGCTGTATCAACCCTTCACCTGGGATTTGCGCGGAGAAGAACCTCCTGGACATGATCCTTATGTTTCGCTGCCGGTCTTCGTACGACACAACGGTCGGGTCTTCTGCAGGTTTATCCGGAGCTACATCGAGTCCGCGCAACGTTTTCCAGAGGTCCCACGCCTGACTGAGCAACAAAAGGAAGCCCTGGCCTTCATGGAAAGCCTGGCCCACGAAGACCGGTTCCGCTGCAACATGGAGTTCGCGCCGGGAGACATGCAGTTCGTCATGAACTACTCGGTGTTGCATTCCCGTACTGCGTATGAAGACTACGAGGACCTGGACCGCAAACGGCATTTGCTCAGGTTGTGGCTGTTTCTACCGGAGCTTTCCGATCGCCCGGCGGCCTATAGCGTTCGCAACAAGGTCATCGACAGTTGGTTGAGGCAGCCCAGGCCGCCCATTTACGACGTCAATGAGCTCATGGGGGTTGCTACGCATTAGTTCCTGACCCTGCCTTGACTGCTGACGGTGCACACGAGAAGACCAGGCGCCGCAGCATGCCATCATGTGGAGATCGAGACATGAACTTTTTTCGCAGAAAGCTATTGCTTGGTGCAGGGGCGGCAGCATTGACCGCGTGGACCGTGGCGCCTGCCATTGCGTCGGATTGGCCAAATCGACCGATTCGCATGATTGTCCCCGGAGCCCCGGGTTCCGGCACAGACAACTTTGCCAGACTGTTGGCCGATCCCCTGTCGCGGGCGCTGGATCAGACGATCATCGTGGATAACAAACCTGGCGCCAATGGCATTATTGCCAGCGATGCCGTTGCCAAATCCGTACCAGACGGATATTCGATCCTGTTCACCAATGCATCGTCCATTGTCGTGAATGAAGCCCTGGGGCAGGCTCTGCCTTACAAGCCCGAGGAATTGAGGCCTGTGTCCCAGGTAAGCTCAGGCGGCGTGCTTCTTGTGGCTGCATCAAGGCTTGGACTACGCACCCTGGACGACGTCGTACAGTACATCAAGGCACATCCGGATCAGTCATATGCATCATGGGGCGTGGGCTCGACCGGACACATCATGATGGAATGGATAGCATCCCAGACCAGTATTGACGTACAGCATGTTCCTTACAAATCCATTCCCCAGATACTGACCGATCTTAAAGGGGGAGTGATTGACTTCGCCTTTGTCGACGCCCGGCATGCCGCCATACCCATGGTGAAAGAGGGCTCGCTCAATCCGATCGGTGTGTCCGGCACGAAACGCTCGCCGGCCTTTCCTGACACTCCTACGCTTACCGAACAAGGTTTGCCCATGGAAGCAGATGGATGGTATGGCGTCTTTGTGCCAGCTGGGGTGCAGGACTCCATCGTGTCCCGCCTGAACCAGACGATTACCGCAATCCTGACCAACCGGGATATGCAGGATATCCTGCGCGCTCAGCACATTGCTTCTCCTCCAATCAAGTCTCCGGAAGAGTTTGCGAGATCGGTCGATCAAGATATAGAAATCTGGAGCAACGCCGTGAAAAAAGCCGGTCTTGGCGAAAACTAGAAAACGTTGGACAAGGATCTGGACAGGGGCGACCGGCTTCTGTACTTTGGCAGGGATATGTGTTATATCCCCGACAAGCCAACACGCTCTACATGGCACACTTGCCATGGGCTAGGCTCCCTGCATATCTGGGAGGTACCGGAGATGGCTAGGTCTGACGAATCCCTGGATCGGCTAGGTCTGGCGGATTATCTGACAGCGCTGCAGGCGGAGTTGGACAAGGCTCGCTTGCG
>Ga0182742_1005669_pt1 | contig 10383 bp, 8 predicted proteins | sample eDN5th37CBELigMG_FD_128880 | JGI IMG/M metagenome (GOLD analysis project Ga0182742, IMG submission 128880) | Enriched Miracle-Growth compost microbial communities from Emeryville, California, USA - eDNA 5th pass 37_C BE-Lig MG (version 2)... ... | reverse complement strand
CGCAGAATCTCTATATGGCAGGCAGTTCGGTCTTTCCCCGGGGTGGGTCCGTCAATCCGACTATGGATGCGATTGCGATCGGCCTTCGCACAATCCATCAACTGTCATAACGCATGGGGATTAAAGCAATGGACAGAAGGACATTCAACAAACTCCTTCTCGGTAGCGGGGCCGCGGCCGCCCTCATCGGCGGCACGGGTGTCGCTTTCCTTAAATTTCGCGGCAATGCGCGAAAGTTGAAAAGTCCAGATCCGAGCCAGCGGGCTCGGATCTATCGTGAAGAGTTCCGTCAGCAGAAGATGAAAATCGTTGACGGCTTTGTCGTGGCGCAAAGCGAAACGGCCGACGAGGTCAAGGACTACGCGGCCAGTCTCCTCAAAATCAAATCGACGCAGTGATCAGACTGCATGATCTCTTCGACTGTATTACTAGAAATAGGCCGCTCAGTTGAATCATGCTGCAGGACGGAAAGCGTGAAGCCAGCTTCGATCATCGCCTTGACAAAATCCGCTCCATTCTGACCGAGTGAGCCATAGCGGATGGGCGCGAACTCAAGTAGGATCGTGAGATCGGAGCGATCCGCGAGAAGACTCTTCATTCCCTTCCAAACATTGAACTCATATCCTTCAACGTCGATCTTCATGACGGTCGGCACTACCGGCCGACCGGCGCTTTGCGCTACATCAGCAAGGGCAAGATCCAGCGGACGCACCTTCACCTGATCCGACTGCGTTGTCCCGTCACCAAAGCCTGGAGTCAGCGATGCCGAGCCGCGGAGCGTACCGACGTGCCCTAGCGTTGCCTCCCCCGCCTCCTCACCGATTGCGACTGTTTGGACTCGGGAGTATGAATCAAATCCGTTTATCATCAGACTGTTGGACACTAGGGTCGCCAGCTTTTTCTGAGGTTCGAACGCAACAACAAACCCTGTCGGCCCCACCAAATGCGCCGCCAGAATCGAGAAGAACCCGCAATTCGCTCCGATATCGATGAAGACATCCCCCTGTCCAACCTCGCGGATGAAGAACTCCGTTACCCATGGTTCCCAGCGGCCCTCATAAGCAATATGAGGCGTTAGGCTTAGATCTTCACTATCGAGATAAATTTTTCGCCCGAAATATGTCTCTGTCAGGAGAGTATTATTGCCCATATATTGGCAGAAACGCGGCTTTTCCTGCGGCGGCTGAACTTGGCCTTCATTAGCAATTCGCTCGGCTCGCCGAAATACCGACCCGATTGCACCCTTCAAGTATTTTCGAGCGCTAGCCATCCCGCCTGTTGACGAACGCTCCAAGCCTATCGTCACGCCTGATGCGCCTTGCTCGTTTGAATTGTTCATCTTGCCAACCTTTGTGACAACAACATTGCATTATTCTTCTGAAGACCCGTGGATTAGACAGGACTGGGGCGAAAAGCAATAACGCTCTGTCCCAAAAGTTGTCCGACCTGACCGACTTCTCAGGCTGGGCGGCAAGAGATCGTCTATGAAGACCCAGCAGGCCCCACCAAGTCCAGACTCTGGCCAGACTTTTAGGCCGCTCCGGCGATGGTCACAGGAGACACTGACCGTAGCTGCTTTTCCAAAGGCGACCACCAAGTTTGACTAGAGCTGTTTCCACTTACGTGGAATCACCTCTCTGCTTTGGTTTGCCGCATTTTTTGACGGCGAACCGGATCCACTTCGCCGAAAAATGCTCTAGTTCATCGAAGTTGGTCCGGCCGGAGCCGTAAGCCATTTCTTCCGGTCAGGCGATTTTGAAACCCTGGCGTTTTATGGGCCCGCACAAACTCCGATGCTTCAATCGGACTGTCTGGGATACCCATGTCCAGCCAGGCATACCTCCTCCCGAGATGCCGACCTACAACTGACACTTCTCAAGATAGACTCGATTGATGTCTTTGATCTCAAGCTCGCCGCGGGCCAATGGCTTTAAAGCAACGGCGAGATCAACAACTTGATCATCGCAGCAATAGAGCCCGGTAGTGGCCCGGTTTGGCTTGAGCCGTCTAGGTTCTCCTCAATCGAAATGCCCAGTTATCGAAGCTGAACTCGCCTACGCCATAACACTCGGGCTCGGTTACTTGGCAGGCAAAGATCGAGGCACCACAGGTTGGGCGATCACGGAACGCAAGCGCTCGGCCATTTCGTGCCTACAGTAGAAATTATACCCAAGATCAGGCGACGACTCGTCCTGCCGGGGAATTCGCACCCATGAAATAGGCTTGGGCAAGCCCGTCAGGTTAGCGCGGTTTGGCGCCGGACGGTGCAACCCCCATTGCTAGTCTGCGTGAACCCGCGGAAGCCCTCTAGTGCGGGAGATAATGAGAACGTCCTGGCTCCCCACGAGCATCAGCGCAGTGAGCCGATAATAGATCATTGGCTCATGGAAGATCGGCAGCTGCTTCAACGCCATAAGGCTATGGCATGCGGTCGTGTGCCGCTTCCTCCTGCCAGCATGATGTCTTTCAAATGTCTGAGCAATTTACGACAGATGAGCGATAGTGCGCCCTGCCCTCACTCAAAACAGTCGGCAAGTTCGGAAAGTCGCGGATGCTGGCGATCCTTTTCGGACAGGACGGCTTCGCCAGGGGCTACTGGCCATTCGATGCCAAGCATAGGATCATCGAAGGCGAGACCGTGATCGTGTGCTGCTGAGTAATAACCGGTGACTTTGTAGCAGACCTCTGTATCCGGCTCTAAGGTGCAGAATCCATGGGCGAAACCGATAGGCACCAGGAGCTGGCGCCAGTTCGCTGCGGACAACTCAACTGCTACGTGTTGACCAAATGTCGGCGATGAGCGCCGGAGATCCACTGCCACATCGACAATCCGCCCACGCAAGACGCGCACCAGTTTGTCTTGTGCAAAGGGCGGCGTTTGGAAATGCAGCCCGCGGATGGTGCCGGCGGAAACGGACAGCGAATGATTGTCCTGCACGAAGTCTAGCTGGAAGCCAGCATCCTCAAATCGCCGCCGATTGTAAACTTCCGAGAAAAAACCGCGGCCATCGTCGAATCGCTTCGGCGTAAGAATCTTCACGGCGGCAATGGCGGTAGCCTCGATTTCCAGCATATTCATTATCCTACAAACATTCAGCCGATCACGCCGAGCCGTTCGCCCTGGTACACGCCGGAGCGCACGCGCTGCCACCAGGACCGGTTGTCCAGATACCACGCCACCGTCTTGCGAAGGCCACTCTCGAACGTCTCGGCCGGCGCCCAGCCAAGTTCACGCCTGATCTTCGAGGCATCAATGGCGTAGCGCTGATCGTGCCCAGGTCGGTCGGGAACGAAAGTGACCAGATTCTCGCGAGGGCCAATAGAGAGATTGGGCGCGAGTTCATCCACGAGGGCACAAATGCCTTTAACCACGTCGATGTTTCGGCGTTCGTTCCACCCTCCGATACTATAGCTTTCACCGGCTTGCCCCTTCTCGGCCACGAGGATGAGGGCATCGGCATGATCATCCACATAGAGCCAGTCGCGTACGTTCTCACCCTTGCCGTAGACGGGCAGCGGCTTGCCCTCCAGGGCGTTCAGGATGGTTAGCGGGATCAGCTTTTCAGGGAAATGGTAGGGCCCGTAATTGTTTGAGCAGTTCGTGACGATCGTTGGCAGGCCATAAGTATGGTACCAGGCACGTACGAAATGGTCTGAGGCCGCCTTCGAGGCAGAGTATGGTGAATTGGGCCTGTAAGGATAGTCTTCGTGGAAGAGGCCCTCCTCTCCCAGGGATCCAAAAACCTCATCTGTGGAGATGTGGTGGAACCGGAACGCATTCCGTTGATCAGCCTCAAGGCTCCGCCAGTAGCGAAGGCTTTCCTGGAGCAGGACGAACGTGCCCACAACATTGGTCTGAACGAATGCGCCTGGCCCATCAATGGACCGGTCCACGTGGCTCTCGGCGGCCAGATGCATCACAACGTCCGGCGCAAAGCGCTCGATGATTTCCCGCATACGCGCCGCGTCCGCGATGTCGCCGCGCTCGAATGCGTAACGGGAGTTGCTGGAGACAGGGGCCAGTGAATCCAGATTGCCCGCATAGGTAAGCGCGTCCACCACCAGAACTCGGTGAGACGATTCACTAATGAGGCGACGGACCACGGCTGAGCCGATGAATCCAGCTCCTCCAGTCACTAAAAAGCGCTTTGTCATCAGGTTGCTCGCTCTAACATATTTGCTTCTGAAGCCAAAACAGAAGTGTGTATTCTTACTGCGCAGAGTGCCTCGATCTGTCAACGCTAGGGAGCTCAAGACTCGACGGACCAGCCCTCCCTACATAAAAAAACACGATTTTTCAGTATCTTAGTCTCCATCGAGCCGCTAGGCCGATTATTCGGAGCTTTGACGGGAATGCAGGACAATAAACCTATCATTTGGCTTAACTGTTGTGCTCGTGTAATTCGGTCATGCGGGCAGGAAACCGGCAGAAAAGACGATGACCTCCAATCAAGCAATAACACTCAGGCCTTCAAGCAATGACAATGGGTTGATCGAGCGCCTCCAAAACCGTGATGCCATCGTCGGGATTATTGGTCTCGGCTACGTGGGACTGCCTTTGGCACTTGCCGCCACAAGAGCCGGCTTTTCGGTTCTGGGCTTTGACATCAACCAGACATACATCAATCGTCTTAACCGCGGGGAGAGTTACATCAAGCACATCTCCTCCGAGCTCGTTTCCGAGGCTGTAGCCCTCGGTAATCTCGAAGCGACACATGACTTCACTCGGCTTGATGAGCCCGATGTCATTCTGATCTGCGTCCCGACGCCGCTCACGCAGCATCGCGAGCCGGACCTGTCCTATGTGAAGAATACTGCCGGAGCGATCGCATCGCGTTTGCGACGAGGGCAGCTTGTTGTGCTTGAATCCACAACCTATCCGGGCACAACGGATGAAGTGCTCAAGCCCGCCCTCGAGGCGAGTGGTCTGAAGTGCGGGACGGACTTCTTTCTCGCTTACTCCCCCGAGCGGGAAGACCCCGGCAACGCGTCGTTTGGGACAGCGACAATTCCGAAAGTTGTCGGCGGGGACGGCCCGGAGGCCCTTGCACTCGCTAACGCCCTTTATGAGCAGCTCGTCGTCGAGACTGTACCTGTCTCCACCGCCGCGACAGCGGAGGCCGTCAAGCTGACTGAGAACATCTTCCGAGCTGTCAACATCGCCCTCGTGAATGAACTGAAGGTGGTCTATGCAGCGATGGGCATCGACATCTGGGAAGTCATTGAAGCTGCCAAGACCAAGCCCTTCGGTTTCATGCCATTCTATCCGGGACCCGGCCTCGGCGGCCACTGCATCCCGATCGATCCATTCTATCTGACCTGGAAGGCCCGAGAGTACGACATCACCACGAGGTTCATTGAACTGGCTGGACAGGTGAACACTCACATGCCGTATTACGTCCTTGAACGGCTGATAGAGGCCGTCGACAGGAGTGGACGTCCATTCACCGGTTCGCAAATCCTGGTTCTGGGAGCTGCATACAAGAAAAATGTCGACGATATGCGAGAGAGCCCGTCGCTAAAGCTTATCGAACTGATTGAAGCGCGGGGTGCCGAAGCGGACTACCACGATCCTCACGTTCCTGAATTGCCGATGACCCGCGAGCACGCTTCACTGGCAGGCCGTCAGTCAATGCCACTGACCCCCGAAACGCTGCGTCGGTACGACGGTGTGTTGATCGCGACCGACCATGATGATGTGGATTACCGCCTCGTCGTAGCCCACGCGAGGCTTGTCGTTGATACCCGCAACGTTTGTGAGAGGCTCGGCCTCGTGAATCCCCGGATTTTCAAGGCCTAAACCTCAGCCGACCGAGCTCGAAATCGGCATGCTCGGTAGGTGGCAATTTGCTCCGACAACATCACGTGAAGCCGATCGCGCAGGTTCGCTAAAGGTCAATTGAAGCTGATGACCTCGAGCCCAGTCTACCTGCCATCACGCATAGCGGAACTCAGCCCACCTGCTCTCGGGCGAGGGCCAATCCCCAATTCAACAGCTCGTCCGTTCGCCCCTGGGTCGCGGCCTCCACGTAGACCCGTAGCTCGGGAGCATTGCCCGAGGGGCGGAAATGCACCACTTCGCCGTTCTTGGCCATGATCCGCAGCCCATCGCGGGAATTGACCTCGGCCACGCCTCCCAGGGGCGCCATCAGCTCAGAGAGAAAAGCTTCATCTTGCTGCAACCGGGCGACGAAGGCCGCGCTCCTGTCGGTGGGGACATTCTGCAACCGGTTGCTGGTAGCCGCCTTGAACGCGAAGGCCGCTCCGATGTCCGCGAGAGGCTTGGCCTGGGCGACGATCTCGCCGAGAGTGCAGAGGATAGGCAGCATCGCATCCCGGGTGGGGAGGGCTGCAAGCCTGCGCTCGCCGCGGCGGATGTCGGAGCCCAGCAGGACGCCGCCATTGGCCTCGAACCCGACCACGGCCCGCGCCCCCGCTTTGGCGGCGTCGGCCATGCCTTCGATGACGTAGGGGGATCCGACCCGGGTGCGGAGAACCTGGGTATAAGCGCCGGAGGCCTCGATGGCCGAATTCGAGGTCACGGGCGTGACGATCGCATCCGCTCCGAGAGACTTGGCGGTAATCGCCCCGACCAGGTCGCCGCGCAGAAAGGCGCCGTCTGCATCGGAAACGAGGGGGCGGTCGGCGTCGCCGTCGGTCGAGACGATCGCATCGAGCGGCTGGTCCCCAGCCCATTGCCGCGCCAGGATCTCGTCCTCCTCGCGCAGGGCCTCCGTATCGACGGGGATGAAGCTGGAAGCCCGCCCCAAGGCCACTGTCCTGGCGCCCAAGGCTTCGAGCATGTCGACGATGATGTCCCGTGCAACAGAGGAATGCTGGTAGACTCCGACGGTAAGGCCGGCCAACGCCCTTTCCCCGAAGAAATCGCGGTAACGGGCCTTGTAGGCGGCAATCAGGTCGAGATCCGGCCTTTCTGCGCGGATGGCACGAGCGGTCTCGGGAACGGCTGTGATGCCCAGCCTGGCATGCCAGGCCAGAATGGAAGCCTCGTCCTTCTTGTCGATCTCGCCCTGCGCCCGATAGAATTTCAGCCCGTTGCGGTCCTCCGGGATGTGGCTTCCTGTGACCATGATCGCAGGAATGCCGAATCGCATCCCGTGATAGGCGAGCGCCGGCGTGGGAAGGGCGCTGCAATCGAGCGGGACGAGTCCAGATTCCCGCACCGCCGCGCAACAAAGCTGGGCAATGCTCGGGCTGCTCTCGCGCAGATCCCGTCCTACCAGCACGAAGTTCTTGGCCTTAGCGGCCGAGCCGTCCTCCTTGAGCATTTCGGCGAAGGCGCGGGTATAGGCAAAGGCCGGCGTGCCGTTCAGCTCCGCGACAAGGCCACGCAACCCGCTCGTTCCGAACTTCAGGGATGACGGTGCGGCTTCTGCATTCAGACCCATGCTGGCTTGCCTATGAATTCTCTAGGGACTCCCGGCCGCGGCGCGACCAACTCCCAGCCCTCATACCTGCTCCCGGGCGGAATTTCGAGGGCGGTTCGGCAAACCCTAATGTCCCTCTCCCCAGGCATCAATACGCCGAGGCGCCCTCGCCTTTCTGCCGCAAGGGCACGTTCTTATCGCACGCTGGCCGGACGATCTCCGCCCCAGGTTGCCCGTGTGCGATCCGGTTCAAACCCGCTCCCAAGCCGCCGAGCCTTCCGACCGGCGCAGCGCATCGAGAATGCGCATGTTCGTCACTGCATCCTCCAGGCCGTAGGCGAGGTTTGCATCTCCCCGGACCGCCCGGCTGAAGGCCTCTCCCTGCAGCTGGTATTGGTCGGCCACCGGAAACTCGACGGCGCGGGCGGAGCGGTTGGCGTGGGCGGTGCCCTCGTCGACGAAGATGCGCGTCGGAACATCCGGCGGGGCGTTGAAGGGGATCTCGATTTCGATCCTGCCCTTGGTTCCAAGAATCTGAAGGCGCTGATAGGGGACCGACTGGGTCGAGACGGTGAAGGTCATCTGCCGCCCGCCTCCGAAATCCATGAGCGCGCTGGTGGTGCGGTCGACGCCGAAGGCGGGATCGCGGTCCATCAGGGTGACCACCCGAAGGGGCTCCGCGTCGAAGAAATAGCGGCCTGCCACGACCGCGTAGCAGCCGATGTCGAGGAGCCCTCCCCCGCCGATATCCGCCTTGTTGCGGATATTGGCCGGATCGCTGTTGAAATAGGCGAAGAGCACTTGGATCGCGCGCAGGTCCCCGATTTCGCCGCTTTGGATGATCTCGCGGGCCCGGTGCCATTGCGGGTGATGGCGGACCATGAAGGCCTCCGCGATCAGCACATGCAGCGGGCCCCGCCGCAGCTGCTCAGCCTCCTCGGCCGTAATGGCGATCGGCTTCTCGCACAGCACATGCTTGCCGGCTGCCGCCGCGGCGAGCGTCATCGGCACATGCAGGTGGTTGGGCAGCGGATTGTAGATCGCCTCGATCTCGGGATCGGCGAAAAGGGCCTCGTAGGAGCCGTAGGCTTTAGGGATGCCGAGCTCCGCCGCCATGGCCTTGGCCGCCCCCTCCTCCCGAGACGCGACGGCGACCACCTCGCAGAGCGGACTTTTCATGATGCCCGGGACGACTTTGGTTCGGCCGATCCGGGCCGTGCTCAGGATGCCCCAGCGGACGGGTTGCATGGCGTTTTCCTCCTGTCACGCTCATGGCAGAGCATTGTTCGGGTTCAGAATACCGAGCGGCGCAGCGATTTGTAATCCTTGTGCAGAACCGGCCCGGTCGTCTCCCGCTCGAGAAGCGTCAGGGGCAGGCGGATGTTCCAGTCCTGGGGTCTCATCTCGCCTCGGATGAGCTTGAGCAGGACATCGGCGCCCACGCGTCCGAGCTCATGCAGGGGCTGGCGGAAGGTGGTCAGCGTCGGCTCCGAATAATCGGAAAACTCGACCCCGTCGAAACCGATCACCGACACGTCCTGCGGCACGCGGATCCGCTCCGCCCGCACCCGCTTGATGAAGCCGATCGCGCTCTCGTCGCAGGCGGCGAAGATCCCGGTCGGACGGTCCTCCATCCTCAGGAAGGCTTCGGCCGCGGCAACGCCTGTCGAGAAAACGAAAGGCCCCTCCCAACGTACGAAATCGTCCCGGCCGAGGCCGATGGCGGCGATCCCCTCCTTGAAGCCGCCGAATCGTTCGGTCTCGATGATCGAGCTCGGCGTACCTGAGATGTAGCCGAACCTGCGGTGGCCGAGGTCGGCGAGATATTCCACCGCCTTGCGGGTGGCCTCGCGGTCCTGGACGACCACGTTCGGGACGGCCGGGTCCTGGATCGCGGCGCACATGCCGACGATCGGAAGGCCTGATTCGCGCATGCTGCGGGGGCCGTTTTCGGGGATGTTGCCGGTCAAAAGAAGAACGCCGTCCACCTGCCGGGACAGGGCGAGGTCGACATAGCGGGCCTCGCGCTCGCGCCGGTTGTCGAGATTGCCGATGATGATGCCGTATCCCGATTTCGTCAGCTCGTCGTCGACGCCGCGGAGGATCTCGGCGAAGACCGGGTTGGTGAGCCTCGGCGCCACCACCAGCACATTCATGGTGCGGCGGGTGCGCAGCTTCTGGGCGGTGCTGTTGGGGGTGTAGCCGCTGCGCCGCACGGCCTCCATCACGACATCGTGCGTTTTTTTGCGGACCTTGTCGGGGTCGGAGAGGACACGACTGACAGTTGCCGTCGATACGCCTGCAAGTCGTGCGACATCGGCAATGCGTATGTCCTTGACCGCCCTCCAGCTTTTGCGACTCATGCAGGTTACCCCTAGGTCCTCGGCAAGATACGTTACCCTCTTTCACGGGGTGACAACTTACCTCAACTTCCTTCTTGACTAATCTAAAAAGCACCTACAACCTATATCTCAAGATGTAATCGATTACAAAAATCGATAAAGCGCTTCTGGGAGGAAGCTATGAGCATGAAAACACGCATTTCCGCGTATACCCTTTCTGTTGCCCTCGTCTGGAGTTCCGGAGCGTTCGCTCAGCAGATGAAGGCCGAGGTTCTCCATTGGTGGACCTCCGCCGGCGAATCGGCCTCGGTGAAGGTTTTCGCCGATCAGTTCACCAAGGCAGGCGGCACCTGGGTCGACAACGCCATCGCGGGCGGCGTCAATGCCCGCACCGCCGGCATCAACCGCATGGTGGGCGGCAATCCCCCGACCATGATGCAGTTCAACACCGGCAAGCAGTTCGACGAGCTGGTGAGCAACGATCTGGTGCGCGACGTCGACGCGGTCGCAAAAGCCGGCAAGTGGCGCGAGATCATGCCGAAGCCGATCGTGGAAGCGTCCGTCCGCAACGGCAAGTTCTATGCCGTCCCGGTCAATATCCACGGCCAGAATTGGATGTTCTACAACACGAAGATCTTCGCCGATGCAGGTCT
>Ga0182742_1005666_pt1 | contig 10387 bp, 9 predicted proteins | sample eDN5th37CBELigMG_FD_128880 | JGI IMG/M metagenome (GOLD analysis project Ga0182742, IMG submission 128880) | Enriched Miracle-Growth compost microbial communities from Emeryville, California, USA - eDNA 5th pass 37_C BE-Lig MG (version 2)... ... | reverse complement strand
CTTGGAAAAGAAAATCACTTTTCCTACGTGCTAGAACATCTGCTCACGTATTAACTACATACGTTCTGCTACTCAAAACTGCACCGCCTTGAACCTTCGACGCACAGGACGTGCTAGTGTCACAAGACATGAGGCTGTGGCGTTTTTGTCGACGTGGTCCTTTTCATCCTCCTTTTTGAACACGCAATTGTAGTCTTAGTCTGTGAAGGAGGTGAATAGAATATCCTGTTAATTATCATAAACATGAAAAAGCATTAATTCATGAATTTGTTTGGTTATATCATTTATTACTTTTAAATCAGGATGATTGCCGTGCCAATCGATGCTACCATCCTTATTATAGTTTCCATTATATTTCGTTCCTTGATAATAGAAAGAAAAACTCCAGCCAGGAATTTTACTGCTATGATAAAGAGGTTTCCACTGAAAATGTGAGATCATCAATAAGTTCTCCTTAGGTAGTATTTGAAGGATTAGTAAAAACAGTTTAATACGCTTACACTTTTGTCCCTTTCATTATAAGGAGTTTGGTTAAATTTTCAAGCCCTTTCTCACGAATATAAGTCTCGTCAAATACCATTGGTTTTGAATTGATTTCATAAATATAAATTTCGCCATCAACGGAACGTCCAAGGTCAATTGAGAATTCCCCGATAAATTGGTCAATTTGCTCTGTAAGCTCTTTTCCAATCTCAAAAACAAGTTTTTGTAAAATGGCTTCATTAAAACGGCTGGATACCGATTCATACGGAATGATTGCCCCGCCATTTGGAACATGTGTGGTTACCCCATTCTCACCCGCAACTCGTACTCCAATACCGCTAATGATATACCCACTTTCGTCATAATGACATAATAGACGTAGGTCGTACCGCTTGCCTTTAAAAGTGTCAGCCTGAATGGCCTTTTGCAATAGATATTCCTCTTGTATAAACGATTCTTCAATTTTCTCCCAAAATGAGGCAAGGGATGAATAGCTTTGTTTTTCGTTTGGTGTTTCAACAATAAAAAGACTTTTCCTTTTTCTTATTCGGTAAAGGCCAATACCCTTATGACCAGTTGAACTTTTAATATAGAGATCCTGATGTTTTGTTATCATTTGTTTAAGGTCGCTTTCTTGTTTAAGAAGTAGAGTATCCGGAAGAAATGATGAAACAAATTTATTCTTTCGTAAAATTTGATAAACAGACCATTTTGAAAAAAAGAACGGGTTAAAAAAGGGAATACCGTTTGTTCTAAAAAAAGAAACGATATCAATAAAATGCTTTGATTTCTCCATGTGACGATAAGGAACACGATTATACACAACGTCAGGAAGGGGTGTCCGGAGTTTGATCCATTTTTGTATGGGTTGGTAAAAGGTAAAGCATTCAACTGAATGTTCCTGTAAAGAATTTGGTGTCATAACGATTCCTAAGGCCCCTTCGGACTGTAAGGATGAAAGAATTCTTTTTAAATCTTTGAGATTTCCAACAAAGGAATTGTCCTTGGAAGAACCGGTAAGAATCCCAATCAATGGTCCAACACGCTTTCCACTTTTCGAAACAGAAAAAGGGAGCGAATGCTCCTGCCTGCTCCCAACATAAGAAATGATTGTATTTTCCGTTCCGATATAAAGCCCATTCTCCTCCTCGCATTGATACCATTCCTGTTTTACGGTGTGATAGTAAATGGTGCTCATCTGAACACTTCCTCAGGGGCTTTAATCGTCGTTTCTGTTAAGTAAACAGCGTATTGTAGTGGGAGTCTGCTTGATAGTTTATCGTATTTTCTTAGCTTTGGATGAGAAAAAATCGAACGCCCCGGCTTTGAATTCGCTTCGAATAGCCACACACTTCCATTCTTGTCAATACCTAAATCAAAACCAAGTTCCCCTATATGCCCTTTTTGTCGAGAATCAATAACTTCACTTAATAAAAGGGCTGCCTGGCTTAGTGAATCAGTGACTTTTTTGCATTCTTCGGCATCAGGAAAAATTTCAGTAAGTGTTCGGACCACGCCACCATTATTTAAATGAGTTGTCACACTGCCACGTCCAGAAATTTTTCCAGCCATCACGCTAACCTGCCATTTTCCTTTTTCATCCTTATTCGTATGAATACGAAAATCAATCGTTTTATGATCACTTCGAATTAAATGAATCCCTTGTTGGACAATATAATGTTCCAATCGTCTATTACGGAAATGAGTGTTAACAAATGACTCAATGGAAGTAAAACGTTGGAGACGATTTTTTCCGTCCGTATCACGAAATCTGCAATAATATTCATCCGTTTCACGATCAAACAGAATTTGATAGATACCTAAACCAAGACTTCCATTTGCTGGCTTAATGTATACATGCTGATATTTAGAAAGCATTCGTTCAATTAGTGAAAAGGTCGGACTTTTATGGGTTTCAGGTAAATACGTAGCGACACGGTGATCACCCTCTAATAACTGATGGATTTCCCATTTATCAAAAAATCCAGGATTAAACCATGGAATTAAGTATTCATCATGTAAACGTTGTTTTATTTCACTTAATGTTTTATGTTTTTCAGTCCGTCGGTTTGGAAGACGGTCATAGACAACATTAGGAAATGGAATTTCAATCGTTTCCCAGCCGTTATGGCTATGAAAAAGTCCATGAATGGTACCCTTATCCCAATCAATATGTTTCGCACCAAAAATAAATACATATGCTCCGACAGCTTTTTCTTGGGCCAATAGCTTTGCGAAAAACAGTGTTCGTTCCCCGATTGGGCGAATCATCGACTCACTAAAACCAGCTGTGAAAATTCCGACCAAAGGACCAATATAGAGATGATCCTCATGGATAATCACTTGCGTTGTACTTGTATAAGGAATTTTTAAGTTGTTAAAAATATCCTGGGAAATTTTAATTTCCTGTTGGTCAGTTTGAACGACCTTACATTCACAGGAGGACGTTCCAAAAAAGATACGCTTGATTGGTGTTTTTAGTTTGAAAGCTTTAGGAATATTCACGGTTCCTGTTACTTGTTCCGTAATTTTCATTGGAAGCGGTGTTCGCATTTATTACAACTCCTTTTTAAAGTGTCTAGCCTCATGCGCCACGGCTCTCTGGTCTAGCCAATCGCTTCTGAAGATAAAAGACACCTTCTGTCAGCGCTCGACTTATGTTTGTCGCGAATAGCGTGCGCCTTTTGCTATTCTAATTAGAATGTAGATACGTGCAATATTGTAATAATGTTGTATAAAGAGTTTCTTCTTGTTCCGGTCTCGTTTCTATAACTACCTTTCTACCTGGTTTTGAATTTGTATCTAATATCCAGAGGGCACCGTCCTTTGTAAGACCTAAATCAACTCCAAGTTCGAATAAGGGATTAAAATGTCCTTCAAGAACATCTGGTAACCTATTAATAATTGTATGAATATTATCCGAGAGTAATTGCCTTTGATTGAAAGACATTTTTTCTGTCCAACTCTCAAAGGAATGAGTTTCCCCACCGCCACCTAAATTTGAGATAAGATGCTCACGCAATCCTAGGCGGATTCCACGACCTTGTTCAATCCATACCCCTTGCGCATTTTTTTGAAGAAGAATTCGAATATCAAAAGGTCGGTTGTCTGCATCATGGAGAGGCAAATAGGTTTGAGTTAAATAGGGCTGGTGAGAAATGACACTATCAAGCCACTTTTTTAATTCCCCTCTTGTTTTAAACTGCTGCTTTTTTAGTTGATTTGCATCTTTATAGATCGCTTCAACATAATCCTGATGAAGAAAGAGACCAATAATCCCTTTTCCCATCGACCCTTTTTCTGGTTTTAGAATAAGTCGATGTTTTTTCATTAGGGTTCGAAGGATAGAAGAGGCGGAGAGTGCTTGTTCAGTTGAAGGGATATAAGGTGATAATTTCTCATCTTGACTTAAAATTTTATAAATCTCCCATTTATTTGGCAGCCCTTGCCCTAGAAATAGATTGCCCGGCCTCCTTTTTAACCAGTTCATAATTGGTTGACTTTTCTTAGAGACATCATCATCTGAGTAGAAACAGCGGTCATATAAATATGTTGGAAGTTCAAACAGGCTTTTTTCCCATGCATGTGAAATCTCATTGTATTTTTCTCCTTGAATCATTTCAGAGGCTGGTTCGATAGAGGTTGGTGTAAATCGGAATAGTTGAATCCCGAATTCAGGCGCACGTTTAGCAAGTTCCGTTGCATAACCTTTTTCCTGATTCGGATAAAGAGTAACAAATCCCAGTGAAATCACAAGATTCTCCCCTTTCTTTTATCCTATTTTTGATTGATCATGTTGGTTGGAAAGGAAGAGACAATGCTGCAGAAGCGCTTTTGCGCTTGGGCGAATTTTGTTCGATAATTTATCCTGTTCCTGATTTTTTGATGGTTTCGTATTAACCTCTATAATTGTTGGCTTTCCAGTTTCATCGAGAGCAAGGTCAATCCCTAACTCCGCAAATAATCCGTCCGCTGTTCCATCAATAATTTCAGCAACTTCAAGTGCTAAGTCTCTTATTAATCTCTTAATATGCGGAATCTCTTTCATTTCAAAGTTTTCGAGAAGGACGCTGTGGACCTTTTGAATTTCTCCACCTCTTGCCAGGTTTGAAACAAATTCATCCTTTGAAGATACACGTGCAACAATCGAGGTTAGTTGCCATTTTTCACTGGCTTGTTTTTGACAAAGTACCCGAAAATCCAATGGCTTTTCTTTATAGGAAAGAAGCGGAATACATTGTTGAACGATGAAAGTATGCTGTTTTAGCCTTGAGAATAAAGATTGAAAGAGGGAAGGGAAGCTTTGATGGACCGTCTCGATGTCACCTGAGAACGTTGTATAATCTAAAAAATACGTATCTTCATCCGTTTTTTGAATCCGAAAAATATTTCTCCCCTGGCTCCCATGGACCGGTTTTACAAATACACATTGATATTTTTCAAGCATTTCAAAGAGAACATCTTTATTTGTTAAAAGCATGGTATCAGGTAGGTATGAATGGAGATGCTCATTATCATATAGCATTTCGTGTACTTCCCATTTATTCAGAAAATGATCATTAAAATATGGGATATTGTTCATTTGCAGTTCATTTGTAAAATCGATAAAACTCGAGTGTTGCTCTCGCTTGCGTGAGTGAATCCGATTGTGAACCACATGAGGGTAGGGAACAGAAGATTTTTTCCATATTCCATCGATAAAGATGTACCCTTTTTGGTCATAAAATGTATTTAAGGTAAAAACGTAGAAAAGCACTCCGATTTCGCTTGCGTAGAGTGAAATTTCCTCGCAAAACTCTCCGATTGAACCAAATGATACCTGGTTGTTTTTTTCTGTTGCTTCCGTTAATAGCCCGATAACGGGACCCATTTCTAGTTTGTCATTTGCTTTTTTGAATAACGTTATTGAAAAGTTCTCAGGAGGAAGCTGTAATTCTTTTAATATGAAAGTTGGACATTGAATGACAGGCTCGCTCTCATTAATAGATACGATATTTACCATAAGACTATTCCTGTTACAGTATAATTCAATTGTCTGTTCCTTTTGTAAGCCAAACTTCTTAATAATGATGTCACTCATTTTTATTTGTAAAAAGGAATCCTGCTCGTCAGAAACAGGAATCACCTCGATAAGAATTTTTTTCGTCATCATGATAACCCCATTTGCGTAACTTGACGTTCAAACACTATAATTGATAAGGTGAAAAACAATTTTGTTTCAATATATAGGCAAATGTCTGATATCGTATCGTATGAAAAGACAATAAAAACTGTGAAAAAAAATTAACTTTATTCAGTAGAAGTCCTTTATTTCTATAAGTGGTATGAAATAGTTTGGGGTAAACAATATAGTGGAAATTATTCCTTGCAGAATAAAGTTAAGCCTTCGGCGGATTCCACGATTTTTAAAAGGACATTTTCCGAGCATATGATCAAAGACTAAAAATGCCAAGTTCTTTGGTAACGTCTTTTTGACCCACAGCGTGTGAGCCTAAAAAAATCGGGCAAATACCGCCTTGGTGTATTTGATATTAAGTTAACAAAGGGTGATCTGTATGAACGTTTTTTTAATGATTGTATTAATGATGGTGATTGGAGCCATTATTGGAGGAGTTACGAATTCATTGGCCATTAAGATGTTATTTCGGCCATATAAAGCCATCTATATTGGTGGAAAACGCCTTCCATTTACTCCTGGATTAATCCCGAAGCGTAGGGATGAGTTAGCAAGGCAAATGGGAAGAACCGTGGTAGAGCATCTTTTAACTCCAGAAAGTCTAAAGAAAAAATTACTGGATGAAAGTTTTGTTGCCAACATCGAAGGTTGGGCGAAAGAAGAGGTTTCTAAACTGCTGGATACTGAGAAAAATTTAGTCGAGATTGCTGGACAAGTTGGGATATATAATCTTGATGAACGTGCAGAGGAGCAACTAACCAACCTTATTGAAACCAAATTTAAAAGTCTTTTACATGAAATGGGCCAAAAGGAAATAGGCAATGTCATTCCTGAGGAGCTACTTTCAACTATCGAAAAAAGATTTCCAGCGGTCGCGGAATATATAACCGAAAAAGGTATAGAGTATTTCGAAAGTGAGGAAGGGAAACATCGACTAAAAAGAATGATCGATGAGTTCCTATCGACCCGTGGAATGCTTGGAAATATGGTACAAATGTTTTTAGGAAACACAAGCTTAATAGATAAGATCCAACCTGAAATTATAAAATTTCTATCAAACCCGGGGACAAAGGAGCTTATACAATCTTTGATTGAAAAAGAGTGGAATAAGGTAAAATCCTGGGAGGTTAATATAATTGTTGAGCAGGTAGGGTCAGAAAAAATTCTTTCATTCCTAAAGGAACAGTCTCTAAACATCTTCCCTGTTAAGAAGTATCTTAAAACTCCTGCAAATGAGGTATTACTACCTTACAAAGAAAGAATCCTTGAGACGATAGTTCCTAAAGGGATTGAGATGGCCGGCGAATTTGTGGCAAATCGTATTGAGAAAATGATGAAAAGCCTAAAGCTCGAGGAAATTGTAAAGGATCAGGTTGGAACATTTTCTGTAGAGCGACTAGAGGAAATGGTGTTAGGTATTTCTAAACGAGAATTCAAGATGATTACCTATTTAGGAGCACTTCTAGGTGGAATCATTGGAATTCTTCAAGGGATTATTGCACAGTTTCTACAATAAACATAAACATAAGCAAATCGCTCTGTATAGAATATCTTAAAATATCCACTCTATTTTTTAGATGAGGGTGAATTATATGGAAATGTTTGTTATAGTGGAAAAGAACCATTTTGCTCGTAATAAATCTGGATAAAGGAGGTAGGTAAAATGGGTGTAAATTTATATGATGTTGCTTATGGTGTTGAAAAGGCGATTCGTGAGAGTGATGAGTTTAAACAACTAAAGCATTTATATGATCAAGTGAATAACGACGAAGGTGCGAAGAAATTATTTGAAAGCTTTCGAAACATTCAGTTATCCCTTCAACAAAAACAAATGATGGGTGAAGATATTTCACAAGAAGAAGTAGAACAGGCTCAGAGACAAGTTGCACTTGTTCAACAACATGATACAATTGCAAAACTTATGGAAGCAGAGCAGCGAATGAGCGTTGTTATCGGCGAATTAAATCAAATCATGCTTAAACCACTTGAAGAATTATACGGAAGTATGGATCAACAATAAGACTTCTTTGGAACCTACGCCAATATGGTGAGGGTTCTTTTTTTTGCTCATATATGTGAAACATTAAGTTTCACATGTTGTCGTCCATTTTTCTATATTAGTCTTTTGTTCTAATCAGTTTCATTTTTTCATAACCATATGTATAGGGGACGCCCAACTGAGAAGGAGGACCTGCCATATGTATAGGTTACTAGCAATAAATGTGGATGGCACATTACTACGTCCAAACGGTCGGCTTCAAAGTGGTACAAAGGAAGCCATCGATTTCGTCCGTGCAAAGGAAGTTTATGTGACTCTCATAACAAGACGTCACTTCCCATCGACAAAAAAAATCGCAAAAGCACTAAAGCTGAACTCATTGCTAATTACGCATAATGGAGGATTCATCAGTGATAACCTTGATGAACCTATTTATGTAAAACGTATTTCAGAAGAGAAAACATTTAATATTGTCCAGGTATTAGAAAACTTTAAATGTAGCATTCGCCTCCAACATGAAAAGTTTTCAATTGGCAATCGCGTAAGATTCCCTGGTAATTTAATCGCAAAAGCAATGTTTGGTTCTGGTGATCCACTCTTTTATCCAATGCAGTTTGTCGATTCGCTTGGGGATTATTTAACAGACAATCCTGTTGCACCACCTAAGATTGAGGTCTATTCACAAAGTGAAAATGAACTGAGGGCAATTAGAGAAACAGTGACTGAGCATTTCAATGACATTCAAGTGGATCTAACAGAACCACATAAGCTAGAAATCACTCCTTTTGGGGTTTCTAAGCTTAATGGATTAAAAACGTTAGCTAATCACTTAGATATTCCTTTGCATGAAGCAGTTGTTATTGGAGATTCAATAGATGATATTGAAATCATTGAATCTGCTGGCTTAGGGGTTGCAATGTGGAATGCACCGAAGGAAGTGAAATTTGCTGCTGACTGGGTGACTCGGTCCAACAATATGAATGGCGTCTCCTATATGATTAAAGAGCATTTCCGTAAGCAGCAAAGAATTGACTTCTTAAAACAAATTAAGATTGAAAAATAGAGTTGGGCTTGCCTCCACGGTTTGTGGGGGTTTTTTTATAGGGAGAATGCAGAAACAAAAACTACCCAAAATTCTCATATTGATTAAAAAAGGTACATTCTGTACACTTAAATAAGTATTTTTTTGAAAAGGTGATACAAATTATGCGAATATTATTCAAAGGGCTCGGGGATGACAGGTTTTTACGACCACTACAGCTCATCACGAATCTTTTTTATGAAGAAAGTGAACTCTCAATTAGTGAGTTAGATAATCCTGAGCTATTAATAGACTTCCAATATGAATATAATAGTCCTGTCATAACAACATATGCCAAACTGACTGACATCAAATCCGGGAACGAATTTAAGGGAAGCTATCGTAAGGAATTTCCTCCATTTGAGAATGACAAAGAACTATTTAAAAAGATTAAAAATGCAGTCTCACATGTATATGTAATGGTGATGCAAGATTTTACAGGTATTACTCAGCCATGGGGAATGCTTACTGGCGTGCGTCCAACAAAACTGTTACACAAAAAGGTTCGAGAGGGAAAATCTCATGAGGTAGCACACAAAGAGCTGAAAGAAGATTACTTAATTACAGATGAAAAACTTGAATTAATGCTCCAAATTGTTGACCGCCAACTCACAATGGTCCCTGATTTATATCAACTACAAAACGAAGTAAGTATTTATATTGGGATTCCTTTCTGCCCAACAAAATGTGCCTATTGTACATTTCCTGCCTATGCGATCAATGGAAGACAAGGTTCGGTTAATTCCTTCCTAGGTGGACTTCATTATGAGATGCGTGAGATGGGGCGTTGGTTGAAGGAAAATCACATTAATATTACAACCGTATATTATGGTGGCGGAACTCCAACAAGTATCACGGCAGAAGAGATGGACATGCTGTATGAAGAAATGTACCAATCCTTCCCAAATGTGAAAAACATTCGTGAAATTACAGTTGAAGCGGGAAGACCGGACACAATTACACCGGAAAAACTAGACGTCCTAAAGAAGTGGAATATTGACCGTATCAGTATTAATCCTCAGTCCTATATACAGGAAACACTGAAAGCGATTGGCCGTCATCACACGGTTGAAGAAACAGTAGAAAAGTTTCATCTTGCACGAAATATGGGGATGAACAATATCAACATGGACTTAATCATTGGCCTTCCGGGCGAAGGAGTAGAAGAGTTCAATTATACCCTTTCAGAAACAAAAAAGCTTATGCCAGAGTCACTAACTGTTCATACTTTATCCTTTAAGCGTGCGTCTGAAATGACACGAAACAAGAAAAAATATAAGGTTGCCGGCCGTGAGGAAATTACAGAGATGATGAATAATGCTTCAACATGGACAAAGGAACACGGGTATGTCCCATATTATTTATATCGAATGAAGAACATACTTGGAAACTTAGAGAATGTTGGCTATTCACTACCAGGGCAAGAGAGTATCTACAATATTATGATTATGGAAGAAATGCAAACAATCATCGGCTTAGGCTGTGGGGCAGCTAGCAAATTTATTGATCCTATGACGGGGAAGATTACTCAATTTGCAAACCCGAAGGATCCGAAATCCTATAATGATCATTTTATTGAATACACGAACAAAAAGATTGAGATTTTAGACGATTTGTTTGGAGTAGCAAAAGGGGTATAGGAAACTAT
>Ga0182742_1005665_pt1 | contig 10390 bp, 11 predicted proteins | sample eDN5th37CBELigMG_FD_128880 | JGI IMG/M metagenome (GOLD analysis project Ga0182742, IMG submission 128880) | Enriched Miracle-Growth compost microbial communities from Emeryville, California, USA - eDNA 5th pass 37_C BE-Lig MG (version 2)... ... | reverse complement strand
TGGAACGGGCCTGATGGCGCCTTGCCGATCACTCCTTCCGGCATGCATTAAGCCAAGGTTCAATACCGATCGGGAACCCGGATGCTTGCCCCCTCGTCAAACCGGCTTTACGGTCGCGACACCACGTTCTGACGTGACGAATAGTCCCAGGAGGAAACAGAATGAGCCAACTTCGTAAAAGCCTATGGCGCGGCGCCCTCGCTGCGGCAGCCGTCGCGGGCTTCGTGACATCGGCGGCAGCCCAGATGGAGCTGAAGATCATGGCCCCGGCGGCGCCCGGCGGCGGCTGGGACCAGACCGCCCGCTCGATGCAGCAGGCTCTGACCCAGGCTGGCATCGCCAAGAGCGTGCAGGTCGCCAACGTTCCCGGCGCAGGTGGCTCCATCGGCATCGCGCAGCTCGTGAACAACTCCAAGGGCGACGGCAACCAGCTCATGGTCATGGGCTATGTGATGGTCGGCGCCCTCCTGACCAACAAGTCGCCTATCACCCTCGACCAGACGACGCCCATCGCCCGCCTGACGTCGGAATTCGAGGCCATCGTCGTCCCGGCCGATTCCCCGATCAAGTCCGTCAAGGACCTGGCAGCCGCCATCAAGGCCGATCCGGCCAAGGTCACCTGGGCCGGCGGCTCGGCAGGCGGCGTCGACCACATCGCGGCCGCCCTCTTCGCGAAGGCCGCCGGCGCGGACCCGACCAAGATCAACTACATCCCCTTCTCGGGCGGCGGCGAGGCCCTGGCGGCCATCCTCGGCGGCAAGGTGACGGCGGGCATTTCCGGCTACGGCGAGTTCGAAAGCCAGATCAAGGCCGGCAAGCTGCGCCTCCTCGGCGTGAGCGCCCCCGCGGACAAGGCCACGGCCGAGCAGCCGTCCATCAAAGCCGAGGGCGTCGACCTCGAGATCGCCAACTGGCGCGCGGTCGTGGCTCCTCCCGGCATCTCCGACGACCAGAAGAAGGCCCTGACGGAGGCAATGGACAAGATGGCCAAGTCCAAGGAATGGCAGGAGATCCTGAAGGCCAAAGGCTGGGAGGATTCCTACATGTCCGGCGATGCCTTCGCCAAGCTCCTGAACGAGGAAGTGGCCCGCACGAAGGATGTGCTGACCGCCGTGGGACTGGTGAAGTCGTAAATTTCGCGTTAATGCCCGTCGAAGCGCCGCGTTCTCAGAGCGCGGCGCTTTTTTTAGGAACTTCCTCATGCCATCTCAGCATCGGCGTATCGACGTAGCGGGCCTCGTCATTGCCCTCCTCCTTCTCGCCCTGGCCGGAATGGTCTGGTGGGACATGACGAAGCTGCAGCTCCTGTCCCCCTATGACGTCGGTCCCAAGGCCATGCCCGTCATCGTGTCCATCGGCCTGATCATCCTGGCCATCGGCAACGGCATCGCAGCCCTGCGCGGGGACCTGCCCGAGCGCGACAGCCTCGATTGGAAGCCGATCATCCTGATCCTCGGCGGTCTCGCCTGCCTCATTATCCTTATCGCCATCGGCGGCGGCTTCATGATCGGCACGGCCATTCTCTTCGCCACGACCTCCGCGGCCTTCGGGCGCCGGGCCTTCCTGGTGGATCTCCTGATCGGAGCGGTCATCGCGGTTGTCGTTTACCTGCTTTTCGCGAAGCTCCTGACCCTGTCCCTGCCGGCAGGGCCGCTCGAACATCTGCTCTGAGGCCCCCATGGAAGCCTTCGTTTCCCTCGCCCAAGGCCTGTCGGTCGCGATTCAGCCGATGAACCTGCTGTTCGCGCTCGTCGGCGTTCTCCTCGGCACCGCCGTCGGCGTCCTGCCCGGCATCGGCCCGGCGCTCACCGTGGCGCTGCTTCTGCCCGTCACCTTCAAGCTGGACCCGGCGGGCTCCATCATCATGTTCGCGGGCATCTATTACGGCGGCATGTATGGCGGCTCGACCACCGCGATCCTCATCAACACCCCTGGCGAGAGCGCCTCGATGGCCACGGCCCTCGAAGGCAACCTGATGGCGAAGGCCGGACGGGGCGGCCCCGCCCTCGCGACATCGGCCATCGGCTCCTTCGTGGCGGGCACCTTCGCGACCCTCGGGCTCGCGCTGCTCGCGCCCTACCTCGTCGACCTCGCGGTGCGGTTCGGTCCCGAGGATTACTTCGCCCTCATGTGCGTGGCCTTCGTGACCGTTTCGGCCACCTTCGGCGACTCGCCCGTTCGCGGGCTCACGAGCCTGTTCATCGGCCTGCTTCTCGGGCTCGTGGGCATCGACATCCTGTCGGGCCAGTCCCGCCTCAGCTTCGGCGTGCCGGAGCTCTACGACAACATCGAGGTGACGACGCTCGCGGTCGGCCTCTTCGCCGTGGGCGAGGCGCTCTACGTCGCGTCGCGCCGCCATGTGCACGAGGAAAAGCTCGAGGCCGTGCGCGGCTCCCTGTGGATGACGAAGGAGGATTGGAAGCGCTCCTGGAAGCCCTGGCTGCGCGGAACCCTCTTCGGCTTCCCGATCGGGGCGCTCCCGGCGGGCGGCGCGGAGATCCCGACCTTCCTGTCCTATGCGACCGAGAAGAAGCTCACCAAGCATCCGGAGGATTTCGGCCATGGCGCCATCGAGGGCGTGGCAGGTCCCGAAGCGGCCAACAACGCCTCGGCGGCCGGCACCCTGGTGCCGCTCCTGACGCTCGGCCTGCCGACCTCCGCCACGGCCGCCATGATGCTGGCGGGCTTCCAGCAATACGGCCTGAACCCGGGGCCCCTGCTCTTCGCCGAGAAGCCCGATCTGGTGTGGGGCCTGATCGCGAGCCTGTTCATCGCCAACGGCATGCTGCTGGTGCTGAACCTGCCGCTGGTCGGCCTGTGGGTTCGCCTGCTGGCGATTCCGCAGCCCTGGCTCTACGCGGGCATCCTGGTCTTCGCCACCATGGGCACGATCGCGGCCAATCCGTCGCCGGTGGAGCTCATCATGCTGACCGTGTTCGGCGTGCTCGGCTTCCTGATGCGGCGCTTCGACTTCCCGATCGCACCGGTGGTGGTCGGCCTCATCCTGGGGCCCGTGGCGGAGAGCCAGCTGCGGCGCGCCCTGTCGATCAGCCTCGGCGACCCGATGGTCCTGCTGCAGAGCCCGATCTCGGCGACGCTGCTCTGCATCGCGCTGATCGCCCTGGTCGCGCCCTTCGTCATGAAGGGCCTGGGGCGTTTCAAGGCCGTCGAGGACTGAGAACCGGCGCAGCCAACAAAAAGGCCCGGGAAACCGGGCCTTTTTCATGTCCGAAGCTCACGCCCGGCTCAGTTCAACGCGTGGCCGCGCTTGCCCATCTCCTCGCGGGCGCGGGCCATGATGAATTCGGCGGTCTTCTGCGACCACAGATCCATCTGGCGCACCACATCGTCGAGAATAGGCGGCTGAACCTGCACGTATTTCTTGCCGACCTCGGACTTGTAGAAGGTCGCGACCTCCTTCAGCTCCTCCTCCGTCATGCGCGAGGCGAGGATGCGGGCGGTCGCGTCGATCAGCTCCTGCTTCTTCTGCTCGACCTCGGGCCGCAGCATGGCGACGACCGCGTCCAGATCCTTCTGGATGTCGGGGTTCGTGACGCTCATGCGCTGCAGGCGGGCGAGGAGCGGGCCCGGCAGCGCGTCGAAGGCGCCCGTCATGCCGGAGCTGACGGCGACATCGCGCCCGGCCGCCAGATGGCTGGCGGCCGGCTCGGCCTGCTGAGCGAAGACTGGACTCGCCAGCAAGAACAGCGCCACGGAGGTCGCGGCCAGTCGGGAAGCGGAACGGATCATAGATGGGACTCCAATCGTGAAGGCTGGCGGTCAGAGCTGACCGAGTTCGACAAGCCCCTCCCCCGTCGCGAGAATCGCACCGGTGGCGAGACCAAGAAAGAGACCGTGCTCGACCACACCAGGGATGTTGTTGAGCGTCGAGGCGAGGACGTTGGGTTTGTCGATGCGTCCGAGATGGGCATCGAGAATGAAGTGGCCGCCGTCAGTGACATACGGAGCCCCGTCGGCGGCGCGCCGGAGGCGCAGCTCGCCGGTCATGCTGAGGCTTTCCAGGAGCTTGCCGATGGCCCGCTCCGTGGCCGTGAGCCCGAAGGGCACGACCTCGATGGGCAGCGGGAACTTGCCGAGCTTGGCGACACGCTTGGAGCCGTCCGCGATCACCACCATGCGGGCGCTGGCGGAGGCCACGATCTTCTCGCGCAGAAGCGCGCCGCCGCCACCCTTGACCAGCCGAAGGTCGCTGTCGAGCTCGTCGGCTCCGTCGACCGTCAGGTCGAGCTCCGGCACCTCGTCCAGGGTCGCGAGCGGAATGCCCTCGCGCTGCGCCTGCTCGCGGGTCGCCTCGGAGGTCGGCACGCCGACGACCTTCAGCCCGCCGCGCACGCGCTCGCCGATGGCCGCAACGAAATGCGCCGCCGTCGAGCCGGTGCCGAGGCCGAGCCTCATGCCGTCGGTGACGAGTTGAGCCGCCCTTTCGGCCGCTGCACGCTTGAGATTGTCGCTCACTGAGGACCTCTAGAATTGTCGCCCTGCCCGGGAGGCAGGCCGCAACCCGCCTCTAGCACGCGAGAGTGTTGAAAAGAAAGATGGTTTCATATCCGCCGGGCAATACGCTCCCCAGGGAACCCGCTCAAGGACGCTGCGGCGACGCCCCCGCACCCGAGCTGCCCCCCGGTGTCGATGCGGAAGGCGCCATCGTGGACGCGGCGGAGGACGGCTTCGCCTGCGGCGTGCACACGACCCGCTCGTCGAAGACGTAGCAGATGCTCATGTCGCCGGTGCGGTAGTTCACACGGAACACGCCACCCTCACGCTCGTGGCGGGAGGCGACGAGCCCGTATTCCCCGGGCTGCTGGGCTCCGGCTCCCTCGCCGGGGCTGAAGCACAGGGTGACGCCGATGGTGCCCTCCTGCAATCCGTACTGGCACGAGCTGACTTCGCCGGTGACCCGGTCGATCCGGTAGATCCTGTTCAGGTCGGTCTGCGGCGCAGGCACGAAATCATAGGAAGCCGCCAGAGCGGAGCCCGGCAGGGATCCCAGCGCCAGTGCCGTCGACAGAAACGCCGCGCAACCAAAAAGCCGCATTCATCACTCCATTACGGTAAGAACGAATCAACCGGCTGAACCATATCATTCCCGCGGATTGATTCCCTTGCTTTGAGCAGGTAACCGAGCGCCATGACCATTCATACCCGGCAAATCGCCCCGCCCATCGCTGTCTTCGATCTCGATGGCACCCTGGCCGATACGGCCGGTGACCTCGTGGGGACCCTCAATGTCATCCTCGAGCAGGAGGGCCTCTCGCCCATTCCCGTCGCCGAGGCACGCGACATGATCGGCGCGGGCGCCCGGGCGCTGATCGAGCGCGGCTTCGAGGCGGGGGGCAAGGAACTGGCCCCGGCCTATCTCGACGAGCTCTACCGGCAGTTCATGGTGCATTACGGCGAGAACATCCGCGTCAGGACGGAGCTTTTTCCCGGCGTCGCCGCAGCGCTCGACCGCCTCGAGGCGGCCGGCTTCCTCCTGGCGGTCTGCACGAACAAGGTCGAGGAGCACTCGGTCAAGCTGCTCGACGAGCTCGGGATCGGGCACCGCTTTGCGGCCAATTGCGGGCGTGACACCTTCAAGTACTTCAAGCCGGATCCGCGGCACCTGACCCTGACCATCGAGCGGGCGGGCGGCAATCCGTCGCGGGCCGTCATGGTGGGGGATTCCCGCACCGATATCGTGACGGCGCGCAACGCCGGGATCCCGGTGGTCGCAGTCCCCTTCGGTTACACGGATGTGCCGGTGAACGATCTCGGCCCGGATATCGTGATCGGCCACTTCGACGAACTCTTCGGGGCCGTCGAGGCGCTGATGAAGCCGGTGGCCGCCTGACGCGCAGGTTCGCCCGTGCGCGTTCGCGCCGGCGTAAAGACAATCTGTCAGGAGGAAAATGGTGGGCGCGACAGGGATTGAACCTGTGACCCTTCGCGTGTGAAGCGAATGCTCTCCCGCTGAGCTACGCGCCCTGACCAGCGCCTTCTAATGGGGTCGGAGCCCCTGCGTCAAGACACAGAGTTGAGAACCACGGCAAGAATTTTCACGATCGGCCGTGACCCGGCTTGACGGAAGACGGGTTCGGCTCAGCGCGCCCGTTCCCGCGACAGGCCCTTGGCGGCAAGCTCGTCGAGATAGGCCTGCCACTTCTGCTCATGGCCCGCCCCGAGTTCATAAAGGTAATTCCAGCCGTAGATGCCCGTATCGTGCAGATCGTCGAAGACGAGCTTGACCGCATAATTCCCGACGGGCTCGACCCCGATGATCTCCACGTCCTTCTTGCCCGGCACGGTCTTGCGTTCGCTCGGGCCGTGGCCCTGGACCTCCGCCGACGGGCTCGTCACGCGCAGATACTCGGCGGAAAGGTCGAAGACGGCCCCATCGTCGAAGGCGATGCGCAGGCTTCGCCTGTCCTTGGTCAGGCGAAGCTCCGTGGGCCAGCGCTCGGTTGTCATGGATGTCGACCTCATCTCGGGTTTGTGGTTTGACGGGAGCTGCCTGGATCCTAATGTAAAGGCAAGCCAGCGTCCGTTAATTTTCGAGGAAGGCCCTGATGCAGGGAGCACCGATCCAGCTTCAATCGCCTCGCTCCGGCCCCGCCCTGCTGGATCCGTTCGGGCGCGCCGTCACGTATCTGCGCGTCTCGGTGACCGACCGCTGCGACTTCCGCTGCGTCTATTGCATGTCCGAGGACATGACGTTCCTGCCCAAGCGCGATCTCCTGAGCCTGGAGGAACTCGACCGCATCTGCACCGCCTTCGTCGGGCAGGGCGTGCGCAAGCTGCGCATCACCGGCGGCGAGCCGCTGGTGCGGCGGGACATCATGAGCCTGTTCCGCTCCCTCTCGCGCCATCTCGAGTCCGGCGCCCTGGACGAGCTCACCGTCACCACCAACGGCTCGCAGCTCGCGCGCTTCGCCCAGGACCTCGCCGCGTGCGGCGTCAGGCGCGTGAACGTCTCCATCGACACCCTCGATCCCGGCAAGTTCCACCAGATCACCCGCTGGGGCGATCTTTCCAAGGTGATGCAGGGGCTGGATGCCGCGCAGGCAGCCGGCCTCAGGGTGAAGATCAACACCGTGGCGCTCAGGGGCGTGAACGAGGACGAGATCGAGAATCTCATCCGCTGGGCCCATGGGCGCGACATGGACCTGACCCTGATCGAGGTGATGCCGCTGGGCGAGATCGACGGGCAGCGCATCGACCAGTACCTGCCGCTCTCGGAGGTGAGGCAGCGCCTCGAGGCGCGCTACACGCTGCACCCCCTCCCCGACCGGACCGGCGGGCCAGCCCGTTACGTGAAAGTGGCGGAGACCGGCGGCAGGCTCGGCTTCATCACGCCGCTGACGCATAATTTCTGCGAGAGCTGCAATCGCGTGCGGCTGACCTGCACGGGGCAGCTCTTCATGTGCCTTGGACAGGAAGACGCCGCGGATCTGCGCGCCCCCGTCCGGGCCTCCGCCGAGGATACGCTGCTCCTCCAGGCGATCACGGACGCCATCGCCCGCAAGCCCAAGGGGCACGATTTCATCATCGACCGGGATCATGCCCGTCCCGCCGTCAGCCGCCACATGAGCATGACGGGCGGGTGAGCCGCCCCGCGACGGCACTGGAAACGCGAGGTTTTGCGTCGCTTGACGGCCTGGCGTTTTTCCCATGATATCATCGCGGAACAATCAGGCTGAAGAACCGTGAACGCGTTCGATCTGGGGCGGAAACCGGCGATCCTTGCGGGTCTCCTGGCAGGACTCTCGGCAGGGCTCGCCGCCCCCATGGCCTCGGCCGACGAAGTGATGCTTGCACCCACGCCCGTCATCCGCATCGCGATGGAGGGCGCCTATCCGCCCTTCAATTTCATCGACCCCGACAGCAACGAACTGCAGGGCTTCGAAGCCGACCTGCTGACGAGCATCTGCCACGCGATGCTGGCCCGGTGCGAAATCGTCCAGCACGAATGGGACGGCATCATCAAGGGCCTGATCAACCGCGAATACGACGCGATCATGTCGTCGCTGGAGATCACCGAGAAGCGCGAGAAGCGGATTGCCTTCAGCGATCCCTATTACCGCATCCCGGCGGTCTTCGTCGGCTCGAAGGAGGTGCTGCCGGGCGAGGTCACGCCGCAGGCGCTGGCCGGCAAGAGGATCGGCGCCGTCGAGCGCAGCGATCACGAGGCCTATCTCAGGAGCTTCTACAGGGATTCCGAGATCGTCCCCTATGCCGAGGCCGAAGAGGCCAATCTCGACCTGCTCGTCGGACGCCTCGATGCGGTGTTCGGGAACGAGTTCCAGCTCTCGAAATTCCTGCAGAGCCGCGAGGGCGAATGCTGCCATGTGCTGGGGGCCGCGCCCGCCGATCCGGCCTATCGCCGGGAGCTTTACGGCATCGGCCTGCGCAAGGAGGACGAGGATCTGCGCGCCCGCTTCAACCGCGCCATCGCGCAGGTGAAGGCGGACGGCACCTACGACCGGATCCGCGCCAAATACCTTTCCTTCGACATCAAATAGAGCCGCCTGCCCCGCCCTCGCCCCTCCTGCGCCGAGCATTCCTGTGCAGAGCGCATTCCAAGAAGCGGAAAACCGGATCCACTTTTCCGCGCGATGCGCTAGAGCCTCGGACGTGAAAAGTGGACTTGCACTTTTGGGATTGATCCGAGGCTCCTTCTCTTGGCTGGCGCATCGGATACGGCGGAAAACCGGGTCCACTTTTCCGTCCGATGCGCTAGAACCGGAGAAACGCAACGGGAGCATACGATGGCGAAAGTCGCTTTTCTGGGTCTAGGCGTGATGGGCTATCCCATGGCGCGGCATCTGAAGGACAAGGGGCATGAGGTGACGGTCTACAACCGCACCGCCGCGAAGGCCGACAAGTGGGTCTCGGAGAACGGCGGCCGCGCCGCCAGGACGCCGCGCGAGGCCGCCGAAGGACAGGAGATCGTGTTCGCCTGCGTGGGCAATGACGACGATCTGCGCCAGGTCACCATGGGCGAGGACGGGGCCTTCCACGGCATGGGCCGGGACACGGTCTTCGTCGACCACACCACGGCCTCGGCCGAGGTCGCCCGCGAGCTTTCCGCCGCCGCGAAGGACAAGGGCTTCGCCTTCATCGACGCCCCCGTGTCGGGCGGCCAGGCGGGCGCGGAGAACGGCGTTCTCACGGTCATGTGCGGCGGCGATGCCGATGTCTATGCCAGGGTGGAGCCCGCGATCATGAGCTTCGCCCGCGCGTCGCGCCTGATGGGGCCGTCGGGCGCCGGACAGCTCACCAAGATGATCAACCAGATCTGCATCGCGGGCGTGGTGCAGGGTCTCGCCGAGGGGATTCATTTCGGCAAGAAGGCCGGGCTCGACATCGAGGCCGTGCTGGACGTGATCTCCAAGGGCGCCGCCGGCTCCTGGCAGATGGAGAACCGGGGCAAGACCATGAACCAGGGCAAGTTCGATTTCGGCTTCGCCGTGGACTGGATGCGCAAGGACCTGTCGATCGTGCTGAACGAGGCCCGCAGGAGCGGCGCCAGCCTGCCCCTGACGGCCCTGGTCGACCAATTCTATGCCGATGTGCAGAAGATGGGCGGCAACCGCTGGGATACGTCGAGCCTCATCGCCCGCCTCGAGAAATAGGCCGGACGGACACACGGCCCGAACAGAGAAAGCGCCGGAGGCTCGAAAGCTCCGGCGCTTCTGGTTTGGGCCCGTCAATCCTCTTGGCAGGGGCGCGGCGGCCTGCAGGCCTGCCTGTTCGGCGCGGGAGCCGCGGGCCTTCGAACCTCTTCCCGGGCCGACGGCATCCGTGGAGCCTGCGGCCGCGCCACCGGAGCCTCGCGGAGTTGCGGCCGGGGCCTTTCGATGGGAGCCGGACGCGGCTGCGCCATGGGCTGCGGCGGACGGATCTCCCGGCGGATCTCCCTCGGCTCGGGTTCGGGCCGGACCTGCTGCATGCGCGGGCGCGGGGCCTCCAGGCGCGGCTCGGGCCGCGGCTGCACGGCAGGGCGAGGCGCACGCGCGGGTTCCTCCAGGCGGACAGCGGGCCGTGCGGGGCGAGCGTTATCCTGGCGATTGTCCTCCAGCCGGGGCCGCTGGAGACGCGGCGCGGCAGGGCGCTCCCGCTCGGGCTCGAGACGCGGCTGCCGGGCGGCGGCCGGGCGGTCCTGCTCGATGCGGGAACGCGGGACGCGAGGACTGGCATCGGGCGCCGCCTCACGAGCCGACGGCGCGGGGCGCGGAGCAGCCGGAAGCGTCGGCCTGGGGACAGCCCTCTCCTGCCTGTCGTTGTCGGAAGGGTCGAGCCTGCGGAGGGAGCCTGGTACCGGAACAGCCGGGCGGGGAGCCAAGGGCGCCGGGCGGTCCACCTCCTGCCGCGCGGCGGTCGGGACCGGGAT
>Ga0182742_1005663_pt1 | contig 10393 bp, 8 predicted proteins | sample eDN5th37CBELigMG_FD_128880 | JGI IMG/M metagenome (GOLD analysis project Ga0182742, IMG submission 128880) | Enriched Miracle-Growth compost microbial communities from Emeryville, California, USA - eDNA 5th pass 37_C BE-Lig MG (version 2)... ... | reverse complement strand
CCGTCCCCACTCCGCCCTCGGCATGCTCACGCCCGCCGCGTTCGCGGACCAGTGGAGGCAGACCAACCCACCCCAGCTCTCATAGCCGGTGGACCGATCAACGGGGTCCGGTCACGTCGCCGAGGGCACCGCCGCGGAGCTCAAGGCGCGCGTCGGCGGGGCGCGCCTCGTGGTGCGCCTGCCCGTCGCGCATCCCGGTGCGGCGGCCGCGCTGGAGCCCTTGGCCGCAGGTGCGGTGCGCAGGAGCGACGACGGTCGCGTGCTGCAAGCGCCGGTGGACGCGCGCGACGGTCTCGCCACCGCCGTGCTCCGCGCCCTCGACGCGGCAGGTGCCGCGGTGGACGACATCGAGGTCCACCGCCCCTCGCTCGACGACGTGTTCTTCGCCCTCACCGGCCACGCGGCCGCACCCGAGGCCGAGCTGCAGGAGGTCTGACCCATGGCCACGACGACGCTCGAAGTGGCGGCACCGGTCAGCGCCGGGCCCGCGAACGGCGGGCGCGCCCTGGGCTGGTGGCGCGACGTCGCCGTCCTGACGCGCCGCAACCTGGTCCACGTCCGGCGCGAGCCCGCCCAGTGGTCCGATGCCACCGTCCAGCCCGTGCTCTTCACGCTGTTGTTCACGTCGATCTTCGGCGCGGCGATGGTGCTGCCAGGAGGCGGCTCCTACAAGCAGTTCGCCATCGGCGGGCTGGTGACCATGAACCTGACCACCGCCGCGATGGGCACCGCGGTCGGGGTCAGCACCGACCTCACATCGGCGTGATCGACCGGTTCCGCACGCTGCCAATGGCGCGCAGCGCCATCCTCGCCGGCCGGACGCTGTCCGACGCGCTGTCCAGCGTGCAGTGCGGCACCATCGTCATGCTCACCGGCCTGGCCATCGGGTGGCGGCCTGGGCACGGCATGGCCGGCGCGATCGCCGGGCTGGCGGTCGCCGTGCTGTTCGCCTACGCGCTGAGCTGGTTCACGGCGTGCCTCGGCCTGCTGTCGCAGGGGCCAGAGGCGGCGCAGGCGACCGGCCTGCTCGTGTTGTTTCCGATCGCCTTCGTGTCGAGCGCCTTCGTGCCCACCCAGGGTCTGCCCCACTGGCTCCGGGTGGTGGCCGAATGGGACCCCGTCTCCGCGGTGGCCGGCTCGTGCCGGGAGCTCTTCGGCAACCCCGACCCGGCCAGGCTCGCCGGCGGCTTCCCGGCCGAGCACCCCGTGCTGCTGGCCGTCCTGTGGAGCGCCGTCATCCTGGCGGTGTGCGCCCCGCTAGCCAGCGCGCTGTTGCACCGCCGCACGACGGACTGACGAGCGGGCCCGGCACCCCGAAGCACGGACGGCGGCACGTCGAACGACTACGTAACCTTCGGCGTCGACACAGCGTCGTGAGCGCAGTGACGGGGGACGAAGACGGGGGTCGTGGTGGGCAGGCTCGACGCGGAGGGGGAGGCGCCGGCGCTCGCCGGCGTGCGGGTGCTCGACCTGGGAGGGGCGCTTACGGCCTACGCGGCCCGGCTGCTGGCCGACCTCGGCGCCGACGTGCTCCTGGCGGAGCCGCCCGGGGGCGACCGGCTGCGGCGTTCGCCGCCCTTCGCTGCCGGCGTCGAGGGAACCGATGCCAGCCTCCTGTTCGCCTACTACCGGGCGACTCAGCGCGGGATCACCCTCGCCGCCGGCCGACCGGCGGCCCTCGACCTGCTCGGACAGCTCGGGGCCATGGCGGACGTCGTCCTCGTGTCGCCGTCGCGCCGCCAGCCGCTCGCCGGTTGGGACGCAGAAGCAGGGACGCTCTCGTGGAGCCGACCCGACGCCGTCCTCGCGGCGATCACGCCGTTCGGCCTCACCGGGCCGATGCGCGACTGGCGGGCCACGCCGATGGTCTCCTACGCCATGTCGGGCCTGATGCATCGGGTCGGCGCGGCGGACGGGCCGCCGCTGGCACCACCCGGCCGCCAGGCGTGGGACGAGGCGGGGGCCTACGCGGTGCTGGGCATCTTGGCAGCGCTGTGGTCCCGGGAACGCGTCGGCGGTCAGGTGCTGGACCTGTCGGTCCACGAGGTGCAGTCCAGCAAGGACTGGCTGGTGGAGCGCTATGCCGTGGAAGGCATGGACCAGTGGGGCCGGGTGGCCGGCGTCGGGTACCCGCCCACCGGGGTGTACCAGTGCGCCGACGGCCCGTTCGACGTCGCCGCGCACCAGCTGGCCCACTGGGACTCGTTCCTGACCATGCTCGGCCATCCCGACGAGCTGAGCGAGCCGTCGCTGACCGACCCCATGGTGCGCCGCGAGCTGTTCGACGTGCTCCACGAGACGATCCAGCAGCTCGTCAGCCAGCGCAGCCGCGGCGAGCTCGTGGAGCTGGGCCAGCGGGCGGGGCTGCCGTGCGCGATGTTGCTCAGCCCTGCCGAGTTCGCCCGGGACGAGCACATCGTGGCCCGGGGCACGCTCGTGCCGACGCCGACTCCAGGCGACGGGACCGTCGCCATGCCTGGCCCGGCGCATCGAGCCGTGCCCGAAGCGCTCGTGCCCCGGCGGGCGGCGCCCCGCCTGGGTGAGCACAACCGCGAGGTCTACGTCGGCGAGCTCGGCCACACCGAAGACGAGCTGGAGCGGTGGGCAGGTGAGGGCCTTGTCTGACGCCGCCCTCGAAGGCGTGCGGGTGCTGAGCTTCGGCGCGTTCGCCGCGGGCAACACGACGGCCGCGCTGCTCGCCGAACTGGGTGCCGAGGTGGCCAAGATCGAAGGCCGGTCACGTCCGGAGGTCCTCCGGATGCCCGCCTACGCCATCGGGCCCGTCATGGCCACGGAGCCGTCGGGCGTCACCAACACGATCATGGAGGCCGCGCTGGCTCGCGGCACGTTCGGGTTGTCCCTCGACATGGCGTCCGACGCCGGCCGGCAGCTCCTGTGGCGCCTGGTGGCCGTGGCCGACGTCGTGGTGGAGAACTTCGGTGCCGGGGTCATGGAGCGCTGGGGCTGTTCCTTCGACGAGCTGCTGGAGCGCAACCCGCGCCTGGTGATGACGTCGCTGTCGGGCTACGGCCGCAGCGGGCCGCGTTCGTCGTACCTGGCCTACGCCTCGAACATCTCGAACTTCGTCGGGCTCACCCACACGTGGGGCTACTGCCACGGCACCCACTCCGATTATCTGACCGCCGCCCACGCCGCCATGGCGACGGTGGCCGCGCTGCACCGGGCCCGAGCCACCGGGCGGGGCGTGCACGTGGAGGCCGCGCAGGTCGACGTCATGGCTGCGGTGCTGGCCGAGCCGCTGCTCGAGGCGGTGGCCAACGGCCACGACCCCGGGGCGTACGCCAACGAGATGCCCGGGGCGCTGCTGTCCGGCGTGTTCCCGTGCCTTGGTCACGACGCCTGGCTGGCGCTCGAGCTGGAGGACCTCGACGACTGGCACGCCTTGTGCCAGGTGCTCGAGCGGCCCGACCTCGACACTGGCGACGCGGCCGCCGCCGAAGCCGCCCGGGCCGAGCTGCGCGACGCGGTGGCGGCGTGGGCGGCGGCGCGCACGCACCACACCGCGGCCCACCTGCTCCAGCAGGCCGGCCTGGCGGCAGGACCGGTGCAGAGCATCGAGGACGTGTGGCGCGACCCGCAGCACCGCAGCCGCGGGTACGTGGTCGAGCTCGACCAGCCCGACCTCGGTCGCCGGCCCTACCCGCGCGCCCCGATCCGCCTGTCGGCTACGCCCGCGCGGGCTCGCCGGGCCGGGCCGCGCTTGGGCGAGCACACCGACCAGCTGCTGCGCACCTGGCTCGACCTCGACGACGACGAGCTCGCCGAGCTGCACCGCTGCGGCGCCGTCTTCCAAGCCCGCTGAGCCCACTCGCCCACGACGACGACCGATCGTTGCCGCCCCAACCGGGGCGTACCAGCTCTGCAACCGTTGACCTCGTATACCATACGAGCTACCGTCACCCCTGGCCGCAGGGGGAATGGGGGCTCACATGGAACATCACGGGGCAGCGTCGGCGATGCGGTGCCGAATGGGTGTCGTACTCCTGCTCGTCTTGCTCGTCGGCCTGACAGCGTGTGGTGACGACGACGAGCCGTCTGGAGGGGGCGACGCGCTCCCTCCGACCACAGGGGCAGCGGAGGGCGATCCCAGCACGACCTCAGCCAGCGAAGCGAGCGACGTTGACCCCGACGGGGTGCTCAGGATCGGTGTCGATCTGACCAGCGGGGGGCAACGGTTCCTCGACCCTGTCGATGAGAACACGCCGAGCGAGTTCCACATCCACTACAACATCTACGGCACGCTCTTGCGTCAGCTCGAGGACGGGAGCTACGAGCCCGGCCTGGCCACGCGTGCCGAGATCGTCGATGCCCGCAGGATCGACGTCGAGCTGCGCGCGGGAGTCACGTTCAGCGATGGCACGCCGCTCACAGCTGAGGACGTCAAGTTCAGCATCGAACGGAACATCGCTGCGAACAAGCCGGCGCCGTTCCGCATGGAAGAGCTGGGGAACGTCGCAGAGGTGGAGGTCACCGGACCCGAGACGTTCACGATCCACCTCAAGGAGCCGACGGCGGGAAGCTTCTTCAACCTCCTTGCTCACAATGAAACGATGCCTGTGTCGAAGCGTGCGGTCGAATCCGGTGTCGACCTGAACGTCCAGCCCATTGGCGCGGGTCCCTTCACCCTCGTGTCACAGGACAACCAGCACATCGTGCTCGAGAAGAACCCGCGCTATTGGGCGGCTGATCGGGTGCGCTTGGCAGGCATCGAGTACGTGCACGTCGCTGCTGGGCAGGCTGCGATCCCTCTGCAGAGCGGCGTGGTCGACGTCATGGCGACCAGCTTCCTGGTCAACAACGAGTTTCGGCGGACCGATGTCGAGGTGCGCAGCGAGAAGAGCCACGACGCGGTGGTCTGGGTGAGCATGCAGTGCCCGGAGGGTTCGCCGCTGCATGACGTCCGCGTGCGCCAGGCCCTGAACTTCGCCACAGATGGCGCGGCCATCAATGAGCTGGTCTTTGGCGGCGTCGGGGAGGAGATGTCGCAGTTCTGGCCAGAGAGCAGCCCCTTCTTCAACCCCGAGCTCAAGGGGAAGTACTCGCGGGACATCGGTCGGGCGGCCGCACTGCTGGCGGAGGCAGGCCACGCGGAGCTGCCGCTGAAGGTGGCGGTCGTCCCGGGCCTGAACACCCGCATCGCGGAGATCCTGCAGGCCCAATGGGCGGAGGCCGGGATCGACGTGGAGCTGGTCCCGACCTCGAACATCGTCCAGGACTACTACCTGGACAAGCGCATGGACCTCTTCGTCACGACCCAGTCGAGATCATGGACCGACAAGATCACGAAGAACTTCGTCGGCGGCAATGCCTGCCGCTGGGCGGCGCAGGACCCCCAGTTCTCGGCCGAGGTCCTGGAGCTCCGTGGCGCCGATCCGGCGGGACCGGAGGCGGTCGAGTCGTGGCACGAGGTCTCGGCGACGCTGGCTGACAATGCCTACGCGGTCTTCCTCCTGATGGGCACCGTCGACAACGCGTGGAACGACGACCGGCTCGGGAACCCGAGCTGGACGCCGACGCAGGTTGGGGTCCTCTACCCCGATGTGCATGCCGTGTACGTGAAGCAGACCTGACGCTCGCCTTCCGTCCCCAAGGGAGAGAGGAAAGGCATGACCAGCCCATACCGGACCTACGCGGGCTTCGACGGACGAGTTGGCAGGACGTTCTCGCAATCTCGTCCGTCCTGGCGGCCTCGCACGCGGCCTCCTGCCAACAGCCCCAACATCGTCATCGTGCTCGTGGACGACATGGGCTTCTCCGACGTGGCGTGCTTCGGATCGGAGATCGATACCCCACACCTGGACGCCACAGCCGCGCTCGGCGTCCGGTACCGCAACTTCCACGCCACTCCACTGTGCTCGCCCAGCCGGGCGGCCCTGCTGACCGGGATGAACCCCCACGCCGCCGGCGTCGGCTACCTCGTCACCGGGGACACCGGCTTCCCCGGCTACCAGGGGGCGCTCGACCCGCAGGCGGTGACGATGGCCGAGCATCTGCGAGCCAACGGCTACTCAACCCTGATGGTTGGCAAGTGGCACCTCACGTCAGCGGAGGACCTGTCGGAGGCATCACCAAAGGAGTCCTGGCCCCTGCAGCGGGGCTTCGACCGGTTCTACGGCTTCCTCGAAGCGGGCTTCACCAACCTCCATCACCCGCATCGGCTGTATGAGGACAACCATGTGGTCCCGGTCGATCGCTACCCCGATGGCTACTACTTCACCGATGACATCACGGACCGTGCCATCGACATGATCCGAGGGGTGAAGAGCGCGGACCCCGACCAACCGTTCTTCCTCTACATCGCCCACGGTGCGGTCCATGCACCGCAGCACGCCAAGCCGGCTGACATCGAGAAGTACCGCGGTCGATATGACGAGGGCTGGGATCGCGTCCGTCGAGCGCGGTTCGAGCGGCAGAAGAGGCTCGGCGTCGTACCGGCCGATGCGGTGCTGCCACCTCACAACAGCGAGCGGCTCCTCGACGTGCAACCTTGGGACTCGCTGAGCGCGCCCCAGCAGCGGCTCTTCGCTCGGTACCAGGAGGTCTACGCGGCGATGGTCGACAACATCGACCAGAACCTGGGCCGTCTGCGGGCCGCTCTCGACGCCATGGGGCAACTCGACAACACGATCCTGATCTTCACCTCGGACAATGGCGGATCACGGGGGGGTGGGCCCACGGGGTCGACGGAGTGGTTCCGAACCGGCGGGGCCGCGTTCACCAACATGGCGAACGAGGACAACCTCGCCGGCGACCTGTCGCGCCTGGACCTCATCGGCGGGCCTCGGCTGATGAACCACCATCCGCGAGGGTGGGCGATGGTCGCCAACACACCCTTCCGGCTGTACAAGGGAGGCACGTTCGCCGGAGGTCACCAGGTTCCATTCGTCCTGTCATGGCCTGCGGGCGTGCGCGAACGCGGCGTCGTGCGGGGCCAGTACGCCTACATCACCGATCTCCTGCCTACCGTGCTCGACCTCGCCGCCCTCACGCCGTTGAGCGAGCGCAACGGACGTCCGGCGAAGCCCATCACCGGCCGCTCCATGCGTCGCACCCTCGAGGATGGGGAAGCTCCTACCGAGCACATCGAGCAGTACTACGAGGTCGGTGGGCACCGTGGCTACTACCGGGATGGGTGGGAAGCGCTGACGATCCACTACCCGCAGGGATCGTTCGACGAGGAGCCGTGGCACCTCTTCCACACCGAGTCCGATCCAACCCAGACGACCGACCTGGCCGGTCAGGACACCGAGAAGCTGGCCGAGCTCATCGCGGCCTGGGACCAAGCAGCGTGGACGTACCACGTCTACCCGCTCGACGACCAGACGGGCATGCACGGCCTTGGCTCCGTCGACCTCGATCGTCCGGACCGTCCGGTCACCCTCTTCCCCGCGAACCACACGCTGGAGCGACACCGCTCGAGCCGCCTCGTGGCGAGTCGATCGTTCACGATCACGGTCCGCCTTCGGTTCGCGGATGGTGACCGGGGTGTGCTCATGGCGCACGGGGACCAGGGAGGTGGTTACGTCCTCTACGTCGACGAAGGTGAGTGCCGCCTCGCCTACAACTTCCACGGCACGATGACCGAGGTCCGTGGTGGGCCGATCCGTCCCGGACCGCAGGAGGTGACTGCCTCGTTCACGGCTCCTGGGCGTGGCACCTGGGAGGTGTGCCTGTCCGTCCCCGGGAACGACGCCGCGAGGTGCACGCTGCCGATGCTCTCAGGCCTCGCTCCGCTCGAAGGCATCGATGTCGGCATCGATCGGCGCTCGCCCGTGAGCTGGGATCTGTACGAGAGGGAAGGGACGTTTCCCTATACCGGCGAGCTCACGTCGGTGACGATCACCCCAGGAGAGCTGGCGCCCGATGCAGCCCAGCGAGTGATGCGCGAACGCCGTCGAGCGCTGCTCGAAGCGCAATAGTCGGCCGGCTGTACCCTGGGCCGATTGGCGCCTTCGGCGCGCGCCCTTCCTGCTACATGACGGGACGACGATTCGATGGAGAAGGAGAGCAGCCCGGTGCGCCCGAGGCGAGGCGTCCGAGGGAAGAAGGCCATCACCAGGGAGGAGGTCGTCGACGGAGCGATGGAGCTCCTCGCCGACGGCAGCAGCGAGGACGTGAGCATGCACCGCCTCGCGCGACACCTTGGCGTCGGCGTCATGACGCTCTACAGCTACGTGAAGAACAGGGATGAGCTCCTCGACCTGGTCGTCGAGCGCACAGAGGCAGACTTCGCCCACCTGCTGGCCCTTCCTGGCGAAGGCGACTGGCAGGATCAACTGGTCCACCACTTCTGCGAGTGGCGCCGCCTCGGCCTTGCCCATCCGGGACTTGCGCTCACCATCCTCCACTCCGGGCAGACCCTGACGTCCGCCTCGCGTGAGAGCGGGAAGCGGATTATGGACGAGGTGATCGGCCTCATGCGGAAGGCAGGGTTGTCCGCCGACACCTCGGCATACCTCTACCTGGCTCTCCACCAGTACACGTCGGGCGCGCTCCTCCGCGAGATCGTACGGGGGCGGAGAGGACCCCAGGACCCGCGTCTGATCAGGTGGCAGGGGACCCTACGTTCCTTGCGGGCGAAGGAATACCCACACCTGCGGGCCGCGAGGAGCGTGTTCCTCGCCAACGACGCCGAGGCGCAGTTCATCTTCGGCCTTCGCGCGATCCTCCACGGCGCGACGGCGGCGTCCAGTGAGCTCCCGCCCGGATCTGAGAGCACCCCGGCCTTCGTCGCGGTGCCGACCACGACGTCGCGGGCGTCGGCACGGCGGGGCCAAGGCGGGTGAGGCCGCACCCGTCGACGCGACGGGAGCGGCTACTGCTTCACGTAGACGCGGTGGACGTCCGGCCAGAGGGTCCCGAGCTGGTTGGGGTTCCAGGTGGGGTTGCCGAGGACGTCGCTGTTCCAGGCGTTGGCCACGGTGCCGTTGGCCATGAAGACGGTCAACGCCTGCTCGCTGAGGAGCGTCGACAGCTCCTTCCACGCGTTGACCGCGGCGGGGTCGTCGGGGGCGTAGCCACGCAGCTCGAGGAGCTTGTCCTTGAAGGCCTGGTCCTCCGCCGGGCAGGTGTACCCGGTGCTGCCCGGCGCGAAGTTCCGGGTGACCTTGTCGGTCCACAACCGGCTCTGGGCCGCGACCGGTGAGGTGTCCATCTTCTTGTCGAGCAGGAACTCCTGCACGAAGTTGGTGGCCGGGATGAGCGTGACGGTGACCCCGGCCTCGGCCCACTGCTGCTGCAGGAGCTCGCCGGCGCGCTGGCTCGCGCCCGGCAGCACCGCCATGCTCAGCGACAACGAGGGATGGCCGGCCTGGGCGAGGAGGTCCTTCGCCTTGTCGAGGTCCCGGTCGTAGACGTGGGCCAGGTCGGCGTTGTAGTACGGCGACCACGAGGGCCAGACCTGCGACATCGGCTCGCCGAGCCCGGCGAAGAGGACCTGGTTCATGGCCTCCTTGTCGGTGGCGTAGTTGAGCGCCTGGCGCACGCGCACGTCCTGGAACGCCTCGACGGTGTCGCAGCGCAGGTTGACGAAGCTGATCGCGTTGGGGCTGGGCTCGTTGCGGAGCTCGAGCCCGCTGCCCTCGAGCTGGCGGAGCAGGTCCGGCGGGAGGGAGGCGACGTCGATGGCGTCCGAGCGCAGGGCCTGCACGACGCTGGCGACGGTCGTCTGGACGTACTCGATGCCGGCCAGCTTGATCTGATCCGCTTGGAAGTAGCCGTCCCACTTCTCGAGGACCAGCCTCGACTCGCGCGCATAGCTGGCGACCTTGAACGGTCCGGCGCCGACGGGGTTCTCGTTGAGGTTGACGCCGTTGCGCACCGCGGTGGGCGACACGACGAGCGTCTCGTTGTGGGCCAAGAGGTTGTAGAACGAGCCGGCTGTCGGCGAGCTCAGGTTGATGGTGAGGTGGAGCGGGTCCTGCACCGTGATGGAGGCGATCTGACCCAGCTCGGCCATCCGGAACGGCGCCAGCTTGTTCGCAGCGATGTTCCGCTCGATCGAGAACTTCACCGCCTCGGCGTCGAAGTCGGTGCCGTCCTGGAACGTCACCCCGTCGCGGAGCTCGATCTCGATGGTCGACGGGTTCGTGATCGTGGCGGACGCGGCCAAGCCGGGCTCGTAGCTGCCGTCCTCGTGCTGGCGCAGCAGCGTGTCGTAGATGTTGTAGTGGACGTGGAAGTCGACGGGTGAGTCCATCTCGATGGGGTCGAGGTCGAGCCCACCTGTCGCGGTCAGGTCAAGGCCGATGCGCAGCACGCCCTCGGAATCCACGTCATCCGGCGGCGCTTCGGTGGTCGGACCGGAAGGCGCGCTGGACGGCCCGGTCGTGGCACCGGTCGCCGCCGTGGTCGAGGGCGACGACTGGCCCTG
>Ga0182742_1005661_pt1 | contig 10394 bp, 8 predicted proteins | sample eDN5th37CBELigMG_FD_128880 | JGI IMG/M metagenome (GOLD analysis project Ga0182742, IMG submission 128880) | Enriched Miracle-Growth compost microbial communities from Emeryville, California, USA - eDNA 5th pass 37_C BE-Lig MG (version 2)... ... | reverse complement strand
TTCGGGCCCTATGGCCTGCCGAAGGCGGCGACGCTGTTTCTCGCCCGGCAATATGCGCTCGATTACGGCGCGGACGGCATCCGCGCGAATGCGGTCAATGCCGACCGGATCCGCTCGGGCCTGTTGACCGATGAGTTTATCGCCGCGCGCGCGAAAGCACGCGGCATCAGCGAAGCCGATTACATGGCCGGCAACCTGCTGCGGCGCGAAGTCACCGCCGACGATGTCGCACAGGCCTTCCTGCATCAGGCGCTGGCGCTGAAAACCACCGCCGACGTCACCACCGTGGACGGCGGCAATATCGCGGCGGCGCTGAGATAGCGCGCCACGCCGCTAGATCAGGTGGTGCTTGACCAGGAGCAGCACGATTCCGATCGCCGTCATCCCGAACGCGACCGCCGCGATCGGTAACAGAACCTGCAAAGCGGCCTCCCGGCCCTTCAGCGAGCCCTCCCAGATCTCGTATTCGCCGCGCGCCCAATCGCGCAAGGAACCCGCGCTTGCATCGGCACGCGTCTGATTGAGCCAGGTCCGCCACAGCAGGAAGGGAATGCCCATGGCGATGACGAAAAATCCGGCCACCACGACGAGCAGATAGTCGATATAGCCGTGGTCGCCGAAATCGAAGGCGGAGATGACGTACACCGCCACGAGACCCGCAATGAAGGCATAAATGGCGGGATGAAACCGATCGGAGCTCGGCTTTTGCGGCGATAGGGAGTGTTGAGCCATGACGCTCTCCATGACGCGCCCTGACCGGGTAACGTCATCGGCAGCTGGATTGTTCGCAGATCGCACGCGGCGATGATATTTTCCTCCCGCACCTGTCCGCATGCCAGCCATGCCGCGCACGGCAAAACCTGGCTATGCTTCGCCGGCGTCTTTATTCGCGGCGTCCGGTCCATTAACGTCCAAGCCAAATCCTGAGAGGGAATGAGCGATGGCCCAGCCCGCCCCAAAGAGTGAACCGTCGTTGATCCAGGCGACGCTGAATTATGTGAAGAACGACGGCCAGAAAATCGTCGTGGAGCCGGCCGGCGGCGGCTCGACCGAAATGAAGACGCTCGGCACGCTCGATCCGCGCAAAGTGGTGATCCGCAATGGCCGCGAGCTCGACACCTCGCTCGACGGCGAGGGCTTTCTGCTCGCCTGGCACGAGACTGCCGTCACCGACTTCTTCGACGAGACGCAGCTGCGCGACATCTACTACCAGGAGATGATCGATCTCATCAAAATGCAGTCGGGCGCAAAGCGCGTCGTGGTGTTCGACCACACCCTGCGGACCGCCGACGATGCCGATCGCGCGGCGCGTCGGATCCGCGAGGTCGTGCCGCGCGTGCACAACGACTATACCGAATGGTCAGGCCCGCAGCGCGTGCGCGATCTGTTGCCGGATGAGGCGGAGCAACTGCTCTCAGGACATTTCGCCATCATCCAGGTGTGGCGTCCGATCCGCTATCCGGTCGAGACCTTTCCGCTCGCGATGTGCGACGCGCAAAGCATTTCGCCGAACGACCTGATCGTCACCGAACGCCGCCATCCGAACCGGATCGGGCAAACCTATTCGATCGGCTACAATCCGGATCACCGCTGGTTTTGGTTCCCGCTGCAGCGGCGTGAGGAAGCGATCGTGTTCAAGGTCTATGATTCATTGAAGGACGGCCGCGCGCGCTTCTGCGCGCATACCGCCTTCGACGATCCGACCGCGCCGCCGAATGCGCGGCCGCGCGAGAGCATTGAGATCAGGACCCTGGCGTTTTTCTAGCGCCTTTGATTTTACTGAAACAGCCGTCACGGTCGGCTTGTCATGCCCCGCGCAGGCGGGGCATCCTGTCCATTGCGAAAGACTTATGCCGACTGGATCGCCCGTTTCGCGGGCGATGACAATGTTGATACGGGCCGGATCAGGCCGCGTTGGCCTTGGGTGCGGCCTTCGGTTCGGTGTGGACGACCTCGCCGGTCCTGGCGTCGCAGATCGCGAAGGTCGTGAAATACTCGATCTCGGGATAGTTGCCATAGCGCTCGACGATGCCGTCGAGCCAGGGTCCGGTATAGAAGGCGCGCGCGTCCTCGATCGTGTCCCACTGATAGACGCCGCCGGCGATGCCGTTTTCGGCCCAGATGAACTGCTTCTGGATCAGCCCCTTCACGCCACCGAAGCCCGGCGCGATTTTGTGGAAATGGGCGACGCAATCGGCGCGCTTGATCGAGGCCGGCAGCTTGTAGCGAACGATGGCGGTGATCATCGGGACTTTCCTTTCGTGCATCCCGGCCGGCCGGTGCGCACGTCATCCTGCACCGCGCGGCCAATTCGTATACGATTTCGAGATGATGCCAGCAAAGCGCGCTGAACACCATCGAAATAGCGAGCACATTTACCGGCTTTTCCCGCATAAGCCATTCTGATATTGGGCGCCGATCGAGCATAAATTATACGATCCAACGCGCCTCGGAGCATGATCGTGCCGCGCAAGCCCGCCTCCCCCGCTGCACGGACCGGCGACGAACTGGTGCAGGCAAGGCCGGAGAGCCTGCTTTCGCGGCTGCGGCACGAAATCCTGCATAGCGGGCTCGAGCCGGGTCTGCCGCTCCGTCAGGACGAGATCGCCGGTCGCCACGGCGTCAGCAAGATTCCGGTGCGCGAGGCCCTGCTTCAACTCGCCGCCGAAGGACTGGTGACCGTGCAGCCCAATCGCGGCTTCTCGGTCTCGCAATTGCGCCCGCAGGAGGCCGAGGAAATCCTCGAAATCCGCGCTGTGCTGGAATGTCAGGCGGTGCGGATCGCAGTGCCAAGCCTCGCCGAAACCGACATTGCCCGGGCGGCGCGCATCCTGGACCTGGCCGAGGCGACCGATGCGCTCGACCGCTGGAGCGACCTCAACTGGGAATTCCACCAGGCCCTCTATGGTGCAGCCAAGCGCAAGCGGTTGCTCGACCTGATCCGGCAGGTGTCCTACCCGACCGACCGCTATATCCGGGTGCTGATTTCAAATGCGAATTATCGCGGACGCGCCGAGCGCGAGCATCGCGCCATTCTGTCGGCCTGCGAGATGGGCAACGCCGATGCCGCCGCTGCGCTGCTCGACCAGCATATCCGCCAGACCGGCGTGTTGCTGGCCGCGTTTCTCGGCGAGCAGCAGCGCCGCTAGCGCCATGAATCCGGTTCAGCTTCGGCTTTCCATGGCGTGGAAGGCGATCCTCACATTGTCGGCAAGCTTGAGGTGGTCACCGGTCACCACCTGCTCGCCGGCGCGCAGGCCGTCTTCCAGCACCGCCTCCCCGCCAACGATCCGCGCGACCTTGATGCGCCGCATCCGTGCGTGCCCGGCTTCCACCACATAGGCATAGGCGCCGGCCATGTCCGTCCGCACGGCGCTCGCGGGCACGACGATAGCCGGCTCGTGACGTGCCGTCAGTTGCACGGTGACCGGCATGTGCGGCCAGAGTCCGTCGCGATCATCCGTCACGACCGCACGGACCGTCGTCATCCCGGATTTCGGAAGCGCGACGTCGTCGACCATGACGATCCTGCCGCGCAGGGGGCTCGTCCCGGGCGCAGCAACAAACGCCACCTCGCTGCGTTCACGCAGTGCACGGCGGAACTCGGGGAGTTGGCTCTGCGTGACCGTGAACGCCACATAGGTCGGAACCATCTGCACGATCGTGGCCAGCGCGCCGCTATCCGAGAAACGCGTCAGGTTGCCGGCATGCCCCAGATCGACCGTGATGCGCCCCGAGATCGGCGCGCGGATTTTGGTGAATTCGAGCTCCGCATTCAGTTTCTCGAGCGTCGCCTCGCTGGCTTCGGCGGTGGCGCGCAGGATGGCGACCTGGGTCCGCGCGTTGGCGAGCGCCACCGCGGTGCCGGCATTCCTGCCCAGCAGCTCGGCGGCGCGAATGACATCGCGTTCGGCCTGGTCGAGTCTGGCCTTCTCGGCGGCCAGCACGGCTTGCACGCGCCTGATTTCGATCCGGATCGTGTGATCGTCCAGCGTGAACAGGAGATCGCCCTGCCTGACATCGGAGCCGTCTTCGAAATGAACTTCGGCAATTTCGCTCTCGATACGCGAACGCACTGCGATCGACCGGACCGGCGAAACGACGCCGGCAACCTCAAGCCGGACCGGAAGCGATTTAAGGGTGGCCGATACCACCAGGACATCGACTTCCGAGCTTTGTTCGATCGAGGCGTGGGCCGGCTCCTCGGCCGGCGACGCGATCGTCGTCGCCGTCAGTGAGGCGGCGGCGGTCAAAGCGAGCGCAAATCTTGATACGAATGCAAGTCTCGGCGTTGCAATGCTGCGTGGCATGTCCGCTCCCGACGATTTGCTTCCCGACGTTGGTCGCGGCGGGAGCGCGTGGGTTCAAGCGATCTTGAGAGAAACGCATTGGACCAGCGCAGCGAATTTTGCGCGCCGCAACCGCGTGGCCGCCACGTTCCGCCAGCGATTGCGTGCCGCTGCAAAGTGCGGACGGCCGTGCTCGATCGTCGATCCGGCTTGCCGCTCAGAACTCCTCCCATTCGTCTGCTGCAACCGCGGTCGCGAGCGCGGTTTGCATCTGCCGCGCGGTGCCGCGCACGGTCCGGCGGACCGGCGCCGACGCACGCGTCTGCACCGCGGCCGCTCTCGGCGCGGCAATGTCGCGGAGCTCGGCGTCCCCCTCATAGAGGCGGAAGGCGGCGACCCGGCCGTCCAGCGCGTTGGATTGATGCTCCAGGGTTTTCGCGGTGGCGGCATTCTCCTCGACCAGCGCGGAATTCTGCTGGGTCACCTCGTCCATCTGGTTGAGCGCCTTGTTGATCTGCTCGATGCCGGCGGCCTGCTCGGCGCTGGCATTGGCGATGTCGGCGACGATCGCGGCGACGTCGTTGATGCTCTTGAGGATCTCCTCGAGCGAGGCGCCGGCGCGGTTGACGAGGTCCACGCCCTCCCCGACCGCGGTCGAGGAATTCACGATCAGATCCTTGATGTCCTTGGCGGCCTGCGCGGAGCGCTGTGCAAGGCTGCGCACCTCGGACGCCACAACGGCGAAGCCGCGACCAGCCTCGCCGGCGCGCGCGGCCTCGACCGCAGCATTAAGCGCGAGCAGGTTGGTCTGGCGCGCAATCTCGTCGATCACCGAGATGATGTCGGAGATCTTGCGCGAGGACTGCTCGATCCGCGTCATCGCCGACACCGCCTGCGCCACCACCTCGCCGCCGCGGCCGGCGACCTCGCGGGTGCCCTGCATCAGCCCGTTGGCATGCTGCGCGTTCTCGGCATTCTTGCGCACCGTCGCCGAAATCTCTTCCATCGAGGCCGAGGTCTCTTCCAGATTGGCGGCCTGCTCTTCGGTGCGCTGCGACAGGTCGGTGGTGCTCGACGAAATCTCTGCCGACGCGCTCGACACTTCGCGGGTCGATTCCACGATCGCGGTCAGCGTGTCCTGCAACTGGTCGATCGCGTTGTTGAAATCGTCCTGGATCTTCTGATACTCGCCGGCCCAGTCGTCGCGCACGCGATAGGTCAGGTCGCCCTGCGCGAGCCGCGCCAGACCGCGGCCGAGACCGTCCACCACCTGCGCGACCTGGCGGGCGGCTTCGGCGCGCGCCGCATCGCCGCGGGCGCGCTCTTCTTCGGCGGCTCTGCGGTCCTCGGCGGCCTGCCTCTCCAGCCGCTCTTTCTCGACCGCGGCATCGCGGAACAGCGTGAGCGCCCGCGCCATGTCGCCGATCTCGTCGGCGTCCTGCACGCCAGTGATCGCGACCGCGTTGTCGCCTGCGGACAGGCGGCGCATGGTATCGCAGGTCGCGCTGAGGCGGCGCACCAGACTGCGCTGCACGTAGAAAAAGGCGATGGCGCCGGCGGCGAGCAGCGACAGGATCGCGACCGCAATCAGCAGCATCCGGCTGCGGGCGAGTTCGGACACGAGCGCCGCGGTGCCGCCCTGCATGCCGGTCTGGGTTTCCTTCACCAGCGCGGAGACCGCCTCGTCGAGCTGCTTCTGAATTTTGACATTATCGGCGATCACCCGGCCGGCGCCGGCGTTGACGGTCAGTTCCTGTTCGCGCAGCGAGAACACGCCGTCGCTGGACTGACCTAGTTCGAGCAGCGCGTCGATGTCCCTCCTGATGGTCTCATTGGGGACGTTCTGGGCGGCCAGCATCAGCGTGTTGGCGGAAAACGTGAAGCGGTCGACGATCGGCTTCAGCTGCTCCTTGTCCTTGGCGACCGCGCCTTCACTGATCAGGCTGGCAATAAGATGCGTCTGGATCTTCAGCTCCAGGGCGTTACGGAAGCTGACCAATTCATCGTCGATCAGTCCCCGGACCAACTGGCCAGTGCGCTTCACCGCCTGCTCGCTTTGCGTCGCCGTGTCGAAATTCAGTTCGTCGATCAGCGTGATGAGCACCTTGGCAAGGCTCTCATGCGCCCGGAACACATTCTGGAGACGGGTCGCCTCGTTATCCGCAGCCCCGATCCGCTTGAAGTCGGCGAGCTTGAGCAAGGCCGAAGCGCGGTCTCGCAGATTGTTGTAGCGCGTCACGTCGGGCAGCGAGGCAAGATGCTTCTGGGCGCGGCGGGCAGACGCGGTGAAGCGGTCTTCGAGCATCGCGAGAATGGCAGGCGAGTTCGCGAGCGCGCCGGCCGTCAGCAGCCCGGTCGCGAGATTCGTTTCGGTGCCGATCTGAATGACTGTCTGCATCGTCTGGACGCCGCCATGGACCAGCGATTTCACCGTGCGATCGCCGTTCTTGCCGATATCCTCGGCCTTGTTCACAGCGGCGACATAGGAGGCGTTGACGATCGGCGTCACGTCTTCGGTAATCTTGGTGTGCAGCTTGTGCAGTTCGTCGAGCTTGCGGTCCAGCATGGAGCGCAGGTTCGACCGCGACACGATGACCGTGTCGAGATCCGACAGGTTGTTCTCGAGCAGGCGCGAGGCGACGTCGACGGCGCCGAAGGATTCCTTGCTGGCTCCGGCGCGCACCTTGTCGATCAGGACGCGCAGCTGCATCGAACGGTCTTCAATCTGGGATGCGATGTTGCGCTGATCGCGGATATCGGTTGCGGACACAAAGCGGGCAGCGCCGGCCGAGATTTCGCCGGACATCACCGAAAGCCGGAGCGCCTCGGTCATCAGCGGCACTTCGCGTTCGGCCATGTGTCCGACGCTGTTTTCGGCGGACCGGAAGGACAGGATCGCAAGGCCGGAAGCAATGACCGTCATCACCGCGACGGTGCAGAAGGCGAACTGCAGCTTCAGGCCGATACCGGCCTTTCGCAACCTGGCCGGATTCAATGCCCCGAACACACGACCGATCACCCCGCCCATCTCTTTCCCCCAGCCCGGCTCCGCCGGAATCGTTTCGGACTTTCAGTCCGCCCCAGTCAGTTCGCGGCGATCCGGGTGTGCCGATCCACCCGTTCCAGGATGCTGGCAAGCGGCCCGCGTTGAATTGGCTGATGACGGTATCTGCGGGTGGTAAATTTCGCGCTAATCGCGCCAGACGCGCGGTCAGGCCGCTTGCGCACCAATGTGCGGATCGAGCAGATGCGAGAGGTCGATCATTGCGATCATGCCAGCTTCGATGGTGAGCAGGCCGGAGAGGAATTCGGTGCGGCCGTTGCGCACCACGGTCGGGACAGGCTGCACCTGCGCGCTCTCGAATGCCACGATGTCGAGCACGCGGTCCGCCAGAAGTCCGATCTGCTGACCTTCAATCTGCACGATGATGACCACATGCAGCGGCGTCGCCTCGGTCAGGCCGCCGCCGAACCGGCAACGCAGGTCGATGATCGGCACCATCACGCCGCGGAGATTCAATACGCCCCGGACATAGTCCGGCTGTCCAGGCAGATGATTGATCTCGGACCAGCCCTTGATCTCCCGCACCGCCATGATGTCGACCCCGTACTGGTCCTCGCCAATCGCGAAGCTGATCAGTTCGGCGCTCATGGAATCCCGGGCGCGCCCTGCGGCAGGCGCCTGATCAACGAGGATGTTGGGGTCTTGCGTCATTCCGAAAATCCATCGTTCCGATCGCGGGCACGCAGTGGCCGGCGGACGCTGACAAACAAGTCTTAATATCGACCTAAGTAGTGCGGATGCGGCGACGGGCGTCGTGTTGGTTCGCTTGAGCTCGCTGCCGGTCCAGCGCGCGACCGCCTGCTATTTCCGCTTCGCAACCGCCCCGGAATGACGGATGATCGGGCTCTCACCGACGGAGTCCATGCATGCCGCCACAACTCGACGTCGAACCCTTCATCGCCGGAGCGACCGCGCAGCAGACCGCAGCCATTCTCGGCGCGATGCGCAGCGTCGCCGAAACCGGCGGCGCTTTGAGCGAGGCCGACAGCCGCGCCCTCGCCGCCGCCTCGCTCTATATGTTCGGCGACCGCCAGCCGCTCGATGTCGCGGCCGTGCGGCCGGTCGCGCCGACAGCACTCGCATCCGCGATCGCCGATCCGAAGCTGCGCGAAGACGCGCTGAAATTCGCAACGGTGATGGCCTTCGTCGACGGCACGCTCAATCCGGGCAAGATCGCCGCGGTGCTCGGTTATGCCAAAGCGCTTGGTCTGCACGAACGCTATATCGACGAGATCGCCGAAGCGGCGGCGGGTCATGTGAAGCAGGCGCTCGCCGACATGACGCGCGCCAACATGCAAAGCATCACCGGCAAGCGCTGGACCGATTCCGATGCTACCGCCTGGCTCGTGCCGTATGACAAGGCGCCCGATCCTGGCCTCGCCGAACGCTGCAACAAGCTCGCTCAGTTGCCGGACGGCAGCTTCGGCCTTGCCTTCTACAACCATTATCGCAGCAACGGTTATGCCTTTCCCGGCGAACCGTCGGGGCTCAATGCCGGCTTCGGCTTTCCGCACGACACCGCCCATGTCGTATCCGGCTATGACACCTCGCCGCGCGGTGAACTGCTGGTCTCGACCTTCACCGCCGGCATGCACCCGCATTTCCCGATGGCGGGCCACATCCTGCCGGTGATCTTCTCCTGGCATCTCGGCATCCAGATCAATCCGGTGGCAAAGTCGGCGGAGGGTACGCTCGATCCCGTGGAGTTCTGGCACGCCTATGCCGGCGGCAAGACCGCGACCATCGACACCTTCGCGCCCGGCTGGAATTTCTGGGATTATGTCGAGACGCCGCTGCGCGAATTGCGCAGGCAATGGTCGATCCCTGAAGACGGGCTGGATCGGAAGCACTGAGCCGCCGCGGATCAGGCGCGGTTCTCTGCCAGTTCTTCGGAGCGATGCGTATCCGAGAAGTTGAGAGCCCTGAGCAGCGCGAACGCTTCGCTCTCGTCGTTGCCGCGCCAGGCCACGATCTGATCGGGGCGTATCAGCGCGAGGTCGCATTGGTAGAGATCGCGGATCGGCCCATCCTTTATGCCGACCACGTCGAGCTGCAGGCCAAGCCTCGTTGCCGCCGAAACAAAGGCGGCGCCATCCGGGGCATGCGGCCCGAGGCGCAGAAGCGTCCATTCGGGGCCGAATGTATCGAACAGTGAGATGTTTCCGGTGAGCCATGCGTGAGGCGGCCGGCCGCCGGGACATGCGCTCGGACGATATTCGTTCGCCATATCGGGCGGAGGCGACGTGCCGTCGGAAACGATGCCAGGCGAGCCGTCGTATCGGCCGCCGAACGTAATTCCGGGAATGTTGAATTCTGCCCGGGCATGTTCGAGGAAATACGCGCCCGCCATCTCGCGCGCCGCCGCGCCCTCGGCTGTGTCGTCCTCGATCTCCGCCGGCGGACTGAGCCGCCCGAGCGAATCCGCGAACAGTCTCGCATATCGCGTGTTGCGTTCCGCGATCGCGCGTCGTTCGCTTTCAAAAGTCTCGAGCAGCGCAGCACCCGCCTGTCCCTTGAGAACGGCCGAGAGCTTCCAGCCCAGATTCACCGCATCTTCGATCGCCGTATTGTACCCGAGCCCTCCGGTCGGGGTGAACAGATGCGCCGCATCGCCGGCGATGAAGACCCGTCCCTTGCGGAATCGGTCGGCCACCAGCGTATGTCCCGCGGTCCATGTCCCGCGTGACAGGATGTCGATTCCGATCGGAATGCCGGTCGCGGCCGAGAACATCGCCCGCGCCGTCTCGTCGGTGATGCTGCTTTCGTCCTCGTCCGCACGCAGCTGGGTGTGGAAGGCGAATTCGCCCTTTCCGTCAACCGCTGCCATGAAGGCGCGGCGTTCCGCGTTGAATGTCACGTGCATCCACGCCGGGGCGTGACCCGTGTCATTGTAAAACGACGGCGCACGCAGATAGATTGCGAGCATCCGGCCGCCCATGAAGTTCCGCACGATGCCCGTTTCGCCCGAATAGTCCGACCCGATATAGGCGCGGGTCATGCTCCGGGGGCCGTCGGCGCCGACCAGAAACGGCGCTTCGACC
>Ga0182742_1005657_pt1 | contig 10400 bp, 10 predicted proteins | sample eDN5th37CBELigMG_FD_128880 | JGI IMG/M metagenome (GOLD analysis project Ga0182742, IMG submission 128880) | Enriched Miracle-Growth compost microbial communities from Emeryville, California, USA - eDNA 5th pass 37_C BE-Lig MG (version 2)... ... | reverse complement strand
TCTCCTTTATTTGTCCTTTGATTATAGTTTCACTCTTTGTAATCGAAGTGCGTTTAAGACAACGGAGACTGAACTAAAGGCCATGGCGGCACCTGCTAACCAAGGTGCTAAGAATCCCATTGCTGCAATTGGTATTCCTAAAGAATTATAGGCAAAGGCCCAAAAGAGATTTTGTTTAATATTTCGAATCGTTTTTTGACTCATAAGGATGGCATCAGCTATACTGTTAAGATCTCCCCGGATAAGAGTAATATCTGCAGCTTCCATGGCAACGTCTGTTCCTGTTCCGATTGCCATCCCAATATCAGCCATTGCTAAAGCCGGTGCATCATTAATTCCATCTCCAACCATAGCAACAACTTTTCCTTGCTGTTGAAGTTTTTTTACTTCTTCTGCTTTTCCTTCTGGTAAAACCTCTGATACAACAAGTTCAATTCCTGCTGAATTGGCAATTGTTTTTGCTGTTCGCTCATTGTCACCAGTAATCATAACAACTTCTAATCCCATATTCTTTAAGCGTTGGACGGCTTCTTTTGATGTATCTTTAATCGTATCTGCAACAGCTATCATACCGGCAAATTGATCATCAATCGCAATTAACATGGCAGTTTTTCCTGATCTCTCAAGTGTTTCCATTGTTTGAAGAGCTGTTGATATAGAAATATTGTGTTTTATCATTAATTTTCTTGTACCAGCAATGATCAATTTCCCTTGCACTTTTGCGATTATGCCATATCCCGGTATTGATTCAAACTCCTCAACATCAACCAGGTCAATATTTTTATTCTGAATACCTGAAACAATTGCCTGTGCTAGAGGGTGTTCAGATTGCTTTTCGGCTGAACCAACCAGCTGTAAAAATTCACTTTCATTAAACCTATCTTCCACAAAAATATCTGTTAGGATTGGCGTGCCATTTGTAATGGTTCCTGTTTTATCTAAAAGAACTGTCGTTAAGCGATGTGTTCGTTCAAGATGTTCTCCACCTTTAAAGAGGATACCAAATTCAGCAGCCCTTCCTGACCCCGCCATAATTGAAGTTGGAGTTGCAAGTCCTAATGCACAAGGACAGGCGATGACTAGGATTGCAATCATCTTTTCAAGTGCTTCTGCAACATTACCGGGTGTTATCCAAACGAACCAAATGATAAATGTAACGATGGCAATTCCAACAACGATTGGAACAAAAATACCGGAAATGTGATCAGCTATGCGTTGGATGGGTGCTTTTGAACCTTGTGCTTCTTCTACAATTTTAATAATTTGTGAAAGAGCTGTATCACGACCCACTTTAGTTGCTTTTATTTTTAATACACCATTTTTATTTAAAGTTGCTCCTATTACACTGTCGCCTGCATTTTTATCAATTGGTACACTTTCCCCTGTTAACATGGATTCATCTAAAGCAGAACGACCCTCGATAATTTCACCATCAACGGGTATCTTCTCCCCGGGTTTAACAATTACGATGTCACCAACCTGTACTTCTTCAAGTGGTATTTCTTGTTCTGTCCCGCTACGGATAACAATTGCGGTTTTCGCCTGTAATCCCATCAGTTTTTTTATTGCTTCAGAGGAACGTCCTTTTGCACGAACTTCAAATAATTTTCCCAATACGATTAAAGTAATAAGGACTGCACTTGTTTCATAATACAGCTCTACCATATGGTGATTAGAACCTATTGATGCAATTGTTAAAAATAAACTGTAGAAATATGCAGCAGATGTTCCTAATGCAACAAGTACATCCATATTGGCACTTTTATTTCGGAGTGCCTTATAAGCTCCTATATAAAATTGTTTCCCGATAATAAATTGTACTGGTGTAGCAAAGGCTAATTGTACCCATGGATTCATAAGCATCTCAGGTAAATAAATAAAAGATGTGAAACTAAAGTGACTAACCATTGACCAAAGTAAAGGAATGGATAAGATTAAGGAAAAAAGAAACTTTCTTTTCTGTGTCTGTAATTCCTTAGTTCTTTGATCGGGGATATTATTTTTCTCTTCATCTTTCAAGCTGGCTTGATAACCTAATTTTTCTACTTGTTTAATTAAATCAGTAGTGTTAGCTTGTGATGCATTAAACTCAACAGTTGCTCTTTCTAATGCTAAGTTGACTGATGCATTTGTGACACCATCCAGTTTGTGTAAACCTTTTTCTATACGATTCGCACATGCGGCACAAGTCATACCACTAAGATTTAGTTCAACCTTTTCCATTGCTATATCATAACCTAGGTCATTTATTTTCTTTGTGAACGTATCTATGTTTGTAATACTTGGATCATATTTAATGGATGTTCTTTCTAAAGCAAAATTAACAGTTGCCTCTTCCACCCCATCTATTTTATTAAGTCCTTTTTCAATTCGAACAGCACAAGCAGCACATGTCATTCCTGTGATAGGTAACACTGCTTCTTTTCTTTGTTCTGACATTTTCTAAGCCTCCCTATACCCCGTAGTGGTATAATACTTTTCAAAATAAAACGTGCTAACAAAATAAGCACGTTTTGTTTACGGAATGACGTTAAACTACATCATATCCTTGTTCATCAATTATTTCCTTTATTTTATCCAATGAAACAACAGCCGGATCAAAATTGATATCCACTTTTCCTTCAGATAAATGAACTTTTACATTTTCTACCCCATTTTGTTTTCCTACATTTCCTTCAATTGCACTTACACAGTGACCACAGGACATACCTTGAACTGTTAACGTTGTTTTCTCCATTATTTAACACTCCTTATTTTTTCATTAATCTTTGGATGGTAACAAGCAATTCATCAACAACTTCTAAGTCACCATCTTGTATTCTTTCTGTTACACAACTTTTTAAATGAGCTTCTAATAAGACTTTTGAGAAGCTATTAAGGGCAGATTGAACGGCGGAAATTTGGGTAATGATATCATCACAATACGTATCTTTTTCAATTAACCCTTTAATACCGCGAACTTGACCTTCCACTCTATTTAACCGGGTAATTAAGGATTTTTTTACTTTATCAGAATGGTGGCTTTGTCTTTCAGAATGATTCATATTACATTGTTCAAATGTCAAGGCCTCTTCTTCTTCAAACATATTCAAAACCTCCTCTTAAATATAATCTACCATACCCCCCTAACCTATGTAAAGCATTTTGATTTAATAAAAACTTATTGTTTTTTCTCCTATTTGAAACGATGCCTGAACTAAAACACTTTTTAGATGACTTCTTCATATAATATCAAATCTTTAACTAGGGGTGATAGAATGAAACGATGGTTAAAAACCGTGATTTTAGTTTATCTTTCCCTTTTGTTTTTTGGCAGCTTTTTAGCCGTCGGGGCATTATGGACTGGAGTGTTAGAAAACCTGTTTCCGTTTATTTCTTCTATTGAGATTTTTCTTTATTATTCCTTTGCCGGAGCAATCGGTGGATCCCTACGACATCTTTACATGTTTTGCTCTCACTATATGAAGGGCGAGCTAACAGACTATAGAGAGTGGATTATGTATATCTTTTATCCGATATTTGCTACAGGTACGGCTGTTATAGCTGTTACATTAATACAAAGTGGAATTTTTTTGATTGATTTTATTGACTACAATGAAACTCCGTTAGCACAAATCAGTATTGCGTTTTTCGTGGGATTTGGATTTAATCGGTTTTTAAATAAGTTAAATGCTTTTTCTAAAAAAATGTTTAAACCAAATAAAGACGATGATAATAAATAAAAGATGACTCCTTTTTGAATAAAAGGAGTCATCTTTTATGTTCATATGTAAAACCGTGCACCTCTTATTGATATGGTCACATAAGTGTTACTTAAGGAGCCAGCTCAGTCAGGGCTACCCAGCGGCACACAGACGAATCTACTTATGGCTGCTCCCTTCCAGGCCTGACCAGTTTCATAGATGTCTGTTGCGCGGACCCCAATCGTCATCACCGCTTGCAAAAGGCAAACCTTACATGAACCATACCGCTAAAAAGGAATTCAACCCCGCTAAGGCGGATTGCAGGTTACAGGGCACCGCCATCTCCCCATCTAGCACGGTATGTATAAATGACATGTATGTGTATGGTATGAACAATACGTGTTACGTATCGTATATATCTAATTTAACATAAATGGATATTGTAGTGAAGTTGTATTTAATGGTAAAAATGGTGTTTGGCATTCGGAACATAATTCGTACCGTTATTAATAGGACCTCGAAGTTAAGAAAAATAAAATGCGTACAGCATTTCAGACTGTACGCATTTTTCTATATAGCAAATGCATGATTACCGATTGTTTTAACCACTTCACGAGTTTGTATCCAATCACTTGTTGCTGTGTCCGGATTATAAAAATAAAGAAGTTCATCATTCTCATCGCTTTCTGTCAATGCATCTTGAACAGCCTTATAAGCGTCCTTATCAGCCGGTTGGTTAATTGAGTTATTTGAAACAGGTTCAAAAGCATTTTCTTGATAAATGACTTGCTTAATAGTATCCGGAAATTGATCATGATCAACACGATTTAGTACAACTTCAGCAACTGCCACCTTCCCAACATATGGCTCACCTTTTGCCTCTGCATGGACCAGTTGGGCAAGCAATTTTTTTTCATCCTTCGAAATCGTAGCAGACACTTCATTGTCAGCCTTTATAATTGTCTCATCATTCTTGGCAACTTCTTTTTGTTGAAATCGTAAATCAATAGAATTCAAATTGTTTTCTTCAGTTTCAATTCCGTGCTTATTTAATAGTAAATGTAATGAAGTACCAGTTTCAGTCGTATCATGTTCTTCAGCATTGGTTTTAGAAATAGTAAAAGAGAAAAAGATCATATTTAGAGTTATGAATAAACATAGAATTTTTTTCATCATGTATACCTCCTGTTTATTTATTGGTCCGGAAACAGGTCATATACAAGGCTAACAGGTTTGCAAGTGTTTCTCATTAGTATATTTCTGGAAAATGTAATTCTAAAAAGTAGAAAAGTTAATTTTAACGTTACTCTCCCTCAAAAATTACCTATATAAAGAGTGACCGAACTTTTATCACTAGGGGGGATATTAATAATGCAAAAGTTAAACTATGACACAATGAACTCTTATCAATCTTTTTCAACAATTGAAGAAATGGATCATTCTGTTCGCGGCTTTTTGTATACATACAAATCATCATTAACTCAAGGAACCTTAAAGGTATTAACTTTTATCTGGAGTAAAATTGAACCGAAGAACTGTTATTCGAGTAGTTAAAACTTTAGAAAGTCTAGGCATTCCTAAAGAAAGTGCCAACAGCCAGAAGCAAGGGGTAAATTTACTAATCATACAACCATTTCAATCAATCGATGAATTACAACTAATAACACGCCACCCCATGATGTCACTCCTAATAAAACAGAGAATAAGCAAAGTTCACTCTGTGAGAATAAACCTAAAAAACGAACTAACGTAACAGACAAATCATATGACACCCGGTGAACAATAGATAGATAATGGGTTCGATCAATGATTATAAAATAGATGCAAGCTTTGACCTGAAATAGTTCATGAAAAGTTTATCCAAGCAGCAAAACCCTTTTTCCATGCTTTTGATATCAACCGTCTATGGAAACGTGTGTTAATTGCATATAACAAACTCAACTTTAAAAGGTGTATAGAAGATGTCAAAGATATTATTGTTTATGCTTTTAAGCAAACCGTATTTATGAAATGAATAAGAAAAATACATACAAGTTTTGAAGGGTATTTTTATCGAACTCTATATTCAATGCTCAACTTGGAAAAACGTCGTGAGAATCGTCATTTGCTGTATGACTTCATTGGCAGTGAGAACAATTAGATAGAACGAGGATAATTCCTTTTACACAATAAATTGCTTCCGTTTATAATTCTTTTGTAATGAAAGAACACTCGTTCTATAATAAGTATATAAGGATAAAAGGAGGATAAGTAATGAGACCGAAATTGACGAAACATACCAGCATTCAAAGTTTTAAAAATTACTATTGGTTGAAAACGGAACTACAAATATTATGCAGGGAAAACGGGATAAGCGTTACTGGTTCAAAACAGGAAATCGCAGATAGAATTGAGGTATTTTTAAAAACAGGAGAGATAGAATCTCCTATTAGAAAACAAAATGTAAAAAGAAATATTCAGTTGCTCGAAGAATTAAGCCTTGATACTGTTATTACAGAAAACCATCGTTGCAGTCAGAGTGTAAGAGCATTTTTTAAGACAGTTATCCCTAATTTTCACTTTTCTACATATATCCAGAACTATTTTAAAAATAACACCGGAAAAACATACCGTGATGTTGTTGATGCTTGGTATGAAGAAGAAGAACGAAAGAAAGCCCCAACTTATACGAAAAAAATCGCCCCACAATTTGAATATAATCAATTCACTCGTGATTTCTTTGCTGATCCTAAGAATCGGGGAAAAAGTCGAACAGATGCAATTGAAGCCTGGAATAAGATAAAAAAACTTCCTGGGAGCAACAGATATGTACCTGATAATGAATGTTGATGAGCATTTAGTAATGCTTCATCTTCTTCATTTTCTTTTATTGCATTTGTTCACCTGTCAACTTTTACATAGATTTCTTAGTAAGTTTCCTCCCGCTTTTTCTTGGTCTTCTTTTCGTATAGCCACCAGAAAATCTCTCTATCAATAAGATGTCGAAGGAACTATTTATTTACATTTCCTACCATGCTTAATTATGATAAATATGAATAAAGATTCATTTTCATCTACTTCTCCAATTACTTAGTTTATTCGGTATACAAACTAATTGTTTGTTGGTATAATCATTTCGAGCATAAGAGGAATCTAATGAACATGCATATGTAAACCCTTACTTCGCTCCTCTTCTTTACTATTTATTAAGGAGGTTATACTGGAAAACTGTTTTGTAAGCACTTACTTTATGTTCTTAAAAAAGGAGACGATACAATGCTAAAAGTTTTAAGAAAACCACTTATTTCTGGATTAGCTTTAGCTTTACTTTTACCAGTAGGTGGAAATGCTGCGTCAGCAAACGAAACAAGAAGTGCTCTTGAGGTCCCTTCAATTAGTGAGAGATATGAAAATTCTTTTACAATCGGAGCAGCAGTTGAACCTAGTCAACTAGAAGGAATAAATGGAGAAGTTTTAAAACGTCATTATACCAGTATTGTTGCAGAGAATGTAATGAAGCCTATTAATATTCAGCCAGAAGAAGGAAAATTTAATTTTAAAGAGGCTGATAAAATTGTAAAATTTGCAAAAGAAAATAATATGGACTTACGCTTTCATACATTAATTTGGCATAGTCAAGTTCCTGAATGGTTCTTTTTAGACAAAAATGGAAATCCAATGATTGAAGAAACAGATCCAAAGCAAAGGGAGAAAAACAAAAAGCTCCTTCTTAAACGTGTGGAAAAACATGTAAAGACAATTGTAAAGCGTTATAAAAACGATGTCGATGCATGGGATGTTGTGAATGAAGTAATTGATGAATATGCATCAAATGATAAAGGCCTACGTGAATCTCCATGGTATCAAATAACTGGAACAGATTATATCAAAGTTGCGTTTGAAACAGCTAGAAAATTCGGCGGGAAAGATACTAAATTATACATTAATGATTACAATACGGAAGTACAACCAAAAAGAGACCTTTTATACAATTTAGTGAAGGATTTATTGGACCAAGGTGTACCGATTGATGGAGTTGGACATCAGGCACATATTCAAATAGGATGGCCTTCCATTCAAGAAATTGAGGATTCCATTCGTCTATTTGCAAGCTTAGGTCTAGATAACCAAATAACCGAGTTAGATGTGAGTTTATATGGATGGCCGCCACGACCTGCTTATCCAACTTATGAAGACATACCTGAATCTGAGTTTGAAAGACAGGCAGTACGATATAATGCATTATTTGAGCTATATGAAAGATTAGGCAGCAACATTAGCAATGTGACTTTCTGGGGAATTGCTGATAATCATACATGGTTAAACGATCGTGCGGAGCAATATAATGATGGTGTTGGCGTAGACGCGCCATTTGTTTTTGATACTGAGTATCAAGTCAAGCCAGCTTATGATGTAATTATGGATTAAATTTTTAAAAAACTCAGCCTTATTGGGGCTGAGTTTTTATTTCGGTATTTATTTCGTCGCAGGAGCAACTGATGCTTCAGGAGAAGTGACTTTATCATAAAACTCAACAAACTTATCCCGATCCTCACTATCACGGTAAGCCATTGCTACACGTGGATGTTCATTCAATGTTCCAGAGATCATATAAGGAATGATATACCCCCACTCCCACTTTTGTCTCATGTCCAACATATGCTTTTCAATGATACCCAGAACTGGTTTAAGCTCATAGCTTGCTTTTTGGATATGTGTAACAAGGAGCTCTGTATGGCAATTCCCTGCCGCTCTACCCATTCCATAAACAGATGAATCAAGAAAACTAACTCCATTACGCATTGCTGCTAATGTATTGGCAAAAGCAAGCTGCATATTATTGTGTGTATGAATACCAAATTTTTTGTTAGGAAGCATACCTTTAAATTTCTTTACTTGGTGTTCAATGTCAGAAGGATCTAAACTTCCAAACGAATCAACAATATACACAACATCCACAGGGCTTTCCTTAACCATGTTAAAAGCTTCTATTAATTGGTTCTCTGGAACGCTGGATAGTGCCATGATGTTAAGAGCTGTTTCATAGCCAAGTTCGTGGAACATTTGTACGAGCTCTAGACCCTTGTCTACCTCACGGATATAACATGCCACTCGAATCATATCTAATACACTCTGTTCGCGTGGTAAAACATCATCTGGATCAACACGGCCAATATCAACAAGAGCAGATAGTTTTGTGTTTTTTTTCTCAGGAATCACTTCTTTAAGAAACTGATCATCAAGAAATCTCCATGGATTTGGTTCGCTGGCCTTTAAAAGCTTAGGTGAATTTTTATAGCCGATTTCCATATACTCAACACCAGCCTCATTTAGGCCATGATACAAGTCTTGAACAAATTCTACGCTGAAATCCCAATTATTTACTAGCCCGCCATCACGAATGGTACAATCGATTATATTCGTGCGATTTTCCATAGTCATCATTTCCTCCTGAATTATGTAAATATATCTTTTAAATTTGCCATAAGGATTTACAACTGTCAACAGATTTTGTGAAAGTATTAGGAATTATGAAAAAATTTGTGTGTTCTGCAGTCATTTCTGTTTCAAATTTTACTATGGTACTATGTGTTATAATATATAAAGGCTGTTTTCGCAAATATTGTTGCTTTGTAATAAGTGTAGAGTTTGTTGATTTGAGCTCCAGGCTGCTCGCTTTCCGTGGGGTGGGCGGTGAGCCTCCTCAACGCTTTGCGTCTGCGGGGTCTCACCTGTCCCACAGCTCCCACAGGAGACTCGCATATCCGGTCAAATCAACCCTATTTAGTTTTTTTAAGTACTTTTTTAAAACAACAATCTTTTAGAAAAGAGGCTATATAAATAATACATATATAGTTATTATCTTTATTGGCTACAATTCCTTCTTAACCATTTCGGAACTCTAAAACCCAGGAGGTGTTTAGTATTCGCCCTTTTACAGAAAGAGTTATACAACTTATCCTGCATATACCACAAGGTCATGTTATGACATATGGCCAGATTGCTCGGTTGGCAGGCAGCCCAAGAGGTGCCAGACAAGTTGTACGCATCCTTCATTCTATGAGTGTTAAATACCAACTTCCATGGCATCGGGTTGTGAATGCCAAAGGTGAGATTGGTTTTAAAGAAGAATCCTCCTTTCTACTACAGAAGCAACTCCTTGAAAATGAAGGCATAAAATTGACCGAGCATCATTCAATTGATTTATCTAACTATCAATATTACCCATGTATTGATTATGAAGAGGAATATTCATAATCAACTTTATTTTATAAGTTTACATAATAGTATTACCGACGACTAATAGGTAGAAGATGTTGTAAAAACGAATCCTCCAATTTCTTTTATTGTATTGAACCTATTAATCTATAATATTTACGCGATATGGATGATAATGGTAATATAGTAGGAGACTACCTGAGGAGTTGAAAAATGATGAAATATGTAGTTGATTTTATGCTGGCAATTATTCTTACAGCCATCTCATATGACGTAGGAAGTTTACTCATAAGTGATGGAATTGTCTTTTGGCAAGCAATATTGATAGGATTCTCTGTGGTATCACTAGGTGCTATAACAGAGGCAGTTGGTGCACCAATTTGGTTAATCGTATTAGTTCCCTTTCCAATTGGTATGATTTTATTATTTTTCTTTTTAGGTGATTCAGTTGGTCAATGGTTTCTTACCTATCTGACTACACTTGCGATTTACACTGTGATACATATGGTTATGAGCTAT
>Ga0182742_1005656_pt1 | contig 10404 bp, 9 predicted proteins | sample eDN5th37CBELigMG_FD_128880 | JGI IMG/M metagenome (GOLD analysis project Ga0182742, IMG submission 128880) | Enriched Miracle-Growth compost microbial communities from Emeryville, California, USA - eDNA 5th pass 37_C BE-Lig MG (version 2)... ... | reverse complement strand
TTTAAGAAAAGTGGGCCTTTATATGTCTTGTTGCTACCAACTATTATTCTTCTAATCTGTTTTACTTATATTCCTATGTATGGAATAATCATGGCTTTTAAAGATTACTCGCCAGCTTTAGGTATATGGAGTAGTCCCTGGGTAGGAATGAAGCATTTTTTACAGTATTTTAACTCCTATCAATTCGGCTTAACGCTGAAAAATACATTATATATTAGTTTATATAGTATTTTGATAGGTTTTCCGTTACCAATTGCTTTAGCCATACTATGTAATCAGCTGCGTATGGGAATGTTTAAGAAGGTTTTTCAAGTAACTACCTATTTACCACATTTTATATCCACTATGGTTATGTGTGGAATGATTCTGATCTTCTTATCACCGAGCACAGGACTAATCGCTAATGTAATTGGGTTATTTGGATTGGAAATGCCAAACCTTCTATCAAGTCCGATGTTATTTAGTAGTGTTTATGTGTGGAGTGATGTATGGCAGCATGTAGGTTGGGATAGTATTATATTTTTAGCCGCATTATCAAGTATTGATCCCACTTACTATGAAGCAGCAACCATGGACGGAGCGAGTAGATTTCAAAAAATCTGGAATATTGATTTACCATTACTTATGCCGACTGCAATGATTTTATTGATATTGCGTGCTGGAAGTTTATTAAGTGTAGGTTTTGAAAAAGTGTTACTATTACAAAATCCTTTGAATCTATCTGGAAGTGAAGTAATTTCTACCTATGTATATAAAGTAGGGATGCAAAATTTCCAATATAGCCTTTCTACGGCAATTGGGTTATTTAATACGGTTGTGAATGTTATTATATTACTTCTTGTTAACTGGTTATCTAAGAAATTAACGAAAACAAGCTTATTATAGAAGGGAGGGGATAGAGTGGAAATCAAAATAGGAAATAAAGTAAGAAGGAAAACAATGCATAGAAAGAGTTGGAATGATCGGTTATTTGACTTTGCTATATATGCTATTGCTATCCTTATGATTGTTATGATTGTCTATCCACTTTGGTTCATAATTATTGCTTCCTTTAGTAATCCAACAGATGTTACCAACGGGAATGTATGGTTTTGGCCGAAAGAGTGGGAATTGGATGGATATATAGAATTATTTAAACAAGAAATTATCTGGAAGTCTTATCTTAATACCATTCTTTATACAATTGTTGGTACATTAATTGCTTTACTTGTGAACATCCCTGCAGGATTTGCACTTTCTAGAGCAGACTTATTTGGGAAGAAATGGATTTCTATCTTTATACTTATTCCTATGTTTGTTAGTGGTGGTTTAGTGCCAACTTACTTAGTTATAAAAGGGTTTGGATTATTGGATACATTCTGGGTAATGGTTTTACCTTTTGCAGTATCTTCTTTCAATATCATTATTGCTAGAACATTCTTTAAAAACTCTATTCCTGAAACACTTTGGGAGGCAGCTCAAATGGATGGATGTGGTACCATTCGTTATTTCTTAACCATGGTGCTTCCATTATCTAAAGCTATATTAGCAGTTATTGGTCTTTGGACTGCAGTAGGAATATGGAATTCTTGGTTTAATGCTTTAATTTATATTTCCAACGAAGAATTGCAACCGCTTCAGTTAATATTGCGAAGAATATTAATATCAAATGAATCACTCCTTGGTGCAGCATCAGGTGAACTTGCTACCGAACTAAGGAGATTGTCGGAAATGATGAAGTATGCAGCAATAGTTGTTTCTACTGCACCAATTATGTTTTTATATCCATTTCTGCAGAAGTATTTTAATCAAGGTGTGATGGTGGGTTCCATTAAGGAGTAGAGTATTCTGCTGTAATAGTAGGATATTTTGCTAAAGAAAATAAAAATAGGGGGAATTCTTTATGAGTAAGAAAAAATGGCTCGGATTGCTAAATGTTGCATTGGCAACTAGTTTAATTGTAGGTTGTAGCAATGCCTCTAGTACAAAAGAGAAAAAAGATGGTGAATATAAAATAGCGACAGTTCGTTGGGCAGATTGGGGAGAAGATTACCATAAAGGCTTTGTAGAAGAAACAGAGAAAAAAGCAGGAATCACCGTTGATTGGGATACGTATTTAAATTCAGAATGGACAGATAAAAAGTCTGTTTTACTAGCTGGTGGAGACCTACCTGATGCCTTTTGGGGTTCTCTCGCTTTAACAGATGGTGATATTGCGCAAAATCAAAGTTTATTTATTCCTTTAGAAGATTTAATTGAAGAAAATATGCCTAATTTAATGGCTGCGTTTGAAGCTGAGCCATCCTTACGAGCATTAGTTACTTCTCCAGATGGTCATATATATAGTTTGCCTAAAAAACTGCCATTAAGACCAAAGACAGGAAATCAACTGTTCATCAATCAAAAATGGCTGGATAATTTAGGATTGGAAATGCCTGATACGTATGAAGAGTTTTATGATGTATTAAAGGCATTTAAAAATGAGGATGCGAATGGAAATGGAGATCCAAATGATGAAATACCATATGGAGGAAATGTATATGGATTTATGTTGCCATTTGGTGTAACAAAAGGTGGAGAAAAGGCAGGTCTTATGGCAGTAAAGGACGGTAAACCTGTCTATATACCAACACAAGAGGAATACAGAGATGGAATAGAGTGGATGCATCAAGCCTATAAGGAAGGATTAATAGATCAGGAGTTCTTTACACAAGATGAATCTATGGCGGAAGCTAAACGTAAAGATGAAAATGGATCATTAGTTGGCATTGGTTTTGGATGGACACCAGATGCTGTGTTTGGACCAAATGCAAATGAATATGTTCCATTAGCTCCACTTGAAGGACCTGATGGAGAACGATATGTGAATTCAGATACAGAAACATATTCTAGAAATGAATTATTGATTACAACACAAGCTAAGAATCCAGAAAAATTATTACAATGGGCAGATCAGTTTTATACAGAAGATGCTAGTATTCAAACATTCTATGGTTCTTTCGGTGTTGGAGTAGAGAAAAATGAAGATGGAACATATACAGTACTTAGCGTACCAGAAGGAGAATCCGCAGATATATTTGCTTGGACAAATTCTTTCCGTGATTTTGGTCCGAAGTATATTTCAGATGGCTTTAATGAAAAGGTTACATTACCAATGGATAGTGGTGATGGACTAAAACTAGAGCTAGATAAAGAAATCAGTCAATATGCAAGAGAACAATATCCGACAGTGAGTTTTACAGCTGAAGAGATGCAACGTATAAATACTTTAAATGTAGATTTATCCTCTTACGTGAATTCCATGCAATCAAAATGGGTTGTGGAAGGTGGAGCTACAAAGGAATGGGATTCTTATCTGAAGCAATTGAAGCAAATGGGATATGATGAGTTTATGGAGCTACAAAACAAAGCATTTGATCGCTATAAGGAATCTCTTGAATAAAGTAATAAGCCTAAACAGCAGTCGGATCTAGATGGATGACCGACTGCTGTTTTATGAAAGGAGAAATAATACATGGGTTCATTGTTTCGTTTAAATAGTCCACTTTTTCGTTTTCTTTCTAAAACAGTGGATATCGTTATGTTAAATTTCTTATTTATTATTTGCTCAATACCAATAATAACAATTGGTGTATCCTTTACTGCTTTATATACTGTTTCCATGAAAATCGTGAGGGGGGAAGATTATTATATATGGAGGGAGTTTTTTAAAGCAATCAGAAAAAATATTTATCAATCTACGATTATTTGGATACTGATTTGCCTTGTTGGGTTCATTTTATTTGCTGATTTTTATTTTTTATCTAACTTCACAGGGATAGTCAAAATCTTTTTCTTCTGTCTCTCCGTTATATTTTTGTTTCTTTATATCACAATTTCTATATTTGTTTTCCCTTATATCGCTAGATTTGAAGATTCTATTCAAAAAGTATTATTAAATTCATTACTGATACCTCTTTTTCACTTCCCATATTTATTGTTGATTATGGGATTTACAGTAATATGCTTCTTATCTTTTGTCTCCTCGTTTGCTGGCTTTCTATCAGGTATATATATAGCAACCTTTGGAGGATTTGCACTTTTTTCACTACTATTATCATTAATATTCAAAAAGATTTTCTCCAAATATGAAGCGCCTAAAGTTTATGCATAATTACAAGTAAGCCATCTCGCTTAAAAAGGAAAGCAAGATGGCTTATCATTTTTATACTCACCTATTATATCTCTTCACTCTACTCCATTCTCCCATTAACCATTCGATTTTTAAACACTTTAGGAGAGCATTGATTTTGTCGCTTGAAGAGTTTATAAAATTGAGCAAGGTTTGAAATACCAACTTCGTAACTTATTTCTAGAATACTTTTGTCTGTAGTTAGAAGTAATAATTCCGCCTTTTTAATGCGTTTCATATTGATATAGTCAATGAATGACATGCCCATTGTTTTTTTGAAATACTTAATAAAATAATGATAGCTAAAATTTAGTAAGTCACAAGCATCTTCTACTAATATTCTCTCACTTAAATGTGTGTCTATATAATCAAGGACTGGCTTCATTCTAGAAAGGTCATGTGCTTCCGAATAGTGGAGCATATTTTTTGTATCATTTCTTACTAATAATAGGATTAACTTTTTAATAGCATAATTAATGGCAATCTCATATCCTTTTTGTTTTTCCTGACTCTCTCTATGGATTTCCGTAATGATTTGATGTGCTTCTTTTTTTGCCTCTTCATTTTGGGTAAATATGTAATTAAGAAATTCGAGAGGGTTTGTCAATTCGGAAAAGTAATATAAATATGGAAGAATACTTTGATCAAAATGCTTGGCTAAGTCTACTTGAAGTACAACATAGCGCAGTTTACCTTTCCATACTTTACTTGTTCGATGGGGTTGGGATGCACCCATTATTAGCACATCACCAGGTGAAATGGAGACATAGTTATATTTAGTTTGGACAGTTAATGTGCCTTCTAATATCGCAAGAAGCTCCACTTCTTTATGATAATGCCAAGGATATTGATCTACAGGAGTAGATACTTCTGCATGATCATCCTTAATTTCCCATACTTTCAAGGATAATAATGGGTTTTGATAAATTACCTCTTCATTTACCGGTTCTTCATATGTATTCTTTAATTCCATCTAGTCATCTTCCTAACTTCTTTGAATTAGTTACTAAATAGGTGACTTCTTTTTTCATTTATTATATCAGATGAATAAATAAAGAAAGACACAATTGAATAAAAATATGCCAAGATTAGGTATTTTTTAATCCGCTTACATTTTCTATAATTAAGCCATACAAAACAGAGATTGAGGTGCATGAATAATGATTACTATTTGGAACGAAAATCGTCATGAAAAAAAGAATCCACTTGTTGCGGAAATTTACCCAGAAGGTATACATGGCACTATTGCTAGTGTTTTATCGGAAGCTGGATTTGCCACACATACCGCAACATTAGATGAACCAGAACATGGTCTAACAGATGAAGTGTTAAATAATACAGAAGTGCTTGTTTGGTGGGGACATCTCGCACACCATGAAGTCAAAGACGAAATCGTACAAAAAGTACATCAACGTGTACTAGATGGTATGGGGCTAATTGTTCTTCACTCAGGACATTTTTCCAAAATATTCAAAACCTTAATGGGAACAAGTTGTGATCTAAAATGGCGTGAAGCAGACGATAAAGAACGCTTATGGGTCGTTGCTCCAAATCATCCAATTGTGGACGGAATTGGAGAATTTATTGAGTTAGAAAAAGAAGAGATGTACGGAGAGCATTTTGATATACCAGCACCAGATGAACTAATTTTTACAAGTTGGTTTGAAGGTGGAGAAGTATTCCGAAGTGGGTGTACGTATGCAAGAGGGAACGGAAAAATATTCTATTTTAGACCGGGACATGAAACGTATCCTACTTATCACCATAAAGAGATTCAGAAAGTTATTGTAAATGCTGTTAAATGGGCATTGCCAGTAAATCGTAAAAGACCTGTCTATGGAAATGCAAAACCATTAGAAACCATTACAGAAAAGTAATAACAAAGAGGAGGAAGTTAAAATGGCAAAATTAAAGGTTGGAGTAATTGGATGTGGAAGTATTGCACAGCATCGTCATTTACCAGAATATCAATGGAATGAGCAAGTTGAATTAGTAGCAGTGTGTGACATTAACGAAGAAAGAGCAAATCAAGTTGCTGAAAAGTATCAAGTAAAAGCTTATACAGATTTTAATAAATTACTAGAAAATAAGGAAATTGAAGCAGTAAGTGTTTGTACGCCAAACTATTTACATGCGCCAATCTCTATCGCTGCGCTAAATGCAGGTAAACATGTACTTTGTGAAAAACCAATGGCTACTTCTGAGGAAGAGGCAGAGCAAATGATTGCAGCAGCTAAAACAAATGGCAAAAAATTAATGATTGGTCATAATCAACGTTTCGTTAAATCACACCAAAAAGCGCGCCAATTAATTAAAAGTGGAGAAGTAGGAAAAATCCATAGCTTCCGTACAGCATTTGGTCATGGCGGTCCAGAGGGATGGAGTGTAGAAGGAAAAGAAGGTTGGTTTTTTAACAAGGAAAAAGCATTCATTGGTGCAATGGGAGATTTAGGTGTACATAAAGCAGACTTGCTTCGCTATATTCTCGATGAAGAGTTTGTAGAAGTAGGAGCATTTGTTGAAACAAATGCAAAGGACTTTTCAAGCGTAGATGATAATGCTGTATGTGTACTGAAATCAGAAAGTGGCATTATTGGTACATTAGCTGCAAGTTGGGCTTATACAGGGAAAGAAGATAATTCTACGGTTATATATGGTGAAAAAGCAATTCTTCGTTTAGAAGATGATCCAAACTATTCTTTAATTGTTCAATATGGAACAGGAGAAAAAGTAAACTATGAGCTTGGAAAAATACAATCTAACGATGCGGGCGGTCAAAATGTCTCAGGCGTTATTGATCATTTTGTAGAAAGTATTACAGAAGATAAGGAACCGCTTATTCCAGGCGAAGAAGGGAAAAAGTCTCTTGGAATCATACTTGCTGCATTAGAATCGAACGAAAAGAAAACGATTGCAAAAATATAAAAAGTAATAATCCCATCCACTTCTGAATAGAACTGATTCAGAAATGGGTGGAATCAGAACGTTAAAAATAAGGATATGTTTGAGAGGAGAATGATTATGAAACTAGGTGTATTTACTGTATTATTCGCAGATAAATCATTTGAAGAAATGTTAGATGCTGTAAAAGAAGCTGGGATTCAAGCAGTAGAAATTGGTACAGGTGGATATCCAGGAAATAATCATTGTGATCTAGATGAATTATTAGAAAGTGAGGAGAAACGAAAAGGTTACCTGCAAAAGGTAGAGGACCGTGGATTAATGATTAGCGCATTTAGCTGTCATGGGAACCCAATTTCTCCAGAACAATCTTTTGCAAAAGAGTCCCATGAGACATTAATTAAAACAATTAAACTAGCATCCTTAATGAATGTGCCTGTTGTGAATTGTTTTTCCGGAACTGCTGGTGACCATGAGGGAGCTAAATATCCAAACTGGCCAGTCACTCCTTGGCCAAATGAATATAGTGACGTAAAGAAATGGCAGTGGGAAGAAAAGTTGATTCCTTATTGGAAAGAAGTGGGCCATATTGCGAAGGAACATGGAGTGAAAATTGGTCTAGAACTTCATGGTGGATTTTTAGTACATACACCTTATACACTTTTGAAGCTACGTGAAGCAACTTGTGATGCAATTGGAGCAAATTTAGATCCAAGTCATCTTTGGTGGCAAGGTATTGATCCAGTTGCTGCTATAAAAATATTAGCAAAAGAAAATGCTATTCATCATTTCCATGCAAAAGATACGTATATCGATCAGGAAAATGTAAATATGTATGGATTGACTGATATGCAGCCATATGGAGAAGTTCAAACGAGAGCATGGACATTCCGCTCTGTTGGTTGTGGTCATAGTGTTAGTGAATGGTCAGATATGATGAGTGCTTTAAGAACATATGGTTATGATTATGTGGTGAGTATTGAGCATGAAGATCCAATTATGTCTATTCGTGAAGGCTTAACAAGAGCTGTTACCAATCTAAAATCAGTCTTAATAGAAGAAGCTCCATCTCAAATGTGGTGGGTATAAGTCTTAGGAAGGGGCGGGGAGAACAATGACAAAGCTGAAAGTTGCGATTATTGGTTGTGGAAATATATTTCCTATGCATGCACAGTCTATCGTTTCACGTAATGATGCAGAGTTAGTGGCTGTATGTGATGTAAAGATGGAACGTGCAGAAGAAAAGGGAAGAATCTATGATTGTGCAGTATACACAGATTATATAGACATGTTTAATAAAGAATCCATTGATGTTATTCATATTTGCCTTCCACATCATTTACATGCACCAGTGACGATAGAAGCAGCAAAAAGGAAGATTCATATTTTAACAGAAAAACCAATGTCTATTCATTATGAAGATGCAGTAGATATGGTGGAAGTGGCAAAAGAAAATAACGTAACACTTGGAGTGATTTTCCAAAATCGTTACAACCCAGGATCACAATTAATTAAGAGCATGCTAGAAAACGGTGAATTAGGATCAATCAAGTCTGGTAAGCTTTCCGTTACTTGGGATCGTTCCGATGAGTATTATCAAAAGAGCGATTGGAAGGGAACTTGGGATAAAGAGGGTGGAGGAGTCGTTATAGACCAAGCCATTCATACAATGGATTTAATGAGATGGTTTGTGAATGATGAAATTCAATATGTGGATGCAACAATCAGTAATCGTGCACATGAAATCATTGAAGTGGAAGATGCAGCAGAAGGTGTTATTGCCTATCAAAATGGCATAAAGACGTCCTTCCATGCGATAAATTATTATAGCTATGATGCACCTGTAGAAATAGAACTTCATTGTGAGAATGGGATTGCTAAAATGGTTGCAGATCGTGCGACAGTTCGTTTACATGATGGCAGAGAATTCATTGCAGATAACAACCCTCAAGAAACATTTAACTATGAAAATGGTGTAAAGGGTTATTGGGGTGTAAGTCATGTTAAGCAAATTAATAATTTCTATGATTCTCTAGTAAATGGTATCCCTCTAGATATCACAGGAGAAGAGGCGCTAAAAACACAAAAAATGATTTGTGCTGTGTATGAATCTGGAAAGAAAAAAGAAAGAGTTTATCCTTTAGAATTTAGTAAAAGGTGAACTAAATAAGTGCATTTAGGGGCTGACTTCAGAACCATTTCATTACTATTAGTTTGAAAAATGGTAACTACTAGTAGTGGAATGATTGTTCTGATAGTCTACCCTTTTTTATGTAACAAAAAGCCTTTATGCTCACGCATAAAGGGCTTTTGCAAATTGCTTCATCCATTGTTGGAAGTTGGAAATAACAGTATCTAAAAAGGAAATGGTTGCTTCATCCGTAATATTTCCTAACTCATCCATTTTAGTATGAACTGCTCCAATATACACTTCATTACCAATAAGTACAGGAGATTGTAGCCCAGCTGCAAATAAGATGTCACGTAAATGGGCTTGTGCTTTTACTGTACCAAGATTCCCCATTGAAGCCCCCATAATCAATGACGGTTTACCAATCATAACTTTATCAACACGTGACAGCCAGTCAATAGCATTACCAAGTACTCCTGGTATGGTTGCGTTATATTCAGGTGTAATCCAAAGTACAGCATCTGCAGTTTTTACTTTTGATTTAAAATCAATGACTGCTTTTGGTGCATCATTTTCGATATCTTGATTATAGAAAGGTAGACTTGATAAATCTAAAATCTCTAAATCGAATTGGTTTGCATATCTTTTTTGTACAAACTTCGCTAATTTTTTATTATAAGAATCTTTACGAACACTACCTACGATAGCAACTACCTTCATTTTGTCCACGTCCTTTATTAATATAGAGAGTTATGAATCTTACAAATACATAATACATTATGATCCAAATTTTCAATGAATGTAAAGTAAATAGATTAATGTACTAGGTATAGAGTTGGAAATTTCCAAAAAAAGTGAGTAGGTTTTTAGAGGGAAAATAAATTTTTTAAAAAATTAATTGATAATGAAAATAGAAGGTTGGTATATTAGTATATTTTTTAAACGGAGAATTAATTAGAATTTCAAACAGGGAAAAGGTTATTATTTTGCTGGTTGAAAAGCTTGAAATATAAATGATAGGAATTGTGTATGGAGGTAAAGAGATATTTTTTATAGAGATAGAGAGAAAACAGTGATAGCAAGAAATATTTAGTTTGATTTACTAGATAAAATACGTTTGAAAATACTATATAAATATAATTTTAATGAAAATTCAATTGAGAAAATTTTTATTGACAATGAGAATCAATATCATTTACTATTTGTCTAGATGACAAATATG
>Ga0182742_1005654_pt1 | contig 10405 bp, 13 predicted proteins | sample eDN5th37CBELigMG_FD_128880 | JGI IMG/M metagenome (GOLD analysis project Ga0182742, IMG submission 128880) | Enriched Miracle-Growth compost microbial communities from Emeryville, California, USA - eDNA 5th pass 37_C BE-Lig MG (version 2)... ... | reverse complement strand
TACGTGCGGCCGGGCGTGACCTTCGGCATCACCTTCCGCTGACGGGGGCGGGCGACAGCGCCTTGCAGCGCTCCCTCGGCCGGGCAAGTCTTGCCGCGTGTGCACCGTCATCCTGCTGCGCCGGCCCGGACATGCCTGGCCTACCCTGATCGCTGCCAACCGCGATGAGCGCCTCGACCGCCCTTGGGACCCGCCCGCTGCCTGGTGGCCGGACCGGCCGGGCATCGTCGGCGGCCGGGACCGCTCCGCCGGCGGCACCTGGATGGCGGCGAATCCGGCCGGGGTCATTGCTGCGGTCCTGAACCGGCCGGGCAGCCTGGGCCCTGCCCCAGGCAAACGCTCCCGCGGCGAATTGCCGCTGCTGGCGCTGGAGCACGACTCCGCTGCCGCTGCTGCCGCCGCCATTGCCGCCCTGCCGGCGGGCGACTGGCGCCCCTTCAACCTGATCCTGGCCGACCGGCGGGAGGGCTTCTTCCTGCGCGGGACCGGCGCCGGCCGCCCGGAGGCCGAGGCGCTTCCCGCCGGGCTCAGCATGGTCACGGCGCATGACCCGAACGACCTGTCCAGCCCCCGCACCGCCCGCCATCTGCCCCGCTTCCGTGCCGCCCCACCCCCCTGCCCTGGCCGGGAGGATTGGACCGCCTGGGAGGCGTTGCTGGCGGATGACAGCTATGCGCTGAGCCCGGCGGAAGCGCTCCGCGTGCCGCCCATTGGCGGGTTCGGCACGGTTTCGTCGAGTCTCCTGGCGCTGGGTGCGGATGGCGGGATTCTCTGGCGATTCGCCGCCGGCCCGGCCGGCGCGGCGCCCTTCGAGCCCGTGCCGATCGCCGGGGCGGCCCCCTGACCCGGCAGCGCCGGGGCATTGTCGCCCCGGAAAGTCGCAGGGTCGCAGGGCTGTGACCCTTCATCACCTTCCTTTTTCGGGACGCGCCCTGCGACATGCTGCACCGTTCCCGGGTAGTGCAATGAGGTATCGGGACATCTCGGGGGCGATGCGGGTATTCCATCTGCAACCGACCGAGGGCGGGCTCGATGACCCCGCCTGGGCGGTAAGCTGGTATCGAGGGCCGTGCCATGTTCGCGCCAACAGCCCGGAAGCGGCCCGGCGCTTCGCGAATGGTGCCTTCACCATCGCGATCTGCCCTGGCGGCGCCCCTGCCGGCTGCGGCGGCCTGCCCTGGTCGCAGCCGCGGCTGGTCACGGTGCGGGAACTGTCCGGGATTCCAGTCGAGTCCCTCGGCCCGCCCGGCTCGGTCGTGACCACCGCTCCGCCGCCCCCCATCGCCGCTGCGGCAGCCGATCCCGGCCTGCCGTGGCCCTGGCCTGCACTCGACCCGGTTGGGCCGTAAGCCGGCAGCCGGGCGGAAGCCAGGCCCAAGGCCGGAACGGGCCGGGGGTTATCGTGACGGCATGGCCGCGGCCCGGCCCGTGGCGGCGCGGCCCACCCCTTGCTATACCCCCGTTCGCCGGGCCCTGAGGCCCGCTTTGCGCCGGCCGGCCCCCTCGGTGCTTCCCGGGCCCCGGCGGAGAGAAGGAATTCCCAGACCATGGCGCGACGCCGTCAGCTCTACGAGGGCAAGGCCAAGATCCTCTTCGAGGGCCCCGAGCCCGGCACGCTGGTGCAATACTTCAAGGACGATGCCACTGCCTTCAATGCCCAGAAGAAGGGCACCATCACTGGCAAGGGCGTGCTGAACAACCGCATCAGCGAGTACCTGATGACGCGGCTGATGGAGATCGGCATTCCCACGCACTTCATCCGCCGGCTGAATATGCGCGAGCAACTGATCCGCGAGGTGGAGATCATCCCGCTGGAGGTCGTGGTGCGCAATGTCGCCGCGGGCAGCCTCTCCACCCGGCTCGGCATCCAGGAAGGCACGCGCCTGCCGCGCTCGATCATCGAGTACTACTACAAGAACGATGCACTGGGCGATCCTCTGGTCTGCGAGGAGCACATCACCGCCTTCGGCTGGGCCAGCACCCAGGACCTGGACGACATCGTCGCGCTGACGCTCCGGGTGAACGATTTCCTCACCGGCCTGTTGCTCGGCGTCGGCATCACCCTGGTGGACTTCAAGCTGGAATTCGGCCGCCTCTACGACAATGAGGAGATGCGGATCGTTCTGGCCGACGAGATCAGCCCGGACAATTGCCGCCTCTGGGATGCCAAGACCGGCGAGAAGATGGACAAGGACCGCTTCCGCCGCGACCTCGGCAAGGTGGAGGAAGGCTATCAGGAAGTGGCCCGCCGCCTCGGCATCCTGCCCGAGGCCGGGGTGCGCGACCTGAAGGGCCCGGAGCTGATGCAATGATCCGCGGCACGGTGGAGGCCGTGGTCGTGCTCTGCGCCGTCATCGGCTTCTACGCGCTGATGTCGGTCCTGGGCCTCTTTCCTCAGGAGACCGCGCCACTGCTGCTGGCGGTGATCGGTTCCTATATCTGCTACCTCTATGGCCGGTATCGGCACCGGCGGCTCGGGAGTACCGCATTGTGAAAGCGCGTGTGACGGTGATGCCCAAGGCGGGCGTGCTGGATCCGCAGGGCAAGGCGATCGGCCATGCGCTGGAAACCCTTGGCTTCGCCGGCGTCGGCGAGGTTCGGGCCGGCAAGGTGATCGAACTGGAACTGGCCGAGACCGATCCGGCCAGGGCGAAGCAGGCCGTTGAGGAAATGGCGCGCAAGCTGCTGGCCAATACGGTCATCGAGAGCTTCCGGGTGGAGATCGCCTGAATTGATTAAGGCCTCCCTCCTCATCATGGCGGTGCTGACGGTGCTGATCAGCATCGGCCTGCGCTGGCGGGAGGAGCGGCTGGCGGCGCTGCGCCCGGCGAAGGGGCCGCGCCCTGGCTGGATCGCGGCGCAGAAGCGCAAGGCGAATCGCTGGGTCACCGCCGCGATGCTGGCGGCGATCACGACGCTGGCGGTCCTCGGCGGGCTGCACTGGCTTCGCGTCTTGCAAGGATAAGTATGATGCGCGCAGGAATCGTCATCTTCCCCGGCACCAACCGGGAGCGCGACATCGCGCTGGCGCTGCGGCAAGTGACCGGGCGCAAGCCGGACGTGCTGTGGCACCGGGACACGGAATTGCCGCAGGGCATGGACCTCGTGGTGCTGGCCGGCGGCTTCTCCTATGGCGACTATCTCCGCTGCGGTGCCATGGCGGCGCAATCGCCGATCATGCGGGCGGTGAAGGAATTCGCCGCGAAGGGCGGGCATGTGCTTGGCGTCTGCAACGGCTTCCAGATCCTCTGCGAGGCCGGGATGCTGCCGGGCGCGCTGCTGCGCAACGCCTCCCTGCGCTTCCTCTCCATGGATTGCCACATGCGGGTGGAGCGGGCGGATACGCCCTTCACCAACCGCTTCCAGCGCGGCCAGGTCTTCCGCGCCACCATGGCACATGGCGACGGCAACTACTTCGCCGATGATGCCACGCTGGACCGGCTGGAGGACGAAGGGCTGGTGGCGCTGCGCTACACCACGCCCGCGGGCGAAGTGACCGCGGCCGCCAACCGCAATGGCAGCGCCCGCAACATCGCCGGCATCTACTCCCCCAATCTCCGTATCCTCGGCCTGATGCCGCATCCGGAGAACCAGGTGGACCCGCTGATCGACGGCACCGACGGCCTGCCGCTCTTCGAGAGCCTTGCCGCGAGCTTCGCCACGGCCTGAACGAGACATGACCAATACCCCCACCCCGCTCGCCCCCGAACGCGCGAAGCAGCTTGCCGCCGAATACGGGCTGAAGCCGGACGAGTATGACCGCGTGCTGGCTATCCTCGGCCGCACGCCCTCGCAGACGGAACTCGGCCTGTTCAGCGTGATGTGGTCGGAGCATTGCTCCTACAAGTCGTCCCGCGTCTGGCTGCGGGAGCTGCCGACCAAGGCGCCCTGGGTCATCCAGGGGCCGGGCGAGAATGCCGGCGTCATCGATATCGGGGATGGGCTGGCCGCCGTCTTCAAGATGGAGAGCCACAACCACCCGAGCTTCATCGAGCCCTATCAGGGCGCGGCGACGGGCGTCGGCGGCATCCTCCGCGATGTCTTCACCATGGGCGCGCGGCCCATCGCCAACCTGAACGCGCTGCGCTTCGGCATGCCGGACGCGCCGCGGATGAAGCAGATCATTGACGGCGTGGTGCGCGGCATCGGCGGCTACGGCAATTGCGTCGGCGTGCCGACCGTGGGCGGCGAGGTGAATTTCCACCCGGCCTATAACGGCAACCCGCTGGTCAACGCCATGACCGTGGGCATCGCCCCGGCCGACCGCATCTTCTATGCGAAGGCCACCGGCGTCGGGAACCCGGTGGTCTATGTCGGCAGCAAGACCGGGCGCGACGGCATCCATGGCGCCACCATGGCCAGCGCCGAATTCAGCGCCGACAGCGAGGAGAAGCGCCCCACCGTGCAGATCGGCGACCCCTTCGCCGAGAAGCTGCTGATCGAGGCCTGCATGGAGCTGATGGAGACGGACGCCATCGTCGCCATCCAGGACATGGGCGCCGCGGGCCTGACCAGCAGCAGCGTGGAAATGGCCGGCAAGGGCGGCATGGGGATCGAGCTGATCCTCGACCATGTGCCGCAGCGCGAGGCGGGCATGACCGCCTATGAGATGATGCTCTCCGAAAGCCAGGAGCGCATGCTGATGATCCTGAAGCCCGGCCGGGAGGCCGAGGCAGAACGGATCTTCCGCAAATGGGAGCTGGACTTCGCCGTCATCGGCCATCTGACCGATACCGGCCGCATCGTGGTGCGCCACAGGGGGCAGGTGGAGGCCGACATCCCCCTGGCGCCGCTGGAATCCGAGGCGCCGCTCTACCGTCGGCCGACTGCGGAGACGCCGAAGCAGCCGGTGCTGGATGCCGCCTCCATCCCCGATCCGGTGGGAATCGAGGCGGCGTTGCTGAAGCTGGTCGCCTGCCCGGATCTCTGCTCCCGCCGCTGGATCTGGGACCAGTATGACAGCATGGTCGGCGGCCAGACCGCGAAGCGCCCCGGCGCGGCGGACGCCGCCGTGGTGCGGATCGAGGACCACCGCCGCGCCCTGGCCCTGACCACGGACTGCACGCCGCGCTACTGCCAGGCGGATCCCGAGGAAGGCGGCAAGCAGGCGGTGGCGGAAGCCTGGCGCAACATCACAGCGACCGGCGCCAAGCCACTCGCCATCACTGACAACATGAATTTCGGCAACCCCGAGAAGCCGGAAATCATGGGGCAATTCGCCGGCGCCGTGCGCGGCATGGCGGCCGCCTGCACCGCGCTCGACTTCCCGGTCGTGAGCGGCAACGTCTCCCTCTACAACGAGACGGAGGGCACCGCGATCCTGCCCACCCCCGCCATCGGCGGCGTCGGGGTGCTGGAGGATGTGGCGCAGGCGGTGGGCCTCGCCCTGCCCCCGGGCCTTGACCTTATCGTGATCGGAGAGACCCGCGGCTGGCTCGGCCAGAGCCTCTGGTTGCGCGAGATCGCGGGGCGGGAGGAAGGCGCGCCGCCGCCCGTGGACCTGGCCGCGGAGCGCCGCAACGGCGATTTCGTCCGGGCGCAGATCCTCTCCGGCGCCGTCCGGGCCTGCCACGACTGCTCCGATGGCGGGCTGCTGGTCGCGGTGGCGGAGATGGCCATGGCCGGCGGTACCGGCGTCAGCCTGCTGCCCCCGCCCGCCGGCATCCCCGCCCATGCCTTCTGGTTCGGCGAGGACCAGTCCCGCTATGTTCTGGCCGTCAGCGACGCCTCGGCTGTCCTCCAGGCCGCACAGCAAGCCGGTGTCCCGGCCGCCCGGCTCGGCAAGTCCGGTGGCGGGGACTTGGTTCTGCCCGATGGCCGGTCCATATCCGTCGGAAGCCTGCGGGAGGCGAACGAAGCCACCCTGCCGGCCCTGATGGAGGGAGGTTGACAGGACATGGCGATGCAGCCGGCGGAGATCGAGGCGCTGATCAAGGCGGCGCTGCCCGATGCCCAGGTCACGATCGAGGATCTGGCGGGCGATGGCGATCACTACGCCGCCACCGTCGTCTCGGAAGCCTTTCGCGGCAAGAGCCGCGTGCAGCAGCACCAGATGGTGTACGCCGCGCTCCGCGGCCGGATGGGGGGCGAGCTGCACGCCCTCGCCTTGCAGACCTCAGCCCCCGGCTAGGAGGATTTCAGTATGACCAACCCGGTTTTCGAGCGCATCGAAGCCGACATCAAGTCGAACCCCGTGGTGCTCTTCATGAAGGGCACCCCGGTCTTCCCCCAATGCGGCTTCAGCGCCCGCGTGGTGCAGATCCTGTCCCATCTCGGCGTGCCCTTCAAAGGCGTGAATGTCCTGGAGGACATGGAGATCCGCGAGGGGATCAAGGCCTACACCAACTGGCCGACCATCCCGCAGCTCTATGTGAAGGGCGAATTCGTCGGCGGCTGCGACATCGTCATGGAGATGTTCCAGAGCGGCGAGTTGCAGACCATGCTGAAGGAAAAGGGGATCCCGACCTCGGCCGAGGCGTGATCCCGAGCGCTGACCGGCGGGGGTGCAAGCCCCCGGCGGCCCGCACGACTGTGAGGGACAGGCCACCCTGCCCCGTGGCATAGCAGGACCGTGCTACCGATTCCTGCCCCTGCCATTTCCATCCTCACCCCTGCCTTCGATGTCGCGCGCTTCATCGGCGCGACGCTCGACAGCGTGCTGGCGCAGTCCTTCCGGGACTGGGAAATGGTGGTGGTGGATGACGGCTCCCGAGACGGCACCGCCGGGGTGGTCGCGGCGCGCCGGGACCCACGCATCCGCCTGCTGCAGCAGGAAAACCAGGGCGTCTCCGCCGCCCGCAGCCACGCCATGGCGGAGGCGCGGGGCGAGGCCATCCTGTTCCTCGATGCCGATGACTGGCTGGCGCCGGACGCGCTGGCGCGCCTCCACGCCGCGCTGGAGGCGATGCCGGGCGCGGTCGGCGCCTATGGCCCCTTCACCTTCATGCCGGAGGATGCGAAGCCGGGCGATGTGCCGCCGCGCCTGAAGCTCGGCCCCTATCCCTCCGGGGACATCCTCGAAAGGCTGCTGGTGCAGAACCTCTTCGCCAATGGCGGCCATGTGCTGCTGCGGCGGGAGGCGGTGCAGCGCGCCGGGCCCTTCCTGACCCATCTCCGCTACGGGGAGGACTGGGAATATTGGGTGCGGCTGGCGCTGCAGGGCCCCTTCGTGCTGACTCCGGGCCTGGAGCCGCTGCTCTATGTCCGCCAGCGCCGGGGCAGCGCCTATCACCGCATGGCCTGCGACCCCGGGGCCTTCATCCCCGTCATGGATGCGATCTACGGCAACCCGCTGCTCGCGGAGCGCTTCCCCCCCGCGCGCCTGGCCGCGCTGCGCCGGCGGGCGGAGGCGGAGAATGCCTGGATCGTCGGGCGGGAGCTGATCCGGCACGGGCAGCGGGAGGCCGGGCTGCAGCGCCTGCGCGCCTCGGTCGCCGCCGCGCCTTCCCCCAAGCGGGCGCTGCTGCTGGCGGCGGCGCATGCCCTGCCCGTGCTGCCGCGGCCGCTGCGCGGGCCGTTCACGCCCTATCCGGGCTAAGCAGGAGCAAAAGAAAGAGCGGCCCCGCAGGGCCGCTCGAATGTCGTGGCCGATCTGAGGCTCCGGGGGCTCCGCTCCGGAGCTGATCAGGCTGTTCAGCGCGTCGTCGCGGCGCCCGAACCCTCTGCCGGGGCGGCAGGGGTGGCCGGCGCAGCCTGACCAGCCTTGTCAGCCTGACCACGCTGGCGGTGACGATGCGGCCGCTGCGGCAGCTCATCCCGCGTCACGGCATTGTCGCCATTGGCGTCGAAGGCACGGAAGCGGGCCTCAACCACGGGACGGATCTCGTCCGGGACCACCCGGCCGTCGCGGTTGGCGTCCAGCGACCGGAACATCATGCCGACCATCCGGTTGCGCTGTGCCGCGCGCTCCGGCGGCACCTCGGCATTGGCCCGGCGCCGGCCGCCGGGCATGGCGGCCGCCAGCTCCTCCTGGCTCAACGCGCCGTCACGGTTGGTGTCGGCGGTGTTGAAGCGCTGCTGGACATAGCCCCAGGCCTCGTCCCAGACCACCTTGCCGTCCTTGTTCGTGTCCGCCTGGTTGAACACCGCCGCCATGCCGCGCGGGCCGTGGCCACGCTGGGCCGGGCCGGCGCCCTGGCCGGGAGCGGTCTGGGCCAGGGCTGGCAGGGCCAGCGCCAGCGCGGCGGTGCCGAGGAGGGCGGTGCGCAGAAGTCTCATGACCTGGTTTCTCCCAAGGGCCGACGGATGCGGCCGACGGGCAAGAGATGCACCCGGTATGTAACGGGCAGGTTGCAGCTGTAAGCGCATCGAGTGAGAAAGGGTAACGGCACCCGCCGCCCCGCCTTCAGCCGCGCGGCGGCGTGCCCTCCTCTCCCAGGTCCCACCACATGCCGGCGAAGGCCAGCAGCCCCTCCCGCGCCGGCGCCATCAGCAGGTGCTCGTCCGGGCCGTGCTGCTTGCAGCCATTGTAGCTGTGCGGCACCCAGACCAGCGGCACGCCGAGATGGTCCACGAAGACATCCCCCGGCAGGCCGCCAGAGCTGTTCGGAATGATCTGCACTCGCTTGCCGAGGCTGCGCTGCATGCTCGCCTGCGCCCAGCGCACCCAGGGATGGTCGGGCGCGGTGCGGCTGGCGGCCATGCGGACGAAGGCATTCTCGATCCGCACCACCTCCAGCCCATGCGCGTCGAGGTGCCGGCGCAGCGCGGGCTCGAAGTTATCCGGGTCGCTGTCCACGGTGTAGCGGATCTGGCAATGGGCGCGGGCATCCGGCGCCACGGCGTTCACTGGATTCTCCGGCCGGCCGCTCAGCATGGACAGCACGATCAGGCTGTTCCAGCCATAGATCTTCTCGGCGGCGGTCAGGCCGGGCTCGCCCCAGTTCTCGTCGATGGTGGCGGCGCCCTCGCCGCCGCCGACCGGGCAGCCTTCCAGCACGGCGCGCACCGCCTCCGGCGGGCCGCCCTGCGGCAGCCAGTCGCGCACCAGGATCTTGCCGTCCCGGTCCATCATGGTGCAGAGCGCATGCGCCAGCAGGATGGCCGGATCGGTGGTCAGCCCGCCCCAATGGCCGGAATGCACCCCGCCCTCGCGCAGCTTGACCACCAGGTCGAAGTGGAAGGTGCCGCGGGTGCCGGTGGCGATGGTCGGCATCTCCGGCGTCACCCGCGGCCCGTCCGAGGCGATCAGCGCATCCGCCGCCAGCTCCTTCGCATGTGCCGCGACGAATTCGCGCAGGCCCTTGCTGCCGCGCTCCTCCGCCATTTCCAGCACAACCTTCACATTGGCGCCGAGCTTGCCGCCACGCTCCGCCAGCACCGCCTCCAGCGCCGCGAGGTTCAGCGCGTGCTGGCCCTTGTTGTCGGCGGTGCCACGGCCGTACCAGCGGTCACCATCCGCCGTCAGCACCCAGGGCTTCAGGCCGGCGCGCCACTGCTCGTCCAGGCCGCGCACCGTATCGCCATGGCCATAGAGGAGGACCGTCGGGCGTGCCGGATCCTCGATGCGCTCGGCAGTCAGGATCGGGCCAAAGCCTTCCAGCGGGTTGGGGTGGATGGCAACGCGGAAGCCCATGCCCTCCAACCAGGGCCGGATCGCTTCCCGCAGGTAGCGGTCCAGCTCCGGCTCGAAGCCGGGCTCCTGCGCGGTGGAGGGGATGGCGACGAGTCGGGCGAGCAGGTTCTGGAAACCGCCCTCGTCAAAGAAGCGCGCTGCCCGCGCGATGGCGCCGTCCCGAGTTCCCATTTGCCTTGTCATCCTTTCCATCCGGCGGTGGAGTAATGGGCAAATCGGCATTGCGCGTCCAGCGACTTGGAGGCGGCAGGCGCGCGAACCGGGTACCACCGGCATTCGCTGCGGATACTTAACGGCCCCCACATCACCGCACCGCAGAGATCGACCTGTTGGGGAAACCCACCGGGATCACGTGACCAACCGCCGGACTGGCTCCCGCCCCGTCGCCAACAGCGCTCGCCCGCAGGAAGGACAGCGCGATGTTGTAGGCCAGCCTTCCTGTCGAACCCTGCACCCCGCAACGGCTCATCCGGCAGCGCCCCGGCGAGGTTGGCGACCAGGGGGCATCGGGGCGCGGCCGATCACATGGCTGTTCCGGCGGAACCGCACCATCAGCGGGACCCGCTGCACCTAGCCCGCAAGCGCGCCGCCAGGAGCAACGGGACGTGCCGCGGGCCGTCATGGGAGCAGGGCGCTGAAGGATAAGGCGAGGAGCCCGGTCAGTGCTCCGCCCGCCAGCGCAGGAAGGAGGCGAGTTCCGGCACGCGCTGGGGCGAGGCTGCCGGGCCGGTGACGCGCAGGCCGATCTCCGGCGCATCCGCGACCGGCCGTGCCGCGATGCGCAGGTCCAGCGCCCCGCGTCCGAGATCGATCTCCCCCGTCGCCGTCACC
>Ga0182742_1005652_pt1 | contig 10406 bp, 13 predicted proteins | sample eDN5th37CBELigMG_FD_128880 | JGI IMG/M metagenome (GOLD analysis project Ga0182742, IMG submission 128880) | Enriched Miracle-Growth compost microbial communities from Emeryville, California, USA - eDNA 5th pass 37_C BE-Lig MG (version 2)... ... | reverse complement strand
TTCATGCACCATGAGGCCGATCTGCTCGACCACCGCGAGTTCGACGCCTGGCTGGAGCTGCTGGACGAGGACATCGCTTACCGCATGCCGCTGACGCGCAATGTGCGCCGCGACGCCCTGGCGCAGGAGTATTCGGGCGCGCGCGACACCGCCTGGTTCGACGAGGGCATCGATACGCTGCGCCAGCGGGTCGCCCAGATCAGGACCGGCATTCATTGGGCCGAGGAGCCGGCCTCGCGCGTTTCGCACCTGGTGACCAATATCCGCGTGCTGGGCGTGACGCAGGATGCCGAAGGCGGCGAGCGCGTGCGGGTGCGCTCGCGCTTTCTGATCTACCAGAACCGCCTGCAGGCGGAGGTCAGCCTGTTCGTCGGCAAGCGCGAAGACGTGCTGCGCCGGCGCGACGGTCGCTGGAAGCTGCTCTCGCGCGAGATCCACCTGGACCAGAACGTTCTGTTATCCAAGGCGCTCACGATCTTTTTCTAGCGCCGCTTCGCGGTGCCGGCCCGACTGCCGGCGTTCGATGGTTTTCCTTCCGATCAGGGCCTGTCCGCTGAGGGCGCGGCACGCCCCTACCTGGAGTCGCAGCATGCATAGACGCACTGTATTGAAAGCCTTGGCCGCCGCGGCCGCGATGGGAGCGGCCGGCGCGCCGCGGGCGGGCGCGGCGGCCTTTCCTTCCAGGCCGATTCGCCTGATCGTGCCGTACCCGCCGGGCGGCGTGACGGATGTGGCCGGACGGCTGGCCGGCGAGATCCTGAGCAGGAAGTTCGGGCAGCCGGTGGTGGTCGAGAACCGTCCCGGCGCCAACGGCATGATAGGCAGCCAGCAGGTGGCGTCGGCGGCGCCCGATGGCTATACGCTGCTGCTCAACGGATTGGGCGGCATGGTCCTGCCGATGGCCACGGTCACGGGGCTGCCGCTGGACACGGCGCGCGCGTTCACGCCGATCGGGCAGATGGCGGAGTTCGTCAATGTGCTGATCGTGCGCGCCGATTCGCCGATCCGCAGCGTCGCCGACCTGCTCGCGGCGGCCCGGGCGCGGGGCGAGGAAGCGCTCAAGTACGGGTCGAACGGCGTGGGAACGTCGGTGCACATGACCACGGCGTTCTTCGCACAGCGCGCGGGCATCGACCTGCTGCACGTGCCGTACAAGGGCAGCGGCGAGATGCTCATCGACGTGGTCAACGGCAACCTGGACTTCAGCTTCAGCAACCTGCCGCCCGTGATGGGCCTGATCCGCAAGGGCTCCATCCGGCCGATCGCGGTCACCAGCGGCTATCGCAGCAAGCAGTTGCCGGACGTGCCCACCATGGCCGAGCAGGGCATGGCGGATTTCGACGTGACCAGTTGGCTGGGCCTGTACGGCCCGGCCGGCATGCCGGCCGACGTGGTGCAGGCGCTGAGCGCCGCCTTGGAGCAGGGCATGGGCCAGGCCGCCTCGCGCGAGACGCTGAGCGCCGCCGGCTTCGAGCCCAAGCCTTCGTCGGCGGCCGCCTTCGCCGAGCTCAATCGCGCGGAGCTGGTCCGCTGGAAGCAGGTCGCGACGCGCGCCAATGTATCCCTGAAGTTCGGAGCCTGAGTCGTATGGAAGATCTTTCCCGCTTGCGCCACGTGCATACGGCCATCGTCGGTGCGGGACACGCCGGCGTCGAATGCGCCTGGGCGCTGCGCGCGGCCGGCATCGAGGGCGACCTGGCGCTGTTCGGCGCCGAAGGGCACGCGCCCTACGAGCGCCCGCCGCTGTCCAAGGCCCTCTTGACCGGCTCGACCAGCGAGGAGCGCATCGCCTTGCGCGCCGGCGAGGCCTACGAAAAGTCGCGCGTGGCTTTCGTGGCGGGCGATCCGGTGGAGCGCCTGGACACCGCCGCCCGCGTCCTGCTCACGCGTTCCGGTCGCCGCGTGAGCTACGAGCATTGCGTGCTCGCGACCGGTGCGCGGGCCCGGGACATCGCAGGCGTGGCGGGCGCAGGCGTGCATGCGGTGCGCGGGCTGGACGATGCGCGCCGCCTGCGCGCAGCGTTGCGCCCGGGCAGCCGACTGCTGGTGCTGGGCGCGGGATACCTGGGCCTGGAAGCGGCGTGCTCGGCGCGCAAGCTGGGCGCCGAGGTGGCGGTGCTGGAGCAGGGCGGCCAGGTCATGGGCGGCAAGGTGTCCGAGCCGACCGCGGCGCGCATCGGCGCCATCCACCGCGACGCCGGCATTGCGATACGGCACGGCGTGGCGGTGCAGCGCTGGGAGCGCACGGCGGCGGGCTGGCGCGCACACCTGGCCGACGGGTCCGTGGAGGAAGCGGAGCTGGTGCTGGTATCCGTCGGCGCGGTCGCGGAGACCGGGGTGGCCGAAGCGTCGGGGCTGGACTGCCTGGACGGCGTGGTGGTGGATGAATGCTGCCGGACCTCCGCGCCCGACGTATATGCGATAGGGGATTGCGCCAGCGCTTTCCGCAGTGAATTGCAGCGCCATGCGCGCATAGAAAGCGTGCAGAACGCGCTGGCCCAGGCGCGCATCGCCGCCGCCGCCATCGCCGGCAAAAGCGCCCCCGCGCCGCGTCCGCCGACCTTCTGGTCCGAGCAGCACGGGCGCCGGCTGCAGATGGCGGGACTGGTGAACCCGGCGCAGCCCTGCCGCGACGTGCTTTTGCCCACGGCCAAGGGTTGGCTGGTGGAGCGTTATCAGGGAGGCCGGCTGGCGGCGATAGAAGCCGTGGACAGCCCGGTCGAATTCATCAAGGGCGTGCCGCGCATCGGCACGCTGGAATCAGCCTCGTGAAAAGGTGGTCATATGTCTTCTGCAGTTTTTGAATTGCCGGATGGCGCCGAACTGGTGCTGGACGTTCCCGATGACTGGTCGCTGATGGAGGCCGCCAGGCGCGACGGCCTGGAAGGCATCGTCGCAGAGTGCGGCGGGGGCGCCATCTGCGGCACCTGCCACGTGCAGGTCGATCCGGCCTGGTTCGACCGGCTCGAACCGCCGGGCATGGCCGAGGAGGCGCTGCTGGAGGTGGTGCCCGAGCGCTGCGCGACCAGCCGGCTGTCCTGTCAGGTGATCATGAGGCCCGAGCTGGACGGCATCCGCCTGCGCGTGCCCGCGACGCAGCTCGCGCTGTAGCCCGCCGGGAGCCGCCCCCATGGCCGACAACAAATCCATCAACCTGGTCGATCTGCGGCCCGGCGTGCGCGTGCGCATGGCCGACGGCGCCGTCGCCGAAATCGTGGAGAACCCGCAGGACGGGTTCTGGCTGATCGTCCGCTACCTCAGTCATCCCGGGGATCCCTCCCTGGCCGACGCCGGAGAGCAGCAAGTGTTCGCCACCGACGTCGAATCGATCGAACCCTGAACCCTATGGAGCCGCAATGAGCCAAAAACCGAAAATCATCGTATCCGCGCCGGTGCCCGCCGATCTGCGCGAGCGCGTGGCCGCCGCCTGTGAAATCATCGACGTGCCCGTGGGGCAGAACCCCGCGCAAGCCGTGCCCGAGGCGCAGCGCGCCGAAGTCGCTGGCATGGTCTGCACGGTGCGCACCCGCGTGGACCAGGCGTTGCTCGACGCTTTTCCCGCGCTAGCCGTCAGTTCCAATTTCGCCGTGGGATTCGACAACGTCGATCTGGACGCGGCCAACCGCCGCCAGGTGCTCATCTGCAATACGCCCGGCGTGCTGGACGGCGCGGTCGCGGACGTGACCATCGGCCTGATGCTGTGCCTGGCCCGCAACCTGGTGGCCGGCGACGCGTTCGTGCGCAGCGGCGCCTGGACCAAGGGCGCGTTTCCACTGACCACGGACATACGCGGCAAGACGCTGGGCCTGCTCGGCATGGGCCGTATCGGCAAGGTGGTGGCGCGCACGGCGCAGGCTTTCGACATGAAGGTGATCTATCACAACCGGCGCGAGGATCCGTCGGTGCAAGGCCTGGCCGCCTACGTCGGGCGCGACGAGCTGTTCAAGTTCTCGGACGTGCTGAGCATCCACATCCCGCTGTCGGCCGAGACGCGCCATTCCGTGGGCAAGCGTGAATTCGAGCTGATGAAGCCTACGGCTTATGTCATCAATACGGCGCGCGGCCCGGTGCTGGACGAGGCGGCGCTGGTCCAGGCGCTGCGCAGCGGCACGATCGCCGGCGCCGGCCTGGACGTGATGGAGCAGGAGCCGCTGCCGCCGTCCAGCCCCTTGTGCGAGCTGCCCAACGTGGTGTTGCAGGCGCACGTGGGCAGCGCCACCCACGAGACGCGGCGCGCCATGATCGACCTGGCGGTGGCCAACCTGCTGGACGCGCTGGCCGGGCGCAAGCCGCAGGCCATGGTCAACCCGCAGGTGTGGGAAGCCCGCGGCTGAACTTCGCGGCGCGAAGCGGGACGCCCATCGGGCGTCCCGGCTTTCCAGGGGCTATTTGCCGCCGTAGGCGACCACGATGCCGGCCTTCTGGGCCACTTCGCTCCAGCGCTTGAACTCCGAGGCCGAGAAGGCCTGGAACTGCGCCGCGTCGCGCAGCTTGGGCTCGAACCCCGCGCCGATGATGCGCGACTGGAATTCAGGCGTGGCCAGGCCCGTGACGATGGCGTCCGACAGCTGCGCGATGATGGCCGGATCCACTTTGGCGGGCGCGTACATGCCCAGCCAACTGGTCACGTCGAAGTCCGTCATGCCTTGCTGCTGCATGGTGGGCACGTCGGGCAATTGCCGCGCGCGATAGGCGCTGGTGACGGCCAGGGCCTTCAGGCGCCTGCCTTCCACCATGGCCAGCGTGGGCGGAAGGTTCATGAAACAGATGTCGAGATCGCCGTTGGCCGTGCCCACCAGCGCATCGGCGGCGCCCTTGTAGGGCACATGGTCGAATTTCAATCCGGTGCGCATGGCGAAGAGTTCCGCCGTCATTTGCGACGAGCTGCCGACGCCGTTGCTGCCGTAGAGCGGCTTGCGCTTGCTGGCGCGCAGGTATTCGATGAGTTCCGGCACCGAGTTGGCCGGGTGGTCGGTGCGCACCACCAGCGCATTGACGAATTCCGCGACCTGGGCGATGGGCAACAGGGCGGTGGGAATGTCCAGCGGCAGCCCGCGCAATGTCGCCGGCGGCAGCACATTGTGTCCCAGGCCTCCCGTCGTCAGCGTGTAGCCGTCCGGCCTGGCCGCCGCGGCGGCCTGCATGCCGATCACGCCGCCTGCGCCGGCGCGGTTTTCGATGACCACGCTTTGCCCGTACCTGGCGTAGAGCAGGTCGCCGACCAGCCTTCCGGCCAGGTCGGTCGCGCTTCCGGGGGTGGAAGAGACAATGATCTTGATCGTTCGCGACGGGTAGGGCCCGTCTTGAGACCAGCTTCTGCCTGCCAGGGCCAGGCCGGCCGCGCTACCCATCAGTTTCAACGCACTGCGACGCTTCATGACGACTTCCCCTTGGGTTGGTTTTGCTAGACCACGTGCTGCTCCGGTTTCTGGTTGCGACTTTGTACGATAAACATATTTATGGAAAAGGTACGTGTAGCGTCCGGACGTGGAAATTGCGGCTAACCCTAGGATGCGGAAGCGACTGTTGCGGCTCCAATTTCGCTGAGCGGCTTGTTGGCGGCGGCCGTCTCCTTCGGTATGCTTGCGTTCATGCAAACACCCGATTTCGCGCCGCTGTCCGGCGCTTCCTGCCGACGAGCCACTCGACGCCTGCGTTGAGTGGCTGGTCGTATCCGGACGCTGAGTCTTCAGCGTCTTTCCCCGAAAGCCACGATATTCCTCGTGGCTTTTTCGTTGTTGTTCCGCTGTTTCCGCTATCGAGGCGTATCGCAAGGCTTTCGTTTCCCTCTTTTCCCTTATGGAAGGAACGAAGCATGAACTATCCAGACCTCGCCATCCGGCCTTACCACGCGCGCGACGAGGCCGCCGTCATCCAGCTGTGGCGCGACTGCGGGCTGACGCGTCCGTGGAACGATCCGCGCAAGGACATCGCCCGCAAGCTGACGGTGCAGCCGGAGCTGTTTCTGGTGGGCGAGGCCGATGGGGCGATCGTCGCGGCGCTGATGGGCGGCTATGACGGGCACCGCGCATGGATCAATTACCTGGCGGTGTCGCCGGCGCACCAGCGCCGCGGCCATGCGACGGCGCTGATGCGCGCGGTGGAGCGCAAGCTGCTGGAGATGGGCTGTCCGAAGATCAATCTGCTGATACGGTCGGGCAATCTGGCGGTGCAGGGGTTCTATGAAACCCTGGGGTTCCGCCAGGACGAGGTCATCAGCATGGGCAAGCGCCTGATCCCGGACCTTTGAGGTCCGCGGCCCGGCGCGGGCCGGGTCATGCCGCCACGGTCAGGTACACGGCTTCGCGGCCGACGATGGGCATGCGCGTGGGCATGAAGATGGTGCAGGCGTCGCATGGCGAGCGGATTTCCTCGGCGCCGTTGACGGCGATCAGCTCGCCCTTGTCGAAGGTCTCGAAGCCGATGACCGGCCGCGTGAAGCGGAAGTCCGGCGACTTGACCATGTGGACTTCGAGCAGCCGGTAGCGCCGCGGCGCCGGCGGCGGCGCCGCGTCGGCGGGCGCGTCGATCAGGCCCAGGTGGGCCAGGAAGCGCAGCGAGACCTCGGTGGCCAGCGTGGCGGCGGACTGGGCGAAGTGCTGGCCGCATTCCACCACCAGCGAGCCGCCGCTGTCGGAGTCCAGTTCGCCGTGGCGGCCATAGCTCATGACGCCGGTGCCGGGGAATATGCCCGGCGGCATGACCAGATGGATTTCGGGCGCGCCGACGGCGCTGGCCAGCGCGGTGTTGCGCGGCATTTCGGTGTAGACCCAGAAGGGCTGGACCGGGGCGCGCGTGGAATGGATGTCGAGCACGTAGTCGGCGGCGTCCAGCACGGGCCGCAGTTCGCGCGCGCGGCGCAGTTCGGGGCTGTCCTCGGCGCCGTCGAGCATGTCGGCCGACCAGATGCGGTTGAGGTTGTGCACCAGCTGGCGGTTTTCGTAGGGCTGCTCGATATCGAAGGCCTCGTAGGCTTCGACGTGGGCGAAGCTGACCGTGAGCGTGCCGATCTTGGGCCGCACGCCGCTGTCGAGCAGGTGGGTGGCGGCCACCATGCCGCAGATTTCGTTGCCGTGGGTGATGGCGTTGATCAGCGCGTGCGGGCCGGGGCGGCCCGATTCGAAACGGTGGACGTAAGGGATGCCGATATTACCGTCGCGGTAGGCGGAGAGATCGCGCGGCAGGACTTCCAGCGGCGCGGTGTCGGGTTCGAAAGCGGGATGGTTCATGGGGGCTCTTGTGGCTGCGGGTTTCGGCGTATTTTGCAGTACGCACTGCAGAAGTGAAATACAAGAAGCAATGCACAGTCGAACAGACGCGGTTTCGGCGGGTTTTCCGGCGCATGCAAGATGCGTTCGCACTAGGTCTTCTAGTGCTTCATAACCCCTTGAAAACATTGCTTTTCAAGCCGATTTATTTTTGGCATATTGCGCCCCGGTAAAGACACTTTCGGAGGATGGCATGGGCGCGTGGCCACAGCGTCATATCGATGGCTTTCGGGTGGAATGCCAGGTCGTCAGATTGGGCGACGGCGTGCTGGCGATCGAGGTGGCGGTGAGCCGGGCCGAAGGCGAGGACGCGCCGCGGCGCTGGTCGCTGCCGCGTTTCGTGACCTTCGCCGACGCCGGGCTCGCGCGGCGTCACGCCGAGCTGGTGCTGTCGGGCATCGTGTCGGTGGATGAGACCACCGGCGAGCCGCGCTACGGAATTTTGTAGCGGCGCGTGTCGCCGGACGTTGGAGTCGGGCAGGTTTTGTTGCGTTTGGCACAATCATGTGCCTTGCGCTGGCCGATTTGCCCGGTACATTGATAGAACAGGTGACAACAACAAGGAGAGTTCCATGCTTGATACTTTTCCTGTCCTGCGCCGCGCCAGCGTGGCCGTGGCGATCGGCGCGGCCGGACTGCTGTTTGCCGGTTGCACGACCACCAGCCCCAAGTCCTCGGCCTCGGCGACCGAGCAGCGCCAGTCGCTCAATAGCGCGGCCGATGCGACGCTGGGCAAGCTTTATCAGGCGTCGCCCCAGTCCAAGGATCTGGTCGCGCGCGCCAAAGGCGTGCTGATCTTTCCCGACGTGTTGAGCGGCAGCTTCATCGTCGGCGCCGAACACGGCAAGGGCGTGCTGCGGGTCGGCGGCGCGCCGGCCGGCTACTACAGCACGACGGCGGGCTCCATCGGCTTCCAGGCGGGCGCGCAGTCCAAGGCCATGGTGCTGCTGTTCATGACCGACGAGGCGCTCAACAAATTCCGTAACAGCAGCGGCTGGACCGTGGGGGCCGACGCCACCGTGGCCGTCGTCAACATCGGCGCCAACGGACGCATCGACACCAATACGGCGCAGCAGCCCATTGTCGGTTTCGTGATGAACAATGGCGGGCTGATGGCGGGCGTGTCGCTGGCCGGCACCAAGATCTCGAAGCTGAATCTTTGAACGCAGCGCCGGCAATGCAGAACGCCGCGGAGGTTTTCCGCGGCGTTCTTTTTTGGGCGTCGGTTCAGCCGTTCAACGTATCTCCAGTGCCGCGCACGGCGTTTTCGCGCTGCATTTCGGCGGCTTCTATGCCGGGGTCCAGGCCGCGCCAGCGCTTGATCCGCCCGCGGTCCTGGGCGGGTTCCCAGCCCAGCAGGCCGTAGCGCGTGATTTCGGTTTCTCCGGTGTCGAATTCGACTTCGTAGTAGCCCTGACGATCGGGTAGCGTGCCGCCGGGGAACCAGTCGGTTTCAGGCATGGTCTGCTCCTTGCTAGACGATGGGAGGGTTGCGCGCGCCGGACGGCCCGCGCGGCGTTTTTTTTGGACCATTTTGGTCTGGGGCCGGCGATCCCGCAAGCATCGCGGGCGCCGTCTGTTTCAGGACAGCGGCACGGCGGTGGTGTAGAGCACCTGTTTGAGCGCGAAGCTGGAGCGGATGCTGGCCACGCCGGGAATGCGAGTGATGTGTTCGACGATGAGCCGTTCGAGCGCGTCGACGTCGGGCACCAGCGCGCGGATCAGGTAGTCGGCGTCGCCCGACATCAGATAGCACTCCATGATTTCCGGCAGCACGGCGATTTCGCGTTCGAATACGTCCAGCGCGGCCTTGCGCTGCTTGTCCAGCGAGATCTGGATGAAGACGTTGACCTTCAGGCCCAGCTTGCGCGCGTTCAGCAGCGTGACGCGGCGGTCGATCAGGCCTTCGGCTTCGAGCCGCCGGACCCGGGCCAGGCAGGGCGAGGCCGACAGGTTGACGCGGGCCGCCAGCTCGACGTTGGTCAGGCGCGCGTCGCGCTGCAGTTCGTTCAGGATACGGATGTCAGTGGCATCCAGGTTGATTTCCAGCATAAGTGGCTCAGGTAATGTCGATAAACGATTCGAATATGCTGAGTATGCCGCGTACTGGAGTGAATGTAGACGAATTGTCCTGGGGTTTTCCCTGGCACCGTTGCTTTATCCGCCCGTCCGGCCGAATCCCGGACGGAACGCTCTAGAATGGCGTGCGCCGGGAGGGCCCGGCTTGCATGCGGACGTACGCGGGATATGGATTCCTTATATGTGGTGGTCGCGGCCGGCGCCATGACCGCCGGTTTCGTGCAGGGGCTTTCCGGTTTCGGATTCGGCATGGTGGCCATGTCGTTCTGGGCGTGGACGGTGGACCCCAAGCTGGCCGCGGCGATGGCGGTGTTCGGCGCGCTGACCGGGCAGCTGCTGGCCGCCTTCACCGTCAGGCGCGGGTTCGCGCTGGGCCGGCTGCTGCCGTTCATCGCGGGCGGACTCGTCGGCATTCCGCTGGGCGTCAGGCTGCTGCCGCACCTGGACCCGCTGCTGTTCAAGGCGCTCATCGGCGGGCTGCTGGCGATCTGGTGTCCGATCATGCTGTTCGCCGCAAGGCTGCCGCGCATCGCCGTGGGCGGCAGGCTGGCCGACGCGGCGGTGGGCGCGGTGGGCGGCATCATGGGCGGCATCGGTGGCTTTACCGGCGTGATCCCGACGCTGTGGTGCACCTTGCGCGGTTTCGATCGCGACGTGCAGCGCGCGGTGATCCAGAACTTCAATCTGTCCATGCTGATCGTGACGATGGCGAGCTATGTGTTCACCGGCCTGGTCACGCGCGAGATGCTGCCGCTGTTCGCCGTGATCGTGCCGGCCATGCTGGTGCCCACGCTGTGGGGCACGCGGGTCTACGTGGGCATCAGCGACCTGGCGTTTCGCCGCGTCGTGCTGGGCCTGCTGACCGTCTCGGGCCTGGCCTTGCTGGCCTCGTCGCTGCCCGGGCTGCTGGCCTAGTGTGCTGTCCCGTAGATACGTCCGCACGAAATTCCCCCCTTGACGCCAGGGCGTCGTTGCAAATCCTCGCGATACCTACGGGTATCGCTGCGGTTTGCGCCTAGCCCTGACGCCAAGAGGAGAAATTTCGTCATGCGGACGCAT
>Ga0182742_1005650_pt1 | contig 10409 bp, 10 predicted proteins | sample eDN5th37CBELigMG_FD_128880 | JGI IMG/M metagenome (GOLD analysis project Ga0182742, IMG submission 128880) | Enriched Miracle-Growth compost microbial communities from Emeryville, California, USA - eDNA 5th pass 37_C BE-Lig MG (version 2)... ... | reverse complement strand
TGTTGTTTCCGGGAGACGGAATCGACGGCATCAAGCGGTTCTATCTCGATACGCTGATCGGATTTGGCCGGCGGGGGCTGGCCTGTCAGCCGGCAATTGTCGGCGTCGGACTGGGCGGATCGAAAGACGCCTGCATGGTTCTCGGCAAGCAAGCGTCGTGCCTGCGGACGGTCGGCAGCCGTCATCCCGATCCGAAGATCGCCAAGCTCGAGGACGAACTGAAGACTCTTGGCAACAATATCGGCATGGGCGCGATGGGATTCATGGGGAGTTCCATGGTGGTCGATTGCCATATCGAGGTCGGCTACTGCCACACCGGCGGAATGCCCATGAGCGTGCACATGTTCTGCCTGTCGTCCCGTCGCGCCTGCGCGCGCATCCATGCGAGCGGGCACGTGGAGTTCCGGACGGACCCGATGTGGTTCACGGATTACTCGCGTCGCCACACGGTCGAGTGGGAGCAGCAGCCGATTGCCGCGGAGGTGGACGCATGACGGGAAAACTGAAGACGGTTCATCTCGAACTGCCGGCCACGGCCGAGCAACTCAGGGCGCTCGAGCTCGGCACCGTCGTTTATCTGTCCGGACGCGTTTTTACCGCGCGTGAGGGCGTCTACAAGCGTGTGATCGAGGATGGCGAGGGGATGCCGGCGCCGCGCGAGGCGCTCGGGAGCGCGAACTTTCATTGCTCGCCGGCAGCCTCGTTGAGGGAGGACGGCAGCTACAATGTCGGTGCCGTCACGGCAACGGCGTCGTTCCGGTTCGCCAAGTGGCTCGACGGCTGGTTCAAGGAAAGCGGCTGCAACATCATCATCGGCAAGGGCGGCATGACCTCCGAGATCTACCGCCAGATTTTTGTGCCACACCATGCGGTCTATCTCACCACGGTCGGTTACGGCACGGGCGCTCTGCTCGGCCGCGGTATCAGATCCGTGGCCGGCGTCTACTGGATGGAAGAGCTTGGATTGGCGCAGGCGGTCTGGGTTCTCGATGTCGAAAAGTTCGGCCCGTTCATCGTCGAGAGCGATCTGGACGGCAACAGCCTGTTCGAGCGCGAGAATGCAAAAATCGCTCCCGGTATTGACGCGCTTTATGCCGGCACGCGGCCGGCGACGCTGCGCCGCTACGGAGAGACGGACGACAAGACCGCCGAGGTGATCTAGCGCCGGTTGCGCCGGTTGCGCGCGCCGCGGTCAAAAGCCCAACTCACATGAGCTTTGAATGAAGATCATCGATTTTCGCATACGTCCGCCTTTCAAGGATTTTCTCGGCACGGTCATGTATGCCGGGGCTGAGCGGCGTGACCGGATCACGCGATCGATCGGTTTCGAGCCGTCGCCGGCGGCGCAGCAAAGGTCGGTGCCGTTGCTGCTGTCGGAGATGGACAGCGCGGGTGTCGGGCTCGGAGTGGTGGTCGGAAGAAACGCCGGCGCGCTCGGCATCGTCGACAATGCAGTCGTCAAGGAATTCTGCGACAGCCATCCCGGTCGCTTCATTCCGGTCGCCTCCATCGATCCAAACGATCGCAAGCAGGCTGTGCGCGATATCGACGAAGCGGTCGCGGCTGGCTTTCGGGCGATCAATATCGAACCGGGAGCTCTCTCGTCGCCGATGCAGACCGATGACCGGCGGATTTATCCGATCTACGCCCATTGCGAGGATCGCGACATTCCCGTGATTCTCATGACCGGCGGAAACGCGGGACCGGATCTTTCATACACCTCTCCCGACCGGCTGGATCGCGTGCTTGCCGATTTCCCGACGCTGCGCATCGTCTCGGCTCATGGCAACTGGCCCTGGGTCCATCAGATTTTGCACGTCGCGTTCCGCCGTCCGAATCTTTATCTCTCTCCGGATTATCTGCTGGCAAACATGCCGGGCATGGATGATTTCCTGAAAGCCGCCGACGGCTGGCTCGCGGATCGGTTCATCTATGCGAGCGCTTTTCCTTTCGCGCCCGTCAAGGCCTATCTCGATTGGTTCAGGGCGTTGCCGATCTCTGCGGGGAATCTCGAAAAGATCCTTTATGGCAATGCCGCAAGACTGCTGGGGCTCGACAGGACATGAGGTCCGCCCGTCTCCGCCCGGCAGGCAGTGTCTATCGCGATTTTCGCGAGAACATATTGCCGATCGCGCGTGCGACGGGGGAGAATGAAATCAATCTGGCCATATCTCGCAAGTTATTTCCCATTTCCAGAATGCCAGCCGGCGTAAACCGTTCGGTGGCTCCTGCCAGCATCACGCAGCCGATCGTCTGCTCGATGCCGCATGTCAGCGGTGCGCCGATGGCGGAAAGGCCGACGAAGTTTTCGTCGATATTGGTGGCGAAGCCCTGGGCCGCAACGGTCCGGAGTTCGCGTTCAAAGTCGCCGGGGTCGGTGATGGTTTTTGTTGTAAGCGCTTCGTAAGGACCCTCGCCCAGCAGTCCTTTACGCTCGTCCGCCGACATCGGTATCAGCAACAGCTTTCCGGACACGGCAACATGCAGGGGATTTTGCAGGCATGTTTCATAAAACGGCGTAAGGACGCCGCTCGCTCCGGAGACATCGAGAACCAGGCGCTCGATTCCGACAAAAACGACGATGGATGCGGTCAATCCGGACTGTTCGCGAAGAACGCGAAGCGGTTCGAAAGCATCGCGGCGGAGCGAATGGAGCGGATGATAGATCGTGAGAGGGCCAAGCGTTCTGGCGCTGGCGTGGTAGCGCTTGTTCGTCGCGTCTCGCGAAACATATCCTGCTTCCAGCAAGGTCTGGAGCAATCGATGGACGGTGCTGTCCGTCAGTTGAACGGTCTCGGCGATTTCGTGGGACGTCAACGGGCGGGCGGCTTCCACAAGAACTTCGAGGATCGTCAGGCCCCGCTTTAAGGCCCCTCCCTCGGACAAGGATTCGACCTGCTGCCTGGCTTTGGTTGCGGGTGTCCGACTCATGTCTCGCTCCATTTTTGAGATAAAATTCTCAATATATGCGGTAGATAAAGATATTTAACAAGATTGTTCTTGCATATATCGGCATCGTGCTGTTCAATAATGAAAACAAAATATCTCCATCAAGAGTGGATTTCCAAGCAGGCCGATCATCAAAGGGAGGACGAAGAGGTGTTTACCAGGGCGATTACCCATTACGGGCGGATCACCGCGATCGCTGCCGCTGCGGCTTTTATCGCGACAACGTCGGCTTCCGCAGAGAAAATCGTAGCTAACGGCGAAACCGTCCGGATTCAGGAGTATCCCGGCGCCATTCTGCACTTCACCCAGTGGGTGGCCGCGGACAAGGGATTCTGCAAGGCGCACGGCCTCACGTGCCAGATGGTTCAGATTCCGAGCGGTCCTGTCGGCTTGCAAGCGCTGGCCGCCGGAAGTCTCGAAATCAGCTTTGCATCGACCGAAGTCACCATGCAGGCGGCGTCTCGCGGCAACGACGTTCAACTGATCGTTGGCCACTCGCCGGCAAACATCTACGTCCTGTCCGTGCATAAGGATGTGCCCCTGCCCAACAAGGCGAAGGGCTATCCGGCTGTGATGCAGGACCTCAAGGGACTGAAGATCGGGGTCACGGCGCGGGGTGCCGGCACCGAATTGCAGGCGAGGGCCCTGTTGTCGGGCGCCGGCCTGTCACCGGATTCGGTGACCTATGTGGCCGTTGGTTCTCCCGGAACGGCCTATCCGACGTTTCTTGCGCGACAGATCGATGCCGCCATGATGTTCGAGCCGTTCGCAACGATCTGCCGTTTGCAGAAGACTTGCGTCGATCTCGTCAATCTCGAGGCAGGCGAGGGGCCGCCGGCCATCACCTCGCTGAACGGCGCGTTCGAGACCTATGCGGCCCGCAGGGACTATATCAAGGCCAATCCAAAGGTTATCGGCGCCTTCATCCAGGCGATGGAGGAGGCCACGAAATGGGTCAATGACCCGGCAAATTTCGATGAGCTTCTGGCGGTTGTGAAGTCCCACTTCAAGTTCGGCTCCGATATCGCCGACGGTGACACCGCTCTGCGCGAACTGGTGCGGTCCAACGCCGCCAAATATGGCACGAGCATCGACCGGAAGGCCGTCAAAGCCTTCTCCGACTATCTGATTTCGAACAACCTGATCACCAAGCCGGTCGACCCTCAATCGTTCGTCTACGAAAAGGCTCCGTAGCGATGGGCGGCGTCGCAAGTGTTGGCGAAAGATTGGCTCCGGTTGTTGAAATGCACCAGCGTCCGACTATCGAGAAGAGCAGCACGGCCGTGGCCGACAAGGTGGTGATCCAGAACCTGGATCATCACTTCGGCAATGGATTACATGCCGTGTCGGATTTTTCGCTGACCATCGAGCCCGGCGAGTTCGTATCGATCGTAGGTCCGTCCGGGTGCGGAAAGACCACGGTCCTGAACTTGCTGGCGGGTCTTTTTCCGGTGAGCTCCGGGACCATTTCGATTTTCGGTTCGTCGCCGCGCGCGGGCCGTCACGACGTCGCGTACATGCTGGCGCGGGACAGTCTGTTCCCCTGGCTCACGGCCGCGCAAAATGCCGAATTCGGCGCCGAGATCCGTCGTATGGACCGGCAGTCCCGGAAAAGCCGGGCCCAGCGGCTGCTCGAAGCCGTTGGACTGAAGGGGTTCGCAGACAGCTATCCGAAGGCCCTGTCCCATGGAATGCGCCAGCGCGTCGCGCTGGCGCGTACCTTCTGCCTGGAATCCCAGCTTCTGCTGATGGATGAGCCGTTCGGCGCGCTCGATGCGCAGACGAAGTTGCAGCTCGAGCAGGTTCTCCTGTCGCTGTGGACCGACGAGCGGCGCACCGTCGTGTTCATCACTCACGATCTGTCGGAGGCCATCGCGCTGTCCGACAGGGTTATCGTGATGAGCGCGCGGCCCGGGCGGATCATAGACGATATCCGCATCGACCTGCCGCGTCCCCGCTCGATCTCCGCTCTGCAGAAAAGCGCCGACTACCACAAGCTCTATAGCCTGGTCTGGACCAAACTGGAGATGGGGCTCAACCATGAGTGACGTCGCGACCACCCGCTACCGGCTGGCCGAGAACACGATCATCGCGATTTCCCGCCTGGTGTTTCTCGCCGTCTTCTTCGGCATCTGGGAGTATGTGTCGCAGAACCATATCATCAATCCGATCTTTATCGGCACCCCGTCGGAGATCGTCAAATTTCTCTGGAACGGATTGTTCGTTGAATTCACGCTCGAGCGCGATCTTCTCTGGACGATCGTCAGCACGTTCCTGGCGTTTGCTATCGGAAGCGCGGCGGGCATACTGACCAGCCTGGTGTTCATTACCTGGCCGGCCGTCGAAAAATTCAGCGACCCTCTTTTGTCGGCACTGAATGCGCTGCCCCGCATCGCGCTGGCGCCGCTTTTCCTGCTGTGGTTCGGCCTCGGGATCTGGTCGAAGGTGGCGCTCGGAGCGAGCCTGACTTACTTCATCGTCCTGAGCAGCGCGGTTGCCGGCATTCGCGGCACGAACTCGGATCATCTGACCCTGGCCCGGACCATGGGCGCGAGCCAGCGGCAGACGTTTGTCAGGATCACGCTTCCCAATGCGGTGCCGACGATTTTCTCGGGCCTCAGGCTAGGACTTATCTATGCGCTGCTCGGCGTCATCGCCGGCGAGATCATCGCGGCCCAATACGGGCTCGGTCAGCAATTGTCGTTTCTGGCGGGAAGTTTCCAGATCAGCGGCGTGTTCGCGGTGCTGGCCATCCTGGCCTTGCTTGGAACGTCGCTTCTCTGGGCGATGAACAAGATCGAAAGCCGCCTTCTGCGGTGGCAATAAGAAAAGGAAGCATGTCGATGGCTGACCCCGTCCACGATTGGCAAGGGCTGACCGAGGTGATCGAAACCAGAGATGGCGCTCCGAACGATTTGCGGTACGAACTGAGCTACGCCGACGCGCTGAATATCCTGCGCTTCGTCGATCATGCACCGAACGTGCGGGAGCTGCGGATCGCGCTGAACGGCTTCAGGATCGAGGTCACGCGGGACGCTGGAGATGGTCCGGCAACGGCGCCCGCGCCTTCGCGCGCCCCGGTCGCTTCCGTGTTGCCGTCCGCCCCCGTCGCGGCCGCGTCGAAGCCGGTCGCCGCCACGCCGCCACCGGCTGCCTCGCCGTCGCCGCAAAACTCCGAATCGTCGCCCGACCTCGCCGCGGTGCGTTCACCGATCGTCGGCGTGTTTTATTGCGCGCCATCGCCCGGAGCTCCGCCCTTTGTCGAACCCGGCACGGCGGTCGATGAAGATACCGTCGTGGGCATCATCGAGGTGATGAAGGTGATGAACAGCATCAAGGCCGGCGTGAAGGGGGTCGTCGAGGAGATCTGCGTCAAGAACGAAGAGCTGGTCCAGTTCGACCAGACGCTTCTTTACGTCAGCCTGAGCAATCAGGCCGCTTCCTGAGCGGCAGGTGCAGATTACATGTCCCATCTTACGATAACCGACGAGACGTTTCGTGACGGGCCGCAATCGGTCTGGGCCAACCGGATGCGGACCGCATCGATGCTGGATGCCGCGCCGTTGGTCGATGCCTGCGGGTTCGATCGCATCAATCTGATCAGCGGCTCCGCCTTTGAAACCGCGATCGTCTATCTTTACGAGGATCCGTGGCAACGGCTGCACGCGCTCAGGAGCCGCATCAGGAGCACGGATACGATTATTCTCGTGCGTGGCCGCAATCTGTTCGGCTGGAAGCGCTATTCCGATGATGTCGTCGAACTGTTCATGAAGACGTTGAAGGAAATCGGCATCGACTGGGTGTTGATCTTCGACGCGTTGAACGACGTCAGGAATATCGAGTTTCATGTTCGCTGCGCCAAGCGTCTCGGGCTCGGCGTTCTCGGCTTCGTGACCTATGCGATCAGCCCCGTCCATACATCCGCTCACTTCGCTGAAAAGGCGCGCGACTTTCTTGCCTGCGGCGCAGACGGGGTCGTGTTCGGAGACGCAAGCGGCCTGCTGACGCCGGAAACCGCCCGCGAGAATCTGTCCGTCCTGAGGCAGGAGGTCGGGAGCAAGCGCCTCGAATTTTCCGGGCACGATGCAACGGGGCTGTCGCTGCAATGCTATGGCGAGGCATTGAAGGCGGGCGTCGACGGGGTTTTTACCGTGGCCAGGCCCCTCGCTTACGGGGAATCCATTCCAGCCACGGCGGACATCCTGTCCGCAGCCAGAGCGCTCGGGATCGATACCAAGGTCGACGCAGCCGCTCTCGATCGCGTCGACGACTACTTTCTTTGGGTCGCCTACCAGGAGGGAAAGCCGTTCAGCCGCTCCGTCAGCCCCAGCGAATCCAGATTCCGCGCGTTCGCGCATCATCAGGTGCCCGGCGGAATGATGTCGCACCTCGTCAGCCAGCTCAAGAATCTCAACCTGCTTGATAAGCTGCCTGTCGTTCTGGAGGAGACGGGGCGGGTTCGCGCCGAGATGGGTTACCCGGTCATGGTGACGCCGTTCTCGCAGCTCGTCACCGTGCAAGCCACATTCAACGTGCTTCAAGGCAAGAGATACCACACGGTCCCCGAGGAACTGCGGCTCTATATGCGCGGTCACTACGGCAGGCCACCGGGTCAGATCGACCAGAACATTCTCGACAAGGTCGTCGGCGGCGAGGAGATCGTCGACGCGACGGAGGTTTTTGCGCAGGAGATGATCCCGGAGTTCATCCGCGAGAACGGCCCCGCCTCCAGCGAGGACACCCTTCTGCGGTTGTTCAACAGCCGGGCCACGGTCGACAAATATCTGACCCATCGACGAAGCGTGACCGAAGGAGACGTGCCGTCGCCGCTCGTCGGACTGATGCAGGAAATATCGAAGCGCCCCGGTATCAGCCGGGTACGGATTACGAAAGGGCCGCTGACGCTAGAGCAGGCCATGGTGGGTTGAGGCAGGACCGATATGAAAAGTTTTCCGCTTGAGGGCGTGCGTGTTGTTGCTCTCGAACAGTACATCGCCGCTCCCTTCTGCACGATGTGGCTGGCCGATTGTGGTGCCGAAGTCATCAAGATCGAGCGGCCGAAAACCGGCGATCCCCGGCGGAATTACCAACCGTCCCTGCAAGGGAGTTCGGGGGAGACGGTTTACGGCGGTTTCGTCGGCTACAACCGCAACAAGAAAAGCGTTGCTCTCGACATCCAGTCGGAAGAGGGCCGCGAGGTCTATCGCGATCTGGTCAAGACGGCGGACGTCGTAATCGAGAATCTGAAGCCCGGATCGGTCGAAAAACTGGGCCTCGGGTATGAGCAGTTGTCCGGCCTCAATCCGCGCCTGATCTATGCGGCGATCAGCGGTTATGGACGCACCAGGGAGCTCGAAGGGGTTTATTCGGGGCTGCCCGCGTTCGACCCCGTGATCCAGGCAATGTCAGGTATCACCAATCTGTTCGGTGCTCAGGACGGTCCGCCCGAAGTCAACCCTCTTGCGCTCGGCGATCTGTTCACCGGGGTGATGACGGGATACCAGGTTCTGCTTGCGCTCTACATGCGGGAGAAGACCGGCAGGGGACAATATGTCGATGCCGCCATGTATGACAGCCTTGTCGCCCTGAACGAGAAAAGCGTGATGCTCTACACCTTCGCCAAGGAGGTGCTGAGCCGCGGGCCGGACAAGTATCAGGCGCCCTACAGGACCTTTGCGGTCAGCGACGGCTATGTGGCGCTGATTACCCCCAACGATCAGATCTGGGCGCGCTTCTGCAAGGCGCTCGGCCGGGAAGAGTGGATCTCCGATCCGTTGATGGCCACGGGACGACAGCGCGCCGCGAACCCAGGTGCCTGGGAGCCCGGCGTCTCGGCATGGATGGCCGCGCGAACGGCGGAAGAGGTCGTCGCCGAACTGGCCAGGTTCGACGTGCCCGCCGGCAAGGTGCAGACCGGGAAAGACTTGATCGAGTGTCCGCATCTGCGCGCGCGCAAGGCGCTGGTCGAGGTCGAGGACCCGGCGGTGGGAAGCCTCGTGCTGGCCCGCGCGCCGGTGCGTCTTTCGGACATGCCCGAGGTCAGGCGGGCGTCGTCGCCGAAGCTCGGCGAGCACACAGATGAGGTGCTGGGCGGTTTGCTTGGCTACAGCGATCAGCGCATCTCGGAGCTGAGAGCGGGAAAGGCGGTGGCGTGATGGGCGAGCGGATAACGGAGATAAGAGGCGACGCCGTGGGCGGCAAAGCGCATCTTGCGGCGTGCAAGTGCGCGCAATGCGGCCGCGTGTTCTTTCCGCGCCGAACGGTCTGCACGGAATGCGGCAGCACCGAGCGGATGATGGATTTTGAGCTGAGAGGACCGGGAAAGCTTTACTCCTATTCGGTCGTTCACGCTGCTCCCAAAAGCTTCTCTCCACCCTATGCCGTTGGGTACGTGGATTTCCCGGAGAACGTCCGCGTGCTCGGGCAGATCGTGGGGTGGAGCGAGGCTTTGCTCGCGCAAGGCGCGACGATGGCGATCGAGTGGGGGCCTGTCGCAAAGGAAGCCGATGGATCGTTGCGGGAAAGCTTCGTCTTCAGAGTAGCGGATCGGCACAACTAGCGAGCGGGCCATGCTGGGAAATTCGGATATCTATCTTCGCGGCGGGGCGATGACGCCGTTCGGCAAGTTTCTCGACCGATCGGGCGAGTCCCTTGCGCAAGCCGCCGTTCTGGCGGCGCTCAAGGATGCCGATCTCGATCGGCGGGAAATCGAGGCGGCTTATATCGGCAGCGTGTTCCAGGGCAGCCTGATCGGCCAGCGCGTTCTCAAGGACCTCGGAATGACGGGCATTCCGATCTACAATCTTGAGAATGCGTGCTCCAGCGGCGCTACCGCCCTGTCGCAGGCGTGCCTCGCGGTCGCGGCCGGCCAGGTGGAGACGGCGCTCGTGGTCGGCCTGGAGCAGCTGAGCAAACTTGGCGGCGGGCCGCTGGCGCTGGATACGGGCGACATCGAACTGGCGCAGGGGCTGACGATGCCTGCCCTCTATGCCATGCGGACCCGTGCCTATCTCGACAAGCACGGCGGCCGCATCGACCAGGTCGCCAAGGTGACGGTCAAGAACCGCAACCACGCAGCCAGGAACGAGTACGCCCAGTTCAGAAAGCCGTGCACCACGGACGAGGTGCTGGCCTCGCGGCCGATCGCGGACCCGATCACGTTGTTGCAGATGTGCCCGAATGCCGATGGCGCGGCCGCCGTCATCGTTTCGCGCAAGGCGCCAAAATCGCCAAAACGCAAAACCGTGCGGGTGCTGGGATCGGTGGTGACCAGCGGAAAGTTCACGCAAGGTGCGCGCGACCTCACTGTTCCGGACATTTCCATTCGCGCCGCAAGGAAGGCGTATGACATGGCCGGCGTCGGGCCGGAAGATGTCGATCTCGCGGAAGTTCACGATGCGGCATGCATCGCCGAGGTCATCTACTACGAGGCGCTTGGATTCTGCGAAGCCGGCGAAGGG
>Ga0182742_1005649_pt1 | contig 10413 bp, 3 predicted proteins | sample eDN5th37CBELigMG_FD_128880 | JGI IMG/M metagenome (GOLD analysis project Ga0182742, IMG submission 128880) | Enriched Miracle-Growth compost microbial communities from Emeryville, California, USA - eDNA 5th pass 37_C BE-Lig MG (version 2)... ... | reverse complement strand
AGGATCAAACTCTCCAATAAAGTGTTTGATATAGCTCATAAAAGTTTGTACTATATAGTACGTTTTTGTTAATCGAAATTAACGTTGGCACGCTTGGTTTTGTTTAGTTTTCAAAGATCATTTATTAGTCATTAGCGACTAGGTATTTATCATACCATCAAGAGTTAACGAAGTCAATAACATTTTTGCAATTTATTATTTCGAAATATCATTTAATCGTTCGTTTTTGTGGCAGATACCTAGAATAACTGATATTCATTTTATAGTCAAGATATTTCTTAATAATTTTTATAGAATTCCAAAACAACAAAAAAGCACGGAATGCCCGTGCCTATATTTATAGCTATTAATATTTATATGATTGTCCACCATCAATAGGAATAACAGTTGCATTGATGAAGTTTGCTTGATCAGATAGAAGGAACGCTGCCAAGTAACCCACTTCTTCCGGTTTACCAAAGCGTTTCATTGGATTCGGTTCAACGAATTGTTTTCCAACCTCTTCCCAATTGTCAGGATCAATTTGTTTTAAAGAGCCTTCAACCATCGGAGTCATAATAGCACCTGGTGCGATTGCTTTTATACTAATTCCATATTGTCCGTATTCAATTCCGGAGTTTTTCGTTAATCCGACAACACCATGCTTACTTGCTGCATATCCGGATTGATTTCCTACTCCACGGATTCCGCCGACAGAAGCAGTATTCACTATTGAACCAAAACCTTGTTCCTTCATCACTTTCAGTACGTATTTCATACCGTAAAATACACCATTTAAATTGATTGCGACAACTTTTTGAAATTCATCGATGCCGTAATCCTCTGTTAAGTTCTGTTTTCCTTCAATCCCGGCATTATTAAAGAAGCTATCGATTTTCCCAAGCTTTGTTACTGTTTCATTTACATAGTTTTCAACAGCTTTTTCGTCTGAAACGTCAGCAGTGATAAGTATCACTTCTGCATTTGGTACAACTTCTAATACTTTTGATTTTGTTTCTTCTAATGAAGCTGAGTTCAAATCAACTAGTGATAGTTTTGCTCCTTCTTTTGCGATTTGTAAGGCAGTCGCTTGACCTAAGCCAGACCCTGCCCCTGTAATTAAGACGACTTTTCCCTCGAAACGGTTGTTCATTTGTTTTTCCTCCTTAGTAGCTTACAATATAATACGGAAAGTAACATATTACCCTTTAAGAATTATGTTCAAAATAGAAGTTTCTTATTTATTAGAAAAACAACTTACCGCCAAGAATGGCGGAAGTCGATGTCTTTTCTTATCCTTCAACCCTTTAATATTGGTAATTTCCTAAAGTATTAATTAAATTACTGCTACATCTAAATGAGTATATGGTGGCTAATTCACAAAAAACGTAAATTATTGTGTTGCATCCCCACCATTAACCGTTTACCTATAAACTGAAGAAAGGCGTGCTTCAAATAGCACGCCTTTTTTTACATTCCTATTAATGTGAATTCGTATGTCTTCTCTTAACGGAATATAATATTCCGCCAGCTAAAACGATCATTAATCCTAGTAGAATAAGATTAAAGCTGTTAGTTGCTGTATTTGGAAGTTCGTTATCAGCTTGAGATGGAATCGTATCAGATTTTGGTTCACCTTCAAATACACCATACGTACTGAAGTGATCAGTATACACTGAAACTTCGCCATCTTTGTATTCTCCACCGATTAGTTCCCATTTCTCCTCTACTTCGTTCCAATAATAAACTTTTACATTTTTAGGATTTTCAATTTGTTTTGAATCAACCTTGAATGTAAGTTTAACTTTTTCACTGAACGTATGATACACTTTGCCATCTGCTTCAATTGTAAAGTCATAAGCAACTAGTGAACCACTTGCTTTCATTTTCTTCACTTTAATATCTACACTTTCTGCTAATGGCAGGATAGAAGCAGGTATTTGTACATCAACGTTTCCATTACTTACTACAATTGTTGCTCCAGCAGCTTGTAAAGCTTGAATTTGTTCTTTCGTTAGTGTTAAAGTCGCATTTATTTTATCAACCTCAATAACAACGACTATGCCTTCTTTAAGATCTTCAAGTGCATCTTGATTTACTGTGTACTTGTTTCCTACTTTAGTTACTGGCAGTTTTATAACTTTTCCATCATTTGAGTTGCCCGGATTCTCACCTGGGTTTTCGCCTGGGTTCTCGCCTGGATTTTCACCTGGGTTTTCACCTGGGTTTTCGCCTGGATTTTCACCTGGATTTTCACCTGGGTTCTCGCCTGGATTTTCACCTGGGTTTTCACCTGGGTTCTCGCCTGGGTTCTCGCCTGGATTTTCACCTGGATTTTCACCTGGATTTTCACCTGGGTTCTCGCCTGGGTTTTCACCTGGTGCGTCATTTATATCTACAATTCTACCTTCAACTTTTGTAGGAATGGATTCTAAGCTTACCAGATGATCTCTGAAGTTTTCCCAATCTGATAGACCTAAGTCTGTTACACGACCCTCTTCATAAGCTTTCGCAAAGACATCATAACCATCGCCGCCTTTAGCAGTGAAAGCATTTGTGGCGATTGTGTAAGTTTCCTCGTCTTGAACGTCTAAATACTCACCATTTTCATTTAAATATGTTACCGATACGACACGTTCCCCTGCTGGTTTTGTAGAATCAAATTCCACTTTACCACCGGCTACGTGTAAGAAACCGCCATTTTCCTCCGGATATTGACTGAAGCTGATTTCAAAGGCTTCCTTCAACTCAGCACCGGAAAGTTCCATTGTTGCTAATGTATTCGCAAATGGGAGAACCGTAATAACTTCACCGACAGTGATTGGGCCGGCATCAATTGCCGCACGGATACCTCCACCGTTTTGTAATGCCATAATGACATTCTTTCCAGTGAATGATTTTGCCTTTTCAAGCATTCCATTTGTAATTAAGTTACCTAAAATGGTTTCATTTTTACGTACACTTGGTTGAGTATTATCTCCATTTGTACGTGGATTTTCTAATTCTACTTCAGTTGTGACGCCAATTTCTTCTTGTGCTACTTGATCTACTTTTTCTTTATATGGAGCTAGAATGTCTGCAGCTTCCTTGTCAGCTTCTTGGTTTTTAATTGGAATCAGTTGACCTTTTTGTGCTACAACTACACCATCTTGATCAAATTCCACATTAAGTGAACCCAGATTGCTATTGGCATTTCCTGTTTGTACAATAACTGTTGGTGTTTCATCTTCCTCTACTACTGTTGGTTCCGTCAACGCTGTATGGCTGTGTCCTCCAACAATAATATCAATACCTTCTACTTCTTCTGCAAGGGTTAAATCGTTATCGATGGCCGCATTATCATCATACCCGATATGAGTTAATGCAATAATCTTATTCACACCTTGTGCCTCAAAGTCTTTAACAGCTTTTTCAGCTTCTTCAAGATAGTTTTGGAATGCAATTGAACCAGGACTAGAAATGTCTTGTGTTTCCTCTGTCGTTAATCCGAAGATACCGACTTTTTCACCGTTTACTTCTTTGATAATCCCATTGTAAATTTGGCCGTTTTCAACATCAGCAGTTACTGAGTTATTGAATAGACCATTGAATTTTTCATCCTGTGAGAAATCCACGTTGGCACTAACGAACGGGAATTGGGCACCTTGGATAAATTCTGCCAATTTCTCATGACCTGCAGCTGATGAACCTAAATCAAATTCATGGTTACCAAATGTCATCGCATCAAAGCCCATTAAGTTCATTAAGGCTAAGTCTGCTTCACCTTGGAATTCATTAAAGTATAACGTTCCAGTGAAAGCATCCCCCGCATGTAAAAGCAGCGAGTTTGGATCTTTAGCTCTTTCTTCCTTTAGAGCCGTAACTGTTTTCGGCATGTTGTCTAAAGATGAGTGTATATCATTTGTATGAAGGACAGTTAAATCATAGTTGTCCTCTACAATTCGACCTTCAACTTCTGTTGGGATTGAATCTAAGCTTACTAAATGGTCTCTAAAGTTTTCCCAATCTGATAAACCTAAGTCTGTTACTCGTCCTTCTTCATAAGCTTTCGCAAAGACATCATAACCATCGCCGCCTTTAGCAGTGAAAGCATTTGTGGCGATTGTGTAAGTTTCTTCGTCTTGAACGTCTACGTACTCACCATTTTTATTTAAATATTTTACCGATACGACACGTTCCCCTGCTGGTTTTGTAGAATCAAATTCCACTTTACCACCGGCTACGTGTAAGAAACCGCCATTTTCCTCCGGATACTGACTGAAGCTAATTTCAAATGCTTCTTTCAACTCAGCACCAGTTAGATCCATTGTCGCTAATGTATTAGCGAATGGAAGAACTGTAATTACCTCGCCAACAGTGATAGGTCCAGCGTTAATCGCCGCACGGATACCACCACCGTTTTGTAATGCCATGATAACATTTTCCCCAGTGAATGATTTTGCTTTTTCAAGCATTCCATCTGTAATTAAGTTTCCTAAGATGGTTTCATTTTTACGTACACTTGGTTTTGTATTATCTCCATTTGTACGAGGGTTTTCCAATTCAACATCAGTTGTGACACCAATCTCTTCCTGTGCTACTTGATCTACTTTTTCTTTAAAAGGAGCTAGAATGTCCGCAGCTTCCTGGTCAGCTTCTTGGTTTTTAATTGGAATTAATTGACCTGTTTGTGCTACAACTACACCATCTTGATCAAATTCCACATTAAGTGAACCGAGGTTGCTATTGGCATTTCCTGTTTGAACAATAACAGTTGGTGTATTGCTTTCTTCTACTACTGTAGGCTCAGTTAATGCAGTGTGACTATGTCCACCAACAATTACATCAATGCCCTCTACTTCTTTTGCCAGAGTTAAATCATTATCGATTTGTGCATTATCATCATAACCGATATGAGTTAACGCAATAATCTTATTTACACCTTGTGCTTCAAAGTCTTTAACAGCTTTTTCAGCTTCTTCTAGGTAGTTTTCAAAAGCGATTGAGCCTGGACTAGAAATAGCTTCTGTCTCTTCAGTTGTTAAACCAAAGATCCCAACTTTTTCACCGTTTACTTCTTTGATAATGCCATTATAAATTTGTCCGTTTTCTACATCAGCCGTAACTGAGTTATTAAATACACCATTGAATTGATCATCTTGTGAGAAATCAACGTTTGCACTGACAAACGGGAATTGTGCACCTTGGATGAATTCCACTAATTTCTGATGCCCTTCAGCTGATGAGCCCAGGTCAAATTCATGGTTACCAAATGTCATCGCATCAAAGCCCATTAAGTTCATTAAGGCTAAGTCTGCTTCACCTTGGAATTCATTAAAGTACAATGTACCAGTGAATGCATCACCTGCATGTAAAAGTAGTGCATTTGGATCTTTAGCTCTTTCCTCTTTAACTGCAGTAACAGTCTTAGGCATATTTTCTAAAGATGCGTGTGTATCATTTGTGTGAAGAACAGTTAAATCAAAATTGCCCTTTTCTTTGTTCTTTAAATCAACTTGAATCATAACAGGGTCATGATCAGATGCTTGTCCCTGAGCCTCTGTATAGTTCGCATTAATATGGATCATATCTGCTATTGTGCTATCTACTAGATTATTAGAAACAAGAATATGATCAAGTACTTGATTATTCCCTTGGAAGAAATAAGAGAAACGGTCATTTGCCGGAACTTTATCTACCATATTTGTTAATACGTTACCCTTAAGAATATCGAATGTTTTTGTAAACTCAAAATCATTCATATCACCAGCAAGTACAACGTTTAAATCTGGATTTACCGCAAGTCCTTCATCAATGAAATCATTAATTGCTTGCGCTAATTCATGTCGTTCTGCTTCAGAACTTAATTGTGGTGGCTGGTTTGATCCCCATAATGATTGATCTCCACCTTTAGAATTCAGGTGTGTACCAATAACAACCACTCGCTCACCTTTGAACTCAAATTCTGCAGCAATTGGTTTACGTGTATTAGGGAATTTAGCTGGATCAATGACACCTGGATTAAGGGTTAAATGACCATCTTCACTCCATCCATTTGCTTGGGTTCCATTACCTTTTGTTTCCTCAACTAATGTAACGCGCTCAGGATTATAAAGGTAACCTACACGAATATTCCCACCAGGTGCGCCGCCATTTTCATTATTAACAGGCGCCACATCTGTCCATTCGTATGCCGGGCCGCCAGCCGCTTTGATTGCTTCAATTAAGCGTTGATAACTTTCTGATGCATCGGTATTACCTGAATCAGTTTCCCCATCATTATCTTGAACTTCTACTAATGTAATAATGTCTGGAGATTTCATATTTTCTACAAATGTTTTTGCAATTCTTTCAACTTTCTCATCTGGTGTATTTGATTTATTATTTGAGAAGTTTTCGATATTGTATGATGCAACAGTTACTTTATCTTCAGCAGGTTCAATATGAGTTACTTCAGGCTCGATGTCAGACTCGATTACCTGAGGTAATGAATCTTTGTTTGTTAAAAGTTGAAAACCTGAACTAGAGTAAGAAAGAACCCCTACAACATCACCATCAAACATATCACCTGATTTGAAGTTATTACCTACATTATCTAAAAATACTTTTTCCGGATTATAATCATCCGCAGCAATATTTAAACCGCCTTGATTATTCAACTCATTGTTTGTTGTGCTCTCAACAATGATTGGAACATCACTTGAGTAAGGAGGGCCCACTACTTTTGCATTTGGGAATGAAACCCGCATAAATTCTACAGATTCCCAGAAATCAATCCCATCTTCTTCTGGATCAAATGATTTCATTTCATCATTATCAATTACTTTGTTTGGAGGAATGATGTCTTCTCCAACTACCAATGGTGCTGGTAACTCAGCTGTTCCTGTTTTTGTTATTGAACTTGCATCAATTTCAGTTTTGGACAGGTTCGCACCGCCGCCATATTCTTGAACTGTTCCATTAACTGATACTTTATCCCCGACAGTTAGACCATGAGATGATTTGTATACTTGGATGGCTTCAGATGTTGTAATATCATCATCGGCATTTTCATCTTGGATGATAAAAGTTGATCCGCTCACAACATGTGTTACAACACCAGTAATTCCCTCAACTGAAGAGCCAGTATATTCAGATACATGTCCTTTTCCTTGGATATCACGAATTTTTACGCCTTCAGTATTTAAAATTGTGTAAGAAAAGCTGAATACTTCGCTTACTTCTTCACCATTAACAGCAATGGCTTTAATTGTGGTTTTTCCAGTATTTAATGAAATAGGGTCAACATATTTTGTACTTTCTACAGTAGGTTCGGTGCCATCTGTTGTGTAATAAATCTCTGCACCTTCAATACCTGACTTCAGTTCAATTTTTGTGCCTGCAGGTACTGTACCTTGAGTTTGATCCACATAAACTGCGGGTTTGTTTACTAAATCATAGCTTTCAAGACCGAAAGTCTTTACATGATATCCATCACTATCAATCGTGCCAATTCCTGTTAAATGAATTTTGTCGCCTTCTTTATAATGTTTAATCAGTTCATTGTAATCAGAACCTGTACGGTTATCATGTATAACTCTTACTTGATCTCCTGATTCCGTTTTAGCTTGGAAAATAGCCGTTCCATAGCTATCACTTTCAAGATTAGTAATGGTTATATTTTCTAATTTAATTAATTCACCTTGAGTATCTTCATTTACAGCTGTTGGAGCGATAACTTGAGCTTCCGGCAGACTATTACCCGAGGAAATAATCTCCATAATAGCCGGTTGAATCTCTAATTCGTTTTTATATGTTAATAGCTTACCTGTAATTTTCACTTTATCCCCAGGTTGAACATCTTTCGGGCTACTGTATACAAGCATTCCAGCTGTATCGTCTTGCATATAGAACGTGTCATAACCCCAAAGTCCATTCTTTGTTGTAGCAATTCCTTCAATCGTTACAGTATTACCAGCACCAGCTTCACGAGCTGCAGCAACAGTTATTGCTTCTACTGGTGCCTCAGGTTCAGTTGGCTCTTCCGGTTCGGTCGGCTCTTCTGGTTCAGCTGGTTCCTCATCAGATTGATATTTCCCTAGATTAGAAAACGTATCTTTCCCTAAGTTAGTCCATTCCTTCGCAGGATCAAATGCATCGTTAATAATTGTATCCCCTGCTAAAATATTGCCATTTCTAACTAGTGATGCATCTGCAAGGATATTATCCACTGAACCGACTTGTCCAATTGAATCAACAACAGCCCCATCTTTCTTTAGCACGATTTGATCGTTGCCATTGAAATTAATGACATTTTTGCTTTCATCCATATAGTCGGTTACAGCAACAATCGCAGCATTTGCATCTGCACGGGAAATGACGTATGTATCACCTGGGGCAAGTTTACCCTCTAACGGTAAAACCTTATCCGTCGTCGTTGTTCCTGTTGTTGCACTTCCACTATTATTATAGTGTTCAAGAGAATATTTACTTAAATCAATTTCTGTACCTGTACCATTGTAAAGCTCAATAGCCTTGTTAAAACTAGAGCCCTCAATATATTCCGAGATAATTAAATCAGTAGCTGTTCCACTTTCAGCCTGTACAATCGTATTAGCCGCAGGTGAAAATAAGCCTACAAGTAAAACAAACACCATGACAATACTGGCACTCTTTTTATACCTTCTTTTCATGTTTCTCCTCCTTTTTGCAACTTTTTAGGGAAATATGCTGTCGAAACGGTTTATGATGTTAACTATGAGTACAAAGAATTCAAAACGCTAACTCTCACAAGAAAACGCATGCAATCATTTAATTGCTCTAAGTCTTGTAATACCTGCATCCACCTCATTTTTTTAAAATGATTGAGTTTATGATTCCTTAACAAAGGGTATTCAATTAAACCGTTTCAAAATCATTATATAACGACTCAACAAACTCTTCCCTGTCAAAATTTTATCGTCCGACTATTAACCTAGTATTAATTCATTGTAAAATTTTGACGAATTTTTAGCTTTTTTAACGATAGAATTGTGTATTCTTAAGGTATTAAGCATTAATAGAGTTGCAGTCTTATATAAAAAAGCTATCTAGATCATTTCTACTACCAGAAATATTTTTGATAGATTTTACCTATTCATGTTAGTTCTAAGAGTCTAAATTTTCACGCTAGTTGTAACCTAACATTACATAGTTTTTATAACTTCGTTAATTTCACAAAGGGCTTTTCAAGTAAATAAAAAAACCCCTCGCAATAGAAGGGTTCGACTCATATATCATTTATAAAATTTCCTGCGATCTACAGGTTGTGGCGGTTGCTCCATCCATCCCCGCTCAATCATAAGCTTTTGTCCTTCGTCACCATACTTTATTACCTCTGCGATAAAAAGAGAATAATGTGCCGCTACATCTTTTCTCATCGAGAAAGACAATGCATCTCCAAGTGCAGAGATAGCAACTTGATTTGAAGTACTAATGATAAACAGAATTAATTTTTCTGAAAAGGGGGAAACAGTTGAATTCGTGACCTCCAGAGGTATTAGGCTTCCAATAAAATGGTCATTTGTTTTTAAAAACTTGTTAAATGTGTCCATTTGCTTTTCGGCCAATTTTTTTCCCTTTATTAAATAGTCTCTTATTTCCTTATCTTTAGTCACCTGAATGAATCCCATCAAAAGAATTAACCCGATAGTATTTCTTTCAATTTCAATAAAAAGCTCTGTTATTTCTAATGTATTTAGTGGTCTTTTTTCACCAAACCAGGCATTAAGTAATGACGGTTCATGTTCAATGAACTCGATATTTTTAGGATATTCAATAGTAGGCGGCCTATCGAGTATTCCCTTCGTGAGCATAAGGTTTAATGATTTTCTATGTATTTCTGTCTCACGATAAAGACAATCTGAGAAAAATTGATATATATCCATTCTAGTCACTCTAGTAAGTGTACTCGCATAATGAGGAATGATCACCTGTCCTCCACGATAAACAAAGCTTAATGCAAATAAGTCAGTGTATAGTGCCGGGACTGATAAATCAACATCTTTATCTGAAAACCCCTTTGGAATCGGAAACTGTTCCTGCTCAAAAATCGATTCAATTTTTCCGATAATATCTTCAACCAAAACCACAACTTCCTCAATAATTGATTTTATCTCAGCATCCTGAAGATAGGTAAGAAAATGTTTATAAAAGCATCTTACTGCTGTGTTTTGAATATATGTTTTCCAAAGAGTTGCAATTTCGGCGGTGGTTAATTTTATATCGCTTTTCTCCATGCAGCAACTACCCCCAGTTCACTTTATCAAGGAATAGTATTTCTTTATATGGTTAAAATTATGAATGATTGACCTCTGCTTAATGTGAAATAAAAGGAGCTTTATGAATATACTTGGTGTTTTCTACATGCTCCATAATAAAAGTCGCTATGTCTCGATTGGTAATTTTCGTACCAGGCATGTCTGTAAGGCTTTCCTT
>Ga0182742_1005648_pt1 | contig 10415 bp, 11 predicted proteins | sample eDN5th37CBELigMG_FD_128880 | JGI IMG/M metagenome (GOLD analysis project Ga0182742, IMG submission 128880) | Enriched Miracle-Growth compost microbial communities from Emeryville, California, USA - eDNA 5th pass 37_C BE-Lig MG (version 2)... ... | reverse complement strand
GGCGTGCCGGTGATGCCTCGCCCGGAGAGGATCAGTTCGACATCCCGCAGGCCCAGGCTGAACACCGGAGACAGCCAGACCGCGTGGCTGATGCCCTCCGCCGGGACGCGGTATCCAGGAGAGGTGGCGGGGTCTGGTGCGATCCGGTCAGCTTCGCCCAGCTCGCTCCCTCCAGCTACTGCCACTCAACTGGGCAATGCCTCTGGAAGGTGTCCATGGTGTCGGCGCGCCGGATCATGGCGTAAGTCGCCGGGCCCTCTGCCGGGATAAGGCCATGTCGAGGCCGAGGCTGCAGTGCTCCTCGATGAGCTTGATCGCCCGGAGCGGACTGGGTCGATGGAGGTGATGCTTAGGGCATTGCAGACCGCCCAATTGGCCGCGCTGCCGCGCCCCTAGCAGAGGATTTCCTTGCTCCGGGCGTAGCGAATGATGGCAGGGACAGTGAGGAAATAGGACGCGTAGCCCTCCCTTCCCCTTTTACACGGTAAAAGCCACCTAGCCCCGAATCGCTCTCACTGTGCATGGTGCGCCCTCGCTGTCTGGAGGGAACAATGCGGAAGCAGCGCATCATCATGGCATCCAGCCCCAAGGGAGGGGTTGGGAAATCTACGCTCTGTCGGAATCTTTTGGTCTGCGCGGCGCATGGGGGGAAGAAGGTGCTCGGCCTGGACTTCGACGCGCAGGGCACCCTGGCGACGTGGTCCAAGCGCCGAGATACCTTACGCCAAGCCATTCCAGACTGCTTGCCAGTTCCAGTGCAGCAGGCCGATCTATCCGACTGGCGGGCGGCCATCAAAAAGGCCAAGGGCAGCGGCGCCGATGTTGTTCTGATCGACACTCCGCCTAGCGTTGAGGTGAACATCAGCGCCATCCTGAGTCTCAGCGCCGAGGCGGACTTCCTGCTGGTGCCCTGCCAACCGTCACAGGACGATCTGGACTCCGCCACCCCTTGGATGGAGCGCCTGACCGCGGCAGGTGTCCGAGCGGCCTTCGTGCTCAACAAGGCCAATCGCCGGACCCGCAGCTTTGGGGCCATCCGCACGCGGCTCCTCTCTCTGGGCCATGTTTGCCCCGTCGAGGTACCTGCACTGGAGGAGATCGCAGAGGCATCGGGCAAAGGGCTGGGAGTGCTGGACCTCAGTCGCTCCTCCAGCGGTGAGACCTTCTCCGGCATGTGGAGCTACGTCGCCCGGGAGGCCAAGCTGTGAAGGGCATTTCCCTCAAGCGGGTTCGGGCTATCACCCCGACCGACCTGGATGTAGCCGACCGTCGGCCAGCACAGATTGACCAGATCACCCACGTCTCCGCTGACCTAATGGAGGCGATTCAGGAGATATTCGCCGGAACTGGCTTCCCTGATCGACCCGAGCGGGTCCGCGCACTGCTGGATGCCCGGCGTGAGGTGTTCGCGGCTTGGGGCAGTGCCAAGCAGGCCTTTCTGGAGATCGGCCGCGCCCTGAATGCACTGGATCGCTCCCTTGCCACCAAGGCCGAGCGCGACGCCCTGCAGGTTGGTTTCCAGCGGATCTTTCCGTTCAGCGCGCCTGTCGCCAGCCAATTCAAGAAGGTGGCCGACATGGTGGACAGCGGACGAATTCCGCTGGACCAATGCCCTGGCTCCTACAGCGCCGCTTACCAACTCGCCCTCATGCCGCCGGAGCAGGTTGCCGTAGCCCAGCAGCGCGGCTTGGTCAGCCCGAGCACGACTCGGGCGCAGCTCATGGCGCTGCGGAAGGAGCTATCCCGCGCCGCTCCGTCCACGGTGAATTTGGCCGCACTTATGGCCGAGAAACGGCGCCTCCACGAGAGCCGACAGCGCATGTTGCGGGAGCTTTTGTCTGTTCGGAAGCGCCTACGCGAGATCGGTCATGTTCTGGAAGATGGCCAAAATCCCTAGGAGAGACAAAGGGTTACGTGTTCCCTGATTGAAACCTAGGCTTAGCCGACCTGAAGGAGTCCCGCCGAACCCAAACCCAGAAACGAAAGAAGCCCCCACGGCGCCAACCGGGGAGCTTCTCCGACACCTGCCAAGGGCAAAGCGCCAAACTATGCTGCTGCGCAGCCTGCCCCGCTAAGCCTTTTGACGCAAGCGCCAACTTGCGGGCAATGGCGTTCGGCCTGGTGTCGGTCCAACCCTGAAGGACCGAAGGATGCCTATCTCTCACCCGTGCCGTCCAGGGCGTGGCTCTCTCCCCGTGGCAGGCTGGCAGCGCCAGCGGCTCGGGCATACCGACTGCCTGCGGATCATGGATACCGCCCGCCGCTACGAGCGCGCCACCCATTGCCGCGGCTCCGGCTGGGATGGCGGCGCGCTGCGCGACAAGGGCCTGCGCGTACTCTGGACGCTGCTCTACCGCGGCTGGGGGAGGGCAGGGGCCTTGCGATCCGGCGCTGGCGCAGATCGCCCAGGAGGCGCAGCTGGCGCGCTCCACCGTGCAGCACGCGCTGGACCGCCTGGAGGTGCTCGGCTGCCTGCTGCGCGTCCAGCGGGGCGCCGCCCAGGGGCGGCGGTGGGTGCAGGCTACCAACGCCTACCAGTTTCGGCCGCCCACCACCTGGGCAAGCGATACCGGAAACCGGAAAGCCTTAGAATCTGACTCTGAAAACAAGGCTCAGGAGGAAGCTGAATGGCCAGCACCGCCGCCGATCACGGAGGCTGAGCGGCGGGCTCTGCTGGTGAAATGGGGCCTGGCTGGGGGAGGGGAGGCGGCGACGCCTAGAGCGGTTTCCGATCAGTCTGCATTGTACCCTGCGGCGGTGGCTCCATCGGCGCCCGGCGGCCGCCGTGATCCGCGGACCAGCCGGCGGGATCGCGCAGGAAGCGCTCGATGATCTCCCGATCCGCTGGCGACAGGAGCGCGTCATCCGCTTCCAGTCGCAGCACATCGTCCCAGCTCGCCAGAGCATGCAGCGACAGGCCCAGGTGCTCCAGGCGGCCGCCCCAGCCGGGAAAGGCGCGGTTATGAAACAGCACCAGCGCATCGGACAGTGTCATTCCCGCAGTCCGTAGTCCCTTGGCGAAAGCGACCTTGCTGGCGGCATCAGTCGCGAGATCGTCCACCAGCAGGACGCGCGAGCCCTCCGGCGCCCCGCCCTCAACCTGCGCGCTGCGCCCGAAGCCGAGGGGGCGCTTGCGGACGTAGAGCAGTGGTAGGCCAAACCTATCGGCGATCCAGGACGCCCAGGGAATGCCGGCGGTTTCCCCGCCTGCGACGGCGTCGAAGGGAGGGGCCTCGCCGAAGCGGAGCCGGAGGTAGTCCAGGGCCAGATCGGTCGCCCTGGCGCGCCGATGGGGCATACCGAGCAGGCGTCGACAGTCCACGTAGACGGGGCTGGCCCAGCCGGACGCCAGCATGAAGGACCGGTCGTGGCTGACCTGAACCGCACCCGCTTCCAGCAGGAGCCGGGCCATCGCCGCACCCAGCCCGGCCTTGCCGACATCAGTCTCACGGTCGGCCGTCATCGGCGTTCTTCCCCAACCAGCAGGGACGTCAGCGTGCCCTCCACGAAGACGGCCTCGCGGTCGAAAATATCCACCTCCGGGTCGGTCGCCCCGCCATGGATTAGCAGCGGCATGCCGATCTGTTCCATCCGCTCCGGCACGGGGCGGATGCGGGCGAACTGCGCAGCAGTGCAGGGCAGCACGGCCGGCAGCATCGCGCCGTCTCGCAGATGGACGTGCCAGTCGTCGGGCCTGCGCATGGTGATCTGGTCCGGGGTGGGATCCAGCGACATGGTCAGGCTGCTCCCTCGATCAGGGCGAGCCGCAGCACCTCGGTACCGACCATAAAGTCCTCCATCTCCATCGCCTCCCGCGGGTTGTGGGAGCCGTTCTCGTTGCGCACGAAGAGCATGACGCTGGGCACCCCGGCGTTGCTGAAGACGGCTGCGTCGTGGCCGGCGCCGCTGGCCATGGGCTCGTCGGGCAAGCCGAGGCGGCGAACGATGCCACGCAGCCGCTCGACCCAATCCGGGTCCATGACCGCCGGCGCGGTGTCCAGGCGCCGCTCCGCCTCAAAGCGTACGCCGCGCTCCTCCTCGATCCGGCGGCATTCCTCCTCGAACAGGTCGTGGAAGGCGTCCAGCGTGGATTGTGACTGGCTACGCGCCTCAAAGGAGAAGCGCAGCAGCCCAGGGATGCGGGCGATGGCGTGCTCTGCCGGGTCGGTTCCCAGCACCCCCGTCGTCACCACCAAGTCGTGCCCCTGGCCCAGTAGGGCTTGCCAGTGGCCATCCAGGCGGTGAAGGAGTTCGACCGCGGCGAAGACAGCGTCGTGCCGCAGCCAGCGCGGCACGGCCCCGGAGTGTCCGGCCTCGCCGAGGCAGGTGACCGTGCGGTGACGGACGTTGCCGCGGATGCCCGTCACCACCGACACCGGCAGGCCGCGGGCCACCATCACTGGCCCCTGCTCGATGTGCAACTCCAGCCAAGCCGCGATCGAGGCGGGGTCGAGCAGCACCTCGCCACGCCCGATCCTTTCCACGTCGGCACCGACGCCGGCCATGCAGTCGCGCAGGCTCCGCCCAGTCACGGCGTGCGGCAGGGCGAGGTCGGTGTGAGACAGCCGCCCGAACAGCGCCGAGGAACCCATGTAGGCCCGCCCGAAGGCGGCGCTCTCCTCACCACGCAGACCGTAGAGCCGGATGCTCCGCCGCGGCACAAGCCCTTCCACCCGCAGGCGCACAAGGGCGAGGAGGCCGGCGATCACCCCAGCCGCGCCGTCGAAGTTGCCGCCCTGCGGCACGGAGTCCAGGTGCGAGCCGCAGGCGATGGCGGGAATTGACGGATCACTTCCCGGAAGCGTCACGACGAGGTTCGCCCCAGCGTCGCGGGTCGTGTCCAGCCCGTGCTCCCGCGCCGCCGCGTCCAGGATGTCCAGCGCCTCACTCTCACCCGCGCCATAGCTGTCGCGGGTAATGCCAACGCCATCGTCTCCGGCACGTCGCAGCGCCGCGAAGAGTTCTTCCGCGAGCGCGCGACCGGCCGCGTCGGCCCCAGGGGCCAGGGAGGCCGTCATGGTGCCGGCGACACCCAGGACAGATCGTCCTCGTCGGCTTCCTCATGCGTCAGGGCGCCGGTCAGGTCCGCGACGCGGGCGATGCCGCGCGCCTCGCAGAAGCGGTCCAGCCCCTCGATCACCTCGATCATAGCAAGGCTGTTGTTGAAGGTGGCGGTGCCGACCTGCACTGCCGCATCCGCGGCGGTGGAGATGCCGCCGCGGCCGACAGGGGCGAAGTCCATGGCGGTGCTCACGACAGCGCCTCCCCCTTGCGCTCGGGGATCAGCAGCCACATCGCTGCGAGGTCGAGCAGATACAGCAGGGCGAGCAGGGCGATAGCCGTGTCGAAGCCCCAGGCCATGGCCACCGCGCCGACCACCACTGGGCCGAAGCCGCCGATGGCGCGGCCGATGTTGAACAGCACGTTCTGCGCCGTCGCCCGCGCCGCCGTGGGGTACAGCTCGCTCATCAGCGCGCCGTAGCCGCCGAGCATGCCGTTGACGAAGAAGCCCATCACCGCGCCCGCGATCAGCAGGGCGAAGGGATCGGTGAGCTTTGAGTAGACGACCACCATGACGGCGGCACCGAGCATCCAGCCGAAGAAGGCCGGCTTGCGCCCAACGCGGTCGGCGACCTGGCCGAAGGCATAGATGCCCACCGCCATGCCCAGGATGGTGACGGCAGTCCAGGTGGCGGACTGGGTGAGACCGAAGCCGAACCTCGTGGAGAGGTAGTTCGGCAGCCAGATCATCACGCCGTAGTAGCCGAAATTCTGCACCGCGCAGAGGATGACGAGCCCGATGCTGGTGCGCGTCGTCTGACGGTCGGCCACCAGCAGGCGCAGCGAGGACTTGGCCGGAGGGTTGGCGGCCTTCTCCACGAAGACGTCGGGCTCGTGCAGGCCTTTCCGGATGAAGTAGGCCGCGACGGCCGGGAACAGGCCGATGGCGAACATGCCGCGCCAGCCGATCACCGGCAGCAGCAGCGGCGTAAGCAGGGCCGCGGCGAGCACGCCGACTTGCCAGCCCAGGCCGACATAGGAGGACACGCGGGCACGCTTGGAGGCCGGCCAGGCCTCGGCGACCAGCGCCATGCCGATGCCGAACTCGCCGCCCAGGCCGATGCCGGCGATGGTGCGGTAGATCAGCAGATCCCAGTAACCCTGGGCCAAGGCGCAGAGGCCGGTGAACACGGCAAACAGGATGATGGTCCAGGTCAGCACCCGGACCCGGCCCAGCCGGTCGGACAGCATCCCGAAGCCGACGCCGCCGATCACGGCACCGATCAGCGTGGCCGTGACCAGCGAGGCGCCCTCTGCCTGGGTCAGGTTGAGGTCGGCCGAGATGGCCCGCAGCATGAAACCAAGGATCAGCAGGTCGAAGCCGTCCATGGCGTAGCCGAGGGCGGAGCCCGCCAGGGCCTTCCAGCCATCGCGCGAGACAACGTCGCTCCCCAGTGGTGCGGTTCCCGAGAGCGGCGCCGCCGAATCATTCGCGAGTATAGCCATCGAAGGTCTTCCTATCCCGAACGAGCCCAAATCCGCCGAGCCCCATACCGCAGCGCAGCCGGCGCGGCGCATAAGCGACAGGTCCTCGCGTTCCTCATAGGTGACCCGCCGGTTCGGAGCGAACTCTTTGTCCCGCGCCGAAAGGCGCGGACCGGGCTGCGCAGGATGGGAGGCGGCCGTACCAAGCCTCGGATCGCGGTCCGCTTTGCGCCCATGCCAGACCTCTGCGGCAAGGGTTACGCTTCCGGCAAGCAGACATGGAACAACCACAAACAACTGAATGGAAGCGTAACTGCCTACCGATGTGCGGTGCCCCGCATGGGACTGGCGCTAGCCTGAACCTTGCATCGCTGATTTATCGGCCTTGGGGCGGATTGATCGTGAACTCAGCCATGATCGACCAATCCCGGTTACCTAAGCCGGCATCAACCGCTTCCGCCATCCGATGGTGCACTGCACGCAGCATCGGCAGCGCACTCCCGATCTGCTCCGCGGCCTCGTTTGCCAAGCGGAGGTCCTTGAGGCCCAATACCGCTTTGAAGCCAGGATCGTAGTGCCTGCCGGCGATGTTGGACGAGTAGACCTGATAGGAGCGGCTGCCAAAGAGGGTGCCGAGGATCAGTTCAAAGAAGCGCCCACGATCAAGGCCATTGGCCTCGGTCAGCACCACGGCTTCCGCCATGGCCTCAATGGCCATGGTGATCATCATGTTGCAGGCAATCTTGGCCGCATTGGCCGTTGGCGCTTCGGGGCCCATGTCCCAGATTCGGCCCCCGATCACCTCCAGGATCGGACGGATCGTGTTGACCGCCGATGGCGCGCCACCTGCAAGCACGTTGAGCTCGCCCCTGGCTGCGACGTCAGGCCGCCCCAATACGGGTGCGGACACATAGCCAATGCCAGCCTTGTCATGCGCCCTGACCAGCTCCCGTGCGAGGGCGACGGAGATGGTGGAAGCAACAGCATGCACCAATCCCGGCCTTGCCTTGCTCAGCACGCCGGCATCCAGCAGGACTGCGCGAATAGCGGCGTCGTCGGAGAGCATAGTCAGCACGGCATCGCCCTGAAACGCATCCTCAGGGGATTCCACCATGGTAACGCCATCGATCTCGCCGCCGGAGCGGTTCCAGGCCTTCACATGATATCCGGCAGCGGCAAGGTTCCTCGCCATGGCGCGTCCCATCGCGCCCAGCCCGATAAAGCCAATGTCCATTTCACTCTCCCAAGCTGAGATTTGGTTGGCCGCTTGAACAGGCGGTCAGGTCGGAGGCTGCAGAGGAGGCGGTGATGCCGCGGCACCCCCTGCCCGCCCGCTGCGATCTGCCTGCTGGAGACGCGTTCGGGTCTTTCCTTCGGTGCGCTGCACCAGCCATGTCAGTACCGGGGCAAGCGCCGCATCCGAGTTCTTCTCGTAGATCAGCCCATGGCCATTGCCGTGAACGCCGTGATCGGGGAGGTGCAGCAACTCCGCCGAGGCACCCGCTGCGTTGAGGAACGCCGCCGTCGGGGGGCTCGCCGCCGCGAAGGCCGATGCCTCTGCCGTCACGATGAGGATGGGCAGGCCCACAAGGGAGGGAAGCCGGAACACCCCAGGTGCCGCGCCGCGCACCACCTCCGGATCGGTCACGGGCGGCTCGAAGCGCAGTGGCGCAGCCGTTGGGCCCCAGCGCATCGGCCCGATATTGGGGATGACGGCGAAGGGCGGCCCCATCGGCTCGATGGAGGCAATGGCCTTGACCAGATGCGGGCGGCGGTCGGCCACCAGCCAGCCATCCGGCCCCGATGCGGAATGGGTGATCAGGATCGCCGGGCCGATCCGGTCGAGGAGTGCCGCCATGCGGTCGGCATCCATGGTTTCGGAAGCCTCGAGGTCGGCCGGCAGCGGGCCATAGCCGGCGATGAACTCGTCCATCGCGGCCTCGTCATTCCGGGAGAAGGGCCATTGGGTATGCCGGGGGTCGTCACCCGGGAAATAGATGCGCTGGCCGCCCTCATAGGAGAAGGGAGGACCCATAGGCCCCATGGTTTCGACATGCAGGGGCGAGCGGCCATGGCCTGGCCGGTCCACGACCAGGACGGCGTATCCCGCCTCGACAAGGCGCTGTGCCCAGCCGGGGCGTCCATCGGGCGTATCGAACCACTCGGTGCCCTGGAAGCCGCCGCCATGCATGAGGACGATTGGCCAGGGGCGGGTTATGCGCTCAGGCGCCTCCCACTCCACAAACATCGGCCCGCGCTGGTAGGTCATGCCGCCGAGCAACACATGTTCGCCCGGAACCCAGAAGTGGCCGCGCCGGAGGGTGCGGACGGGGGATGCGGACCACGGTGCATAAGGCGCGCTCATGGAATTCCTCCTCAGAGTGCAGCCGCGCGTACCCGCTCAGGCACGACATCCGTGAAACGGGGGACATCCGCCATTACGGCCGAGGCCTCAGCCGATCTGAACGCAGCGCCGACCGCGGCCCGGTTGCGGAAGCGGCACTCGCAGATAGCGATGGTCCCGGCTTCGTCGATTGCCGGGAAAAAGGCGGCGACACGGTCGAGGCCGTATGGCTGCCAAGCTTTCATCACGAGCGGCAGGTGATGGTTGAGGTAGTAGTGCCGGTCAAACCGGCTGTGAGGAGTGCCCTGATAGGTCACATAGACGACGGTCGCGTCGCTATCCCGGATCATGCTCAACTCCGCTTCTCAAGCGTTGTCGCCGCTGCTGCTGGCTTCTTGTTGATAGGTTAGCGATCGCTATATATTATCTGCGTCAGCACCAAAAGGCTTTTGGTAGTGATTACTAAAATATCATCCGGTCCTGGCCGGCCCCGAAGCTTCGATCCTGAGGCAGCGCTCATCCTGGGGCAGCAGATGTTCCATGCGCGGGGATACGAGGGCGTGGGCCTGGCTGCCTTGACGGAGGCCCTGGGCATCAAGCCGCCGAGCTTCTACAAGGCGTTTGGGAGCAAGGCCGAGTTCTTCGCGCGTATCCTTGAGCGCTACTCGCGCTCAGTCCTGGCGCTGGAGGACATCCTGCTGCCTGGACGCCCGCCCGCGGAGGCGCTCGCAGAGTTGCTGGAGGGCGCGGCGGTCACATACGCCCGCGACCCGCAGCAGCCCGGATGCCTTGTTCTCGAGGCCGCCAGGGGATGTGCCGGCGCGGAGAGCGCCATCATGGCCCGCCGGACGGCTGCGCAGAGGCGTAACCAGATCCGCGAATTTGTGGCTCTCACTCACCCTGATGCAGCCGACTCAGTCACCGACTACGTCGCCAGCGTCATGTCGGGGCTTTCAGCCAGTGCCCGTGAGGGAACGGGCGCAGCTCGCCTGACAGTGGTTGCCCGCGCGGCCACGGAAGGGGTGAGGGCGCTGCTGGCAGCGCCAAAGAATGCATAGAAGATGCCTAACATCTTCAAGGTAGTAGGCATGGCGACGGCTTATGCATCACCGCCTGAAGTGCTTGGTTGCCTAAGCTCGACGCCGGGCATTGGCAAGTTGTTTGACGAGAAGGTGGGTTGGGCCCTGTCACTGGAGGCGCAGCAGTATCGGGGGGCTGCTTGGGCCCTGGTTTGCGGCCGCCGGATCCGGACGGCCTTGGTCCGGGCACGCCGGGACTCGCCGGCAGACCTCCGGTGTCGACGAGGACGGAAAGGGCCGTCGATCATGCTGTGCGCGGAGAGGAACCCGCTGGGCCTGCCCGGCTGCCTTGAACCGTTGCATCCGCCGCTCTCGTCGCCGGTTCGGCCGATGCGGGTTCTCCACGCGATTGCTGAGGTGGCGGCGCAGCTTTCGGGCGAACGGCGAGCCGAACTTTCGGCACCCGCTCCGGAGGCGCTCAGGCGTGCCGGTGATGCCTCGCCCGGAGAGGATCAGTTCGACATCCCGCAGGCTCAGGCTGAACACCGGAGACAGCCAGACCGCGT
>Ga0182742_1005647_pt1 | contig 10421 bp, 9 predicted proteins | sample eDN5th37CBELigMG_FD_128880 | JGI IMG/M metagenome (GOLD analysis project Ga0182742, IMG submission 128880) | Enriched Miracle-Growth compost microbial communities from Emeryville, California, USA - eDNA 5th pass 37_C BE-Lig MG (version 2)... ... | reverse complement strand
TCCGCCGCCAGGGCGCGGGCGAGGGCCTTGCCCGTCTCCCCCGCGCCCCAGATCGCGCAGCGCCGGCTCGCTGCGAGGGGGCCGCGGGCGAGGTGCCACGCCTTGAGGGCGAGGTGGGCCGGCTTGCCGTAACGGGGGTCGGTGCGGGTGAGCCGCCTGCCGTGGTCGCGCCAGAAGAGGCGCACCGCGGGCAGGTTGGCGAGGCGCGCGCCGTTGCCGAGCAGGCGAAGCCACAGGTCGTAGTCCTCCGGCCATCCGCGCTCCACGTAGCCCCCCACCGCCTCCAGCGCGGCGGCGCGGAGGATCACCGCCGGGTGGACCAGCGGGCTCTCGACGAAGCGCTCCCGGGCCACGTCCTCCGCGGTGTGGAGGCCGTTGAGCCAGCCCACGTAGAGGCGCATCCCCTCGGCGATCCGCTGGGGCGGGAACATCGCCACGTTGCAGCCGAGGCCGTCGAGGGAGGGATCCCCGTCGAGCCGGGCGACCTGCTCGGCGATACGCGCCGGATGGGCCACGTCGTCGGCGTCCATCCGCGCCACCAGCTCGCCCGTGCAGATCGCCCTGCCGGCTTCGAGGGCAGCGACGATCCCCCTGCCCGGCCCGCGCACCACCCGCACCCGGGGATCCGCCGCCGCCGCCTCGGCGAGGATCGCGGCGGTGCCGTCGGTGGAGCCGTCGTCCACCGCCACGAGCTCCAGATCGCGGAAGCTCTGGCGGAGGATCGAGCGGAGCGCGGGGCGCAGCGTCGCCTCCGCGTTGCGCGCGGGGAGGAGGACGGAGACGCGGGGCATCGTCCGCTAATCCGCGACGAGGCGGTTGCGGGCGTCCCGCGCCTCGGTGGCGGCCGCCTCGAAGGCGGCGGGATCGCTCTCGGCGAGGTCGGCGAGGCGGCGCAGCTCGTCGGCGAGGACCCGCACCACCGCAGGAGCGAAGGGGTTCTCCGCCACCGCCGCCGCCACCAGCGAGGGCGAGGAGCCGGCGAGACGCAGCGCCTCCTCCATGCCGCGGCCCACCAGCCGCTCCGCCCCCGGGGTGGCGCCCGCCACCCGTGCCAGCGCCAGCGCCATCAGGTAGGGGGCGTGGTCGGTGACGGCGACGATCCGGTCGTGCTCCTCCGCGGGGAGGACCACAGGCCGCGCCCCCAGCGCCGCCCAGACCGTGCCCACGCCAGCGGCGAGGTTCTCCTCACCCGGGCGCGGGCAGAGCGCCACCGGCCGCCCGACGAAGAGGTCGGGGCGGGAGCGCTGGAAGCCCTGGGGATCGCGCCCGCCCACCAGCGGGTGGCAGCCCACCCACCTGGCGGCGGGGAGCGCCTCCGCCATCAGCTTCTCCACCGGCCGCTTCACCGGGAGGACGTCGGCGAGGATCGCCTCGGGGTGGAGGTGGGGCGCGAGCTGGGGCAGGAGCGTGGGGAGCACCTGCATCGGGACGCAGAGGAAGATCAGCCGGCACTCGGCGAGGAGCGGCCCGGGGGCGTCGAGGGCGTCCTTGGTGATCCTGTCGGCGAGGGCGGCGGCGCGGGCGCCGGGCTCCGGCTCCACCACCACCAGCCGGGCCTGCGGCAGGGTGCGCGCGATGGCGCGGGCGAGGGAGCCGCCGACGAGGCCGAGGCCGATCACGCCGTAGGGCGGTTCGGGAGGGGTGACGTTCACGCGAGCTCCAGGGGGCGGAGGCGCCGCTTGCGGCGGAGGCGCACGTGGGCCTCCACCTCGAGCAGGCCGGCGTCGTCTGCCGCCCGGGTGAAGAAGATGGGGATGCCGCTCCAGCCCGCTTCCCGTGCGGCGGGAACGGGCGAGGCGGGGAGCGAGGCGCCGCCGGTGAAGCGGGCCGCCACCACGTCGCCGGGGCGCAGGCGGTTCCAGGCGAGCAGCTCGTCGCAGAGCCGCCGCGCCGCGGCGGCGACGGCCTCGGGGCTGGTGGTGTCGACGGGGATCCGTCCCCGCACGGGCTGGAGCAACGACATCGGGGCGCAAACTATCACGTCGCGCCCCGTCGGAACGAGCGCCCGTACCTACAGGAAGAACTTGAAGGTGAAGCTGAAGGTGTGATCCTCGCCCCTACCTTCGCCGATGTTCTGCACATAGGCGCCCTCGAGGGCGAACTCCGGCGAGATCCAGCCCAGGCCGGCGGAGAGGTAGTCGTCTCCGGTGGCGTCGTGGCGCTTGAAGCCCGCGCGGAGCGGGAACTCGCCGACGAGCAGGTACTCGGCGCCCGCGTGGAAGGTGAGCTCCGTGTCGTCGCCGGAGAAGTCGAAGACCACGTCGGAGGCGAGGTGGAAGTTGCTGTCGGAGCCGAGGGCGGCGCCGATCGCCGCGCGCCGCGGCGCCTGCGAGCTGTGCACGTCGATCACGTTGTAGGTGGTGATGCCGATGGCGAGGAGATCGACCGGCTGGATGATCAGGCCGAGGTCGCCGGTGATCGAGTTGGTCTCCTCGGGATCGGAGAAGTTGAGGTACTTGAGGCCGAAGCCGAGGAAGGCGCGGTGGCCGAGGGGCAGGCCGAAGCCGAGGTTGACCACGTGCCCGTCGAGCCCGCCGGAGGAGAGCCGGCTGTAGGCGAGGCCGGTGGCGACCGCGGTCGATTTCCCGTCGACGATCGAGCCGTTGTAGAGGTTGAGGTCGCCGGTCTCGTCCCGCAGGTAGACGAGATCCACCTCGTAGCGCGGCACCCGCGCCAGGCCGGCGAGGTTGAAGTAGATCCCCTCGTTCGACGTGGCGATGGCGCGGAAGGCGTCGCCCATGGCGAGGGCGCGGGTGGTGGTGAGGTCCTGGGCGTTGCGGATCTGGGCCGCCGCGGCGCAGGGGAGCGCGAGGGCGAGGACCACCGCGGCGGTCTGGATGCAGAGCTTCAGGCGCTTCATCGGGCGCGCAGTGTAGCAGCGTTGCCGCCCGGCGCCATGGCCGCTCACCATGCGAGCGACTCGAAGCCGGGGAGCCAGACGGCGACGATCCCCATCCTGCCGGTGAGGAGGAGCAGGCCGAAGAGGGCGAGGAGACCGCCGCCGGCGCGCTCCATCCACGGCAGCAGCGGGCGGATCCGCTTCGAGGCGGCGAGGAAGCGCTCGAGCGCCGCCGCCGCCGCGACGAAGGGGATGGCGAGCCCCGCCGCGTACGCGGCGAGGAGCGCCACGCCCTGCCCCACCGTCCCCTCCGCCGCGGCGAGGGTGAGGACGCCGCCGAGCAGCGGGCCGACGCACGGCGACCAGCCGAAGCCGAAGGCGGCGCCGACGAGGAGGGCGCCGGCGGGCCCCTTCGGCGCGGGAATGGCGTGGAAGCGCGCCTCGCGGAAGAAGAGGCCGACGCGGAGGACGCCGAGGAGGTGGAGGCCGAAGAGGAGGACCACCGCGCCGCCCGCCAGCTCCAGCCAGCGGCGGTGGGCGCCGAGGAACTGCCCCACCGAGGAGGCGGTGGCGCCCAGCGCGACGAAGACCAGGCCGAAGCCCAGGGCGAAGAAGGCGGCGAGGAGGACGGCGCGCCGCCTCCCGCCCGCGGCGCTTCCGGTGAGGAAGGAGAGGTAGCCGGGCACCAGCGGGAAGACGCAGGGGGAAAGGAAGGAGAGGGTGCCAGCGACGAAGGCGGCGGGGAGCGAGAGCGAGAGCATGGTGCCGGATCTCCTGGGGTCGCCTGCGAGGACACGGCGGGCGCCCGTCCGGTTCCGCGGTGTCGCGCGGTCCCCCGCCCGGCCCCTCTTGCACGGGATCGGGTGGAGGACGGGCGCGCCGGCGCCCAATGCCCGTTTGCGTTCGCCCCGCCTCCGGCGGAGCGAGACGCCGCTCCGCGCGCCTCAACCGCCCTGCGCCACCTCGCAGAGCCGCTGGGCGGGCAGCTCGCCCACCACCACCCGCGGCCCGCTCCTCCCCTCCACCACGCAGACGGTCTGGCCGCCGCTGGCAGCGCGGCAGCTTCCCACCGCCCGGGCGCAGGCCCGCGCGGCGGCGCTGCCCGGCGTGGGCACGAACATCGTCACCGTCTCGCCGCCGGCGCGGTAGACCACCGCGCCCGCCATCTCGCCGAAGAGGGAGCAGCGGCGCGCCCCCACCAGCTCCACGCCGGGGCGGAGCGGCACCTCCACCTCGCCCCCGAGGCCGAGCCCGGTGCGCAACCACGCGCCGAGCAGGGCGGGATCCTCGCTCTCCACCTCGCAGGCCGCGTTCTTCGCAAAGGCGCGCAGGTGGCTCGCCGCCGCCTCGTCCGCCAGCGCCGCGGAGACGCCGCCCCCCTCCGGCGCGAGGAAGAGCGCCGCCGCTGCGGCGATCGCCGCCACGAAGCCCGCGACGGATCGGCGGCGCAGCTTCCCCTCGCTCGAGGCGCCCGCCTCGAGGCCGCGCAGCGTGGCGTGGAGGGATGCCGGGGCGCGTTCCCACGCCACGGGGATCCGGCGGAGCGCGGCACCCAGCGCCTCCAGCTCCGCCACCCGGGCGCCGCAGGTGGCGCAATCGGCCACGTGGGCGATGGCGGCGGCGTCCGCCGCGCCGTCCACCACCGCGCCGAGCCGCTCCGCGTCCAGGCAAGCCGTCACTCCGCACCTCCTGCCGCCTTCGCGCCTTCGCGCAGGCGCTCCAGCAACGCGGTCCGCGCCCGGGCGAGGCGCGACCGGACCGTGCCGATGGGTGTCCCCATCGCCTCCGCCAGTTCCTCGTAGGAGAGCCCCTCCACCTCGCGGAGCCAGATCGCCGTCGCCTGCTCCTCCGGCAGGGCGCGCAGCGCGAGGAGGAGCTCGTCGGGCAGGTGCCGATCGAGCAGCTCCCGCTCCAGATCGCCTCGCGGTTCCCGCGCCGTCCCCTCCACCGGCCTGTCGCCGGAGAGGACGAGGAGGTGGGGCTTCTCGTCCCGGACCCTGTTCAAGTGGAGGTTGCGCGCCAGCGCGAGCATCCACGCCCGCACCCGCGCCGGCTCGCGCAGCGACGCCCGCCGCTCGAACGCGCGCACGAGCGCCTCCTGCGCCAGGTCCTCCGCGTCCGCGCGGGTGGCGGTGAGGCGGCGCGCCAGGCGGTGGAGCACGTCCAGGTGGGGCTCGATCAGCCGGGTGAAGCGGTGGGCGTCCAACTTCCTCTCTTCGTCCGCGCGCAAGTCCAGACCGCGCGCGGAGGGAAGACACGGAAGGCGCCCGGCAAAGTTCCCGGCACCGGCTCGCCCGCCGGACGACCGGGCGGGGATCGGCCTACTTCCGCGACGCGGCGACGGCGGCGGCGAGCGTCCCCGCCCCACTCGGCTTGAGCGCGGGCTGGAGGAGCGCCCAGAGCGTGCCGACGCACCAGGCGACCGAGGCGACGCTCATCAGCACGTACTTGTCGTCGTCCCAGATCCCCAGCCGCGTCACCGCGATGGTGCCGATGCCGAGGAGGATCAGCCAGAGGCCGATCTCCTTCTTCTTCTCCATCAGGAACGCGCCGGGGATGAGGAAGGCGTAGTAGTAGCAGGTCAGCTCCGCCGCGGTGGTGATCAGCACCGTGCCGGAGAGGGCCGCCGCCACCCACGCCGGCTCGTCCCGCGAGCTGCGCCACACCGCCCACAGGAACGCCAGGTTGAGGGCGATGAAGAGGAGCTTGAGCTCGCCGTAGTTCTCGAGCCGCTGCTCCTTCCACGTCTGGAACGGATCGTCGAGGCGCGGGTTCTTGAGCGCCTTGGCGTTGTCCCACGGCCGCCACGAGACGATGGTCCGCAGCCCCATGTGGTTGGTGAGCGGCGTGTCCGAGTGCTTGACCGTGTTGTGGGCGAAGTCGCTGAAGACGTCGAGGCCGCCCTTCGCCACCACCAGCGACGCGGGGACGAGGAGCGCGCTCGCCACCAGCGCGCCCATGAGGATGCGCTTGTGCTCCTGCGGCATCGCCTTCTTCTTGATCAGGTGCCAGATCCCCTGGATCGCGGGCCCCACCGCGAAGAAGACCGGGAAGAGGCGGAGCGCGCCGGTGGCGGCGAGGAAGGCGCCGCCCAGCGCCGGCTTCTTCTTCTTGAGCAGGCAGATGCCGACGATCGCCCAGGCCAGGTAGTCGTAGCGGAGGAAGGCGCCGCCGTTCCAGTAGTAGCGCGACGGGAAGTTGACCGCGAAGAAGGTGGCGGCCACCGCGAAGATCTCCAACCCGAACGCCCACCAGATGAAGGCGAAGGCGGTGCAGATCAGGATCGGATCGAGGAGCGCGAGGAGGAACATCGTCCGCTCGCTCGCGGGGCCGATCGCGTTGGCGAGGAGCTGCCCCGAGATGTTCCACCACGGCGTGCCGTTGTAGCCGTGGTCCTTCTGCGACTCGGCCCACCTGCTGCCGAGGCGCTTGGTGAAGAAGGCGATGTCGGCCTTGAACTGCTCCCACCGCTCCGGGCTGAAGTGCTGCTTGCACCGCTGCGGGTTGGCGAGGACGTCGGTGGTGGGGCCGATCAGGTTGGTCTCCGCGATGTCGCGGATCATCCGCTTCTGCACCAGCGCGGTGCGGCCCAGCTCCGTCTCGGCGATGGCGCTGCACTCGTAGAGGCGCGCGTAGCGGAGCTCGGGGAAGTACTTGGCGCCGACGTAATAGTGGTAGTGCTCCCACACGTGGACGAAGGTCCCCGCGTGGAACTTGCCGTAGTTGAACCAGCCGTAGACGCCCATCAGGCCGAGGAAGGCCAGGGTGACGCGGCGGGGCGTGCGGAACTTCCTCCCCTGCCCCTTCTCCTCGAGCTGCCAGCCCCAGATCAGCAGGGCGATCACCGCCACCGCGAAGAAGACGCGGAGGAAGTCGCCGGTCTTCTCGTCGAGGACGAAGAAGGGCGGCTTCGGCGGCGGGCGGCGCACCGGGCCGTTGACGCGGGGGATGGAGGGACGCTGGGCCGGCGCCTCGGCCTGCTGCGCCGCGGCGGCCTCCGCTGCTGCGGGAGCCGCCTGCTGGGCGGGTGCTTCGGCGGGAGCTGCGAGACCGATCAGGAGGGCGCAGGCGAGCGCCGCGAAGGGGATGCGCTTCATCGCGCGCATCCTACCCGCATATCCACCCGGCGTGGGAAGGTCGTTCGCGCCCTCCCCCGCCAGGTGCCCGGGCGGGCGGGCCGCTACTTCGACTCGATCTCCGCGATCATCTCCTTGATCCACGGAATGAGCCCCTCGCGGAGCTCCGGCCGCTTGAGGGCGAAGGCGAAGTTGGCCTTGAGGTAGCCGAGGCGATCGCCCGCGTCGTACCGGCGCCCCTCGAAGCGGTAGCCCACCAGCTCGCCCTCCCGGGCGAGCATCGCCAGGGCGTCGGTGAGCTGGATCTCGCCGCCCACACCGGGGCGCACCTCCCGCAGGTAGCGGAAGATCTTGCCCGGCAGCACGTAGCGGCCGATCACCGCGAGGTTGGAGGGCGGGTTCTCCTTCGGCTTCTCCACCATGCTCTCGATCTGCATGGTGCGCTCGTCGATCATCGTGCCGGCGGCGATGCCGTACTTGGACGTCTCCTCCCACGGCACCTCCATCAGCGCCACCACGCCCTTGCCGGTCCGCTCGTAGCAGTCGACGAGCTGGGCGATGCCGGGGCGCGCGTCGCAGTCGATGATGTCGTCGCCGAGGATGACGGCGAAGGGCTCGTCGCCCACCACCCCCGCCGCCTGGAGCACCGCGTGGCCGAGGCCGAGGGGCTTCTGCTGGCGGATGGAGACGAGGCGGGCCATGTCGCTGATGGCGCGCAGCGCCTTGAGCTCCGCGTCCTTGCCGCGGCTGCCGAGGGTCTCCTCCAGCTCGGGGGAGAGGTCGAAGTGGTCGACCATCGACCCCTTGCCGCGGGCGGTGATCAGGATCACGTCCTCGATCCCCGCGTGCTTCGCCTCGCCCACGATCAGCTGCAGCGTGGGCGTGTCCACGATGGGTAGCAGCTCCTTGGGCACCGCCTTGGTGGCGGGAAGGAAGCGGGTGCCCAGTCCGGCGGCGGGCACGACGCATTTGCGGACCTTCTTCAGGGTGTCGTTCATGGGAAGACCTCGGCGGGGCACCGCCCGCGTGAACGGGGCACCTTAGACGGTGCACATTCGGCCGGACAACCGCTCGTTCGTGGGGGGTGTGGTCCACACCCCAATGTCGGTAGCTGCTGGTATGGTGCGCGGAATCGGAGTGCCCCATGGCGGGGCCGCCCGCTCCCCTCGCGCCGCGGAGGCGCCTTGCTCGTCGAAGTCGCAGTCGGCGCCCCGGTGCGCGGAACCTTCACCTACGAGGCGGAAGACGGCCTCGCCCTGGAACCGGGGCGGCGGCTCCTCGTCCCGTTCGGCAGGCGGCGGGCGATCGGCTTCTACCTGGGGCCGGCGCAGGCGGCGCCCGAGGGGCCGGTCAAGCGGGTGGAGCAGGTGCTCGACGAGGGCACCCTCTTCCCGCCCGACGTGCTCGGGCTGATCCGCTTCGCCGCCGACTACTACATCTACCCGCTGGGCGAGGCGCTCCGCGGGGCGCTGCCGCCGGAGCTGGGCCGGGTGGGCGCGATCGGCAGGCAGCACGTGGAGCGCGCCCCGGCGGTGGAGGCGGCGGAGCTGATCGAGCCGCTCGAGGTGGCACGGGCGGCGCTTGCGCGCTCGCGGAGCCAGGCGGCGATCGTGGAGCACCTCGCCGCCCGGGGCGGGCGGGCGCCACTGGAGGAGCTCAAGCTGGCGGTGAAGGGAGCGCCGCCGCTGCTGCGCAAGCTGGAGGAGCGGGGGCTGGTGCGGCTGGTGCGGGTGGAGAAGCGCCCGGACGACGCGCCCTTCCGCCAGGAGGCGATCCACGATCCGACGCCGGCGCAGGCGCGGGCCTGCGCGCAGATCTGCGAGGCGCTGGGGCGCTTCGAGACCTTCCTCCTCCACGGCGTCACCGGCTCGGGAAAGACCGAGGTCTACCTGCGGGTGATCGCCGAGGCCCGCGCCCGCGGCAGGGGCGCGCTGGTGCTGGTGCCGGAGATCGCCCTGACGCCGCAGCTCGCGGGCCGCTTCCGCTCCCGCTTCGGTCCCGACGTGGCGGTCCTCCACAGCGGCCTCTCCGATCGAGAGCGCTCGACGGAATTCGGGCGCCTCCTCTCCGGCGAGGCGCGGATCGCGGTGGGCGTGCGCTCGGCGGTCTTCGCCCCGGTGCGGGATCTCGGCGTGGTGATCGTCGACGAGGAGCACGAGCCGTCGTTCAAGCAGGAGGAGAAGCTCCGCTACCACGCGCGCGACCTCGCCGTGTACCGGGCGCGGCTCCTCGGCGCGCCCTGCGTGCTCGGCTCCGCCACCCCGTCGCTGGAGACGCTCAAGAACGCCCGCGACGGCCGCTACCGGCTGGTGGAGCTGCGCCAGCGCGTGGACGAACGGCCGCTTCCCGAGGTGGAGCTGGTCGATCTGGCGGCCCGGGGGCGCCGGCGCGAGAAGCCGGCGGAAGGGGCGGAACGGGAGGAGCCGCCCCTCATCGGCGCCGTCCTCGCCGCGGCGATGGAGGAGGCGCTCGGCGCCGGCAAGCAGACCATCCTCTTCCTCAACAGGCGCGGCCACGCCTCGCTGGTGGTCTGCGCCGCCTGCGGCGAGGGGGCGCGCTGCACCTCGTGCGACGTCGCCCTCACCCACCACCTCCACCGCAACGAGCTGCGCTGCCACTACTGCGACTACCGCGTGCGCAAGCCGGACGCCTGCCCCGCCTGCGGCGGCGAGCTCCTCGTCCTGGGGATCGGCACCGAGCGGGTGGAGCGGGAGCTGGCGCGGCGCTTCCCCGACGCCCGCGTCCTCCGCCTCGATCGGGACGCGGCGGGGAGCTCCACCGAGCTGACCCGCATCCTCGCCTCCTTCGCCCGGGGCGAGGCGGACGTGCTGGTGGGGACGCAGATGGTGGCCAAGGGGCACGACTTCCCCGGCGTCACCCTGGTGGGCGTGATCCTCGCCGACGTGGGGCTCGGCCTGCCCGACTTCCGCGCGGCGGAGCGCACCTTCCAGCTCCTCACCCAGGTGGCGGGGCGCGCGGGGCGCGGCAGGGATCCGGGCCGCGTGGTGGTGCAGACCTTCAATCCCCACGCGGAAGCGGTGGCCTTCGTCCGCACCCACGACTTCGAGAGCTTCGCCGCCGCGGAGCTGGAGCGGCGCAGGGAGCTGGGCTACCCGCCCTTCCGGCGCATGCTCGCGGTGCGCCTCGAGGGCGAGGACGGCGCGGCCACCGAGCGGTTCGCCCGGCGCCTCGCGGAGGCGGCGCGGCGCTGGGCGGGCCCCGGCGTCCAGATCCTCGGCCCCGCCCCCGCGCCGATCGCCCGGCTGCGCGGGCGGATGCGCTTCCAGGTGCTCGCCCTGGCCGATGGGGCGCGGGCGGTGCAGGCGCTCGCCCGCAGGCTCGCGGAGGTGATCGACCAGGCGCCCTCCGGCGTGAAGGCCGCCCTGGACGTGGATCCCGCCTCGATGCTGTAGCGCGACGCCGGAATGGCCCGCGCATCCCATCCATTGTGAAGGCGAGAGCCGGACCCGCCTCCTGCCGTGGCCCCGGAGGCGGGGCGCGACGAT